>Ga0075521_10000035_pt1 | contig 25120 bp, 18 predicted proteins | sample NGEPerD_FD_74785 | JGI IMG/M metagenome (GOLD analysis project Ga0075521, IMG submission 74785) | Arctic peat soil microbial communities from the Barrow Environmental Observatory site, Barrow, Alaska, USA - NGEE PermafrostAB12-D | ecosystem: Environmental > Terrestrial > Soil > Wetlands > Peat ...
GCGCAGCTGGGAGCGCGCTTCCATGGCATGGAAGAGGTCGCCGGTTCGATCCCGGCCAGGTCCACCAAATTTCCCCAGTTGCGAGAGCCATCCACCGGGTTTTCATCTGGCATAAAATCGAATTTCTTATCCAGAAAAATCTTTGTCATGTGTCTATATGTTCACAATTTTTGTGTGATTTGGGAGTAATATTCTGCCACTCGCAATGCAAGGACACCGGGGGAAATTGGGGTGCATCATGCGAAAAGGCTTCCAACTGATTGAGGCAGTTCTCGTCATAGTTGTGTTCTTACTGGGCAGTGCAAGCGCCCAGCAGGGAGGCGCGGCCGGGAGCAAGACGGTGCAACCCAAGGCGCCGACGCGCGTCACTCCTACGCCAACTGTTCCGCCTCAGACCTTCTATTACTCCGGCAAGGTAGTGATGGACACCGGTATGGCACCGCCTTCGCCGGTCGCGATCCTGCGGATCTGCAACAGTTCGAGTCGGCGTGAGACATTCACGTCCGGTGACGGCGGCTTCTCCTTTGTGGTTGGAGATCGAGCCCCCAGTATGATGCCGGACGCCTCCGAGGACACCCGTTCGTTTGGCTCCGACAGCCAGACCTCAAGAAATGACCCCATGACGACGGGGCAGAATAATTTTTCATCCCCCACCGCGGATTGCGAACTGCGGGCAGACCTCTCTGGATATTCGTCGTCGTCCATACGTCTGGATGCTTCGATGAACAACACCAACGTTGGAGTCATCGTGCTGCATAGCCGGGGTAAGAAAGTTGAGGGGATGGTCAGCGTAGCAAGTATGCAGGTGCCCGCGAAAGCTCGAAAGGAATACGAGAAGGGAAGCGAAGCACTGGAGAAAGGAAGTCTGGCTGACGCTGAAAAGTTGCTGCGCAAAGCGATTGAAGAATATCCGAAGTTCGCAGAAGCGTGGCTAAGGCTCGGCGATCTGGAGCAGCGCCGAAAGAACATGGAAGGAGCAACGTCAGATTTTCAGGAAGCCATCAACGCCGATCCGAATTTTGCTTTGCCCTATCTTCGGATGGCGTTTTTATCCGCAGTGGCCTCTAACTGGGAACAGACGCATAAACTCACCGAGCGGCTGCTCGCGCTTGATCCCATAAATTTTCCTCTAGGCTATTACTACAATGCGGTGGCTGAATTCAATCTCAACCACCTGCCACAGGCTGAAACCAACGCGCTGCGGGCCGAGAGCCTTGACAAGCTTCATTCCGAGCCGCGCGTCGAGCTGTTGCTGGCGTCAATCTACACTGCCAAAGGCGCACCCGCTGCTGCGGCCGATCATTATCGCGCCTATTTGAAGCTGGTGCCTGACGGACCGCTGAACGAACGCGTGAAGGCCGATTTGGCCAAGACGGAAGCAATGGCAAATTCGCGAGGCGCCACAGCTTCGCCCGTCAACAAGTGACGCCTCGGCGACCAAGAGTGCGGCTCTATTGATGAAGAGCGATTTGCGCACAATGTAACTCTTCGTGTCCCTCCCGGCACATTCGCCCTTACACATCCATGCGCGTCTAATATGATGTTTCGCGGCACACCTTTGGTGTCCGGCAGGCTGGCCTCCGAGCGGAGAAATTCTCGGTGGGAGGCGATCCGGATTCCCAGCGTATGGAACAAGCGGAAGTGGCGGACAATTCGCGACCTACGATGCGCCTGGCGGCTCAGACTTTCAAGAAACTTTACGGGGAGCCAATCGGCATCTTTCGCGCACCGGGACGAGTGAACCTCATTGGGGAACATACCGACTACAACGATGGGTTCGTCATGCCTGCCGCGCTTGAGTTTTATACCTACGTCGCGGCTGGGCCGCGTATCGACCGTACATTGAGTGTCTATTCAATCGACTTTGACGAGACCCGGAACTTCGATCTCGGCCATCTCGCAGGCGGTCCAACGGGCCACTGGAGCGACTACGTTCGAGGAGTCGCGGCGGTATTGCAGGCGAGCGGTAACTCGATTCGCGGCGCAAACCTGGTGATTAAGGGTGAAGTGCCGATTGGAGCAGGGCTGAGTTCGTCGGCGGCGATCGAGGTTGCGAGTGCCCTGGCCTTGATGACGAACTCGGAACTTGAGTGGAGCCGCGTCCAGGTGGCGAAAGCATGCCAGCGTGCCGAGCACGAGTACGCCGGGACGAAGTGCGGCATCATGGACCAGTTCATCTCATGCTGCGGACGAGCCAACCATGCATTGCTGCTGGATTGCCGCAGCCTTGATTACGATTTGTTGAGGATCGACGACCGCGTCCGCATCGTGGTGTGCAACACAATGGTGAAGCACGAACTCGCAGGCGGGGAGTACAACCGCCGTCGCGCGGATTGCGAGGCTGGAGTCAGTTATTTGAGGCGGCAATTGCCGGAAATTCAGACCCTTCGCGATGTGAGCCTGCCACAACTGAAAGAGTATGGTGCTGGCTTGTCCGACGTCACGTATCGGCGCTGCCGCCATGTGATTAGCGAGAATGCGCGGGTGCTGGAAGCGGCGCAGGCGCTGAGGGACGGCAAACTCGCGCGATTCGGAGCCCTCATGGGCGAGTCGCATGTCAGCTTACGCGAAGATTACGAAGTGAGTTGCAAGGAACTCAACGTGATGGTGGACCTCGCGAGGAAATGCCACGGCGTTTATGGAGCACGCATGACCGGCGGCGGCTTCGGTGGTTGTACGGTGAACCTGGTGGACGTAGGCGCCGTGGAAGAATTCAAAGCTACGATTGCGCGGGAGTATGAACGCGCGATGGGACTGCATCCTGAGATATACGTGTGTACGGCGGCGGACGGCGCAGGCGAAATCACAAACTTAATGGCATGATCGACCTCTCAAAAATCCGAGAAGTTCCGCACCGGCGTTTCAATCCGCTGACTCGCGAATGGGTGCTGGTTTCGCCGCATCGCACCCAGCGGCCGTGGCAGGGGCAGACCGAGAGACAGCCCGAAGAACGCGAGTTTCGTTTCGATCCGCACTGCTATCTGTGCCCGGGGAATGAGCGCGCCGGCGGCGTTCGAAACCCGCAGTACGATTCAACATTTGTGTTCGACAACGATTTTGCTGCGCTGAAGCCCGATGTGCCAAATGACGATGTGAGTGACGGAGCGCAGGGGTTGCTCGTCGCCCAGACCGAGACCGGAGTCTGCCGGGTGCTCTGTTTCTCGCCGCGCCACGATATGACGCTGGCGCAGATGGACGTGAGTTCGATTCGCAGAGTGGTGGACCTCTGGACGGACCAGTACCGCGAACTGGGCGCGATGCGGGAGATCAACCATGTGCAGATCTTTGAGAATCGTGGCGAGATGATGGGATGCAGCAATCCGCATCCCCACGGGCAGGTCTGGGCCGATCAAACCATTCCGAACGTGCCGCGCCTTGAGCAGGAGTCGCTCACTGAATATCGCCACCGCAACGGGAGCTGTTTGCTGTGCGACTATGTCGAGTTAGAGCGCGCGGCGGGGGAACGCATCGTGTGTGAGAACGAGCACTTTCTCGCGCTGGTGCCATTCTGGGCGGTTTGGCCGTTTGAAATACTGCTGTGCAGCAAGAGCCACGTCGCTGATTTGTGCGGTCTCGATGACCGCGCTCGCACGGCGCTGGCCGACCTATTGAAGCGGATTACCACCCGCTACGACAATCTTTTCGAGGCTCCATTCCCGTACACCATGGGATTTCACCAACAACCCACGGATGGAGTGGAGCATCCGGAGTGGCACTTGCACGCGCATTTCTTCCCACCATTGCTACGCTCGGCAACCGTGAGGAAATTCATGGTGGGATATGAACTGCTTGCCACGCCACAGCGCGATATCACGGCTGAATCCGCGGCAGAACGACTTCGCAACCTTCCGGAACAACACTACCGAAACGGAAACGCGCATGCCGGCGACTAGTTTTAGCTCTCTTGCATGAGCGGAACCTCAGTTCGAACCTTGATTGTTCCTGCTCGGCACTATTTCTGACTCTTCAGCGACAGATCAGCGGACGGAGAAAAATTCGGTAGCTTGCGTGCGTTGGTTAACTGCTCATAGGCGTACGCGAGCTTGATCAGGACTGGCTCACTCCAGGCGCGACCGAAGAACGAGACCCCGACGGGCATTCCAAACGTGAACCCCATCGGGACGTTGATGTTCGGATAGCCAGCTACCGCGGCCAACGTCGAGCTGCCACCCACGGTGTGATCACCGTTCAGCAAGTCAGTTGTCCATGCCGGACCACCAGTCGGGGCGATCAGAGCATCGAGTTTGAACTTGTCCATTGCCGCATCTATGCCCTCGGTGCGCGATTGGCGGCGGCAGTCATTGAGAGCCTTGAGGTACTCCGGCGAAGTTAGCGGCCCTTTGGCCTCGGATTGCAGCATCAGGTCCTGTCCGAAATATGGCATCTCCTGATCGCGATGGTCATCGTTGAACTTGATGACGTCCTTCATCGAGTGCACCTGCGTACTCGCGCCGAGCCAGGCGAGGTAGCGATTCAAGTCGTCCTTGAACTCGTATAAAAGCACAAGCAACTCCGCGTCATCGAACTTACCGATGGTGGGAATCTCGACCGGGTCAACAACTTCAGCGCCTGCATGCTTCATGGCTTCGATGGCTTCATCAAACAGGCTATCCACATCAGTATTAAAGCCAGCGTACTTGCGGACGACACCGATACGTGCACCACGCAATCCATTCTTGTCGAGGAACTTTGTGTAGTCCAACTGGATGTGTTCGCCTGCCGCTGCGGTGGCCGGATCCTGCGAGTCCACACCAGCCAGTACGGAGAGCAGAGCGGCGGCATCGGCGACGGTGCGCGTCATTGGCCCGGCAGTGTCCTGCGTATGCGAGATGGGAATAATGCCAGTCCGCGAAATCAGCCCCACTGTAGGCTTGATGCCCACGATCCCGCAGTTGTTGGACGGGGAGACGATGGAGCCATCGGTCTCGCTACCCACGGCGACCGCACAGAGACTCGATGCGACTGCCGTGCCGGAACCCGAACTCGATCCCGACGGATTGCGATCCAATGCGTACGGGTTCTTGGTCAAGCCGCCGCGTCCACTCCACCCGCTGGTTGAATGACTGGAGCGAAGGTTTGCCCACTCGCTCAAGTTTGATTTACCGAGGATGACAGCGCCCGCGGCGCGCAGTTTGGCTGCGACGGCTGAGTCGTGCGGGGGAACGGACCCGACTAATGCGAGCGATCCGGCGGTGGTTTGCATCTTGTCTGCAGTGGCGATGTTGTCCTTGATCAAGATTGGGATACCGTGCAGGGGGCCGCGTGGCCCTTTCGCCTTTCGTTCCGCATCCATTTGTTGGGCGATAGCGGTCGCATCCGAATTGATCTCGATCACTGCATTTAAGGCGGGGCCGTGGCGATCGATGGTTTCGATGCGTGACCTGTACAACTCAACCAACTTCTTGGAACTATACTCACCGGATTTCAGCTTTTGCTGCAATGTCGCCAGGTCTGTTTCGTCCAATTCGAAATGTGGTACAGCGTCATTTGCCGGATATGCAAGATTGGGCTGTGAAGATAGCAGTCCGGGCAGGAATGCAGTACCTGCGAGGGCAACGCCGCTAGCTTTGAGAAAACCTCTACGGCTGTTGGCGGCAAGTTCGTGATCGGGATTCTCGGCAGGCAAAGCGTCTCCTTACTACAGCAAGTCCAGGCGGGATTTGTGACAGCGGGCGAAAGTCTAGCAGAGACGTACACCCGCTGGCCACCCGAGGCGACAGCCTCAGATCGAGCCTGGGCGATTGAGGACGCTTTAGAATGTGGACACATGCACCGACTTACGATCAAGACCAACCGCAAACGCGAGATTCTTGACATCACCGACCGCGTGGAGACGTTGCTGAGCGATCACTATGGCGGCCAACTGGGAGTGTGCCACCTCGTTGTGCTGCATACCACAGCGGCGCTGGCCACAGCCGACCTCGATCCCGGCACCGATACCGACATGCTGGATGCTTTTGAGCGAATCATTCCCAAACTGAAGTATCGCCATCCGCACGATCCAGAGCATGTGCCCGATCACATTTTGTCTGCAATCATCGGCACGTCCGTTGGACTTCTGGCGGAGAAAGGTTCGCTGGTCTTAGGAACATGGCAGCGCGTGATTCTGATTGAACTCGACGGTCCACGCCAGCGTGAGATCGCCGTCGGGTTTTTCGTTGGCGTCTGAAGATTCGGCGCGGTTCAAGGGGCTTCAACCGTGGTGGCGACACCGCAAGAAACGCTGGTTTTTTGTCGCAAAATCCGGCAACATACTTGAACTGCTACACCCGGTGAATCTGGCATCATGGATCTGGCTCGCATATTTGGGGTGCCCGCCGCGCTTCTGGTGATCGCCGTGATTGCGAACCGGCTTTCGCGCTGGACACGCGTTCCGGACATCATCGTATTGTTGCTCATCGGTGTGGGACTTGGTCCCATCCTGCATTGGGTTGACCCCAGCAACTTCAGCGTCGTGATTCGTATCCTCGGAATGCTGGCGCTGATCCTCATTTTGTTCGAGGGTGGACTCGAACTGCGCCTGAAGGAGACGGTTCGCTACTCTCCGGGTGCGATATTGTTGGCATTCGTCAGCTATAGCTGCACCGTTGGACTGATTGCATCCGTGGCCAGGGTGTTGCTGCATCTGACGTGGATGGATTGCGCGCTGTTGGGCGCGGTGCTGGGATCGACCAGTGCAGCGGTTGTGCTCCCTGCCATTCAGCAGATCGCTGCGCCCGAAGCCATCAAGATAACGCTGACCCTGGAAGCATCGCTGGGCGAGATCATCGCGGTGCTCACGGTTGGTACGCTGATCGGTCTGGATGGCAACCAACCCATCTTCCAAGGCCTGATTACCGGATTCGGGCACCACGTCTTGGTTGATGTGGTGTTGGGTGTTGCTGCCGGTGTTGCGTGGTCGCGAGTATGGCCCCAGTTCGCGAGTCAGCAGTTTAGCAATGCGCTGAACCTGGGCATGGTGCTCGGTGTTTTTGCGGCGGGTCGATATGCCGGCGGTAGCGGACTGCTGGCGGAGTTGGTCTTCGGCCTAACTTTGGCTAACATGCCGCGCACTCCGCACACCACACGCCAAGGTGCGCGGATGATGGCCTTCCACTCCGAGTTGGCCTTCCTGGTACGCTCCTTCTTTTTCGTGCTTCTCGGAATCATGGCGCAATTCGTAAGCCGGGCGTACGTGGTCCCGATTCTGGGCATCCTGGTCGCCCTGGTGCTGGCGCGCTATGTTGCGGTGCGGGCGACGCGGTGGTCGATACGCGATGTGCAACCCGCCGACTCAGAGTTGCTATTCCTGATGATGCCGCGGGGGCTGATCACTGCCGTGCTGGCGTTGCAGGTATTGGCGGCCCGAGGACAGGTATTTTTCTTTCTCCCGGCCATGGCGTTCACGGTGGTGCTGTTCACCAATATTTTTGTCGTGGTAGCCGCGGTGACCGCGAAGAAAGCTGAGGCAGGCGTCGCGATACCGGTTGTTGAAGCGTCTGACGTTGGGGCCGTGCCGTCGGTAGAGCCGGAGGCTCTCACATAGTCCGGCTGACAAATGCCCGCGGCCGGGCAGTTCACACCATCTGCGTTCCCCAAAGGTCATGCAGGTGCAATACGCCGAGCAGATAACCAGTGTCGTCGACCACCGGCAGCGAAGTAATCTTCTTTTGTTCCATGATGTCGAGGGCGGCGATGGCAAATGCGTCAGGGCCGATAGTTTTGGGCTCCCGCGTCATGCACTGGCTGGCGGTGAGGTCGAAGACTTCCTTGCCGTGGCGCTCGAGCAGGCGTCGCAAGTCTCCATCGCTAATGACCCCAACCAGCTTTCCATCTTCTATAACCGTCGTCATCCCCAGGCCTTTGCGTGACATTTCGTAAATGACCTGGGTGATCGCAGTCGAAGGAGTGACCCCAGGCAATGCATCGCCCCCGTGCATTAGAGCGGATACCCGAGTGAGTCGCTTGCCCAGTTTGCCGCCGGGATGAAGGTTGGCGAAGTCTTCTTCTTTGAATCCGCGTTTTTGCGAGAGTGCGACCGCCAGGGCATCGCCTAGAGCGAGCATGGTCGTGGTCGATGCCGTGGGGGCCAATCCGAACGAACAGGCTTCATTCGCTACGGAGCAATCGAGCGCCACGTCTGCGGCCTGGACCAGCGTGGAGCGTCTGCGGTCAATAGCCGCGGGTGAGTATAGGTCGTCGCAAGTGAGCGTGATCAGCGGGACTCCCAGTCGTTTCACCGTGGCCAGCAATTGCAGTATCTCGCCAGTTTCACCGCTGGCCGACATGGCTACCACGGCGTCGCCGCGCACGATCATTCCGAGGTCGCCATGCAGGGCTTCGGCGGGATGCAGGTAAAGCGCAGGAGTGCCGGTGGAACTGAGAGTTGCGGCTACTTTTCGGGCGATGAGTCCACTCTTGCCCATACCGGTGACAACCACCCGACCAGCGCAGCGATACAGCAACTCGATGGCGCGCTCGAAGTCACGCGCCATGGGGCCGGCGATTCTATCGGCGAGAGCACGCAGCGCTTCAGCCTCGATGCGCACAACGTTTTCTGCGACATTTCTCATGACAATGAAAATTTCAACACTAAGAAAATCGATTTCATTGCGCCAGCTTCGGCGACACGACACCGTGGGAGCTGAAGACCAGCACGCCCTGCTGGTTGGGGCCGCCTGCCAGGGGGACGGGCTGGCCGTTGAACGAAACTTCCACCGCGCCGGCATTGCCGGTCCAAACGACAACCTGGTCGCTAGCGTGGATGGTCTTCACGTCAGGAGGGCCGATGATGCCGCGCACGATGAACTTTCCATCGGACTTAATCGATATCCAGGCGCTGTCTTTGGCACGGACAGTCACTTCGAATGGAGTAGCGTTGGCTGCGATTGAGCCAGCCGCCCCCAAGTTCGGACTTGTCGCTCCCGTCGTCTTGGGTGTTGCGATTTCCGATGACGGAACCGTCAGCTTGTTTGCGGTCGAAACGCCAGCTTTTGAACCCGGGGAATTCAGATCGACTGAGGTTGGTGTAGTTGTACCCGCCTGCGCTCCCGCGTTCGGGGTTGTGCTGGTGGTAGAAGGGACCTCGGTCTTGGTTGCGCCGGAAGCTGCTGCACTCGAGGGCACCGCCAGTGGGGAATTGGCGGGCTGCGGTGTCGCATTCACGGGAGCCGTGGCCGAACCTGGGTCGCCAGCTTGACGTTTCGCCTCTTGATCGCGAACTCGTTCCTGGTAGATCTGCCAGCCACCCGCTCCGGCCGCGATGACCAACAGGAGAATGAGAACTGGAATGACCGGGAAGCCAGCTTGGTGTGAGGGTCTTGCATCGCCTCCGGAACGATCGATGCGCGACGAATTCTGTTCCGCAATCACCCGCGGGTCGGGCACCGTTTCGCCCGCGGCTTGCAGGTAGTCAGCAACGGCTTCCTCTTCGTTAAGCCCTACATATTTGGCATAGGCGCGGACAAATCCCTTGTTGAAAATTCCACCCGGAAGCAGTTCGAAATGTTCTTCCTCCAGGGCACGAAGCAGACGTGTCCCGATCTTGGTCGCGTCGGCGATGTCATCGAGTGAGATACCACGCATCTCGCGTTCGCGACGAAGCCGTTCGCCAAATGAGCCCACTAGTATCTTCCCTTCGCTTGGATGTTCGCGCATTCCCAGTCTACCTGCGCAGGTTTCGCATCATGGACACCGAAACGGCAAGTATCCCAATCATCCGTTTCTGCGCGACGCCGGAATTCCCGACAACCGCGGATTCCTGAATCCAGACTACAACCAGTTCAAGCACCTAAGCAGTATAGGATAAACCACTATTTTCCTGTAACATAGACACCTAACAGTGGCTAAGAGTTGGCCAACGAACTGATGTACTCTACTGAAATCGGCGAGCGCCAGTTTTACGAACAAGCCGACATCTCCGAGCCAGGTCATTGCAAACCAGTGGAAACCACGGACAACGATCGCCAGCTATCTGAGTTGAAGATCTTCCACGATGTTGCGAAGGCGCTGACTTCGACGCTAGACCTCGACACCATCCTGCAGACCATCATGGAAAAAATGGCAGCGTACTTCGAACCGGCGACGTGGTCGCTGGTCATGATCGACGAATCCACTCAGGAGCCGTACTATGCCGCTTCGGTTGGCAGGGGTTCGGAGGGCTTCGCGGCGCTGCGATTGTCTGACGGCGCCACGTTGACAGAGTGGGTGATCGCCCACGGCGAAGCGCTGGTGATTGAGAATGTTAATGCGGACCCGCTCATCGACCCTGACAGCCGAAGCGAATGGTTTGACGGTAGCTGCTCGGTGGTTTGCATGCCAGTGCGGACCGGCGGCAAGGTGTTGGGCGTGATCCAGCTCGTAAACATCGACTTGCAGGTATATGCCCGCAGCGAGATGCTACTGCGAACGCTTGCCGACTACGCAGCCATCGCCATCGAGAATGCCCGGGCCGTGCGGCGCATACAGGAACTCAGTATCACCGATGACTGTACTGGTCTGTACAACGCTCGCCATCTGTTTACGGTCCTCTCCGACGAAGTGAACCGGTCGGCAAGATTTGGCTATGAGTTCACGTTGCTGTTTCTGGATCTCGACCACTTTAAACGCGTCAACGACGAGCACGGCCACTTGATTGGCAGCAAGCTGCTGGCGCAGGTTGGCGAGTGCCTGCGCGAAAACCTACGACTGGTCGATGCCGCATTTCGCTACGGCGGCGACGAATTCGCGATCCTGCTTCCCCAGACCTCACGCGAGGCAGGTTTGCGGGTGGCGCGACGAATCTCCCGCGTGTTTCATCAACGGCGATGGCTCCTGGAGGACAAGATCGGAGTGGATCTGCGGGCCAGTATCGGTATCGCGACCTATCCGGCGGAAGCCACGACGCCTCAGACAATTGTTCAGCGCGCTGACGAAATGATGTATACGGTCAAGCAGGCCGGACGCGACAACATTGCGGTCAGTAGACTTGGTATCGTGGGACTCGAAGAGGACCGTGCCGCCGGTTAGTGCCAGCGCCGCGGCTGCGGTTCGGGTCAGTTCGTGGAGGATGCACTCGCGGCTGGCGCGGGACGCCAGATGTTGGGATTGGCTGGCGCCTGCCGGTTTACTCCGAAATCCCACACGTAAAGATTCATCTCTTCCGTTCCCAGCATCTCTACGACTGCATATTCGCCAGGCGGCAAATCTTGCGCTGGCACTATTTTTATCCACTCGCCTGTTCCGAGTTTCTCGACGTTCGCGGGGATGAAGTTTCCCTCTTGAGACGTCTTGCCAGTGAAAGTGACTTTCAAGTTGCCGACCACTCGCACATCTTTCTTTGCGTCCGCGCGTGCGATGCGAAACCGGCCCGCCAACGGGACGTCGTTCAACGCTCCCTCGTCGATGTCCACATAAATAGCCGGTGCAGGAACGTGCGACTGGATTTTCGCGTGTGGTCCCTTCAGCTCGAATGAATGCTTCGAGCTACCAATGGGATTGATTGCCGTGCGCAGAACGCTCTTCTTGTCGGCCCGCTGGTTCAATTCGCTGCCGTTCTGAAGAATCTCCGCCAACTCGGGTTTTCCATCAAGCTGATCGAGGAGAAATACCCCTCCGGTTCCCGGTAACCGCAGACCGGGCGAGATCTCCGGGGAGTTGGCCTCCTCCCTTTCGCGCTCCTCACGCTCTTCAGGGGTTTCCACGTGCACGCGCAATTTACCGCTGCTGAAATCAGCCTCGTATTTCTTCGTGGCTTCCCAATCGATCAGTGACGAGGGTAAATCTTCCCACTCGTATCGTTCTGCACTGAAGTAGTGAACTCTCTCACCTTGGATGTCATACTTGACCACGGGCTGAAAGGAACCATCTTTCAGGATCAGCCTCTTGGTGGGCTGCTGTGACGGAGATGTCAACGCTGTCTGGGCGGTCGATGTTACAGCCAGATTCGCCCAAAGAGCGAATACCAGAATCGTACTGGCGGCGAGGCGGAACATCGATATTAGTGTAGACCCAAAATACGACAGAGCGTTTTGGTTCTCTCGGGAAGGTCAGCCATCAATGGATCGGAAAGCTGGTCTTATCCGCGCGCAACACGAGTTTTGTCGCAGCCACCATGTTGAAGTTATCGCTTCGGTGTCGGTGCAACAATCATTTGTCTTGTGATTCCGGTCACGGCACGATCTGTCGCGATCAGGTAGAACGGTTGTGGTCCGCGACGCACCCTTCGTCAGAGACCTTGGGGGCGCTATCGGAACGGCATCTTTCTTTTACTGAGGGACATGCATGGAAAGCGCACTTTTGATCCATCGCCTGCAATTCGCATTCACGGTGACGTACCATTATCTGTTCCCGCAATTGACCATGGGACTGGCGCCGCTGATCGTAATTCTTAAGACTTTGGCACTCCGGACGAAAGATGAGACCTACGACAAGGCGGCCCGATTCTGGGCCAAAATTTTTGGCATCAATTTTGCGATTGGCGTGGTGACGGGGATTCCGATGGAATTCCAGTTCGGCACCAACTGGTCGCACTTTTCACGCTTCGCCGGAGGCGTGATCGGACAAACGCTGGCCATGGAAGGGTGCTTTGCATTCTTTCTGGAATCGACTTTCCTCGGACTGTTCCTCTATGGCGAGAAGCGTTTGAGCAAGTCGATGCACTGGTTCGCGGCGTTCATGGTATTTGTGGGGTCGTGGGCTTCAGGCTACTTCATCGTTGCCACCGATGCCTGGATGCAGAATCCCGTCGGTTACTACAAGGCCGCTGACGGCTCGCTGCAACTGGCCAGTTTCTGGGCGCTGGTGTTAAACCCCTGGGCATGGCTGCAATATACCCACACCATGAGCGGTGCCGTTATCACCGGAGCGTTCGTGATGGCGGCTGTTGGCGCGTTCTACCTGCTTGGCAATCGGCACGTGGAACAAGCACGTATATTCGTCCGGGTGGGCGTGATCGTGGGCTTGATCTTCGCTGTGTTGCAACTGTTCCCGACAGGGGACTGGGCGGGGAAGATGGTCGCACAGAAGCAACCCGTGACATTGGCTGCGATGGAAGCGCTCTTCGATACGCAAAACGGAGCGCCGCTGGTAATCATCGGCCAGCCTGACATGGCCGCGCGAAAAATCGACAACCCGATTCTGGTCCCCAAGATGTTGAGCTTTCTCACCTACCGCCGTTGGAACGCGCAGGTGAAAGGACTCAACGAGGTGCCGGAACGAGACTGGCCGCAGAACATTCCGCTGCTTTACTTCTCGTACCACATCATGGTTGGGCTGGGAACGTTGTTTATCGCGGTGATGGGAATCGCTGCGCTTCTGCTGTGGCGCCAGAAGCTCTACCAGGCGCGTTGGTTGCTGTGGCTGTTAATGCTCATGTTCCCGTTGCCCTATCTTGCTAACACCGCAGGGTGGATGACGGCGGAAATGGGACGCCAGCCCTGGCTGGTGTACGGGCTGATGCGCACCGAAGAAGGCTTCTCCAAAATGGTGTCAGCCGGGAACGGCTGGTTTACGTTCCTCGGGTTTGCCGGCATGTATTCCTTGCTTTCCGTCCTGTTTCTCTTCCTGGTTCGGCGCGAAATCGAGCATGGACCTGAGCCGGTCAACGTTCCAGAGTTGCCGAAATCGGGCCGCTTGAATCCTGTGGAGGTGCGATAGCCATGTCAACGATTTGGTTCATGATTGTCGCGGTAATGGTTGCCATCTACGTGTTGCTCGACGGCTTCGACATCGGGGCCGGCGCTGTCCACCTCATCATCGCCAGGAACGATACCGAACGGCGGACCATCCTGCGAGCGATTGGCCCGGTATGGGACGGTAACGAAGTCTGGCTGCTTGCCGCCGGAGGAACGCTGTATTTCGCTTTTCCGTTGCTGTATGCCTCGAGCTTCAGCGGATTTTACCTGCCGCTGATTATCGTGCTGTGGCTATTGATGCTGCGCGGCATTGGCATTGAATTTCGCAGTCACATTCACGATAGCCTGTGGACGTCGTTCTTCGATGTCATTTTCTCCATAGCGAGTATCCTGCTCGCGATCTTCTTTGGCGCCGCACTGGGCAACGTCGTGCGCGGCGTGCCCTTGAATGCCGATGGATATTTCTTCGAACCGCTGTGGACGAACTTCCGTGCCGGCACCAACAACGGAATTCTCGACTGGTACACCGTAATCATGGGCGTTGTGGCGCTGGTCACGCTGGTGGTGCATGGCTCCTTATACGTTGCCACCAAGACGGAAGGCGATCTCAATACACGTGCCCGCAGGGTTGCATTCGCATTGTGGCCAGTGGAGATCCTCCTCACCGTCGTCAGTCTCGCGGCTACGTTGCTGGTGCGTCCGGGCATTTTGACCAACTTCAGCAAATGGCCAATCGGATACCTCATTCCGGTAGTGGTTGTTGGCAGCCTGGTCTATCTGCTTATCGCGCTGCGGCAGAAAAACGATAAGGGGGCCTTCCTGGCTTCTTGCGGCTACATTGTCGGCATGCTGGTGGGAGCGGCGTTCGCGCTCTATCCCATGGTGCTACCGGCCAGTACCGACCCCAACCTCAGCCTGACCATCTACAACACAGCAGCGGGCGCTCACGGTTTGAGCGTGGGCTTCGTCTGGTGGACGCTGGGGATGGTCCTGGCATTTACCTACTTTGTCTTCATCTACCGCATGTTTCGCGGCAAAGTGCAGGTGGAAGAGGGCGAAGGGAGTCACGGCTACTAACTGGAGATTGCCCCCAATCACAAAGGCTCCGGAGGTTCCGGAGCCTTTACTCTTCAAGTCGCGATGTTAACCTGCCACACGCGGTATCCATTGGTTGCGTTGCCTTCGGATCGCGCGCGTCGCTGAACGCCGAAACCCCTACACGACAACCTCGGACATCACCCCGGCAGTGTGTTCGACTTCGTGAGCTACGGCGATCGACAAGCGGCGAATGCCTTCGCGGATCATCTCGGGCGTGGCATTCGAGAAGTTAAGCCGCATGTGCGAACCTGCATCGCCTCCGGCGAAGAAGGGCTGCCCGGGAACAAAGGCCACGTTGTGACGAATCGCTTCGTCGAATAGGCGCATGGCATCGACGTACGCCGGCATCGTGACCCACAGGAACAATCCCCCCTGAGGACGCGTCCACGTGACCTCGGGCGGGAAGTAATCGTTCAAGGCCGCCAACATGGCGTCGCGCCGCTCCTTGTAGCACTGCCGGATCGTCTTGACGTGCTCGTCGAGGAATCCGTCTTTAGCAACTTCATAGCCGACCATCTGGGTAAAGGTGCTGGTATGCAGGTCGGCGCACTGCTTCAGCTGCACTAGTCTGGTGATCACGTCGGGGGGAGCGACAATCCAGCCCAGCCGAAGTCCTGGGGCCAGCACCTTGGAGAATGTGCTCAGGTAGATGACGTTGCCGAGCTGGTAGCCATTGTCACGCAGCACATTCGCACGGTCGAGCACAACCAACGGTTTGATGTGCTCGCCTTCGTAGCGTAGCTGTCCGTAGGGATCGTCTTCGATAATGGGGATTCCGTACTTGTCCGACAGCCACACCAACTGCGTGCGCCGGTCTTCCGAGAGCGTGACGCCGCCCGGGTTCTGGAAGTTCGGCAGGACATACATGAATTTCGGGCCGGAGCGCAGCGCGCCTTCCAACAGCCTGGTCTGCAGTCCCAGACCATCGATCGGAACAGTCACGTACTCCGCACCCATAAGATCGAATGCCTGGAGTGCTCCGAGGTAGGTTGGCGATTCCACTAAAATGCGGTCGCCGCGATTGATCAGCAGCTTGGCGATGAGGTCGAGCGCCTGTTGCGAACCCGAGGTGATGAGAACGTTGTCCACCGTGGCGACAATGCCGTACTTGGCCATCTGAGCCACGATCAACTCGCGCAGGGGACGATAGCCTTCCGACGGCCCGTACTGCAGTGCAGCCGTCGCCTGGGTTGACAGTACCCGGTTACACGCTTCGCGGAAGCGCTCGGTCGGGAAAACTTCCGGAGCCGGCAGTCCTCCGGCGAAGGAAATAATTTCGGGGTTGGTCGTGAGTTTCAGCAACTCACGGATGATGGAACTTTTTACTGTTTTGGTGCGTTGTGCGTAGCGATGGGCCCAGGGTGCGGCCATGGTTCACCCCCGATTTACACCCTATTCTCACCGCTGTCCGGAGAGCCGTCTGTGACGCAGGACACCGTTCCCCGGGTCATGTTTCACAGGGGCAACAGAATGAATCATTTGTTTCATCGACTAGCGGTCGTAGGTCTGGACCAGCAACTTAAGGCGGGAGCCAATTCCAAGCGTCAGTTCCTCGGCACGATACCGCCAGTGCCAGTTACCGGACGACGTTCCGGGGAGGTTCATTCGGCCTTCACTGCCCACTCCCAGTACGTCCTGTAGGGGAAAGATCACAGTGTCGGCGACCGACGCCATCAGGGTGCGGATCATTGCCCAATGAATGTCGCTGCCATCAGTGTTGAGATAGCGTCGAGCGAATTCCATTTCCTTCTCGACATCCTCTAATGTGCGCGTGCTGTCGCCGGCGCCGGTGCTCGACCACCATCCCACGACGGTGTCGTTATCGTGGGTGCCCGTATACGCCACGCGATGACGTGGGTAGTTATGCGGCTTGAAGTCCGGCGCTTGAGGGTCCTTGCCGAAAGCAAACTGCAGGATAGCCATGCCAGGAAAACCAAAACGAGTGCGCAGTCCTTCCACTTCAGGCGTAATGACGCCGAGATTCTCGGCGAGGATAGGCAGGTTACCGAGCGCCGCTTCTACCGCCTCGAATAACGCCGCGCCCGGGCCCTTTACCCATCGGCCGTCGACGGCGGTGGTGGCTGTGCCGGGGATTTCGTAGTACGCCTCGAATCCGCGAAAGTGGTCGAGGCGAATCATGTCCAACATTTCGAAGGCACGGCGAAAGCGCGCGATCCACCACTGGAAACCTGTCTGGGCGTGCACGTCCCAGCGATAAATTGGATTGCCCCAGCACTGCCCCGTCGCGCTGAAGTAATCGGGCGGAACGCCGGCGATGACTCGCGGCGTGCCGTTGGCTTCGAGATCGAACATGCCGGGTGCAGCCCACACATCCGAGCTATCCTGTGCGACGTAGATGGGCACATCGCCCATGATGCGGATGCCATTGCGTTCGCAGTGGGCTTTAAGGTCTGACCATTGCCGATCAAATTCAAACTGGATGAACTTGTTGCACTCGATCTGTCCGTGCGGGTCGTTACGTGCTTTGTCGAGCGCCGCCGGTTCGCGCAAGGCAAGCTCAGGTTCCCATAGTGTCCACATGACGTAGTCGTGGACTTCCTTCAGCGCCATGAAGAGTGCAAACTCGTCGAGCCATGCAGCGTGACTGTGACAAAAGACTTCGTAGGCTTCACGGTCCGCGGCGGTCGCACTTATTTGGAACCCCGCGGCGGCTTTACGCAGCAGCGGAAGCTTCCACTTGATTAGCGTCCCAAAATCCACGGACTCGCGAGGCATCTTGGGCTTGGTCTCCAGATCGTCCTGCGAAAGGTAGCCACGCTTCACCAGCGTGTCGAGACTGAGCAGCAGAGGATTTCCGGCGAAAGCAGAGAAGCACTGGTAAGGAGAATCTCCGTAGCCTGTGGGTCCGAGCGGCAGCAGTTGCCATATCCGCTGACCCGCATCTTTCAGGAAATCCGCAAACCGATGTGCCTCTGGGCCTAATTCTCCAATGCCATAGGGACCGGGAAGAGAAGTGGGGTGCAACAGGATTCCGCTGGATCGTGGGAAGCTCATGCTGTTTGACCTATGGTGAGAACCCGTAATGGTAAAGCAGCGGCCATCAAGGACGGCCGCATCACGCATTCACGACGGAGTTAAATCGCGATCGCATCGCCGGGCAGCGGCACCGCTTCTTCAATCACCACTGCGCCAGGATCTATCACGCGCTGCATTAGCAAGGCCGCAAGCGCCATGAACACGCCGCCTGCGATCACAGCAGCGAGGCGATTGTTGTGCAGCAAATGATTCATCACCCAGCCGAAGCCGAGAGAGGCGATGATCTCTGGCAGCACGATAAAGAAGTTGAAGATTCCCATGTAAACGCCAGTGTGCTCCGCCGGCAGCGACCCAGCGAGCACCGAGTAAGGCATGGAGAGCGTACTCGCCCAGGCAATTCCGACGCCGGCCATGGACAGAAGCAGCAGGTTCTTGTCGTGGATGACCGCGACGGACACCAGCCCGACTGCGCCGCATAGCAGGCAAAGGCTGTGGGTGTGTTTGCGCCCTACGGCCTTCGCCAGCTTCGGAAGGAAAAACGAAAACGCGAAACAAACCAGGGAATACATCCCAAAGCAGACGCCGCCCCACTCCACACCGCGGGTGTACACGGGTGAGTTCTGGTCGGTGGCTCCAAAGACATTGCGGGCCACAGCGACTGGGAAGTAGAGCCACATGCAGAAGAGTCCCAGCCAGGTGAGCAATTGCACGGGAGCCAACTGGCGCATGGTGACGGGCATGTTGCCGATCGCGGTAAAAATCTCCGTGGCGTGACTCGCAATTCCACGGTGCTCCGACTTCTTCTGGCGAAAGGCCTCGAGGTCTGGTGGTGGATATTCTTTGGTGGACAGAATGGTCCAGAGGACAGCGGTGAAAAAGGCTGCCGCCCCGACGTAAAACGAAAGACGAACCGTCAAGGGAATCGCATGGCCTGAAGTGTCAGAGCGCAGATGGAAATAGTTTGTCAGAAGCCAGGGCAGGGACGATGCGACGACCGCGCCCAGTCCGATGAACAGGCTCTGCATGGCGAAGCCCTGTGTGCGCTGTTCTTCCGGCAGCAAGTCGGCAACGAAGGCGCGGAAAGGTTCCATGCTGATATTGATCGACGAATCCAATATCCAAAGCAGGCCGGCGGCCATCCAAAGCGTTGAAGATCGCGGCATCAGGATCAGGGCGCACGAACTGAGGATGGCGCCGGTGAGGAAATACGGTCTGCGGCGTCCGAGGCGCGTCCACGTATTGTCACTGGCATGGCCGATGATCGGCTGCACCAGCAGACCGGTGAGCGGGGCTGCAAGCCACAGGATCGGAATCTGGTCCGCGCGCGCGCCCAGATACTCGTAAATGGCGCTCATGTTGGCCATCTGCAGTCCCCAGCCAAACTGGATGCCGAGGAACCCAAAACTCATGTTCCAGATCTGCCAAAAGCTCTTGCGTGGTTTTTGAATCATTGCGCTAGTTCCGTTGCTCACTTCTCCGTGCCGGCGAGTGAATCATCCGAAACTGTACTCCGATTGCATCAGAAGTTCCAAAAGAATGCATAGAGAAAGGCCGGACGTCACCGATTGCAGATTGTCGGGGTTGGCGTGGCCCGGTTTGCGCTGCAATTGAGGCTCCAATACTATCGCTTCTTGAGCGGGTGCATCTCAGAGGCTGCAAAGAATGAACATGTCCGAGCAAAGGCTTCCTCGACTTCTCCATGGCTTCGTCGTTCTTGCCGTCGTTATCGGTATCCTGTCGCTGTCCGGACTTGCCGCTCCGTCGGGCCTTCCGGAGATCGCCAAAATAGAGCCCCCGAACTGGTGGACCAATTTCGTGTCGCCGGTGATGGTTCTGCTCTACGGAGAAAACCTGGGCGACGCCAAGATATCGGCCTCGTATCCCGGCGTCAAAATCGAGAAGACACTCCTGCAGCCCGATGGAAAGCACGCGTTCGTTTGGCTGAAGGTAGCGAAAACTGCCAAGCCCGGGATCGTGACCTTGGCGGTCAAAACTGCGGCCGGGGCCACGACCGCGGCGCTCCCGTTGTTGGAACGGGCGTCACAGACAGGGCGATTCCAAGGGATCACCCGCGATGACGTGATCTATCTCATCATGCCTGACCGTTTCGCTGATGGCGATTCCGCCAACAATATGCCGCGAGGGGCGACTCCAGGCACGTACGATCGGCAGGCCGCCAAGGCGTATCACGGAGGAGATCTCAAGGGCATTCAGGATCACTTGTCCTATTTCAAGGATCTGGGTGTCAGCACGTTGTGGCTGAATCCTATTTTCGACAATGACAATTCGAGCGAGACCTACCACGGCTACGGCGCCACCGATCTTTACGCGATGGAGGACCACTTCGGAACTTTGCAGGATTTTCAGCAACTTGTCGATGCAGCTCATAAGCAGGGAATCAAGATTCTGCTCGACATGGTTCCAAACCACGTTGGGCCGAAACATCCCTGGGCCACGTCGCAACCGGCGCCTAACTGGCTGCACGGAACCACCACCGATCACATAAACACAGATTACGAATATGCTCCGGTCACCGATCCGCATGCTGTGGAGAAGAATTATCGCAGCGCGCTCGATGGCTGGTTCGCGAACGTTCTACCCGACCTGGCGCAGGAGAATCCGTTGACGGCCGAATACCTCGAGCAGAACGCTTACTGGTGGATGGAGACCGGCGGGGTCGATGGCTTCCGCATCGACACCTTCCCCTACGTCCCGCGAACCTTCTGGACAAGATACCTGCAAGGGTTGCAAGCCACGTATCCCAACTTCTTTGCAGTCGGCGAAGTCTATAACTTTGATCCGACGGTGGTGTCTTATTTCGCCGGAGGCCAGAAGGGCTTCGACGGCATCGACACGCACCTGACGACTCCCTTCGATTTCCCCATGAACTCCGCCATCCGCGAAGTAGTCAATCACGGAGCATCGGCAAAGAAGATTGTGGATGTGCTGCGACAAGACCGGCTATACCCACATCCTGAATTGCTGGTGACGTTCATCGGCAATCACGACATGAAACGTTTTGTCACCGACGCCGGGGGATCGACCGTCAAGCTGAAGCTGGGCTTGTCGCTGCTCGCGACCATCCGTGGAATTCCGCAACTTTATTCAGGCGACGAAATTGCCATGCCGGGCGGCGAAGACCCCGACAACCGACGCGATTTCCCGGGAGGTTTCCCGGGTGACCAGCGCGATGCGTTTACGCAGGGTGGACGCACTCCCGACGAACAGGACGTTTACTCGCATGTACAGGGACTGCTCAGGCTGCGCCGTGAACATCCCGCCTTGTGCGTTGGCGAGCAGAAGCACATCGTCGTGACCGATGACTATTACGTCTTCACGCGAGAGACCACGGGTGAGCGCTTGATGGTCGTTTTCTACAACGGTGACACCACCAAGAGCGTCACCGTTGAGTTGATCGATACCACAATTGCGAACGCCAAGGGATTCATGCCCCTAAACACAGCTCCCGAAGTGCGACTGCAGGGAAGCCAAATGCAGTTGCAACTCGCTCCGCAGAGCGTTGCGGTCTATAGAGTCGAATGACGGATGGAGCCGGCGCGTGGGACAGTCCGTCGGGACGTGTGATCGGCCACAGAAAGCGGTGTCGTAGGGTGGTCAAATTCCCGAATGAAGGTGACGGCGGTCACAGTCTAGCTGGGCAACATCCCGATACAGTGAAACTAGCGTGAATGGTGGCCAGCAATCACGATCGCCGTCTGCCTAGCGCCAAGAGTTCGGCAATTGCACCACAGGTTGACCGCTCTAGAATACCCGGTTGTTGCGAAGCCAACACTGGTGCCTTCGGAAGCTCGAGGCTCAGACGGCGGATTCGTCAGCCGGCGAAGGGCCTGCAGTCAGTAATTAGCGAAACATAAAAACTAAGGAGACTTTGATCCCATGAAGCGTTTCATCTCGAGTTTAGCTGTACTTGCACTGATGTCCGGAATGGCTTTTGCCGCAGAAGACGGCGCGGCGATTTTCAAAGCAAAGTGCGCCATGTGCCATGGCGCGGGTGGAGAAGGCAAGTCCGGTCCGGCATTGAAGGGAACCTCGCTCACAGCCGCCCAGATCGCTGACGTTCTGACCAATGGCGCACCTGGCAAGAAAGCTCCGCACGGAAAGGCTTTGGCCGGTTTCACCGCTGACCAGGCAACCGCGGTTGCTGCGTACGTGAAGAGCCTCAAGTAGTCGCGTGCTGTTCTTTGAAAGCGTAAAGCCGGTCCCCGCGACCGGCTTTTTCCATGATCATCGCAGGCCAATGTCCTTCAGTCGTCAATTTCCCGGCCAGTGGTCTGCAATGGCGATTCGCTTGCTATTTCTCCGATGCCAGCACCCCGACTCCGTAGTACGGCAGCGTTAGGGATTGGACCGATCCGCCGCTGAGCACATCATGCATGGTCGTAGGCAACTTGACGGTCCGCGGTGCCTTTGAGAAGTTGACAAGAATATAGACCGCGCCCTTTGCGCCGTATCGAGGATAGACCTCGACTCCATCGGGAACGGGACCGAGAGCCGGCTTTACGTTGCTTGTTTCCGTCATCCAGTTCGCTGCCTGCGCCATGGTCTTCTTGTCGAGCCACGCGCCGAGATATGTGATTCGGCCTTTTCCCACCTTGCGCGTGATCGCAGCGGGTAGCCCGTCAAGCCAGCCGTTGCTTTTGCCGTAGCGCATCAGGACTTCGACATCGGGCTCCTTGGCGCTGAGCAACTCCGCCCATAGCTGGCCCTCCCCCGCACCCCACTTACCTTCAACGGGAACGGCATCAACCAACGCGTAATACTGCTCCACCCGGCCTCCCAGTAATTCGGTCAACGGCCCCGGCTGGCGCTGCGGCCACAATGCGTTGTCGGCATCTTTCATGGCAGAGCGCTGTCCAAGAACGAGATGTCCGCCATTATTAACGTATTTGATTAAATTTTCCGCTGCGGTGTCTGTCAACATATTCAGCCCAGGAGCGACCACCAATTTGTATTGGCTTAGCGACGCCGTCGGCGGGACGATGTCCACCGACTGCGCGATGGCACGAAGCGGACCGTAGTAGCTGAGGATTTCCTCGACTGGATCGTAATTCTTGTTGTGCTTCTGCCATTCAATCGCCCAGCGGCTATCGTACGAATGCAAGATGGCGACTTCCGACTTAACGGAGGTCCCGGCGAGAGCCGGACTGGCTTTCTCGAACTCCCTCCCGATTTGTGCGATTTCTTCGTAGAGCGGATCGGGCATGCCGTCCGGGCCAACGATGGTCCCGTGATATTGTTCCTGCCCATTCAGTGCGCTGCGCCACTGCCAATAGCTCACGGTGTCGGCGCCGTGTCCAATGTCATGCCACGCCATGGCGCGCACTTCGCCCTTGTCGAGCCAATTGTTGATCGATGCCCAGTTCACCCCACCCGGTTGGGTTTCCATCACCCAGAAATTCTTGCCCTTGAATCCGCGGGTCAGGTCGTGGGCCGCTCCGTTTTTCACCGGATCAAGGTGTCCCTGACCAACGTAGTCGTCCCATGCTGCGAGGTCGAGATCTTGCGCGACGGTGTAATGATCGTAGCCGTTGAACCATCCCATCATGTTGGTGGTGATGAACTGCCGAGCGTCCGCATTGGACCGAATCACTTCGAGTTGGTTCTTCTGATAGCTGCGCCAGGTGTCGCTCACGAAGCGCATCCAGTTCAGCAGCAGTCCGGGATTGCCGTAATTGATCTGGATGGGAACCTGGTTCCAATCGAAATAAGTCTCGCTCCAGTAAGAGGTCGTCCAACGCGTGTTGAGGTTGTCGAGCGTGCCGTACTGAGTTTTCAGCCACTGTTGAAATTGCGCTCTGGTGTCGGCGTCGAACGAAACGTTGGCGTACTCGTTGTCGATCTGCCATCCCACTACGCTTGGGTCATGGCCGAAACGTTTGGCCAATTGCTCGGCCATGGCCCGCGCCAGTTGGCGGTATTTGGGATTGGTGAAGTTGAATTGCTGGCGATTGCCGTGCTGGTCTTTGCGGCCGTCCTCCAACGTGCGCAACGTTTCGGGATGCTGCTGCGTCAGCCATGCTGGAGGCGCCGCCGACGGCGTGCCGATGACGGTGACGATGCCATGCTTCGCAGCCGCTGTAATGGCACGGTCGAGCCAGTCCAGATCGTATTGGCCTTCTGTGGGCTCCATTCGGCTCCAGGCAAACTCGCCGACGCGCACCATGTGGATGCCTGCCTTCTGCATCAGTACAAGATCGGCGTCCCATCGCGACTCGGGCCACTGCTCCGGATACCAAGCGGTGCCAAGCAATATCGCGGGCGGCTTAGAGAATGCTGGTTGAGCATTGAGAGCCAGAAATCCAAATGCAACTAGACCGATTAAAACGAAAGGGAAAATAAGTAATCGAGCGGGGCGATTCAACGGGTTCATGTTCTGCTCTCCATGAACTTCAATTGGATTTCGAAATGCGAATGGGCGCTGCGATGCGAACCGAGGCAGCACCGGACATTCTACGCGTGCGGGACCAAGTGACGGTTGCTCCATATGCTGCGACGCCGGCCTTGGCTATTTGGTTGACCAGATCTCGCCGATCACACGCTGAAAGTTCGCGCCCAGCACTTTCTCAACCACCGACCCAGGCTGGCCGCGCTTCTTCAATTCAGCAACGATTATTTCCATGTGATCCGGACCAGACAGGTCCGGCACATAGGGATAGCGGTCCTCGCCCGGGGCCCCGATGCCGAGCTTTTTGCGGCGTGCGATGTCCTCGGCAAACGCTTTCTGTTGTTCCGTAGTCAACCGGACGCCTTGGATCGAGCCATCCGATCCAATGCCGACATGGTCAGCGCCGCAGACATTGATGGCGTGTACGAGGTGGTCAAGAACGTGTTCGCGCGTTGGCACCGTTGGCGATGCCACCAAATAGGGCATGAGGTAGACACCGAAGTAGCCTCCTCGATCGGCCAAGGCCTTGAGTATCTCGTCGGGCTTGCTTCTGGGATGAGCGTAAACGGCGGCGCATCCCGAGTGTGTGATCAGTACCGGTTTGGCTGATGCTTCGATGGCCTCCGACGTGGTCCGATAGCCGCTATGACTCAGGTCGATAGCGACGCCGATCTCGTTCATCTTGCGGACCGCAGCGTGGCCCGCCTTGCTCAGGCCGGCATTGCCCGGTTCCAGGCAACCATCCCCGAAGGCACTGCGGTTGTTGTAGGTGAGTTGCATGATACGAATGCCCAGCTGCCGAAAGGTTTCGATGCGCGATGGATCGGCCTCGAGGAAACCGGTGTACTGAAAGCCGGGCATGATTCCAATCTTGGCTTCCGTTTTCGCGCGCGTGATGTCGGAGTACTGCCTTATGACGGTGAAAACGTCAGGCGATTGCTCGACCAGCGCATCCACATAGGCGAGATTGTCGATCGTTCCCTCGAACGTCGGAGCTGAAACGGTAAAGTTGATGGCAGTAATGCCG
>Ga0075521_10000036_pt1 | contig 24432 bp, 25 predicted proteins | sample NGEPerD_FD_74785 | JGI IMG/M metagenome (GOLD analysis project Ga0075521, IMG submission 74785) | Arctic peat soil microbial communities from the Barrow Environmental Observatory site, Barrow, Alaska, USA - NGEE PermafrostAB12-D | ecosystem: Environmental > Terrestrial > Soil > Wetlands > Peat ...
ATATTAGAATCTGCGAGTTTGGCGGGATATGTTGTGACAACTACTTTTTGTAATAAACATAGATGTACGCTGGCGGATTTGCTTTTAATTTAACCGGTTTTGTTTCTCCGGTGATAAATTTTTCGGGCGTGCGGAATTCCAATTGTTCGCCCCTTGCAACGCCGACCTGCGCACGGTCGAATGGTTTCAGCGTGTATTTTTTCATCAGTGCACTGTCGGGCGTCATCAAAGGCGCCTGGAAATCGGCCTTGGGATGATTGGTGTTATCATAAACGAAAAAAATGAGGTAACTGGTATTGGGCTCAACGCTGATCGCCGCCTGGTTCGTGCTTGCAAATTTGATCAGGTATTTATATCCGTTTTTGTAAGCGCCATTTCTAATGAGTCCATAGGCTTTGTCTACATCTCCGGCATAGTTACTCTTCGATTGACAAATGGCGGAGAAGGTACCGGCCAACAAAAAGGAGAGAAGCAAAAACTTTTTCATAGTATAATTTTTTAGACCTTTGGTAGATAAAAATAACACCATTCGCTGATAGACAGAATTATATTTCCAGTCAGTAACCGCCTGTATCATACGGGAAACTGTGAAAAAGATCTGCTGTACTCCCTGATTTATTTGGCGAAATCTCCCGATGGAACCCATCGATTTATATCTTTGTAAGTACCCAACCGAAAAATACTGCATATGAAATCCATATTTGATCAATCTACGAGAGATGAAATAAAAGGCAGAATTCAGTTCCTCAATGAAAACAGTAAAGCCCAATGGGGTAAGATGAATATTTCCCAAATGATGAGACATTGTACAAAATGGGATGAAATGGCGTTGGACAAAGTAAAATATAAACAGTCTTTCATTGGCAAACTGTTTGGGAAAATAGCATTAAAGGATATGATGAAAGATGAACCCATGCGAAAAAACATGCCTACCGTTCCTTCTTTTAAAATAAAGGAGCCTGTACAGGTGGCCGAAGAAAAAATAAAGTGGGTCAGGCTGCTTAATGAATATGCACATTATTCAGGCAATGGGTTTGTTCATCCGTTTTTTGGGATGATGACCAGGGAACAAACAGGTTGGCTGGTGTATAAACATGTCGATCACCACCTGAAGCAATTTAATGCTTAGCTTATAACCCGATCTGTACCCGGCTTCTATAAGATAAACCAGCTCAATAGATGATGTAAACTTATCTTATTTTGTGGCAACAGGGGGTTCAACATCATACAAGAATCATAGTCCCTGGGAAACCTGCTATAGGGATTTGAATCATTCTTTCATTCTAAATCAAACAACATGAATTTGAAACAGACTCTGCTTGTAATCTTCTCCTGCATCATTTTTTTTGGCTGTAGCAGTGGACCAACACAGGAACCAGCCAAAGCGGACAGCACAGCCAAGAAGGAAACGCTCGATTATCCCTACACGGCGAGATATTCATTGAACTGGGTTCCGGGAGATGAAAAGAATGCCGTGCTCGTGCTGAATAGTTTTAAGAAATATATTGATGGAGATGTTAAGGGCGCTTTCGCCTACTTTGCTGATTCCATTGAATTTATTGCAGATAAATTTCATTATGTTGGGAAAAAAGATAGTTTGGAAGCCATCATGACGCCCATGCGCGCTGGAACCAGTTCTATGTCTCTGATACCCGACGCCTGGATCACTACCTATTATCCCGACAAGAATGATACCTGGGTTACGATATGGTCAACCGAGAAATGGACGGATAAAAAAGGTAAAATGGATTCGGTTTATCTGGTTGATGATGTTTTGGTGAAAGATGGAAAGATCACCCAGATTGACGAAAAGCAACGTCAGTTCCCTGAACCGACAAAAAAAAAATAATCCCGTAGATTATTGTTTTAATTTTTCGCTATGATGAAATCTTTTCTGATCCTGCTTTTTATTGTATTGACCCATTCTTTGAGTGCCCAACAGACTGCGGATGTTCCGGGCATGCACCTGAACCCCGATGAGTACCTGGAAAACCAGGGTGTGAATGTGATGCTGGCCCATGATTTTTATCCTGAAGGCCATCAGGGTGGGGTGGGTGTGATCCAAAATGGTGTGCGTGTGGCGACAAACGGAGATATCCGGCTGGAACCCACGCCGGGTCAGTGGGCAGCGATTCCAAAAGTGGGCAAGCGGGTCGTGGATTCAAAAACCCAGGAGATCAGCGTGCGTATGGAATATCCCGATTCTTCCATCAACCGGAAAGGATTTAATCCGATCATTTATCCCGATCTGCATTTCAAATATAAAATTCGTGTATTACCTGAAGGGGAATCTTTCCGAATCATCGTGGACCTCGATAGTCCTTTACCCGATGAATGGATCGGCAAAGTGGGATTCAATATGGAATTGTATCCGGGCATCTTATTTGGCAAATCCTGGTATATGGATCAGCAGTCGGGCATTTTCCCCCGACAGCCCAATGACCAAATCGGCAAAGATGGCGATGGAAATTTTCAAACGGAAGCAATGGCTCATGGTCATGAGCTGACTGTCGCACCGGAATCAGACTACCAGCGGATGTCTATCGTAAATGAAAATGGAAGTGAACTGCAATTGCTGGACGGGCGTAGTCGGCATAACAATGGCTGGTTTGTCGTGCGATCACTGGTTGCAAAAGGAGCTACTCAACATGCGATCTCATGGCTTGTTACGCCACACGCGATAAAGGGATGGCGCTCCGATCCGGTGGTGCAGGTTTCTCAGGTGGGATACCATCCCGCGCAGGAAAAAATCGCGGTGATTGAATTGGACAAACACGATATGGAGCGAAAGGAGGCCAGCCTGGTTCGCGTAGAAGCCAATGGAGCATTCAAAATAGTGCTGAAAAGCAATCCATCGGATTGGGGAAATTTTCTCAGGTATCATTACCTGCATTTTGATTTCAGTTCAGTGAAAGATTCGGGTATGTACCAGGTGCGATATGGAAAATACCAGAGCGCCATTTTTCAGATCGGTAAAGACGTGTATAAATATAATGTATGGCAACCGACGCTGGAATATTTTTTGCCTGTGCAGATGTGCCATATGCGCGTGAATGAAAAATACCGGGTTTGGCATGGACTCTGTCATATGGATGATGCCCGCATGGCACCTATCGATTCCAATCATTTCGACGGATATATCCAGGGTCACACCACATTTACAAAATATCTTTCAGGAGAAACAGTGCCCGGACTGAACCAGGGTGCCTGGCATGATGCCGGAGATTTTGACCTCCGTGTGGAATCCCAGGCGCAGACCGTGCTGGGACTGACTTTCGCTTATGAGCAGTTTGCGATAAAGTATGATAACACATCGATTAATCAACAAACACGCATTGTTGAAATTCAGGAACCGGACGGAAAGCCCGACATGCTGCAACAGATTGAACATGGTTTGCTTTCCATTGTGGGCGGATATCAATCGATGGGAAGATTTTATCGGGGCATCATTGAGCCCAGCCTGCGTCAATACACGATTCTCGGCGATCCGGTAAATATCACGGATGGTAAAAGCGGGAATGCGGACGACCGTTGGGTTTTTACGGAAGACAATCCGGGCAGGTCGTTGGAAACGGCATCGGCACTCGCTGCGGCATCGCGCGTGATGAAAGGATTTAATGATAGCCTGTCGACTCAGTGTTTGTTTATAGCGGAAACAGTATGGAGGGAGACCAAAGAAAAAAATCCGATGGAGCGATTGGCGCTGGCTGTTGAATTATTGAAAACGACCGGAAATAAAATCTATATTGATTTTCTGACGGGACATGTTGCCGAAATTTCCGCTCGCATTGGACAGACGGCCTGGCTGGTGGGGCCGGTGATTCCGCTGATCCATGATGAATCATTTAAAAACCGGGTGACCGATTCTGCAAAAGCATATTATGGTCAGATCAAAGCCGATGGTTTAAAAACGCCCTATGGTGTTCCGTATAGACCGAATATCTGGGGCGCGGGCTGGGATATCCAGCGTTTCGGTTACCGCCAGTATTTTTTACATACGGCTTTCCCGGAAATATTTCCCACCTCGTATATGCTGAGCGCACTGAATTTTGTTCTCGGCTGCCATCCCGGCGATAATACCGCATCCTTTGTTTCGGGTGTCGGCGCGAATTCCATGACGACGGCTTATGGATTTAACCGCGCGGACTGGTCATATATACCCGGGGGCATCACTTCCGGCACAGCCCTGATCCGGCCAGATTTTCCTGAACTGCTGAACTGGCCCTATCTCTGGCAGCAGGGAGAGTACGTGCTCGGTGGGGGAACAACTGATTACCTGTTTTTGGTGTTGGCAGCGGACCACATCCTCAATAGTTATTAGTTGTTAGCTGTAAGTTGTTAAAGGTACAATTCAAGATCCTGATTAATTATGGTCATCTCGCACTGGACGCTAACAACTAACAACTAACAACTAATAACTATTAAGCCGCTCCACACAATTACTCAGTGACCTATAATTATGATAAGTTGCTTTCCAGATCTGACTCTTTAGTGCAGTTTTTCGTTCAGGAGATTTGTCGAGACCTTCGTCGTACCAGTCACCGTGTTGATGATCGATCAGATAAGTCTGTGTATATACCCAGAGGGTTTTGAATTTTTCGAAATAATTGTGCGGGTCATTGGGAAAATAATCCGACATGAGCAGCAGGCTGTTCAAACCTTCGGCCTGTGCCCACCAGTTTTTGCTTTCTTTCAGAATGGTAATAGCTGTATCGCCTTCGAAATAAAATCCTTCATCATAAAATCCGCCGACGGATTTGTCCCAGCCATTTTTTAATGCGTGATCGACCAGCTTTTTGCCAATCATCAATGTGACGGTATCATTTTTAAATCCCAGTGTCTGTGAAGCTTCGAGCATGAGATAGGCTGTTTCCACGTCGTGGCCAAAGGATACATAGTCCAGGTTATGATGATGTGTTATAAAATCGCGGGTGGAATCTACAATGGAGACTGGTGTCCAGTTCCACTGAAAAAAAAGTTGAAGGTTTCCCCTGGGCGTGATGATGGTATCGCGGATCAGGAAAAGCATTTCCTGCAGGCGTTCCCTTACCAGCGGATTCTTCCATACTTCATACAAGGCGGTAAGCGCTTCCAGCAGGTGGATGGAACTGTTCTGATCCTTATATCCTGTTTCCGCAAAAGCAGGTGTATTTTTTGTTCTTTGGATTGGAGTACCATCACGCCGCAGGTGTTGGAAATATCCTTTATGCACCGGATCGTGGCTACGGGTTTCCAGCCAGTAGAACGTTTTTTTTGCCAGCGCAAGTGCAGCGGTATCGCCGGTTAACTGGTAGTATGCTGCGAGAGCATACATACCAAATGCGTTACCATAAGCATTTTTGTCGGCTGCATCACCTGGTGGAATTTCTCCTGTACGAGTCACCAGGGAATAGAATCCGCCATATTGTTTGTCCCACATTTTGCCGGCGAGAAAATGGAATCCGGCGATGGCGTCAATGCGGTAATATGATTTTTCGGGATATCGTAATGCAGCTTTTGCATTTGTCCAAATGTGTCGGCTCTGTGTGACGATCATTTTCTGCTGACTGCCCGTGGGTTTGAAATCGTAGGTGAAGGTGGACAGAAATCCGCCGCATAAAGTATCCAGTACCCGCGGATAATAGACATCGAGCAATTCATGCCGGAGGGATTTTTCCATGGCCATGGCAATCTCCTTCCGTTCTTTTCGTTCCGCTTCGTTTTTTGAAACAGATTGTGCGTAGGTGCACTGGTATCCGATAAATGCGAATAACAGGATTTTTATTTTCACGGATTCATACAATTAAAATACTCCGATCTCGTGTCATTATTTGCTCGCGTTCACTTTGAAAATATGTTCTTGTCCCAGTTTCTAAATTCGTAATATTTGCTTTTGGGTTCTCTCGTCCAGCCGTTGATTCCTTTTTTCTTTGGCAGAACATATCCATGAACGTACAGCAAAGGAATAACAAAAAGGCCAAGTAATCCCATAGCCCATGCCCTGCCAAAGTAAGCCGAAATGGCACTGATGATCAGCAACGTAAAAACGTACTTGCCGACTCTCCGGATTTTTGGTGTCCGTTCTTCAAACTGCCCCATAAGAATATTACCAAAAGCATATATCATGCTTACAATAGCAATCTCAAACCATAATGATTCGGTCGACCACATATGAATAATTGTTGGTTTAATTTGTTGATTGGATTAACTGGCAAATTTACGTTTTATCGTCGGTGTCCCGGATAACGGATTCTTGTTGGTAGCTTCTAACATACTAATCAAGGTCGTTTTCTATTTTTTTGATTTCATCACTTCGTTATATGCCGAAAGAAGGGCTTCCAATACGATTTCTTTTTGAACTTTGTTGAGTTCAAAGGTTGTCGTCCCCTTTTCACCCCATTTGTTCGGAACCGGATAGATGTTTCCAGCAGTCATTTTACAAAAAACATGTTGTTCTTTAGGAGTCAGAAAAATATTCGCCGTATTATCTTTGGCCAGGTAAGTACAGAACATGCGCTTCCCCATGACCTTAAATCCTACTCTTTCGAAATGAGATGTTTGCCCGGTACCGGGAAAAGAAAGTGCCATTTTAGTAAAAGCCTCTTCTGATATCATTTGATGTTTTCAATTTGGTGGCGTACTGAGAACCCGTCAATCAAAACTTAAACTTTTTAGGCAGTGATTTGACCAATTTAAGTAAATTGAATCAAAGGTCAGTATTGGAAACTGCAAATCTTGAAGAGAATTGTTGCCCTTTATCAAATGGGAGGCTTTTTTTCCTAAAAGCGGGCACTGGACCAACTATCAGATCCTGATGGGGATATTAAAATAAAAATCGATGCCGTCACGCCGCGCAAATAATATTATCCGGGCACTGTTTCGGACAAAAAATAGTGTCACAGGTGAGCATCCTGGCATTTCAGGATACGCGAAAGCAAAATACGAACGGAATAGGAAAATATCAGTCAGGCGATTTCTGATAGATTTGTTCCTGATTTCACTCGGCGTACTTTCCGCAGGTTTTGGATTACGTGGTTTTTTGCTTCCCAACAAATTCATTGATGGCGGTGTTGTCGGTATATCCCTGCTCATTTCGGCGGTGACCCATTTATCATTACCACTTCTGTTGATATTGGTTAACATTCCCTTCATGATCCTGGGGTATAAACTGATTGGAAAACTGTTTGTCATTAAAACAGCTTTCGCCATTGCGGTGCTGGCGATTGTGGTGGGATTGGTTCCTTATCCGCAGGTTACGGAAGACAAGCTGCTGATTGCCATATTCGGCGGATTTTTTTTGGGACTGGGCACGGGACTGGCGGTGAGGGGCGGTGGTGTTATTGACGGAACGGAAGTACTGGCAATCAGCCTCACGAAAAAATTGGGATTGACGGTGGGCGATATTATCCTGATCGTTAATATCCTGATTTTTTCCGCTGCCGCCTGGATCCTTTCGGTAGAAACAGCACTGTATTCCATCCTCACTTATATTTCTGCTTCCAAGACCGTGGATTTCGTGATCGAAGGCATTGAAGAATATACCGCGGTGACCATCATTTCCATAAAAGCCGAATCAGTCAGAATGATGATCATTGAAAAAATGGGCAGGGGAGTGACCACATTCAAAGGCGAAAAAGGTTACGGAAAAAGAGGGCATACGGAAGGGGACATGAAAATCATTTACACCGTCATCACCCGGCTGGAGGTGAGTAAATTAAATACGGAGATTGAAAAAATAGATCCGCATGCATTTGTGATCATGAGTAGTGTCAAGGACACAAGGGGCGGCATGATCAAGAAAAGGCCGCTGAAAGATTGAAAGAACTCTTTTAATTTGGTTCTTTATTCTGTTCTCAAACTATTTACCGGGTTTGCCGCCGCCGCTTGAACAGCCTGCGAACCTACAGCAATAAGAGCGATCGTCACGGAGATTAGTCCTGCGGTGATAAAAACACCCGCGCCGATGGTTACCCGGTAGGCAAAGTCCTGGAGCCATCTATTCATGGTAAACCAGGCAAAGGGGCTGGCGATCAAAATGGCGATCAGCACGAGTTTCAAAAAACTGGTAGAAAATAATGCGACGATCTGGGATACTGAGGCGCCTAATACTTTCCGGATTCCGATTTCTTTTATGCGCTGATGCGTGGCCAGGTGGGCGAGTCCAAATAATCCCAAACAGCAGATAGCTATGGACAAGAGCGTAGCGATGCTGATGATTTCCTGCCATCGTTGTTCCTGCTCGTACAACCTGGCATTCAATTCATCCAGGAAATGGTAGCGATATACAGCCTGAGGAATGGCCTTTCTGTATGCGTTTTCCAGGGCGGACAATCCTTCTTTTACATGTGTTTTTTCCAATTTGACTAAAATATTCCCGCCATACCAGGGATTCATAAACATCACCATCGGTTGAATTGGTTCTCTCAAGGAACCGGTATGAAAATCTTTAACTACGCCAATAATGGTCTTGGTTTCTTTATCAAAATTATCATCTGTTTTGAGGAGTTCGCCGATGGGAGTTTCAAGACCTGCCGCTTTTACAAAAGCTTCGTTTACAATTACAGACCGGCTGCTGTCTGATCGAAAAGCGGGGGATAAGTTACGACCGGCAAGCAGGGGGATCTCCATCGTAGAAAGATAATTTTCATCAATGACTTTGTGGATGGCTTTGATGTTTCGGTTCTTCATTTTTACTTCATACATAGCTTCCCCGCCTCCGAAGGATACGGATTTGATGTCGCGTTCTTTCGATAATTCATTCTTTAAAAATCGCTCGATGGGTTTGATTTCCCGATCCCCGGGAATTTGAGATTGGATCAGTTCGTGTGGGTTATAACCTAAATCTTTGGTCCGGATAAAATGCATCTGGCTGTAATACACGAGCGTGGTGATCATCAGAAAAACCGCCAGCGAAAACTGGAATACCACCAGGCTTTTTCCGAATATATTACGACCGGTTAATTTTTGTTTATTATATAGTACCTGCTTTGCGCTGAATCTGGAAAGCACCCAGGCAGGATAGAAACCGGTAAATCCGATAATAACCAGCAGAATGCATATAAAATAGACAATCAGTTGTGCATTAAAAAAACAGCCACGTGAGATTTGCTTTCCCGTCAGATGATTAAAAACGGGGAGTGAAATGCTTGTCAGCAGCGCGGCAAGTAAAAAAGCGATCCCGCACAACATGGCAGATTCGCTGAGAAACAATAAAATGATCTGGGGACGGCTTCCGCCGGTTATTTTTCTTACACCGACTTCCTTTGCTCTTTTCAAAGAATCTGAAATGCTGATATTGATAAAGTTGATACTGGCCATTAATAATATGAAAACAGCGATACCCATAAAGAGCTGCGAGAATAGTGGATTGCTTCCATTGACTACGCCACTCTCCAGGCTGATGTCCAATGGATTCAAATGGATATCGGTTATGGGTTGCAATCCATAACTGATTGCAGGGTCATAACCATATGCTTTTATATTTTCTGCGAGCTGGTCTTTGGCATTCATTGCATATACCCTGTTGAACTTTTGGATTGCCACATGCAGGTCAGCGTTGGGGTTCAGCAAGACAAAAGTGCTCAGGTAGGCATTGAGCCAGTTTTTGTCTTCAAAAGAAAGCTGCATGAATTTCATCGGCAGCAGCAGCTCAAACTGAATGGAAGAATTGGAGGGGATTTTTTTCACCACACCGGTGATCAGCATGGGTTTGCCCAGGCGTTTTGCGGAAGGATCCGCATCCAGCTGAATTTCTTTGCCCACCACATCGGTACTGTTGAACAGTTTCAAGGCAGCGGATTCAGTGATCACTGCAGAATTCATATCCTGTAAAACAGTCTGCGGGTTTCCGTGTAAAAATGGGAAAGAAAACAGGTTGAAAAAACTTTCGTCTGCAAACAGCAACTGGAGATGGATGCTCTTTTGATTGGCAACCACATCGCCACCTAAACCTCCGCCTAAAACACGCACATAGTTCAGGACCTCAGGAACACTTGCTTTAAAAGCCGGCCCCTGCACCTGTCCTGTGCCACCGCTGATATGTGTCTTGTCTCCTTTGCTCTCCGCAATATTGGATGTAATGCGGTAGATATTGGGATTTTTTTTATGAAAGCTGTCATAACTCCGTTCATCTTTCCAATACAAAACTGCCAGCAGAACGCAGCTTATCCCAATGGCCAAGCCAATGATATTGATGGAAGAATACAATATGTTCTGCCGTAAATGACGAATGGAGAATTTTATTTGGGGGAGACCCATAATAGAGATTTTGTGCACTATTGTTTAACTAAGTTTCCTATACCTGGTGCCGATATAATCAACAAAATCGGGTTCAATGCCCTGTTGTCGTATGATCGTTTGTATTTGTGCCCGATGATGAATGGAATGATAATTTAATTGCAAAGCAATATCCTTCGGCGTAGCAGCCCAGTTTGCGCTGTCCATTCCAATAAATACGACTTCAGTTGATAATTCCTCTTCAGTTTGTTTAGAAATATATTCAAGCCACGGGTTTATACTTTTCGTCCATTCAGATTCTAAGTCGTCCATATCATAAACCGGTTCCCACCAGCTTAATGTTTTTGCTTTGGGATCCTGTTTAATTCTGGCCATCCATTTATACTGGCAGTTGATCAGGTGACTGAATAATTTTATGGCTTCAGTTTTGTCGTTGAGCAATTTGATTTTACCTAACAGTGTTTTATTGGTCTGATCATTGTAATTAAAACTGTCTGCTAAATAACTGTTCAGTTGCATAAGATATCATTCATTATGTAAATGTACTAAACCTTCAAACAGGTGGATAGCTTTTGGTGCTCCTTTACATGAGAAATCGTGCAGACCCGTTTTTGGTAGTCATACTGCCCGGAATACTTACGCAGGAGGTATTGGGATTAGATTTGGTAATTTGGTATATTCGAATCCTATGTATTATATTGTATTCGGCTTTTTTTACCTGCTTTCCCTGCTGCCGATGCGTTTATTATATATCATTTCGGACGGAATGTACGGGATTGTTTATTATCTGATTGGCTACCGGAAGAAGGTCGTGATGCAAAACCTCGAAATCGTTTTCCCGGAAAAATCAAATGCAGAGCGGGTTACAATTGCCAAAGCTTTTTATCATAACCTGATAGATTCTTTTATTGAAACCATTAAATTGGTAAGCGCCTCCAGGTCCTTTCTTGAAAAAAGGGTAACGACTAACTGGGATGTGCTTGACCCTTTATATAAAACTGGTAAAAGTTGCCAGCTTCACCTCGGCCATACATTTAACTGGGAGTGGGGCCATCATGTGTTGGGCAACCACACCAAATACCAGGTCCTTGTTGTATATATGCCTCTAAGCAATGCGGTGCTGGAGAGATTAATGTATCATTTGCGCGTCCGGCATGGAAATAAATTTATTGCTGCAAATAATATGAGTAAATCCATGGAAACATTAAAAGATACCCGATATCTCCTGGGCCTTGTTGCCGACCAAAGTCCGGGTAACCTCAACAATGCTTACTGGATGAATTTTTTTGGCCGGCCTACGGGGTTTGTGTCAGGTCCGGAAAAGGGAGCCAGAGCGGGTAATTTACCTGTATTGTTTACCCATATTATCAAACCTAAACGTGGGTACTATCATGGCTTTTTGGAAGTTGCGTGTGAGGATCCCAGTGCATTGAAAGAAGGAGAACTGACTTTGCGATATGCCCGTTACATGGAAAAAGTTATCCGTTCGAATCCTGAAATGTGGGTATGGAGTCATCGGAGATGGAAACACAGTTGGAATCCCGCATATACAAACAATTGGATTGGGGAGGGCTTACCCGGTGATGAACAAAAGATGGTATGAAATAACGATGGCAGGAAATAACAAGAAAAAAATTATTCCGTTTTAAAGGTTTTTAATTTTTGGATGAGCAGACTGTTTTTCATCATCTCAGGAATATAAACCGTGCCCGATTTCTGATCGTATGTGATATCGGCCGGCCCTGTGTGGACCTGGTATGAAACAGTAGAATGATTATCGAGGTCATAGACGATCAGTCTGCCTCCGGGACCTGTGAAACTGACCCAGTCGGACGCCAACAGGTGATGCCTGTCGTACATTTCTACCCCGTCGAAGATTCCAGTCGGGCTGTTTTGGAGTTCATGGAACAAGGTGTCCTGGTTTTTAATATCGCGGCCATAGATTTTACCTCCGGCCATATTCACACCCATACCTACGGCATAGAGCATGCCCGATTTTTCATCATAAGTGACGCCGTTGGCTCCCGTTATGGTTCCCAAAAAGCGTATGGACTTATCCGTTAGGTCGATCAGCATCACTCGGCCGCTCATGGTTTCGGATACACAGATGTGTTTGTCATCCACTGTACACAGGTCATTCAGCATGATGGCCGGAATGCCCAGCTCAAAAACCTGTTCGCCATTGTACATATTGAAACCGACTACCCGGTTAATGTCTGCTGTGTATAGAATGTCTTTTACAATGGCTAGTCCCTTCGGTGCATTCAAAACGCCTTTCTGAAATTTCTGGTGAATGATTTTACCATCGACGGATAGTTCTGTAATGAAGCCATTGCTGTCCAGGGCCATGGGATCCGGTTTGGAGCCGCCTATATTCGAAACGAATAATTTGTCTCCCGATTTGATCACACTTTCAGGTGCTTCGAAACCAGTAACGGTCTGCTGGGCGAAACCTGAATAACCGCTCAGGAGGAACAGGGATAAAGCCAGGTATCTATTTTTCATAAAAATGATTTGGGGTGATTGTTCTTGTAAGACAGAGATACGAAAGTAGACAAGAATTACAGTTAAAGTTCAAAGATGTTGGCCACAGATTCCCTTACGGTTTGGAGGTCACAATTTGTGACCTCCAAATCGGATCTGCTGAGGCGGTCGGGACGGTGTTCGAAATAAGACAATCATTAGATCACAATCGAACAGTTTCGTATCTTATAAAATATAAAAAGCTGATAGTCAAACGTCTAAATGCTGGCATATTTTTGTGTGATCAGGTAGAGGAGCCGCCCCCACATAAAAATTTCATATGTTTAAAAGCTATTTCAAAACGACTTTTCGCAATCTGTGGAAAAACAAGACCTATAGTTTTCTCAACATATTCGGCCTGGCCATCGGCATCGCCTGCGCCGGATTGATTTTTTTATGGGTAGAGGACGAACTGAATTTTGACCACTTTAATGTAAAGAGGAGCAATTTATATTTTGCGCGTGTCAATGCGCCCATGGATGCAGGGGTAATGACACATGGATCAACTCGGGTCTGATGGCACCGGTGATGCAGGCAGAAATACCCGGCATTGCAAATACCTGCCGCACATCGGAAAATGAAACATCACTACTCTTCGGCATAGGTGACAAATCGGTGTACGCATCAGGGAAATATGCAGAGCCTTCCCTGTTCAGCATGTTCACCCTGCCTTTTGTGCAGGGCAACGCAAAAAAAGCTTTTGATCAGCTCTACTCGCTGATAATCGCAGAAAAAACCGCAAAGAAATTTTTTGGCAATGATAAAAATGTTATTGGCAGAACAGTCCGCGTCGACAACAAACAGAATTATGTTATTACGGGTGTGTTGAAAGATATTCCCCAAAATTCTTCTCTGCAATTCGAATGGGTTGCACCGTTTCAAATCTGGTATAAACAAAGTCCATGGGCATGGGTATGGGAGAACAATTGTCTGAGCACTTATGTGGAATTGAAACCGGAAGCCCGGTTGGCGGAAATCAATAAGCAGTTATACAATTTTGTACAAAAGAAAGCGCCGACTTCCAATGGACATCTATTTTTATTCGGCATGAACAACTGGCACCTATACGGTGATTTCGATAATGGTAAGGCGACCGGAGGAGGTTTCATAACCTATGTACGCCCCTATACGGCCGAAAGATGAACCAAGGAGATTGGCATACGAAAAGTGCTGGGTACGAGCGTAATGAGGATCTCCGGTTTGTTGTCGAAGGATTTTATCAAGCTCGTGCTGGTCGCTTCTTTTATCGCGTTTCCCATTGCCTGGTGGATCATGCATGACTGGTTGAAGAATTTTCAATACAGGATAGAAATCAGTTGGTGGATTTTTCTGGAAGCGGGGCTGTTGGCTGTATTGATCGCCATATTCACCGTCAGTTTCCAGGCCATAAAAGCAACGATCGCAAATCCTGTAAAGAATCTGAGAACGGAATAAATGCGTATGGGGAGGAGATAAACTAAATGTGACGATCGCCTGATACTATGGATTCAGTCTGTTGAAAAACTCCATAATCGTATCATTATTTGCTTTTGCCCTTGCACCGCTCGTTTCAAATGTAAGTTCTGTTTTTCCATCTTTCATTTGTTTGAATACTTCCTCAACAAAATCTTTGACGGATGGATGTCCGTCGTGTATACCCTTTCCGCCAAGGTCAGTATTTAATGCCGGTGGAATCATTTCAATGACTTCTATGTTTTTTGATTTCAACATATGCCGCAGGGAAAGAGTAAACGATCGGAAAAAGGCTTTGGTTGCAGAATACACAGGAACTTTTGACAAGGGTACAAATGCCAGGCTTGATGTTACATTAATTATGGTATGGAACGATTGTAAATGCATGAACAGGGAGGTCAGGTGAAGCGGTGCTTCAATATTTGTCGTGATTTCGGATTTGGTCTTTTGATAAAAATCAGAGTCTGAAATATTCATCCAGTACTGGATGCCTGCATTGTTCACCAGCACATTCAAATCGGGATGATTTTCTGAGACCCATTTATACAGTTTGATGCGTTCTGCTTCCGATGAGAGATCGCAAACTTTTGTAACTACGGATGGGAATTTTTCTGCAACTTCCTGTAAAACCGATTCGCGCCTTCCGCAAATGATAACGGTATTGTTTTCTTTAATAAATCTTTCGGTCAGACCCAGGCCAATGCCGCTTGCTCCGCCTGTTATTAATATTTTGTTATTCGCCAGTTTCATAATTTTATTTTTATGGTTCAGGTGTTGCCGCATCGACCACGTTTTTCCAGGTACCATCGGTTTGTTTTTTCCAGACGGTTACGCTCCTGGAATGGATGGTGATGGTTTTACCTGTTGAATCATTCATGGTCATGGTTTCTTTTTCTATCAGGTAAGTCATATCGCCGCTTTGAGATACTTCTCCGCTCAGTGGCTCCCAGCTTATAGTAAATCCTGGTGTTTTGAAACTTTCTTCAACCATTTTACTGATTTCCTTTTTCCCGGTCAACATGGGTTGTCCTGCTGAGAGCACAACGGCATCGTCAGCCCAATAAGCCAGGGTCTTTTCAAGATCGCGGGTGGAAACTGTTTGAGACCATTCCCTGCTGGTCTGCATGAGTTTTTCAACTTCGACCTTTGTATCGATTTTCTGTTGATTGCAACTCAGGATGATTACCAGGGGTATAGCAATGGGGAAGTAGTTTTTCATATTTGGTTTTGATGCTAAGGTAACCATGATAAAATAAAAAATATCCCACTCAAAAGAACGGGATATTTTTTTCTAAAAGTGCCAGATGAAACCTGTTATTGACGGCATTGTAGATATTTTTATCCGGGTAATTTATTTGCAGTCGTAATTATAACTAATCGTTACGGAGTTAATACCGGTTGCAATTTTTACCATGGCAATATTTCCCTCCATCGTGAACGTATAGGTATAAAAGGAGACAGAGCCATGATGCTCTTCTGTGAGCAGGTGTTTGTTTTTAATATATATGGCTCCAAAGCTAAGAAGCTGGTTGAATTGATCCATATTCCCCATCACTGCTGGTTTTTTGGTATCATATACCAGGGTGTCTGCAGACGTTCCGTTCGTGATCAGTGTATTGTCTCCATTTGTAAAAGTGTAAGAAGAGATGGTGGGCGGATAGGCATCCTGTTGTTGCTTAAAGGTTGTAAGCAGTCCATTCGCATCGTAAATGTAATTGGTCCGATATACGCTAACGCCGATTTGAGCCTTATCCATTACTTCCATTCCTGCATCGTTTAATGTTATCGTGTCAACGGATGAATTGACTCCTGCAGCGACGCTACGATAGATCAGTTTGCCATCGTATTTATAAGAAACCGTATCGGAATATATACCTGCTGCATATAGAGATCCTGCCAGTGACCCGTCGGTATTATACTGAAAAGCATAATCGCCGATATGCACTCCGGTTCCTGATACAAGGGATGCGGCCGTGATCCTGCAATTAACAACCGGTGTTACGGGAGGTGTATTTGGGGTATTCGAATTGTTTTTGGAGCAGGAAAACATATATAAAAGAAAAAGGCAAAAGGAAATTCTTTTTAGTACCATAAGTACGGTGTTTTGGTCTGTCAGGCGGTAAAATACAGTTTTTATTATTGCGAATGACAAAGAATCACCGACGGCTTGGTCCGGACTACATGAAAACGCTTAGGCGTGGACGATATATTACCCCATTTCAACAAATTATTTTATTATCGCAGTACAGACCGGGAGAACCGGAGTGTCCTGTTCAGTTGAATATGATCATATCTGATTTTATGGAAATAATCATTCACGACAAAGCGGCTTATGAGCACTCATTGGAAAAAAATGAAATTCAGTGGCAACTGTATGTAAGAAAGGGCCGGAGGAATATTCTGATTCAATATGGCATAGGCATTCTTTTCCTGATCATCGGATTTTTCCCGACGTATGATTCAGGCATAAATACAAAATACGCGAATGATGATACACATCAAAACGAAACCAAAAACGATAAAGATTCAACCAATATAGCGCTGGTGGTTGGCATCGTTTATATAATTTTAGTTTCAGGTTCTCTGTTCAGGCAGGGAAGAGCCAAAGTGGCTTTTATGGATGAAGCGGGTTATAAGGGCAGGATTATATATAAGGCGTCAAATGAATCAATGATCTCCATCAATGAAGAAAGAATAAGATATGAAAATCCCGTAGAAAAAACTGAGTGGAAGTGGGCTGCCTTTTTAATTTTTTCTTTATATAAGAATTACCTGATTTTGAGTTTTGACCGGGATAGCAGGAGCTCTTTTTTCATTGATGAAAGATTACTGTCAGCAGAATCTTATCAGAAACTCCTCGATTTGGTCAGACAAAAAGTACGGGAAGGGAAAGTCTGATTCTATTGTGTTACCACATAAACAGCCAAAGGAGAGCTGTTTAAAGTTAGATATAATGGGTTTGGTTTCCTTATAGCGAAAAGCAGATATGGTGCACATCTCGTCAATCCGAATTATTCTGTTTGGTATAAAAATTAAAAAACGGAATGTCCACCACTACGTTTAATGCAAACCGGATGTAGAAATTGTTGTTGACATTGATGTCCGTGGCAGTGATTCCTCTTAACTGGGGACCGATCTGTGCTCCGAGGCCAATGGATATGGGACATTTACCCAGGCCATAATATCCATAAATACCAGGTGAGATAATATTTTTTAGCTGTACGGTGGAAGCGACATCGCTGCTGTCATTATTAAAACGAAAAGCTGCCATAGCGCCAATATCTATTAAGGAAACAAAGAGCGTCACGCTTTTCCCGCCCTTTGTATTTTTTGATCCCTTTCCGAAATTGCCCCAGCTGAACGCAATACCTACCGGTGCAGTAACACCCATACTAAAGGCTTTCTGCTGGGTTTTCAGCACGGGCATGTATTCGATTCCTCCATACAGGCCCAGATAAGCATTGAGCGAAATATTAAAATCCGTTTCCCGTTTTACGGAGGAGCTGCCCGCCGGCAGAACGGCGGCATCGATTGCCGATGCGACTTCATCGGAATTTTTTGCTGTAAGTATACTGGCCATGAAACTTCCGTATTTAATATAGTCTGCCCTGAATTTGTACTGGCCGCTCAAAACATAACCGAGTATATCGGCGGTATGGATAACCAGTGCGCCATAATTCTGTATTTTAATATCGTAACAGCTGCTGGTCACATCGTCAACAACAGCAGTAAATACAACCAGGTCGTTCAATACTGCACTATGAATGGGATTCATGACAGAGTCATATTGTAAAAGATTTGCAGCCTGACGGATCAGGTTCGAGATGGAACTGGTATAATCTGCATAGTCCGCGATAGACGCGGTACCGGATTTATTATTTTCCGTCAGCAGGGGAATGGTATTGTCGGCCACCTCACTGGCGGTCGTGACGATCGTTTTAAAATGCTGCCGGAATTTGATACCATCAACAATATTCCAAACATCCGCCAGTTTGGCCAGGATGTTTTGAAGTGTAACGGTTGTTCCCTTGAAGTGAAAACTTATCGGATGGGGGCTGTTCCGGTCAATCGCATATAATAGTCCAAAATATAATTTCAGGGAAATGATATCCTCCGTAAAAATGCGGGCCTCTTTTTTCGTAATCCAGACCCGGTCGGTATCCGCACTTCGTAAGGACTGGGAGAGCATGTTGATGAAATGAACAGAGTTGCTGAGGTTGTCATTTACTATCCCCTGATCACAGCTTAGATCTTCTGCAATATCGGCGATCACCTGGGCTGGATTATTTCCTTTGATGATGCTGTTGATTCCGACTACGCCCGCCATGATCGATCTTCCACCCAATTCGGTATTCAGGTATTTGGTAATGATATCGGCCTTGGTGGTTACCTGGTCGATGGTGCCATATCCTGTGTAATTGGAAACGTCCCTGAGTTTGAGTAGGTTGGTGCCGATGGCATTAAAATCTTTCTGAAACGCTGCAGACAGCGCCGGCAATATCGCGGCGTAATTGTAGGAAGCGACGGAGCCGATAACCGCGGCCGTTGAAGGAAACAGAATTTCTGCTTCAGGATGGGTGGTCAGCCAGTCCTGGAATTTTCTGAAAAAGGCCACGTTCAGTTCTTCTTTTGCCCTGGCTACTAAAAATTTGGCGAGGCCGTCAGTGAAAGTAGTCACATTCGCGTTGCCGATGGCAGTCCCGAGAACACTCACTGCCCCTCCCAATGTAAATCCCGCTGATCCGCCATTTGAAAAAAAATCTTTGAGAAAAGGATTTTGGCCAATACTGTCCATAATCGTGGTGGCATCGGGGTAATAGTATTTTAAATACAATGCGAGACCAGGAGTCATTTTGATTTTGGCCGGTCCGCCCTGGTTAACCTGGTTATAGAGATCTTTCAGATGGACGGCATCGTAATAAGCGATCGGAGACTGCGATTTTACTTGTATGGCGCTGGTTGCCAGAATAAGAATGATCAGTAATTTTTTCATGTTCCCGGTTTAAATTGATTGAACAGGAGGGTTCCATCCAGCACGGGAATTTTTTGAGTTGCATTTCCTATGGTGTATTCCCTGCTTGTGCTGATGGCGGACAGTAGTTGACGGATTTCGGGATAGGTGTATTTTTTATTTGATTTCTCAAGCAGCAATGCGATGATTCCGGCAACGATGGCATTGGCCTGACTGGTTCCGGCAAATTTTTCTGAATTGGTATTGATTCCGTAAGAAATGATTCCCATGCCCTGCACAGCGGTAGTCATCGACGCATTCATATAAGGGTATAATTCATCCTCCACGGGAATGGCTCCGGAGACCAAAGTGTTGTCACAAGCTGCGGGATATTGCGACCTGGTGTCGTTGAAGGTGACGGCGTCGCCGATGGCACAGACAACGAATTTATTTTTTTCAAGTACGGCGTAGTTGATCGCTTTTTGTATTTTATCGACAATGGGTTTGTCTTTGATGAAATTTGCCCAGCTCACCGAGATCACGTGTATGCCGGGCTGGTCCGCACACCAGGTAATCGCATCGGCATATCGAACTGTATCAATATCAGGATTGGGAAAATCCGAGGACTCGGCGATTTTGCAGATATACAATTTGCAGTCGGGAGCCACGCCAACGATTTTTCCATTGGTGTTTTTAGCGCCGATCAGGCCCGCGCAGTTTGTGCCATGGCCATAACTGTCTTTTAAACTCGCGCTTGGATCAAAAAGAAAATAATTCGCTGTGTCGTACACCAGTTCGTCGATCCCCTGGGCGATACCCGTATCAACGACAGCAACGCCGACACCTTTCCCTGTGGCGTAATGCCAGATCTCCGGAAGGCAGAGGTCCGTCATCCAATTCGGGCATATGGCCATATCCATTACGCCGCCCGACCAGTAATACCGGTTTGAGTCGTCTTTGTACCAGTCGGATATTTTTTCCGTGGCCTGAACAATTTCCCCGAGCAGCGCTTCACCGACCCAGTTTTTATATGTCGGATCAGCGAGGGGGCTGTTCCGGATATTTAATTTGGGAACTATTACGCGGAGGGTATACATGGCTTATCCTATTGCTGAGGTATCGGGCACCTGATTCAACTGGGTCTTTTTGGTAGGCGCCGGGCCGCTGTCATCATCTGGTTTTTTTCCACTGACACGCAGGTTGATAAACTTATTCAGTAAGTCGAACCAGAATGGGGCGCCGAGGGAAATGGCGAGAGCCGTGATCAGGAATCCCAGCCATTTACGGGGGGAGGAAAAAGTCTTTGACAAAACCTGCCTGATCACCTTAAAATTCAGATTACCCTTTTTCAAAGAATCCGAAGGATCACGAACATCCGGCCATCCCGCACCTACGATGGAATTATTATTTGCAATTTCCTCGTTGTACAAATTGTCGATCTGCCTGATCTTTGACCGGGCATCGGCCATGAACTGGATGCTGTCCTTCGAATTTCTGGAGTTCGTGGTTGCCGAATCTGAAATCTTAACGTGGTTTTTGAGATAATCCGAGGCGTTTTGAACCAGGGCATCACGGGCATTTTTGTCGATGGATAACCGGTTCACGATGTCGATGGTACTTGCATTAAAAATGAGTGCCATCACGAATCCGATCAGCAGTAATATCCAGTTGGCCTGTCTTTTATACCAGCCGGAAACCCGGTCCATCATATCGTTAAACCAATTTTCGACCAGCCATCTGAATCGCTGCACATCTCCATTCGCCTGCTGGATATACATATTTAGTATGGAATGCAAGTCCTGGTTGATTTCATGTGAGGCCAGTTTATTGTCCAATTCCTGTTTGACATCTTTTAACAATACCGGAATGGATTTATTAGTATGAAACTTATCCACCAGGATATCGGAAAATGTGGAGGCATTTAAATAAGAGGGTTTTTTTGTGAGGGCTCTGCCGGATCTTTTGTAGATGGGATGGTTGACGATGGATGTCGCAAAGAATCCTTTTATTAGTTTTTGTTTTTCCATAGGCTGACTCTTAGAGCCTCTCATGCGGTGAAATAATCTGTCCCACCAGTGAATTTCCACATTGTTCCCATCGAGCATTTGTTGCAGGCCCCGTTCGAGCATTTTTGAACGGAAGGAAAAAATAGTTGCAATGAGTTCTTTGATGGTTGTGGCGAGCAGGCTGTACAGCAGATATACAAAGGTGAGACCTATCGCGACGTCCAAAGCGACATTATTCATATGCTTGTGTTTTAAGTGAGCCTTAATCAAGCAAGTGCAATTAAGTTATCGAATATTTTGCACTAATCCCGATGCTTTTGCTGGTTTAATATAAATACCGTTTTTTTCCCGGGGGCAGACCCGTAAATTCCACGGGGACTATTTCGTATTTTAACGAACTTATCATCTGTGGGGGTTGGATTAAACAGGTAGCATCGGTCTCAGCCTGGATGGAAACGGTTCATCTCCGGGCCGGTAAACAAAACGGAATCCTGCACTAATGATGAGCAGGAAACTCATTTTTTGCAAATTCTCCGAATGCCGACCAGGTAAAAATTAGAAATTAAAAGTTTTTATAGGTCAGTCGCCATTTCCACGTCCTGTTGCTTCAATAATTCCTGGTCAACTTTACGGATAAGGAATTTTTTTCCTGATTTGAAAACGGTATAAGCAGTTATTGCGCATACACTCATGACGGCTGCCATGGGCAGTCCGGTTTGGTTGTGTAAAACGCTGACCAGAGCGGACGCGCTGGCGCCGAGGGTCATTTGTATAGTGCCAATCAGTGCAGAAGCATTACCTGCATTGTGTCCCAGAGGCGCTAAGGCAAGTGCTGTTGCGTTGGGAAAGATAAATCCCTGGCAGGCCAGGAAAATAAATACCAGAGAAACGGTCAGAAATAATTGACTCAGGCCTAGTATGGTTAAACAGACGAAAACAAGACCTGTAAAACTTTGACAGAATGACGCCGCCAGGATTACCTGTTCACTGCTATACTGTTTCAACGCGATGTTATTCACCTGGCTGGCACCGATTAATCCTGCTGCTATTAAAGCGAATATCCATCCGAATTGTACGCCGCTCACTTTAAAAATTTCCATGAACACATAGGGTGCACCGCCGATATAGGCATAAAGTCCCGCGGAGGAAATGGCTCCTGTCAGGGCATAAGTGATAAAGTGCGGATTCCTGAGCACGGATGCAAAATTCCGGAGTATGGGAGCGGGTTTTAGAGAGAAATGGGGATCGGGCTTTTTGCTTTCCGGAAGAAAAAAATAGGTACCGGCGAGGATGATGAGCACGGCGAGAATGAGCATGGCGAAAATATACCGCCAGCCCAATGCGTCGGTTAAATAACCACCCACCGTCGGGGCGATGATCGGGGACACGGATACCACGAGCATCAACATGGAAAATACTTTGGCATTTTGTTTCACCTCAAACAAATCCCGGACCATGGCCCTTGCTGCCACCATACCTACGCATCCACCCAGGGCCTGTAAGAGGCGAAACACAATGAGCATATGTACGGATTGAGCGAAGGCGCATCCTATAGAAGCTAAAAAGTAAAAGCAAAGTCCGCCATAGAGTGGACGTTTTCTGCCGAATCTCTCGAGCAGCGGACCATATAGCAACTGACCTAGCGAGATGCCGATAAAAAAACTGGACAGTGATAATGTCACTTCAGAGACTGTGGTATCTAAACTTTTTGCGATGGCCGGGAAAGCGGGGAGGTACATATCGATGGAGAGCGGACCGATGGCGGTGAGTAGCCCCATAATCAGGATGACCTTATAATTTTTGGTGGTTGTAGTTGCGGACATGGTGGAGGTTAAAGGTACTGATTGTCGTTTCCGCAGCTAACGAAATTCAAACCGATTATTGAAAACTAATTTTTCTGATTCGCTGATTGCCCGCGTCCGAAACGTAGAGATTGCCCCGGGCATCCATTTTGCACTAATTTTCGAGACTCAGATGATTCCAGTTGCAGATTTTGCAATATTCAGCGACTCTGTTCCTTCTTTCATAACGCGATGGCCTTCCGGATGGTGGTTCACTGGCAATCAAAAGGGGGTACTGCGGAACGTAGTATCTGAGTAATTTAATACCTTGGATTGGGAATTGCACTCCATTACTTAAACTACCAATTACAATCATCTCCAAAATTTTAAACAATGACCAACCGCCTGCTGCTCCTCGCTTTCTGTTTTCTTACCTGTGTAAACGTCGATGCGCAGTCATCGAAAAAAGATATTGAGGCATCCGTTGATGCTTTAAACAAGGCTTCTATTGCGCAGGACAAACAGGCCCTGGAAAAACTGACGATGGATGAGCTGAGCTATGGACATTCCACGGGTGTGGTTGAAAATAAAACAACATACGTTAAAAGTATTTTATCCGGACCTGTGAAATTTATTCAGATTGACAATGGGGACCAGACCATCGAACTCGCCGGCGATGATGCCATCGTTCGTGCCATCTGTTCCATCAAGGGAACCCGGGACGGGGCTCCGCTGGATTTAAAAATCGGCATATTGATGGTATGGAAGAAAACAGGAACTGAATGGAAATTATTAGCGCGGCAGGGATATAAGCTTCAATAGAATCATGGTCAGGCAGATTGAAATGTATTGCAGCGAATCCAGTGTAGTGGAAATCCTTTGTGCCAGGTCCCTCAGGAAGAACTGGGTTTTGAAAATCAACTGTGTCTTATGGGTAGAATCATGAAGAATTTTGCAATCGGATCTTTTTTATTCCTTTTTTTATCCGGCGCTTCCGGCCAGACACCAGATCGCGGCCTGACCATTTCACATCTGACGGGTGACTTTTACATTTATACGACTTACGGATCATATAAAGGCAGCCCGGTGCCCGCAAACAGTATGTACATGGTCACTTCAAAAGGAGTTGTTCTGTTTGACACACCATGGGACAGTTCCCAGTTTCAGCCTCTATTGGACAGTATAAAAATGAAACATCATCAGGACGTCATTCTCTGCATTTCCACCCATTTTCACGAGGACAGAACGGCCGGTCTCGAATTTTACAGAAACATGGGCATTAAAACCTATTCTACAGAACAAACAGACAGCCTGAGTAAACTAAGAAATGAAAAAAGGGCTGAGTTTTTGATTCACAGGGACACGATTTTTTCAATAGGTCAGCACATCTTCCAGACTTACTATGGCGGCCCGGGGCATTCACCAGACAATATTGTGATTTGGTTTCCGAAGGAAAAGGTCCTCTATGGCGGCTGCCTGGTGAAAAGTACGGAAGCGGAGGACC
>Ga0075521_10000039_pt1 | contig 23987 bp, 19 predicted proteins | sample NGEPerD_FD_74785 | JGI IMG/M metagenome (GOLD analysis project Ga0075521, IMG submission 74785) | Arctic peat soil microbial communities from the Barrow Environmental Observatory site, Barrow, Alaska, USA - NGEE PermafrostAB12-D | ecosystem: Environmental > Terrestrial > Soil > Wetlands > Peat ...
ATTTATTACCGCGTGCAGCGGCAGGTGCTGCTGTTCCTGCTGGCGACGCTGGTACCCATCGTGCTCACCAGCTTGTATCTGATTCGGTCGAACCGGCTGCTCTTCCAGCGCCTGTCTGACTTGTCGGAGCAACGCAGCGAACTGGCGCAGAAACTGATTGCTACCCAGGAATCGACGCTGCTTCATATTTCGCGCGAACTGCATGACGAGTTCGGACAGATCCTCACTGCCATTGGGTCGATGCTGCGGCGCGCGGGACGGCAGGCTCCGGAAGGCTCGACTCTGCGTGCCGACCTGGTCGAGGTTTCCGAGATTGCACAGTCCACACTCGACAAAGTGCGCAGCCTCTCGCAGGCGCTGCATCCGGTCACGCTGGAGGAAGCGGGTCTGGAGAGTACCGTGGACTGGTACCTCCCGGTAGTAGAACGGCAGAACGGAATCGTCATACACTACAGCAAGACGGGCACGTCCTTCCCGGTTGAAAGCCGTATTGGCATTCATGTCTATCGCGTGTTGCAGGAAGCTCTCAACAACGCCACGCGGCATTCGGGAACAAAAGAGATTTGGGTCAGGCTGCGATTTCGCGAGCAGTCATTGGAACTGGATGTCGAGGACCATGGCAGCGGGTTTCACTCCAACGGTAAGCGCGGCATCGGACTGGTCGCGATGCGCGAGCGGGCCGAGTTGCTGAACGGGAAGCTGGAATTTCGGCATCCCCAGGGTGGTGGAACGCTGGTGCGACTTTCGGTCCCAAAAGAAGCCGCCGAAGTTGGCGTATAGGAGATCATGACAGAAAAAATCTCAGTTCTGCTGGTGGACGATCACGCGCTGGTGCGCCGCGGCTTTCGCCGCATGCTCGAGGACGAAGAAGACATCGTCGTCAAGGGCGAGGCCAGCGACGGCGAGGAAGCGGTGCGTCTGGCTCATCAACTTCAACCCAAAGTGATCGTGATGGACTGTGCTCTGCCCGGCATCAGTGGACTGGTGGCGACGCGGCAGATCATCGAGGACAATCCGAAGGCAGTTGTGCTTATGCTGAGCATGCACTCGGAAGACACCTGGGTCCGGCAGGCACTGGAGGCCGGCGCGCGCGGCTACATGCTGAAGAATGCGGTCGATATGGAATTAGTCACGGCCATCCGGCGGGTGGCGGCAGGAGAAGAGGTGCTCGATCCCCAGATCGCCCGCCGTGCCACGCTGAAGGGCGAGCGGGTGACGGGGCTCACGGTTCGGGAATTGGAGATCTTACAGCTTATCGTGGGCGGCCTGTCGAACAAGGAAATTGCGTTACAGCTCAACCTGAGTGCGAATACTGTAGCCGTGCATCGTGCCAACATCATGGATGCGCTGGGAATTCATAAAACCGCTGAGCTGGTGGTGTACGCCATCCGTAACGGACTGGTCAACATTCCGTAATGTTCTCACGCCTAAGCAGTTTATTATCTGTAACTTGAGAGAAGGCATAATGGTGGCCATTCGGTTCCCGAAAGCGAATAACTAATTAGTACATTTGGGCTATTGCGCCACCACGCCGACCACCGCTATCTTAGTGATGCGAGGCCGAATCAACCCTTCGAAAGCTTCGCACCTTTCTGGAGCAAGTTTCGAGTCCCTATGGCCCACCCCATTCTGGACTCACAATTTGCTCCATTTTTTTGTCTTCCGGCAGCTGCCCTCTGAACCGCGTCAGCAGGTTATCCGCAACATCCGGTTGGGCCCTCCCATCACGTCGCGAACCGCGATGCGATAACTGATCCTTCACTTCATCCAAAATACCGACGATAACCATTTAGTACAGATGATCGCCAGTTGTGAACTATAATTTGGTTCGCCTGAACGCTACACTCGTCGGGCCACATTAATCATGCGCATTCATTTCCTGCTTGCAGTCCTCGCCGCGGCGACAATTTCTAATGGTCAGACCACCCCTCAGCGGCCTCCGATCACTGGCATCTCTCACGTAGCTTTTTACAGTAGCAATCTTGTGGCAGCGAAACAGTTCTATGCCGGCTTATTGGGATTAGCCGTCGACCAATCGCGTCCCAACGTGTATCACGTCGGTGTGCAGTCGGTGGAACTGGAACCGCTGCCCGCGAATCACGGACACGACTTGATTTCTCATGTGGCCTTCGCGACCCCCGACGCGGAAGGGGTTCGCAAGTATCTCGCCAGTCATGGAGTGACAGTGCCCGAACACGTTAGCACCGGCGGCGGCACTATGTGGTTTGCGATGAAAGACCCGGAAGGCAACCCAATCGAGTTCGTCCAGTCCCGTCCGGAACTTACCGGCAGAAGTCCGGAGGTACCGGTTTCGAAGGTCATGATTCATGCGGGTTTCGTGGTGCATGATCGCGCGGCAGAAGACAAGTTCTACAAGGATCTTCTCGGTTTCCACCTCTATTGGCAAGGCGGCATGAAGGACGATGAGACCGACTGGGTGGACATGCAGGTCCCGGACGGCACGCAATGGCTGGAGTACATGCTGGTCCGCGGAACCGAGCATCCGTCACCCAAGACGTTGGGGGTTTTGAATCACATTGCGCTGGGAGTCCCGGACATGAGCGACGCCGCGCAATTGCTGAAGATGCGCGGCTGGAAGCCCACTGACGACGAGAAACAGCAGATCGGTAAAGACGGCAAGTGGCAGTTGAATTTGTACGATCCCGATGGGACACGGGTGGAGTTGATGGAATTCACCCCCGTGCAGACGCCGTGCTGCGCTCCCTACACAGGCCAGCATCCTCACTAGGACTTAGTTTTTTTTGCCCGCCCAGGAGGCTCCAAATGGTTACACGACGCGATTTTTTACAGCTCACCGCTGCCGGAGTGGGAACACTGGCTCTTCGCAATGTCTCGCTCGCCGCCAATACTCGCATCCCCCTGGGCGTGCAACTTTACACCGTACGCGAGCAGGCGGAGAGCGACCTCGGCGCAGTCCTGGCCCATATCAGCATGATCGGCTACGCGGAAGTCGAGACCTACTGGAACGTATATACACATCCGGCGAAGAAGTTGCGGAGCATGATTGTCGACAATGGACTGAGCGTGCCCAGCGGCCACTTTAATTACGACGGTCTTGATACGAAACTCGACTACGCCAAAGAGCTGGGAGTGCAATACGTCATCTGTCCCATGCTTCCCAAGGACATGTGGACCTCTGCCGACGGTTTCAAGAAGGCGGCCGCGCAGTTCAATATCTGGGGCGAGCAGGTGCAGAAGTTGGGTATGCAGTTCGGTTTCCACAATCACAACTATGAGTTCCAGAAGTTCGGCAACACCACGGGCTTCGACATCCTTACCCAGAACGCAGACCCCAAACTGGTTTGCCTCGAAATGGACTGTTACTGGATTACGCAAGCTGGCCAGGATCCAGTCGCGATGTTGAAGAAATATGGCAGCCGGATTCAGTTGCTGCATCTTAAGGATCGCGAGGCGGGCTTCCCGACAACGCAAATGTTGAGTCCGGATGCCGAACACATCACCGAAGTCGGCAGCGGCACCATCGACTGGAAGGCAGTTATTACCACCGCTGAACAGACCGGCGTGAAGTACTATTTCGTGGAGCGAGACAATGGCAGCACCCCGGCCTTCGAAAGCCTGCGTCGCAGCTATCAATATCTGTACGAGCTGCTCAAATGAGATCTCATCGGTCTCGATGTCGGGGCACAGCATGAAGGGTCAGGCTGCAGCGCGACCCTCAACTGTTGCAGCCAGTTTTTTTCGAGGCATTGTCATGCGACACAAGCTCCCGGCTCTAGTCGGCGCGTTATTGCTCGTTGCGATGGTCCCAGCGATCTTGGTCGCCGCTGACCAAAAGCCGACTCTGCTGGTTGATGCGGACAATCGGCCGTCCATCAGCCTCGATGGCGACTGGCATGCAGTCGTCGATCCTTACGACAACGGGTACCTCGACTTCCGCATGACACCCCGTCCCGATGGCTACTTTCTCAACGAGAAGCCGGGGACGAGCAACAAACTGTTGGAATACGATTTCGCTAAATCGCCGGCGCTGAAGGTGCCTGGCGATTGGAATTCGCAACGTGACACGTTGTTTTTATATGAGGGCACGGTCTGGTACGAGAAGGACTTCCAATATCGGCGCAAGCCCAACACCCGGACTTTTCTGCACGTGGGTGCTGCCAATTATCTAGCTAGCGCGTTCGTGAACGGCAAGAAAGCTTGTGATCACGAGGGTGGATTCACCCCGTTCGACTGCGACGTCACGAACCTTGTAAAAGATGGCGACAATTTCGTGGTGATCCATGTCAACGACCAAAGAAGGCGCGACGGCGTTCCTACGCTGAACACTGACTGGTGGAATTACGGCGGGCTTACGCGAGATGTGTCGCTGATCGAGACGCCGGAAACGTTCGTCGATGACTATTCGCTGCAACTGCAGAAGACGACTGACTCCACGATCGCGGGGTGGGTTCACGTTGTTGGCGAAATTACGGGAACGCAAGTCACCGTGAAGGTCCCCGAGCTGAATCTCGCGCAGACTGCCCCCACCGATGCGCAGGGACGGGCTACGTTCTCGTTGAAAGCAACGAATCTGCGGCGCTGGTCGCCAGAGTCCCCGAAGCTCTACGACATCGAGATCAGCACAGGTAACGACCACCTGAAAGACTCGATCGGGTTCAGGACCATCGAAGCGCAGGGCGACAACGTTCTGCTGAATGGCAAGTCAGTTTTTCTGCGCGGAGTGTCCATCCACGCGGAAGCGCCGTATCGTTCGGGACGGGCGTGGAGCCAGCAGGATGCCGAGACTCTTCTGGGATGGGCAAAAGAGTTGGGAGCCAATTTCGTGCGTCTTGCCCATTACCCGCACGATGAACGGATGACGCGACTAGCTGATCGCATGGGCATCATGGTGTGGTCGGAGGTGCCGGTTTACTGGATGATCGAGTGGGACAATCCGGCGACCCTGGCCAACGCCACCAATCAATTGCAGGAGATGATTCGACGCGATCGCAACAAGGCTTCGGTGGTTTTGTGGTCCGTTGCGAACGAAACTCCCAATACTCCGGCGCGGCTCGTGTTTCTCAAGAGCTTGATCGCAACTGCTCACGCCGACGATCCGAGTCGCCTGGTAACGGCTGCGTTGCTGGTGACGACATCACCGAAGTCGCCGGAGGGCACTCAAACCAAGGTCATCGACGATCCCCTGGGAGAATATCTGGATGTGCTGGGATGCAACGAGTACATCGGCTGGTATGAAGGCACGCCGGAGTTGGCGCAGCGAACGAGTTGGACGTCGAAATACAACAAGCCGCTGATCATGAGCGAGTTTGGCGGCGATGCCAAGTTCGGCTTGCACGGAGCGCCCGATCAACGCTGGACGGAAGAGTACCAGGAGAGCATCTACCGCCAGCAGATCGCCATGCTCAAGCAGATTCCGTTTCTGCGCGGCATCAGCCCGTGGATCCTGATGGATTTCCGTTCACCGAGGCGGACCTTGCCGGAGATTCAGGACTTCTACAACCGCAAAGGCCTGATATCAGATCAGGGACAAAAGAAGAAAGCCTTCTTCATTCTGCAGGACTACTACAAGAGTCTTGCCGCGCAATGACCTGGAAGGCACGGCCGAAGCCGTGCTTCCTCAGGCGTCCATTCGCAACAAGCGCGAACAATTATTTCTTCGCGGTCGCCTCCCCAGCAGTGATGACCAGCGGCACATCCACCGTGCCAATCTGCTGGGATGGGCGATCCATCACGCCCAAGCGCAAATTGTAGGCTCCAGGAGGCAGCGTGAGTTCCTGCTGCGCTGGAATGCCGTTGTTCATCACAGTCTCGTAAGCCGCCGCCTTAATGGTTCCGTCCAGAGTGTCGGAGGCATGTCCAACTTCGTGGCCATCCTTGTCGTAGGCGATAACGATGCAGTCCAATACGATGCGCTTGCGCTGGTCCGCAACGTCCGTGAATGTGACGCTGTTGGGATTGACAATGTACTGGATGCGAACATCTTTGTGGGCGGCATCGGGCGGCAATACCGAAGCAGTCAAGAACAGCATCGTAGATTGCGGCATCCCGGGCTGAAGCGCACCGCGCAGGGCGGCGGCACCTTTCTCCACTGGAGCCGCCTTTTGCGGTGAGGAGTAGTATCCGCGGCGGTACGAGAGTTTGGTGCCAGGCTGGTCGGTCTTCACTTCGATGCGATGGAAAGCGCTCTGCGGATCGATTTTGTCCGGGGTGTAGGCGAGAGTGTAATAGGTCGATCCGTCGTCAATGCTGCGCTCCATGGCACGTCGCAGATCGTTCGTCCCTAGAAACGCCTCGCCTCCCGTCTGCTCGGCGATTTCCTTCATCGTGGAACGCTCGTCGTTGTACGTGGAAGCCTGGCTTGCGAGCAATGTGACGGATGCGTTGGAATTTGGGCCAGACGTATAGGCTTCCGCTTCCATGGTGCTGTTGCTGATGTCAACGCCACGGCCCTGCAGACCGCGAACGTCAACCGGATAGACCGCGACGCGAGACTTTGCCATCAGCGATCCCGCATTTGCCAGGGCAGAAGTGAAGCTAGTCGAATTTCTCCATGGCTGCGTTTCCATTTTCGGGTCCGCTTCAATCCGTATAGGGAAGCTGCTGGAAAGCCAGAGCACGTTCTTGCGTCCGGGATAGCCGGAGACTGCCCGAGACAGGGATTCGAAGGCGGCTAGGGTGAACTTAGCCCGGTCCGCAATCTGAAAGCTTTCCAGGTCCTGAATCTGTGTCTGCCGCGCCTGTAGAGTTTCCTGAGCAATGTCGTTGGTTGACAAATCCGTGGAAGGCGCATTCGACATCGACTCTGCGACGATATACTGGGCCTGGCCTTCGGTATGCTGACGCTGCGCTTCGGTTGTTAGCACGTGGGAATGCGCGGGCATCATCGTCTCGGCCGCCTTGATGAGTTTGTCAGGATCGTCGGAGAATCCCTGCACCATCGCCAGCCTGTTGGTTAGCACATATAGAGCGATGGGCCGCCCCTTCGGCGCCGCGTGCAACAGCTTCAACAATTCGGCTCGCGCATACTCCTGGGCTGCCGTGGGTGTATTCAAAAGATCGAACAGAACGATAGTCCAACTATCCGCGGTGGCGTCGCTGGGATGATTCGAGAAGGTGTGAGGCGGAAGTTTCGGCCCGGTCGCAGCCGCAGGCGCCGCTTGATCGACAGGTTTACCGACGTGCGCCTCAAACACGTGAACATTCTGCGGTTTCCCATCCTGCAGCACGGTGAAATCAGATTGCTTCAATCCGGGGATCGGACGTCCCTGCTTGTCGGTGACCACGACATCAACTTGCACCAGGCGCGTGGTGGAACGGAACACCGGGTTAGTTGCGGTCCCCTCGGCGGGCGGAGGAGACTGCTGCAAGTTCGATTCAGGGGCAGACGCCGAAGGCGCGACTACGTTCGTCGCGACGGTTGTGCCTCGAGAGGGCGGTTCTCCAGCTCGAGAAGATGATTCTCCAGTCGGTATCGCTGCCGCAGTCTCAGAGTGAGCCGCCGACGAGTCTACGTTTTGAGGCGCGGCTGCTGCCTGCGCAGACAGCGTCGCCTGCGCCTTGGTCCATGCCAGGGAATAAACCTTGTCGAGGTAGAGGACATAGACACACATTAAGTTGTAGGTGTCGGTGTAGACGGCAGGATCCAGCGCAGTCCGGGAGAGGCGGACCTGTTCAACTTTCCCCGGCGGATTGATCGCCGTGTACGCGACCGAGTGGATCACGATGGCTGGGATGTGCGCCTCTTCGAAGGCCCGTGCCTCTGTGGCTGGAATGTCGTTAATCTCTTTTGGGTCCTCCGGTGACTTGAGACTGCGCCCGGCGATGGGCAGAACCTTGCTCAACGTCATGGGTTCGTGCGCGGTTTCCTTGAGTACCGGACTTTTCCCTACGGTAGCCATGCGCGAGGTGTCGGGGCCGGGGAAAGCATAGGCCGCCGGGGTCCTGCCCACCCTGTCAATCTGGATCATTCCCCTGATCTGCGCGCGCTGATCGCTGGTTAGCTGCTTCAGGTAGAAGTTGGCGCCTGCGAATCCGCGATCATGTCCGGCAAACGCCGCAAATACCAGCGTCTGTTTATGAGGCGCTGAATTCAGCGACTCCGCCAGCAACGGGAGCATCACTGGTCCGCCCCAATCGACCAACGCCTCTTCGCCATGAGCTTTCGAGTCCAGGCGGGTGGCAATCACGATCGCTCCCGGCTCTGGTCCGGGTATCGTGCAAATGATGTTGGGAAGGTCCTCGTCCGGGATGGCCTGCTCCTGGATCTGGTCCGCAGCGCATCCCGCGGCCTTAAACTGGGCGCGGATGGCGGCAACGCGGTCTTTGTCCGTCGCGGGTACCGTCTGCAGTCGCTTGTCGATGACCGATCGGTCGATACGCAGGTAAGTGAGATTGTCAGCTAAACAGGCGACGACAAGAATCAGCGGTAAAAGGAGTTTGAAAACGCGATGCAAGATGTACCTCGTAAGCGCAGCAATAGCGGCAGCAGCACATATAGGCTAACACCAAGTCGGGCATAGAGTTGTCTCGGGTTCACTGTGATTGGAATCTGCCGGTCCTTGCTGTGGAAAACCACACTCCTGAACGATCGCTTCTGGTCAGCGTCCGATTGCGGCAGTGGCCTCCAGCGGATAGGGGATGGATGCCGCACCAAGGATCAGCCCCGAACTTGGATTCTGAACCACCACGACGGCGCGCAGGCTTTGCTTTTTCCAATCGGACTTGGCAGGGACATCCACGGTCGTTTCGAACTTGCCGCTCGACGTGTTTCCCAACGGTTTCAGCTCGCGTACCACGGCGCCGTGTTTGAGCACGCGCCCACCGTTCTCGCCGCCCTTCACGTTCGTGGTCAAGTCGTCTTCCGTGATCGCGAACAGCACGCCCTGGCGACCGTGGCTTGAGTCCTCAACATTGACTTGCAGTTTTCCTGGTGACACGAAGCGCAGGGACACAGACGCCGGCTTCGGACTTGTGGCGGCTTGAGCGATCAATCGGCGCACGCCAGCGGAGTCGTTGCCTACTCCCTGGAGATGACCGTCAATTACGATTTGCGGCGTGTACGCGGTCGCCAAGTGGAGTTCTTGGACGTAGTCGCTCTGGCGCTGGGTAAAAACAGGGGCAGAAAACCGGTCAGTCCATCCCGGAGAATTCCAGTACTCGACGTGCTCGCCCAGCAGGATGAGTTCTGCATTTCCCGCCATGCGCTGGCGAGTGAGCTCGACGAGCAATGCGTCGGCGGGTGGGCAACTGGAGCAGCCTTCGGAAGTAAAAAGTTCGACCACGACCGGCTGCTGCGCCAACGCTGCCGACGGAAAGCACGAGGGACAAACAATCGCCAACAAGACCACTGCGGCTGTCCCTAATTTCCTTATGAACATGACCCCGTTTAGATGCTGCGAATCGGGTTTGGTTACGAAGCCTCCAGAAACTCCGATCGCAGCGGTCGTGACCGCGGGAGATGCGTTATCAGGATCGCGCTTTGCGGCGTCTGCAAACGGTCGGGCCCGAACCAACCCAACGCTCTAGCCTTTCGATTGCATATTCTGCTCAACCAGCGATAATAACGTCAGGACAGCAATTCCCGAGAGGTGGCATGGTTTCGTGGTTCATTCGGAATGCGTTGCTATGCATCGCTGCCATCCCCTTTATTTACTACACCATCGCTCTATTCAGCACGTGGCGTTTTTTTGCCGCATCGCGAAAACGGCCGTCGCCTCCGGCTGGCTTCACTCCTGCGGTAAGCATTCTCAAACCCGTACGCGGACTCGATCCCGAAGCCTACGAGAATTTCGCCAGTTTCTGCCGGCAGGACTATCCCGACTACGAGATCGTCTTCTGCGCCGGCGATAGAGATGATCCGTCGGTCCCGGTGGTGGAAAGGTTGGCCCGCGATTTTCCCCATCGCCGCGTTCGAATGGTGTATCTCGCCAATCACACCGCCGCCAATGACAAGGTCGCCAAACTAACCATGCTGGTAAGCGAGGCTGACAACGAAGTACTTGTCATTAACGACGCCGACGTGCGCGTCCGTCCGGACTATCTGCGCTCGGTGGTTGCGCCTCTGCGAAATCCCAAAGTCGGAGGGGTCACGTGCCTTTACGGCTCGGTACACGACAAGACATTCCTGCAGAAACTTCAGTACATGGGAATGATCTGCGACTTCTATCCCGGCATCCTGGTGGCGCGCCAGCTGGACGGAGTGAAATTTGCCCTGGGGCAGACCATTGTCACGACGCGCGCTCGCATCGCCGGGTTTGGCGGATACCAGGTGCTGGAGAATCGCCCCGCCGATGATTTATTGGTGGGGCGTTTTATTGAAGAGCAGGGATTTGAAGTCGAGCTGCTTCCTTACACGGTTGAAACGGTGGCAGACTTCGGGACATTGCGCGAACTCGTCTTCAAGCGGCTGCGCTGGATGACCGTGATGCGGCATATGCGTCCCTGGGGACATCTCGGGTTGATCTTCACCCAGGGATTGGCATGGTCGCTCATTGCCGTGGCGATCCAGCCGACCGCGAGTGTGGCAATCGCATATCTGGGAACTTATGCTGTGCTTCGCGTGGCGATGACATGGCTGGTCGGCGTCTATGGGATGAAGCAGAAGGGTCTCTGGGGCAAGATGCCGATGGTTCCGGTCTGGGACGCCGCGGCATTTCTTATCTGGATCTTCAGCTTCGGACGCCGAAGCATTCGCTGGCGCGGCGTGGACTACTCCATCCGCGAGGGAATGCTTGTCCCGGTCGGCACCAGCGGCGGACGCGGGCAGGCAAGCTTTTGAGGGGACCACTGTGAAGGTCGCGGTAGCCGGCGCGGGCATCTACGGCGCGACCACTGCAGCACGGCTGGCCGAAGAGGGTCACACCGTTCACCTGTTCGATCCCCTGGGCATCATGCAGGCGGCCTCGGCCATTAACCAGTACCGGGTGCATGCCGGGTATCATTATCCGCGTAGCTCGGAAACCATTCAGGAGATTCTCGAGGCCCGGTCCGAATTTCTCTCTGCCTTCGCGCCGGCGATCGTCCGCAACAGCCGGCATTATTACGCCATACCTCGGGAAGGTTCTCGCACTTCGCCGGACTTGTACGAAAAGCTCATGGCTCAACATGGACTTGCTCTGCGCCCCTGCCGTCCCCCGTGGATGGACTTCGCCTTCATCGATCGATGTTATGAAGTCGAAGAGCAAATCTACGATCCCGATGTGCTGAGAAGTCTCATCGAAACGCGGATCAAGAAAGCCAATGTCGAAGTAAGTCGGTCCGCCTTCACCCCGTCCATGCGCGCCGGCTATGACTTCGTGGTGTGGGCGACTTACGGAATGGGACCGAGCAAAGGCTTCTTCAAGGCCGCGAAATATCAGGTCGCGGAGAAGATCCTCATTCAACTTCCGGCGGAGTTGCAGGGCGTTTCACTGGTGGTCGTGGACGGGCCGTTTACCGCGTTCGATCCCTACGGCAGTTCAGCGCAGTCGCTGTTCGGCTCCGCCAAGAACACCAACCACTGGTCCACCACCGATCCCGGCGAGAAGATCCCGGAGCCCTACGCCGGCATCCTCAACCAACCGGAGTTCAAGCCGGTCACTTACACCCGCTTCTCGGCCATGCAGTCGGATAGTAGTCTGACCGTGCCTGCATCGCGAGACGCGGTGTATCTGGGCTCGCGCTTTACCGTGCGCGTGGTCGAAGACAGTCCCGAGGAAGATCGAAGGATCCTTTTCATCCGGGAGGGAGAGCCGCGCGAATTTCATATCTTTTCCGGCAAAGTCGTCAGCGCAGTGAAGGCGGCGCGCATGATCTGCGAGCGAATCGCACAGTATGCCTGAGGAGCTGAGCTACGTCATCCTAGGTCGGGGACGCTGGGCAAAAAGGATCGACGGCATCCTCGCGGGGCATAGGCGCCGAACCGCGTGCATCGCAGCCACCAGGCCTGACATCGGCGAAGACGATGTTTCCTACAGCGAGCGAATGACCTCCGCGATGGCGGCAGCCGGAGCGCACATCGCATGGCTTTGCCTGCCTCCCGGGCCTCATATTCCGCTGATCGCGGGGGCAGCGCTCGCCGCGGGACTTCACGTAATTGTGGAGAAACCCTGGCTGGCTTCTGCCGCCGAGACCGCCAGGTTGCAGGAACTGGCGCGGGACGCGGGCCGCATGGTAGCGGTTCACTATGAGTACTGTTTTCTAAGCGAGATCGAAATCTGGCGTCAGCAACTGCAGGGAGGCGCTGGCCTGCGATTTGGCGGCCAGTTCACCGTGGACCGTTCCGATCACCTCAATATTCCGGCCACTGAGAACCTGGGTTCGCATCTGCTCGCGATCCGCGAACACGCCGTGCCGCAAGCCGATGTGAACGAAATCCACTGTGGCTATGAACTCCCGGACGAACGCCGGGTGTGGCTGGAACGCGATGGCCGGGAGACGGCCGCAGTTGATTTCACGCGAAGTACGGAACCCGTCATCCAGCGCTTCATCGATCGATTCGATGCCGGCGTGCGGGGAGCGGACTTCCCGCTGGACCTGAACTTCGCCTCGCGCGTAGCCGTCGCATTGTCTGCCGTGACCGAAGCTCAAAAGAAAAAGGAGCAAAGCTAGGCGGCTTTGCTCCTCATTATTCTGGCGAACAGGCGAATCCGGTCGATTAAATTCCCGTCTCAATCAGCGAAGTTTTCGGCGTCACACCCTCTTTGACATGGCGATCGTTATGCGGGTTCCGCCAGTTGACCTGCGGCAGGATGACCGACGTATCCACACGATCGCGGTATTTCATCGCGATGTTGACCAGGGAATCCAGCAGCGATTCGGAAAGCAAATGCGGCTCCAGGCCAAGCTCTATCAGCTTGGAGTGCTTGGCGTTGTAGTAATGCTGTTCGGCTTCCACGCGCGGATCGGGCAACGACTCCAGTTCCACACTCAAGCCCAATTTCCGGGCTCCCGATTCCACCATCTTCGCTAGTTCCAAAACGGTGAACTGTTCCGTGAACTGGTTGAACACACGGCATTCGCCTTTGGCCGCGGGCGTCAGGCAGGCGATTTCGACGCAACGAACGGTGTCGCGAATGTCAAGGAACCCGCGCGTCTGGCCGCCCTTGCCATAGATGGTCAGAGGCTGGCCGATGGCGGCCTGAATGCAAAACCGGTTGAGCACCGTGCCGAACACGTCATCGTAGTCGAAGCGATTGATGAGTGCCTCGTCCAGTGCCGTCTGCTCGGTCATGGTCCCATACACCACGCCCTGGTTGAGGTCGGTTGCGCGCAGGCCCCAGATCTTGCAGGCGAACATCATGTTGTGGCTGTCGTGCACCTTCGAGAGGTGATAGAAGGAGCCGGGCTGCTTGGGGAAGGGCAGCAGGTCCTTGCGTCCGTTGTGCTCGATGGTGATGTAACCCTCTTCGATGTCAATATTGGGTGTGCCGTATTCGCCCATGGTGCCGAGCTTCACCAGGTGACAGTCAGGCACAAACTCTTGAATCGCATACAGCAGATTCAAGGTTCCCGTAACGTTATTGATCTGGGTAAAAACCGCATGTTTGCGGTCGATCATGGAATATGGCGCCGAACGCTGCTCGGCAAAATGTACGATCGCTTCCGGCTCGAAATCTCGGACGAACGTGGACAGGAACTCGTAGTCGGTTACATCACCCACGAACGATTCAATGGACTTGCCGGTGAGCTGTTTCCACACGGCTAGCCGCTCGCGCAAGGGGCGAATCGGCGTAAGTGTCTGGGCCCCAAGCTCGAAGTCCCATTGACGGCGTGCAAAATTGTCTACAATCGCCACCTCGTGCCCTTTGTCGGAAAGGTACAGCGCGGTCGCCCAACCACAGTAACCATCGCCACCCAGAACGGCGATCTTCATAATTGTTCTTCTCCTCGGAGTTTGGCCAAATCAGGCCGTTTGCGACTTAATCACTACTATTAGAGTGCCTTAGACCCTGCCGAAGTTGCAAGAAACGCCAGCCGAAACTCGCTTTTCAGCACTGAATAGCGACAAATCACGGTCGAAGTTTTTCGGGAGCTATAAGTTGATTGGCCAAGAGAACTTTCCCGCCACCAACCGTGACCAAGTGCAGGTTCTCGGCTCCCACCAGACCCTGCAGGCGAGGCAATGCCGAATCCCGGACAACAAGGTATTTCACGTCGGGTTGGGCCCAAAGTTCCCGAAACTTTGCGTCATCGATAAAAACTTCGGGCGCGCCGGGGGCATAGGAACCATACACGAGGTTGTCGACGCGCGCATTTAAGAGGAGTGCCGGCCGGTTGGTGTAGAAAAACACCGAGGAAAACCAGTAATAGTGGTGGTCGACGATCAGCGTGCCCTGAGGCGACCGGTTCAGGACTTCCGCAATGGGCCGCGACGAGAGGAAGGGGTCGAACGCCACCATAGCCAGCCGCGCAGCGTGAAAGAACAAAACCATCATCAAGGCAACGGCGATCAAGGCGCCCTGACTTCGCGCCCTGAGCGTCCCCACCACCCCCACGCAGAATGCAACGGCGGCCAGCGCGAGAGAAAGACGCAGATACGCAAATGATTGCAGCGTAAGGTCTTCCATGTGACCCAAAGACAGGGTGTAGGCGCCTGGGTGCGAGCTTAAGGCGGAAGAGATATCTCCCGGTGATGGGACGTTGCGCACCAATATCAGGATGGCGACGATTGCGACCGCAGCAAGTCCTGCGATCACGGTCAAGGCGCGAGTGCCGCGAGTTATCCACGCACCCCCCGCTGCGACTGCCGAGCCCAGCAACAAGGCCATAGCCGGATAACAGGGCATCGAGTAATACTCTTGCGTGGTCGAGAAGGTGAAGAAAACCAGCACAAAGCCGATCCAGCAGAGCGCCAACAGACGGGTGCGGCCCGACCGATCCAACGGCTTGTACGACATCTTGAAAACGGCCGGAAAATACACGCTCCACGGAAATAGCCATGCCAGGTGGAACAGCCAAAAGTAGAGGCGCGGCACGGTGTCGTAGTCGCGCGGATAACGCAGGTTCAAGAAGCGCAGCAACTGCTCGTTGATAAAGAAGAACCACAGGAATCCGTGGTACTCCCCCGGAACGCTCCGCAGCGTGAAGTCGAAATACGGCGGATTGCGAAGCGTTGCCAAAACATGCCAGGGAGCGGCAATCAATAAAATGATCGCTGCTCCCATGAACGGGTGGAGGCGTTTCCAGTTTCTGGCTACAAAGAGCTGGCGCGTGATGGCCAGATAGATCAAGCCGGCAGCTACCGGGAAGACCACGCCAATCAGGCTCTTCAGCAGCAGGCCAGTTCCGAGGCTCGCCGCCAGGACGTAGGCCCAGAGGCGGGGATGAGATTCTTCGTGGTCGAGCACCCGCAGCAACGCCCACATCGCTAGAGCGATGGTCAACGTCAGCATCACATCCGGAATAAGCACGCGCGTGAAAAGCCACAACCCGATGCACGTGGACATACACAGCCCGGCGTAGAAGCCTGCGCGCTTCCCGAATGCCCAGATACCAAACGCCGCCGTTAGCCAACACAGAGCGATCGCCGACAGCGCCATCGGAATGCGGGCGGCCCAGTCGTGGATCCCGAAAATCTTGTACGAGATAGCGATCAGCCAGTAGATGAGCGGCGGCTTTTCCAGGTAGAGGACTCCGTCCAGTCGCGGCGTGACCCAGTCGCCCGAGGTGATCATGTTGTGCGCAATCTGAGCTTGGACTGCGTCAACATCATCTTGCAGCGAAGGCGGAGAGATGCTGCAACCGAGATAAACCGCCGCCGCAAACAAAATAACGATGAGGTAAACGCTCCAATTCCGGCTCAGGAGACCGCCAGACCTACCTGCCGCCCGCTGGTCCATAACTGGTCGATTGGCAATTCCATGACTGAATCGGTTAGTGGGGATCTCGTTTCCAGAAGGCATCGTGGATTGTCGGCGGCTGCGCCAGCCATGGACCAAACGCCAGCCCTATTCGCACTCTATTGGCACTATATCAATGATGCAGGCCCGCGGGCATCTCGGAGTGCCGTGTGTTATAGCATGGTTCCATGATCTTCCTTCATGCGCCGCAGACTGAGAGTTCAGAAGCCTGATGGAATCTCATAAGCGGCTCCAATTTAAGACCTTCGTCATGATCCTGATCATGATCATTGCCGGGCCCCTGGGCAACGTAATGCTGGGCAAAGGCATGCAAAGCGTCGGCACCATGAACATCGCTTCGGCCGCTGACTTTGTGCATGTGGTCGGGCGAGTGTTCACCACTGGCGCGATCTGGCTGGGTGTGGCGTCGTTGCTGACTTTCTTTGTTGCCAATATTCTGGTGCTGTCGTGGGCCGACTATAGCTTCGTGCAACCTGCCGGATCGATGGCCTATGGCGTGGTTGCATTACTGTCAGTCTTCGTGCTGGGAGAAGCGGTTTCGCCGCTGCGCTGGGCGGGAATTGCCATTATCTGCCTGGGCGTCTTTATTGTAGGTCGAACCAATCCGCGCACCACGGAGCACCGCTAATCGTGTTCAAATTCATTTACTTTTTCTTGATTGTCGTAGCTGGTACAGCCGGAGAGTTGTGCGTCTCGCGCGCCATGAAGGAAACCGGGGAAGTCAAAGACTTTCGCCCGGCGGAGATAGTTCGAGTTATCCTGCGCGCGTTGCGGGTGAAGTGGATGGGAATTGGCGTCGGCTTGATGACGCTGGCCTTCTTCTCGCTGTTGGCGGTGCTGTCCATTGAAAAGGTCAGCTTTGTCGTTCCGGTTACGGCTCTGAGCTATGTTGCCGGCGCTTTGGGGGGCATGTTCTTTCTCGGTGAACGCATCAGCCGGCGGCGATGGACGGGAATCGCGCTGGTTTGTATCGGCGTCACACTGGTGTTTCTGGGAAAGGGGTAACCAGCGATGTCGCATCTGGGGGCCAAGCCCACCCCCCTGACGATCACGGGCGTAACGAGGCGGTTGGCCTTCGGCGAGTTTCTCGCGCAGGCCTTTGCCGCGTTTCGCGCCGACAAGGTGCGCGCCACCATGACCGCCCTGGGAATGGTGATTGGAACCAGTTCGCTGATCCTGGTGGTCACCATCGCGCTGTCAGGAAAACAGTACGTGCTTGGCCAGATCGAAAATATCGGTACCAACCTGGTGTGGGCGGAGTACGAAGGCCTGGTCAACGCCGGCGCCAACGCGTCAGTCCGTGACTACCTGACGTACGACGACATGGTCGCCGCCGAGCAACAAGTGCCCGAGATCAAGGCGGCCACGCCGGTGCTCAATCTTCACGAGCGCATCGCCGCAGGTGGAGATAAAGAACTCGATATCCTGGTCCTTGGGGTCGAACCCAGCTACAAGGATGTCCGGCGAATGAGGGTGGATACGGGAAGATTTTTTGATGAACAGGACTCCGAGCTTTTCAACAAGGTGTGCCTGATCACGCAGAAATTTGCCGAGACCCACTATGGCGGGAGCGACTTAGCTCTGGGGCAGCGGCTCAAAATCGTGGGAGTGCCCTTCGTGATCATCGGTATCTTCCGCGAAAGCATGGAAACGTTTGGCCGGTCGGAGATCCAGGATGACACGATCCTGATTCCGTACACCGTGGCGCGTCGCCTCGCCGGCACCCAGTCGATCAACCAGATTTACTTCACCATGTTCAACAGTGATAGTGTGGCCACCGGCACCCAGGAAATTCAACGGGTTATTAAATCGCGGCATCGCCCGGAATCGGAGTATAAGGTCGATAATCTCGCGGATGTGCTCCAGGTCGCCGAAAAAACCGCCACCGCTTTTACGCTCATCCTCTTGCTGTTTGCCGTAGTCACGCTGATTGTCGGTGGCGTGGGAATCATGAACATCATGCTGGCCACCGTCAGCGCTCGCATCCGGGAAATCGGCATCCGCAAAGCTGTGGGAGCCACACGGATCGAGATTGAGCTGCAGTTCCTTACCGAGGCTGTGCTGATCTCGCTGGTCGGTGGAATCCTTGGCACGTTACTGGGCCTGGCGGTCCCACTATCGCTGCGGCTGTTCACCGACGTCTACATGCCAATCCCTTTTCTCGCTGCGCTGATCGCCATCGTCGTCTCGTGCTCGGTAGGAATCGGATTTGGAGTGCTTCCAGCCAAACTGGCCGCCAAGCTGGATCCGATCGAATCGTTACGGTACGAATAGTTCCCAATGCCTGGCTGTCTTGCGGAGGGCAGGTATTCCGTCGACTCAGTTGAGTCGCTGTTGACCCGCGTTGAGGCAACAGCTGCCCTGCCAATTGGGCTGCTCGATTAGACAGGACTCGACTACCGTTTCGCCGGCACAGTCGCCAGTTTCAGTTTGGCTGCTCCGGTACCACTGGAGCGATCGTTTCCGTTGGACGACGGAAAGATGAAGTCCTCGATTTCGTCCACTCGCCGGTCGGCATCGTTGTATCCGATGTCAATCAGCGCGCGCGTGTATTTTGGCGTGAACAGCAAGTAGCTCATCAGGTCAGAACACGAAGCTGCATCCCGTCCCAATCCGCTCACAAAGTACTGGATCAGGTACGGCATATCTTTCTGGTGCTGCCGCGCCAGTTCTGACAGATCGACCGAGGGCGTGATCAGAAATGTAGCCAGCGGTCGCATCTTTTCGCATCCCTCGACACCCGTTTGGCTGATCTGACCTTCCCGCAGCAATGTATTCAGACGGTCAAGGTGCTCAATGTCGGTGGCAAGGTGGTCGAGGAACATCACGTTGAAGATGACCCCCATGACCTGGGCCAGCGAGGGTTCGGTCTCACTCGAAGCTTCTTCCTGATGTTCGAGACTTTGCCCGCGCGCTCCGATACCAAATACTCGCTCCGCGCCCAGTCGGATGATGGGACTGAGCGGCTGTTGCAGGCGCAGACAACCATCCCCAAAAAATGCCGTTCCTCGCGCCGTCTTAAGCCGTACTGGTTGAAAGACCAGCGGAATCGCCGCCGACGCGCAAACGTGGTCGGTTGTGATCTTGGTGGCTAGCGTGACCCGCCGGCTTCGATTCCACATGGGGTGGCCCTTCACTCCCTGAATGAAGAGATAGCTCTTGCCCGAGTTGTAGTTGGTCGCCGAGATCGCCAGCGCGTAGAGATGTCCGCGCTTGATGTTCGATTGGATTCTGTCGCAGTCGAGATGCGCATTGAGAAAATGCCGTAGAGGGGATGCATCCAGCAACGACCGTGCGTTACCTCCGCCCATAACTGCTCCAAAGGAGAGGTCCAAAATCCAGGTAATCGAATTGCGCGCCTGGGAAAAAGCATCGCAGCGAAATATGTCGGAAGGCCGGAGTTCGGCCCAGAGCTTAGCCAGGACCCTGGTGGCCAGGGAAAAATCGTCACAACCAACCGCCAGCCCACACCCGTTCACCGCGCCCGCGGAAGAACCACCTATGATCGGGAAGGGATTGCCATACGTCTGAACACTTTTTATCTCACCTATGCGCTTGAGAACGCCGGCCTGATAAGCGCCGCGTGCGCCACCGCCTGTCATCACGAGACCGAGAGCGTTGTCCATTACATTTCTCTCTTAAACAGTAACATTCACCATCACGATTGTTCGACCAGAAAGCTGCGCGCGGTCGAGTCGCGATCGCGAGCCATGCGCGGATAGCTGGTCAGAAAAATGATCGTGCTGGTGAATTCTGTGTCGCGGATCGCTGCGGAGTGGTCAAGGTTCGAGCCAATGAGGCTGGACTGCTCCTGTCGGTGAAGCCGCGAGTGCGATTTGGCACCGACCAACTCTTCACTTCCAATTGCGATATCAGCGACTACTTCGTGTCCGCGCATGATGTCATCTCGTGCACGCGCGCCTGGGTAAGTGAAAAGTCAAATTCACAGGATGTTCCGTTGCCGTGGCAACGGAACATCCTGTGTTGCTTATCGTCCATTCTCACTTCCCCATCGCGGGGAAAGAGGGCCACCTGTCTTCAGTTGCTGACGACTAGGCGGTGACTGGAATGACCCGCGGCTTCGGCTTCCGTGCCGTGTGCTTCACGTGACGTACACCCTTGACCGTAGCTTTCTTCATTTCGGGACGCTGGGTCACGGACTCGATCACGGCCTTCTCGGCTTCGACGAAGCTTTTGAAGCCTTCGCGAGTTAGGTCCGGAATGTCGCGGTAGGGAACTGACGGCACCATCTTCGCTGCGGTCCCTGCTGCCTTCAGGCTGACGTGAATCTGCCGTGCAGCTACGTCCATCAACTTCTTCTGAGCATCGATGAACGAATCTGCCGCATCACGCCCCAGTTCCGTCAACTCAGTCTTCTTGACCTTGCTCACCGGCATATCCTTGCCGCCAGTTACCTTGGACGCTTCCTCGGCGATGACATGGAGGAACTTCTTCTGTGCCTGGACAAAGTTCTCCAGACCTTCGCGCGCCAGCTCGACTACGCTGTCGCCTTCATACATCTCACCGGCTTTGACGGCGGCGAGACGCCCGTGCACCTGCTTGTGGGCGCTCTTCAAGTACTCCAACTGCATCTCGACGAAGGTATCGACACTGCGGCGGATAGTTTCGACCAGGGCATCGGTAACGGCAAATCCGCCAACCCGCTCTTTCAAGCCGGTCGCCAGGATTTCACTTTCCTTCTGCGCCAGTCCGAGAATCAGTTTCTGGCCTTCGATGAAGTTGGCCAGTCCCTCGCCTGCGAATTCCTTGACCACCGCCACCGGGCGGAAATCAGGCGCGGTCAGCTTCTCGCGCATCACATCGATCGCGGTTCCGTTCTGGCGCATCGCCAGGTCGACCAGGATCCGCTGCGTCGCAAAGAAATTCTCGACTCCCTGCTGCACCCATCCCGACATCAGATTGATGAAAGACGACTCCCGAACCTGAGGCTCGGACTTATAATGTTGTTTCATGAAATCCTCCTCGTTTGCTGCACTGCAGCATCCAGTTACAATGTAGTATTCCGCCCTCTTAATGTCAACATAGAATGAAGAATATTGCGACGCAGCAGAATGCGTATTCTGGAAATGGAGACCGCTATCGCCGGGTTGAACACCGGAAGCTGCAGACTCTGCGGTACTTGCGCCGCTTGAGTGTCCTGGCGGAACTTCGGCGCGGTGTGTCCCGAAACGGGAAAGACGCCAGTTCTCGGAGGCGCTCCGCAAGCCCCAGCCGATTTCACCGAGTGGAATGGTCAGGGAAACTTGACGTCTGATCGGCTGCGCTCAAGTACATCGACGACCGAGTCGTATGATTGACATTCAAGTGGCCGCAGTTCACGATGCGACAAGGTTAGACGCCGATGGCACAAACCGTGAGTGTCGTGCAGTTGACGCAGCAAACGCTGGAGGCGTTTCTCTCGTACACTCGCGAAGCCGAAGCGGGGATGGAGTCGACGTTTGACGGAAGCGCTCCATTCTTGTGGTCAGATGAGAACAAGGACCGCGCCCATCACCTTCACAAGGGGGACATTCTGGCGCAGCTCTGGTCGGGACAATCTCCGGTGCGAGTTCCCAACGGTCTAATCCACGACTGGATCGGGGCCGCACTCGTCCACGGTACGACTGTGGAAAAGGCCCTCGCCCTTGTCCAGGACTACGACAACCACAAGAACATCTACAAACCTGAGGTGATCGACTCGCGGCTGATCAGCCATCACGGCAACGATTACGCCATCTTCTTGCGGCTGCTGAAGAAGAAGGTCATCACCGTCGTGTTAGACACCTATCACGATGTGCACTATCAGCGCGTGCGCGATGATCAGTGGTTCCTCCGCTCCTATACGACCAGCATCGCCGAAGTCGATGACGCCGGGACCGCCAAGGAGAAAGTGTATCCGCCCGACACCGGATACGGTTTCTTGTGGCGCTTGTTTTCCTACTGGAAATTTATGGCGAAAGAAGATGGGGTGATCGTTGAATGTCGCGCCATCTCGTTGAGCCGGGACATTCCCCTTGGCTTGGGATGGGTTATTGAGCCAATTGTTAAGAACCTTCCGCGGGAATCACTCGTCAATACGCTCAAAGCTACCCGGCAGGCACTGACCGCCGGTAGTTGAGTGCCGCACGTCAGCGATGCGACGTTGCCTCCAACGCGTTCCACCCCAAAAGAAGAAGGTCTCAATCGCCGGTTTGTGCCAGCGCTTGCGCAGGAACCGCTACTGCCCCGGGCTGCGCATGAGTCGCGCGTGGGAAGGGAACAGTCTTCTTCGTTGCAACCGCCCGGCGCTTGGGTGTTGCCGGTTTCGATATCGGGATAAGCTTCGCTTTCACTTTCGATCGCGCGACAGGCGTGGCCACAGCCTTCTTACGTTTTGCAGTTCGCTGCGAGGCTACGACTTTTGCCTTCGCCACTAAAGGTTTCGCAAGCGGCGCCTTCTCGACTGCAGCCTCGCGCAATTCCTTGAAACTCACGCGCAAGAGTTTCTCAAACAGCTCGATGTCAGGGACAGCGTGAACGTCACCGCCAAAGCCAAAATAGGCGGTGCCATCATAACTGAGGATGGCGACGTTGACTCCCATCTCGCCGCCGATCGGAACGTATGGGTAAGCGCGCAGCATCTTATGCCCCAGCAGATAGAGCGGCTGCTGCGGCCCGGGAATATTCGTACAGATCATGTTGCAGAGGCTGAGAGGCAATTGCGTCGCTAATGGCGCCAAAACTGCCTGCAGAGGAAGCGGAATCTTAGACACCAGAGCGCCGAACAAGCCAACCAACTCAGTCACACCGACGCCGCGGAGAAACGCCATTCGTTCGCTCACTTTGGCGAGCAGTTTTCGGGGATCGCGAATATCCAGTGGCACATTGATGGGCAGGAAAGTAATGCGGTTTCCCATTTCGCTGACGTCACCGTTGCCCCGGATGTTCACGGGAACGATGAGTCTCAGGTGCCGTCCCTTGACTCTCGTGCCATGCAATTCAACATAGCGGCGGACCGTCGAGGTCACCACGGTGAGCACGACATCGTTCACTGTGCCACCGCAGTTCGTGCGAATGGCCTTAATATCGGCCATCGCAATCTTACCCCACGCGACTTTTTGCGGTCCATGGCAAACTTTGTTGAAAGGCAACCGGTCCGAGGGCGTGGCCAGGTCCGGCATTAAGCGGATCAACTCCTCGGTCTGGCCTTTGGCGGCGCCTGCCAGCAACTCTCGAGCAATGTTTGCCACCTCGGTTTGCGCGGTAAGGGCCCCTTGCATGAACGACTGGTAATTCTTCAGCAAGCCGTCGAGGAGCAGCCCAACCGAGTCAGTGGTTTGCGGCTCTACGCTCCGCTGCTTTTCTGGCGGCGCCGGTTGGGGCGTCGGGGTCATATCCAGCAGGGCATTCATGATCCCAACGCCGGAGATTCCGTCAGCCAATGCGTGATGCAGTCGGATCACAAGTCCGGTGCGGTTGCCCGTGATTCCGCGCACCAGGGTGAGGTCCCACAACGGCCGCTCGCGATTCAGCGTCGAGCTAATGATGTTCGCAGCCACTGTCTTCAGATCGGTATCCGTCCCCGCTTTGAGTACCACCTGGCGAACGTGATTTCGGATATCAAAATTGGGATCGAGTTCCCAGGTTGGCAGGCCCAGGTTGAACGAGGGAAACACCGCGCGCTGCTTATAGCGGGGAATGAGATTCAGCCTCGACTCGACCTGCTTGGTGAAGGCCCGCAGCGAGATCGCACCCTCGAACTCGCAAGTGCAGGCCACATTCAGCGGCTGACCTTCGCGTTCCAGGTACAAAAAGAATGTGTCTCCCCACGAGAGTGAATCATTTCGGCCCGCATGTGACATATCGTTTCCCCTGTCCCTCAATTGTCAGCGCCGTTCCAGGTCGTTCCGAAGCCGTCAACCAGATCGCGGTATTGATCCGTTGCCGAGCTGTGACCCATGATTCAACGCACTTCCGGCCGGACGGCAGACCACATTAGAATCCCACGATTGGCCACCCAGTTCTGTGAGAACTGTCACAATCCGCGTGTTCTTTTCGGCAGTGGATTTACGGTCGAGGCGCGCGGTACCGGCGGTTGTCAAACCGGCGGTTGTCAAACTGTAGTTGCAACGAGAAAATGTCGTATTAACTGCGACGAGATTATGTCACCCCTTGTCGTTTAAGTAA
>Ga0075521_10000044_pt1 | contig 23527 bp, 21 predicted proteins | sample NGEPerD_FD_74785 | JGI IMG/M metagenome (GOLD analysis project Ga0075521, IMG submission 74785) | Arctic peat soil microbial communities from the Barrow Environmental Observatory site, Barrow, Alaska, USA - NGEE PermafrostAB12-D | ecosystem: Environmental > Terrestrial > Soil > Wetlands > Peat ...
AGGTCTGCACAGCGTCCCGCACGCGGGGGAGTCAACCGGTCCGCAGACGATCTGGGACGCCCTCACGCATCTCGGCGCGGAGCGGATCGGGCACGGGATCAGCGCCGTGCGCGACGGACTGCTGATGACTCACCTCCGTGACGCCGGCATCCCACTCGAGATCTGTCCGACCTCCAACGTGTGCACACGCTCGGCGGCATCGCTGGCCGAGCATCCGCTGCCCATCCTGGTGGCAGCGGGGGTGCCCGTGACGATCAACTCCGACGACCCGCCGATGTTCTCGACCACGCTCAACCACGAGTACGAGATTGCGGCTGAGCTGCTGCGCCTCGACCCGGCCGGCGTGGCTGGGCTAGCCCGCGCCGCAGTCCGCGCTTCCTTCATGGACGACACGAGCAAACGCGCGCTCCTCGGCGAGATCGACGCGTACACCGCGGCTCGTGATTCGGTTCCGGTGCGTCCGACAGGAAACGAAGCGTCGCGTCAGGGCGACTGACTACGCTGGGCGAGTGCCCGATCCGTCCACTTATAGGCCCGCGTCCGGCACGATCCCGCTTGGCCCGGGTGTGTACCGATTCCGCGACGAGCGCGGCCGCGTCATTTACGTCGGCAAAGCCAAGGGTTTGCGGCAGCGGCTCAACTCCTACTTCGCCGACGTTGCCGCGCTGCACCCGCGTACCCGGCAGATGGTCACGACCGCGGCCAGCGTCGAGTGGACGGTGGTGCGGACCGAGGTCGAGGCGCTACAGCTGGAATACACGTGGATCAAGGAGTTCGATCCGCGCTTCAATGTGCGCTACCGCGACGACAAGTCCTATCCGTCACTGGCGGTGACGCTGTACGAGCAATACCCCCGCCTGCAGGTGATGCGCGGCCCCCGGCGCAAAGGCGTGCGCTACTTCGGGCCGTACTCGCACGCCTGGGCGATCCGCGAAACGCTTGATCTGTTGCTGCGGGTGTTCCCGGCGCGGACCTGTTCGGCCGGGGTGTTCAAACGTGCGGGTCAGATTGGGCGGCCCTGCCTGCTGGGCTACATCGGCAAGTGCAGCGCACCGTGTGTCGGGCGGGTGAGCGCCGACGAGCATCGCGCGATCGTCGAAGACTTCTGCGACTTCATGGCCGGCAAGACCGATCTGATGATCAAACGCCTGGACCGACGAATGACCGAGGCCAGCGCGAATCTCGAGTTCGAGCTCGCGGCGCGTATGCGCGACGATCTCGAGGCGCTACGGCGCGCGCTGGAGAAGCAGGCCGTCGTCTTCGGCGACGGTACCGATGCCGACGTCGTCGCCTTTGCCGAGGACGATCTCGAGGCCGCGGTGCAGGTCTTCCACGTCCGCGGCGGTCGAGTGCGGGGTCAGCGGGGTTGGATCGTCGACAAGCTCGATGACACCGGCACCGGAGACCTCGTGGAACAGTTCGTGACCCAGTTCTACGGCCTGGACGCCGAGGACGGCTCGGACATCCCACGGGAGGTGCTGGTGCCGGTCCTCCCCGACGACGTCGACGCCCTCACCGAGTGGCTGAGTGGGCGGCGCGGCACACGCGTCCAGCTGCGCGTGCCGCAGCGCGGGGACAAGCGCGCGCTGGCGCAGACTGTCGCTCGTAACGCCGCGCAGTCGCTCGAGCAGCATAAACTCAAGCGAGCCTCCGACCTCACCGCACGATCCCTCGCGCTCAGCGAACTGCAGGCCGCGCTGGAGCTGTCGGCGGCCCCGTTGCGTATCGAGTGCTTCGACATCAGCCACGTGCAAGGCACGGACGTCGTGGCGAGCATGGTCGTCTTCGAGGACGGGCTTGCACGCAAGAGCGAGTACCGCCGCTTTGCGATGCGCCAGGGCACCGGGGACACCGATTGGATCGCCGAGGTGATTCGCCGCCGGTTCGCGCGCTACCTCGACGAGCAGGTAGCGGCGGGCGCGGACGCTGACTCCGACCCGGCAGCGGAAGCGGCGGAAACGAGCGTAGGTGCTGGCATCGACCCCACGACCGGACGGCCGAAGAAGTTCGCCTACCCGCCGAACCTCGTCGTCGTCGACGGCGGCGCCCCGCAGGTGGCCGCCGCGCAGACAATCCTGGACGAGCTCGGCATCGACGACGTGGCGCTGGTCGGGCTGGCCAAGCGGCTGGAGGAAGTGTGGTTGCCCGGCGAGCGCTACCCGACGATTCTGCCGAGGACGTCGGAGGGGCTCTACCTCTTGCAGCGGGTACGCGACGAGGCCCACCGCTTCGCGATCACGTTCCACCGCGAGAAACGGTCGAAGTCGATGACGTCCTCGGCACTGGACGGTATCCCCGGTCTCGGCGACACCCGGCGCAAGGCGCTGATGACCCGCTTCGGCTCGCTGAAACGGCTGCGGGCGGCCACGGTGGACGAGCTTTCGGCGGTTGCGGGCATCGGGCCGCGCACCGCGCAGGCGATTGCGACGGCGTTGGCGACCAGCGCACCGTCGACGCCCGGGGTCAACGTCAGCACTGGTGAGGTCCTCGACGACACGGCGCCCGGGGTCAACGTCAGCACTGGTGAGGTCCTCGACGACACGGCGTCCACGCAGACGGGCCAAGATGGTTCGCAGCACGCGGCTGAGGAGGCTGAGCGTCAGTGACCGACCCCGGAACCGGCGGCATCGAGATCGTCGTCGTCACCGGCCTCTCCGGCGCCGGGCGGAGCACCGCCGCCAAGTGCCTCGAGGACCTCGGCTATTTCGTGGTCGACAACCTGCCCGCCGAGCTCATCGCGACGCTGGTCGAGCTGGGCAGCCGTTCGCAGGGCGCAGTCAACAAGCTCGCTGTGGTTCTCGACGTCCGCAGTCGCGCGTTCTCCTCTGACCTGCGCGGGGTGATCCGCACGCTGGACCAGCGTGGCATGCGCCCGCGGGTGCTGTTCCTCGAAGCGTCCGACGATGTACTGGTCCGCCGGTTCGAGAGCGTCCGGCGAGCGCACCCCATGCAGGGCGACGGGATGCTCAGCGACGGCATCGCCGCCGAACGCGAACTGCTCGCCCCGCTACGCGACGAAGCCGATCTCGTGCTCGACACCAGCAATCGGTCGGTGCACGACCTGCGACGCGCGATCGAGTCCGGCTTCGCTTCGGGTGTGGACCAGAGTGGTCGGCCGGACCTGCGCGCCACGGTGGTCTCCTTCGGGTTCAAGTACGGCCTGCCCGTCGATGCCGATCTCGTCGTCGACGTGCGGTTCCTGCCCAACCCCTACTGGATTCCCGAGCTCCGCGAGCTCACCGGACGCGACCAGCAGGTGCGTGACTACGTGCTCGCGCAGCAGGACGCACGCACCTTCCTCGACCAATATTCGGCGGTCCTCACCATCATCGGCGCGGGCTACCAACGGGAGAGCAAGCGCTATCTGACGCTCGCGGTGGGCTGCACAGGCGGCAAGCACCGCTCCGTCGTCATGGCGCAAGAACTTGCCGATCGCCTCAGCGCCGACGGCGTGCGCACGACGGTCGTGCACCGGGACCTTGGCCGTGAGTGAACCGATCCGTGCCGTCGCTCTCGGCGGCGGGCATGGTTTGCATGCCTCCTTGTCGGCGCTGCGACTGCTCACGTCCGACCTCACCGCCGTTGTCACAGTTGCCGACGACGGCGGATCGTCGGGGCGCATTCGGCATGAGCTGGACGTGCTGCCGCCGGGGGATCTGCGCATGGCCCTCGTCGCGCTGGCCGGCGATGCCCCGTCCGAGCGCGCGTGGGCCGCGCTGCTGCAGCACCGGCTCGGTGGCACCGGGGTGCTCGCGGGTCATTCCATCGGGAATCTGATGCTTACCGGCTTGCTCGAGCGCGACACCACCGACCCCATCGCCGCGTTGCACCAGATCGGTCAGCTGGTGGGGGCGGTCGGCCGGGTGCTTCCGATGAGCCCCGTCCCGCTGACCCTGGTCGGCGAAGCGGATCGCTTCGACCCCGACGATCCAGAGCGCACCCGCCGGATCCGCGGCCAGTCCTCGATGGCGGCGACACCGGGTCGGGTGCGCTCGGTGCGCGTGCTTCCCGCCGGCGCACCTGCTTGCGCCGTGGCAGTCGACGCGGTTCGGGAGGCCGACGTCGTCATTCTCGGGCCGGGCTCGTGGTTCACCAGTGTTATTCCGCACCTGCTGCTGCGCGAACTTGGGGCGGCGCTGGCCATGACGCGGGCGAGCGTGATCGTCACACTCAACCTGGTGCCGCAGGCGGGCGAGACGGACGACTATTCACCGGCCGAACTGCTGCGGGTCCTGCTCGATCACGCCGAACCGGTCGGCGGCCTTCGCGTCGACGCTGTCGTCGCCGACGTCGACGCAGTGCTCGATCCAAAAGATCTCGACGACTTCACGCGCTCGATAGGTGCGCGTCTCCTATTGTCAAAGATCGCGGCCGACGACAGTGCGGAGCGTCACGATCCCGCGCGACTGAGCCAGGCGTACCGTGCGGCGCTCCAAGGCGCGCGGGCTGGGAGAGGGGGCCACGTATGGCGATGACCGCGGCGGTCAAGGACGAGCTGAGCCGGGTACCGGTGTCGAAGGTGTCGGCACGCAAGTCCGAGCTTGCCACCATACTCCGGTTCGCCGGTGCACTGCACCTGATCGGGGGTCACATCGTCATCGAGGCCGAACTCGACACCGGCTCGGTCGCGCGACGCCTGCGCAAGGAGATTGCCGACATCTTCGGGCACGGCTCGGACGTGCAGATCGTCTCCGGCGGGGGGTTGCGCAAGGGCAGCCGTTACCTCGTGCGGGTGACGAAGGACGGCGAGGGTTTGGCGCGCCAGTCCGGGCTGGTGGACCTGCGAGGGAGGCCGGTGAAGGGACTTCCGCACCACGTCGTCGCCGGCGGGGTCGCCGATGCGGAGGCGGCCTGGCGCGGTGCCTTCCTGGCGCATGGCTCGCTGACCGAGCCGGGACGGGCCTGCGCGCTCGAAATCACCTGCCCCTCCGGGGAAGCCGCTCTCGCACTGGTCGGGGTCGGGCGCCGCTTGGGCGTCTCGGCGAAGGCGCGCGAGGTTCGTGGCAGCGACCGCGTGGTCGTGCGCGACGGCGACATGATCGGTGCCCTGCTGACGCGTATCGGCGCGCACGAGTCCGTGCTCGCGTGGGAAGAGCGTCGGATGCGTCGGGAGGTGCGGGCGACCGCGAACCGGCTGGCCAACTTCGACGATGCCAACCTGCGCCGCTCGGCCCGAGCCGCGGTGGCTGCCGGAGCCCGGGTCGGGCGCGCGCTGGACATTCTCGGCAACGATGCCCCGGATCATCTGTTGCAGGCCGGCCGGCTGCGCATCGAACACAAGCAGGCCTCGCTCGAGGAGCTGGGCGCGCTGTCCGATCCGCCGATGACCAAGGATGCCGTTGCCGGCCGCATCCGACGGCTGCTTGCGATGGCAGACAAGCGCGCGTCCGACCTGGGCCTGCCTGACACCGAGTCCGCCGTCACCGCGGAGATGCTCGGACCCTGAGACAGTCCTGCTCATGGTGCGACGGGACCCGGCTCCGGCCCGAATCGCGCCCGCGACCGCGGCCTACTAACGGGTAGCCCCGCTGTGCAACCGGCGTCGACCCAACCCTATAAGGTTCCCGCAGACAGTCCGTGTCGAGTGCCGGCGCGGAATGAACAACCCCCACCGTTCAAGGAGCACCCAGTGACCGTACGAGTAGGCATCAACGGCTTCGGCCGCATCGGACGCAACTTCTACCGCGCGCTTACGGTGGCCGGCGCCGACATCGAACTCGTCGCCGCCAACGACCTCGGCGACGTCAAGACCATGGCTCATCTGCTGAAGTACGATTCGATTCTGGGCCGCTTCCCGGCCGATGTCGGCGTCAACGCCGACGGCATCACTGTCGGCGGTAAGTCCATCAAGATCCTGGCCGAGCGCGACCCGGCCAATCTGGGATGGGGCGACTTGGGGGTCGACGTCGTCATTGAGTCGACTGGCTTCTTCACCAAGGCCGCCGACGCTCGAAAGCACCTCGATGCCGGCGCGAAGAAGGTCATCATCTCTGCGCCCGCCAGCGGCGAAGACGTCACTCTCGTCCTGGGGGTCAACGGCGGCGACTACGACCCCGACAAGCACGCGATCATCTCCAACGCGTCCTGCACAACGAACTGCCTCGGCCCGCTCGCCAAGGTGCTCAACGACACCGTCGGCATCGAGCGCGGCCTGATGACGACGATTCACGCCTACACAGGGGACCAGAACCTGCTGGACGGTCCGCACAAGGACCTGCGGCGTGCCCGCGCCGCAGCGTTGAACATCGTCCCCACCTCCACCGGCGCCGCGAAGGCGATAGGCCTGGTCCTGCCCGAACTCAAGGGCAAGCTCGATGGCTTCGCGCTGCGCGTGCCCGTGCCGACAGGCAGCGCCACCGACCTCACCGTGACGACCACCCGCGAAACCACGGTCGAGGAGTTGAATGCCGCCTACCAGGCCGCTGCCAACGGCCCGTTGAAGGGTTTCCTCACCTACACCGATGCGCCGATCGTCAGCTCCGACATCGTGACCGACCCGGCGTCGTGCATCTTCGACTCGCTGCTCACCAAGGTGACCGGCAACCTGGTGAAGGTCGTCGGTTGGTACGACAACGAGTGGGGCTACTCGAACCGTCTCGTGGACCTGGTAAACCTCGTCGGCTTGTCGCTGTAAGGTCCGCCTGTGCGCACTGTCGACGAATTGATCAAACACGGAGTCCGCGGTCGCCGAGTCCTGGTCCGATCTGACCTCAACGTTCCGCTGAAGGAGGGTCGAGTCGCAGACGACGGTCGCATCCGTGCATCGCTGCCGGTCCTGACCAAGCTGCTCGACCGCGGCGCTCGCGTCATCGTCGTGGCCCACCTCGGCCGTCCCAAGGGCGCCCCGGACGAGAAGTACACGCTGCGACCGGTCGCCGACCGGCTCGCCCAACTGCTCGGTCGTCCGATCGACTTCGCCCTCGACACGGTGGGCGAGAGCGCGCGGCTGCTCGCGGCCGATCTTGAGGATGGCGGCTTGCTGCTGCTCGAAAACGTGCGCTTCAATCCCGGCGAGACCAGCAAGAACGACGAAGAGCGCCTCGCCTTCGCCCGATCACTGGCCGTGCTCACCGGTGGCGACGACGAAGGCGGCGCGTTCGTGGAGGACGCGTTCGGGGCGGTGCACCGCAAGCACGCCTCCGTCTACGACGTGGCGACGCTGCTGCCGCACTACTGCGGCGACCTGGTCCGCGACGAGCTCACGGTGCTGCGCGAGTTGACCGGCGACCCCAAGCGGCCTTACGTGGTTGTCCTGGGCGGGTCCAAGGTGAGCGACAAGCTCGCCGTCATCGAGTCGCTGCTGCCGACGGTCGACACCCTGCTGGTCGGTGGTGGCATGTGCTTCACCTTCCTGGCCGCGCAGGGCCACGAGGTCGGCGAGTCGCTGCTCGAAGCTGACCAGATCGAGAACTGCCGGCGGTTGCTGGACGAGAACGGCGACAAGATCGTGCTGCCGGTGGACATCGTGGTGGCCGCTGAGGTCAGCGACGACGCGTCGACGCAGATCGTCGGGGTCGACGCGATCCCGGCTGACCAGAAGGGCCTCGACATCGGCCCGAACTCGGTGGCCGCCTTCGCCGCCGTGCTCGCCGACGCGCAGACGGTCTTCTGGAACGGACCGATGGGCGTGTTCGAGGTGGCCCCGTTCGCGGCGGGGACGCGCGGCGTGGCCGGTGCGGTGGCCGAGGTGAGCGGACTGTCCGTGGTCGGCGGTGGCGATTCTGCTGCAGCCGTGCGGGCGCTCGGCCTGGATGTGCACGCGTTCGGTCACATCTCGACCGGCGGCGGCGCCTCGCTGGAGTTCCTGGAGGGCAAGACATTGCCCGGAGTCACCGTCTTGGAGGATGACTGAGTGAAGATCCTGAGAACCCAGGACACCTACAGCGCGGCGAGCCGCAAGCCGTTGCCTCCCTTCGACGGGCGCAAGCCGCTGATCGTGGGGAACTGGAAGATGAATCTCAACCACCTCGAGGCGATCGCGTTGACGCAGAAGCTGGCGTTCAGCCTCGACGAGAATCTGTTCGCGAACATCGAAGTGTCGGTGCTGCCCCCATTTGTCGACATCCGCAGCGTGCAGACCCTGATTGACGGCGACGATCTGTTGATCAGCTACGGCGCGCAAGACCTCTCACCGCACGACTCGGGGGCTTACACCGGCGACATCGGCGGCCCGATGCTCGCCAAACTAGGTTGCACCTACGTGCTAGCCGGGCACTCCGAGCGCCGCCAATACCACGGTGAGGACGACGGGACGGTCAACGCCAAGATTCACGCGGCCTACCGAAACGGCATCACGCCAATCCTCTGCGTCGGTGAGCCGCTCGAGATTCGCGAGGCAGCCGGGCACCTCGCCCACTGCACCCTGCAGCTCGACAACGCCCTCGCCGACTTGTCCGCCGAACAGGCCGAATCGCTCGTCATCGCCTACGAACCGGTGTGGGCGATCGGGACGGGTGCGGTGGCCACACCTGCGGACGCGCAGGAAGTGTGCAGCGCAATCCGCACCAGGGTCGCCGGTAGGTACGATGAACAGCTCGCCAATGGCATCCGCATTCTTTACGGCGGCTCGGTGAAGCCGGAAACCGCCGCGGAGCTCCTTGCCGAGCCCGACGTCGACGGTGCCTTGGTCGGCGGAGCGAGCCTGGACGGTGAGCAGTTCACGGCGATTTGCACTGCTGCGGCCGCTGCGACCGCCGCACGCAAGTCCGCCGAGTAGTCTGATGCGGCAAGTCACACCCGTAGTGCCGAACCAGTACCGCTGAGGCCGCCGAATGATCCTGACCCTGTCGATTGTGCTTATTGTCGCGAGCTTGCTGCTCGTGGTTCTGGTCCTGCTGCACCGCGGCAAGGGCGGAGGTCTGTCGTCGATGTTCGGCGGCTCGTTCTACTCGAGCCTGTCAGGCTCATCGGTGGTTGAGCGCAACCTCGACCGGCTGACCGTCATCGCGGGCGTGGTGTGGGCCATCTGCATCGTCGGGCTGGGCTTGTTGTACAAGAACAACGTCTGAGCACACAACGTCTGAGCACACAACGTCTGAGGGTTCGAGACAACAGTTCCACCATCTGAGAGAGGGACGCACACGTGGCTGGTGGCAGTGCCATCCGTGGCAGCCGGGTCGGCGCTGGGCCGATGGGCGAAAAGGAGCGTGGCGAGTCTGCGCCGCGACAGCACGTGTCATTCTTCTGCGCGAATGGGCACGAGGTACGTCCCGCGTTCGCGCTCGACGCCGTCCTCCCCGACACCTGGGACTGCCCTAAGTGCGGCTTCCCGGCTGGGCAGAAGTCCGACACCCCGCCCAACGCCCCGCGCAACGAGCCCTACAAGACCCACCTGGCCTACGTGAAGGAGCGGCGCTCCGACGAGGACGGCGAGGCATTGCTCCAGGAGGCGTTGCAGAAGTTGAAGGCCCGCCGCGGCGAGACCCGCTGAGCCGGCTTCCAGCGCATCCTGACCTTCCAGCGCCCCCTGACCATCCAGCACATCCCGACCCGGCCGGTCACGGATACCCGGAGATCAGCTGATCGGCAGCCGATAGATCGAGGCCGGCAGTCGCACTGCCGCCTCCCGGTCGACCAGCCAGAGGGTGCGGTGCCGCCCGCGCGCCCCGGCCGCGGGAACCTGCACTCGTCCGGCACCGCTGAGCGCCATGGCGACCGCGTCCGCCTTGGCTGACCCTGCCGCGACAACCCAGATCTCGTTCGCCGCATTGAGCCCGTCGAAGCTCAGTGACAGCCGCAGCGCCGGCGGTTTCGGAGAATTGCGAACTGGGATAATGGTCGCGGACTCGTCATACACCCCGGGGTGCTCGGGAAATAGCGAGCAACAGTGCCCGTCCGGTCCGATCCCGAGCAGCACGATGTCGAAATGCGGTATGTCCGCTGCGTCGTCCGGGCGGCAGGCAGCCTGAAGTTGTGCCGCGTAGCCTGCAGCCGCGGCGTCGAGGTCGGCGCCGAACTCACCGTCGGAGGCCGGCATGGCGAACCGGCGAGCAGCGGAGAACGGGGCCCGCTCGAACAGGATGCGGTCGGCCGGCCCATCGTTGCGATCGGTGCTGTCGTGGGGGACGTAGCGTTCGTCGCCCCAGAACACGTCGACGCGGTCCCATTCAACCGTGTCTGCGGTGGGGGACTCCGCGAGGCGGGTCCAGACCCGTTCCATGATCGAGCCGGCGGTGAGCACGAGCGTGGCGCGGCCACGGGTCTGCTGGGCTTGCGCAAGTGTCGCCGCGGTGCGCGCTGCGACGTCCGCGGCGAGCGCTTCGGCGCTCGGCAGGACCACGACTTCGGCGCCGCTCATCCTATTTCTCCTGTGCCATGGCGGGATCGTGCCAGATATGGGTACGGACGGCGGGCCGGTCGCTCAGTCCGGTCTGCCCCGTGACCGCTCCGAGCGCCGCGGCGTAGGTATCGTCGGGGTCCAGGCGCCGCAACTCTTCGGCCAGCAGATCGCCGGTGCTGCGCGACGGGAACGGCGCAATCGAGTCTGCCTGGTTCGGCCGGGTCAGTACCAGCTTGAAGCCGTCGTTGTGCAGGTCGATGCGATGGCCGTTGACGAACGTGATGGCGACCGAGGAGATGTACTTGCCTTCGGCCTTCTCGACGGGGACGGCGATCCCGAGCCGGCTCGTCAGCCAGCCCGCAAGTAGCTGCGCCGACGCGTCGAGCGGGTTTCCCTTCACGACGACATGCCTCGCGGCCACCCGTACGGTGTCGAAGGCCGACGCGAGCGCGGCACGCCACGGAGTGATCACGGTCCAGGTGAGGTCGGTGTCTCCCGGGGCGAAATCGACGGCCCGCTGCCGCAGCGATGCAGACGGGTCGGGGTCGCGGATCACGTTGGTGATGCGTCGATCGGCAAACACGCCCAGCGGGTCGTACGCGATCACCTCAGGAGTCTCGCGGTACCACCAGGCCACGACCGGGGCGTCCGGAGCGAGCAGCGGGAGGGTAACCGACTCGGCGTGCAGGGCGAGGCGGCCATACATGCGAAGCACCACCGACTCACCCGGTCCATAGCGTCCGCCGAGCGACACCTCCGCGTCCAGACGCGGCACCGGCGCCTCGATCGAGTGTCGCAGCACCATGAGCACGCGCATCGGGTGGCGCGAGGCGGCAATGCTGACCGCTGCTTCCACCTCGTTGGTGTCTCGCTCGTCCATCACCACGACGAGGGTGAGGGCCAGGCCGCTGGTGACGCCGCCGCCAGTGCGCCGCTCAGCAGCCAGCGCCTTGACGACCGCGCTGCCGGTGGTATCCCACAGTGTCGTCACGGTCGCCTCCAGGTACGCCCGTCGCGAGCGAGCATGTCGTCGGCTGCGGTGGGGCCCCACTCACCGGCCCGGTACTTCTCGGGCGGGTGGGTCTTCCAGTATTTCTCCAGCGGATCGATCACCCGCCACGACGCCTCGACCTCGGCGTTGCGCGGAAATAGGGTCGAGTCGCCGAGCAGAACATCGAGGATGAGTCGTTCGTAAGCCTCGGGGGAGGCCTCGGTGAACGCCTCACCGTAGAGGAAGTCCATCGACACGTCGCGAACCTCCATCATCGAGCCGGGCACCTTCGACCCAAACTTCAGCGTGACGCCCTCGTCGGGCTGAACCCGGACGACCAGCTGATTGTGACCGAGCTCCTCGGTGTCGGTATGGCTGAACGGCAGGTGCGGTGCCTTCTTGAAGAGCACCGCGATCTCGGTGACCCGGCGGGGCAGTCTCTTGCCGGTGCGCAGGTAGAACGGCACGCCGGCCCAGCGGCGGGTCTCGATGCCGAGCCGCACCGCGACGTAGGTTTCGGTGACCGAGTCCGGCGGTACGTCGTGCTCGGCGGTGTAGGCGACGGCGCGCTCACCGGCCTGCCAACCCTGGTCGTACTGACCCCGCACCGCGTAGGACTCGAGGTCGGGAGGCAGCGTGATCGCCCGCAGCACCTTCAGTTTCTCTGTCTGGATCGCCTCCGCGGTGAACTCGACGGGCTCCTCCATGGCGGTCAGCGCGAGCAACTGCAGCAGGTGGTTCTGCAACACGTCACGCGCCGCCCCGGTGGCGTCGTAGAACGCCGCGCGTCCGGCGATGCCGACGTCCTCGGCCATGGTGATCTGTACGGAGTCGACGAAGTTCGAGTTCCAGACCGGTTCGAACAGTTGATTGGCGAAACGCAACGCCATCAGGTTCTGCACCGTCTCCTTGCCCAGGTAGTGGTCGATGCGAAAGACGTCCGGCGCCGTGAACACATCGTCGACGAGCTTGTTCAGCTCGAGCGCGCTCGTCAGATCGTGGCCGAACGGCTTCTCGACCACCACCCGCCGCCAGCCGCCGGCGGCCTGGTTGTCGGCCATCCTGGTGCGCTTCATCTGCTGCAGCACGGTCGGAAACATGACCGGCGGGATCGAGAGATAGAACGCCGCGTTGCCCTTGATGCCGTGCGACCCGCACAGGTCTGCCAGCTCTTTGGTGAGAGTGTCGAAGGCGTCCTCGTCATCGAAGGAACCCGGGACGAACATGATGTCGCCGGACAGGCGAGACCAGACGTCCTCCTTCCACTCGGTGCGCGCGTGCTCCTGCGCCGCCTTCTTCGCGACCGACTCGAAGTCGCCGTCACCCCAATCTCGGCGCGCAAAGCCGAGCAGCACGAAGTCCGCGGGCAGCAGACCGCGGTTGGCGAGGTCGTAGATGGCAGGCAATAGCTTCTTGCGGGCCAGGTCGCCCGTGACACCGAACACGACGAGCGCGCACGGCTCGGGGACGCGCGGCAGCCGCCGATCCCGAGGATCGCGCAGCGGGTTGAATCCGAGCTCCGGCGCCTCGCTCTCGGGCTCGTCGGCCGTGGCATCAAGCGGCTCGTCCTCAGCCGCCGTGCCCGTGATCGTCGGCTCGCTCATGAGGCGGCGTCGAGCTGTTCCTTGACGCTGTCTGCGAGCTGGGCGTAGGAGTCCTCGAACTTTGCGATGCCTTCGACCTCCAGCAACTCGATCACGTCGTCATACAAGATGCCGATCGCATTTAGGTCGTCGATCACCTTGCGAGCAGCGTCGTAGCTTCCCGCGATCGTGTTGCCCTTGATCGCACCGTGGTCGGCCACGGCGTCGAGGGTGGCCTCGGGCATCGTGTTCACGGTGTCGGGGGCAACCAGTTCGACGACGTACATCGTGTCGTCGTATGCGGGATCCTTCACACCGGTCGACGCCCAAAGCGGCCGCTGGCTGTTCGCGCCGGCCGCGGCGAGGGCTTTCCACCGATCCGAGGCGATGACCTTCTCGTAACGCTCGTAGGCAAGTCGGGCGTTGGCTATGCCGGCCTTGCCCCGTATCGCTTTCGCCTCGTCCGTCCCCAGTTTGTCCAGCCGCTTGTCGATCTCAGTGTCGACGCGGGAGACGAAGAAGGAGGCGACCGAATGGATCGTCGTCAGGTCGAGCCCGGCGTCCTTGGCTTGCTCCAGACCGCTGAGGTAGGCGTCCATCACCATGTCGTAACGGTCCAGACCGAAGATCAACGTGACGTTGACGCTGATGCCGGCAGCAGTCGCGGCGGTGATCGACGCCAGGCCCGCGATGGTCGCCGGAATCTTGATCAGCACGTTGGGTCGGTCAACGAGCCACCACAACCCTTTCGCTTCGGCTGTGGTCCGCTCGGTCTGCTTGGACAGCCGCGGGTCGACCTCGATCGACACCCGCCCATCCTTGCCGCCGGTGCGGTCATAGATCGGTCGCAGCACATCGCAGGCCCAGCGGATGTCAAAGGCCATCAGGTAGCGAAGCGCGCCGTCGACGGCTATCTCGCGCACCGTCAGATCACGCACCTGGTCGTCGTACGCGTTGCCCTTCTCCAGGGCCTTTTGGAAAATCGTTGGGTTGCTGGTCACGCCGACGACGTGCTTGTCGTCCACGAGTTCCTGCAGGTTGCCCGAGCGCAACCGCTCACGGCTGATGTCGTCGAGCCAGACGGAAACGTCCTGTGCGGACAGATCGGCAAGTGCGTCGGACATGGCGAAATCCTTCCTAGTTCCCAGTAGTGGTGCCGCGGATTGCGCCTGCGCGCTCGAGCGCGGCGTGCGCCGCAGCCACCACGCGGTCGGGGGTGAAGCCGAACTGCTCGAACAGCACACCTGCCTCGGCGCTGGCGCCGAAGTGCTCGATCGAGACGATCTGGCCTGAGTCGCCGACGATCTCGCGCCAGCCCTGCTTCACGCCGGCTTCGACGCTGACGCGGGACTTGATGTCGGGAGGCAGGATCTGCTGACGGTAGGACGCGGGCTGTTGCTCGAACCACTCGAAGCAGGGCATCGACACCACGCGGGTCGGCGTTGCCTCGGCCTCGAGGCGTTCCCGGGCGGTGAGGGCAAGCGCCACCTCCGAGCCAGTCGCGATGATGATCACCTCAGGCTGTCCGCTGGACGCCTCCTCGAGGACGTAGCCGCCCTTCGCGGCGTCCTTGACCTTGGCCGGATCGAGCACCGGCAGGTTCTGCCGCGAGAGCGCCAATGCGACCGGGCCGTTGGTGTGCTCGAGCGTGGCCCGCCAGCAGGCCGCTGTCTCGTTGGCGTCGGCGGGACGCACGACTGAGAGCCCCGGGATCGCGCGCAGCGCGGCGAGATGCTCGATCGGCTGGTGCGTCGGTCCGTCGCCGCCGAGCCCGATCGAGTCGTGGGTCCAGACATAGATGGTGGGAAGCTTCATCAGCGCCGCGAGCCGGACCGGCGGACGCATGTAGTCACTGAACACGAGGAAGGTGCCGCCGTATACGCGGGTGCCGCCATGCAGCGTGATCCCGTTCATGATCGAACCCATCGCGTGCTCGCGGATCCCGAAGTGCAGCGTGCGCCCGTACGGGCCCCCAGGCCAGTCCTTGGTCTGGTGCTCTGCGGGGACGAAGCTCGGCTCGCCGTCCATCGTGGTGTTGTTGCTCTCGGCAAGGTCCGCCGAACCGCCCCAGAGTTCCGGCAGCACGCCGGCCAAGGCGGAAAGCACCTTCCCCGACGCGGCGCGGGTCGAGACCGCGTTGGCTTTGCCGTCCTTGTCGGCGGGGAACGTCGGGAGCGCGTCTGTCCAGCCTGCGGGAAGCTCGCGACGGATCATGCGATCGAGCAGCGCCGCGCGATCGGGATGCGCGGTCACCCACGCATCGAAGCTCGGCTGCCAGGCAGCGTGGGCCTCGCGGCCGCGGTTGACGACCTTGCGGGAATGCTCGAGCACATCCTGGTCGGCGGCGAAATGTACGTCGGGGCTGAAACCGAGGATTTCCTTGGTCTTTCGAATCTCGTCCTCGCCAAGCGCAGCCCCGTGCGCCTTACCGGTGTTCTGCAAGGTCGGCGCCGGCCAACCGATGATCGTCCGCACCGCGATGAACGACGGCTTGTCGGTGACCGCCTTGGCTCGCTTGATGGCACGCTCCAGGGCAACGATGTCCTCGCCGGAGTCGACCCGCTGGGTGTGCCAGCCGTACGCCTGATAGCGCTTGATGACGTCCTCGCTGAAGGCGACGTTGGTGTCATCCTCGATCGAGATGTGGTTGTCGTCCCACAGCAAGATCAAGTTACCCAGTTGCTGATGTCCGGCCAGCGAGGACGCCTCGCCGGAGACACCCTCCTCCATACAGCCGTCGCCCGCGATGACGTAGATATGGTGATCGAAGGGTGAGTCGCCCGGGGCGGCGTCCGGATCGAGCAGGCCGCGCTCGCGGCGTGCCGCCATCGCCATGCCCACTCCGTTGGCCACGCCCTGCCCGAGTGGTCCGGTGGTGACCTCGACGCCGATCGTGTCGCCGTGCTCCGGGTGGCCCGGCGTCCGCGAGCCGAAGGTGCGCAACTGCTCGATATCGGACAACTCCAAGCCGTAGCCCGACAGGAACAGCTGGCAGTACTGGGTCAGCGAGGTGTGTCCGTTGGACAGGATGAACCGGTCGCGGGCCACCCAGGTCGGGTCGGTCGGGTCGTGTCGCATGATCTTCTGATAAAGCAGGTAAGCCAGGGGGGCCAGGCTCATCGCCGTGCCGGGGTGGCCGTTGCCGACCTTCTGCACCGCGTCGGCGGCCAACAGTCGGGCCGTGTTGACGGCCTTCGTGTCCAGGTCGGTCCACCATTTCGGGTGCGCGGTGACGACCTCGCCTTCACCGCCGGTCTTCTGGGTATCAGCCACTGTGTTCGATGTCCCTTCGCTGGCACGATCTCGGGTAGGTTCCCGCAGGTCCCTTACCCGCTTTGAGCGTAGTCATGTCAAGAGCGACTTGTGCTGCCTGTTCAGCTGGTTGTCCGCTACGGTGCGCAGCCTCGGACTGCGTGTGAAGACCTGCCGACGGGCCGCTACCCTGAGCCGGTGACGCAGACCCCACTCGCGCCCGTCACGGGCTCGCAGGAGGCGTCGGCGTCGCCCCGCTCGGAGGTCGTGCCGCACAACCGGCCGGATCGCAGGAAACTTCCCCGATCCCGCCTGCAGGCTTACGTGGCGCTGACCAAGCCGCGCATCATCGAACTGCTGCTCGTCACCACCCTGCCGGCGATGGTGCTGGCCGCCGGTGGCCTGCCACCGTGGTCGGTCGCGCTGGTGACAATGCTGGGTGGCACCCTGGCCGCCGGCAGTGCGAACGCGCTCAACTGCTATCTCGACCGCGACATCGACGAACTCATGCGGCGCACCGGACGGCGTCCTCTCGCACAGCACGAGGTCTCACCGACCGGAGCCCTCGTGTTCGGGCTGACCCTCGGGGTGGTCTCGGTGCTGACGCTCGGACTGTCGACGAACTGGCTGGCCGGTGCGCTGACCTTCGGCGCAATTGCGTTCTACGTCGTCATCTACACCATGGTGCTCAAGCGCCGTACCTGGCAGAACATCGTGTGGGGCGGCGCGGCCGGCTGCATGCCGGTACTGATCGGCTGGACGGCGGTCGCCGGCAGTCTGGCTGCCGCTCCCTTCGTCCTGTTCGCCGTCGTCTTCTTCTGGACGCCGCCGCACACGTGGGCGCTCGCCATCCGCTACCGGGAGGACTACGCGCGCGCCGGGGTGCCGATGTTGCCGGTCGTGGCCTCACCCAAGCGGGTAGCTCGCGACATCACGGTGTACTCGTGGCTGACGGTCGCGGCCTCGCTCGCGCTCTGGCCGCTCGCCACCGGATGGCTGTACGGGGTGCTGGCCGGTGTGGCGGGTGCGGCGCTGCTCGTCGGCGCCCATCGGCTGTACCGCGACACGGTCCGCGGCGCGGCTGCCAAACCGATGCGTTTCTTCCACCTGTCCAACAGCTACCTCGCTTTCGTCTTCGTCGCAGTCGCCGTCGACACGTTCGTGCGCTGACGCCCTCCTAGAATCGCCATCATGGCCGAGGTGGTGTTAGCGACCTGCGCCGACTACCCGCACGGTGACGAGGACGCCGCGCTATTGACCGCCGCACTCAGCGCGGGCGGTGTGCCCGCCCGCTGGCAGGTGTGGGACGACCCGGCCGCGTCGTGGTCCGGCGCCCTGACGGTCCTGCGGTGCACCTGGGACTACACGCTGCGCCGGGAGGATTTCCTCGCGTGGGCGGGCACCCTTACCCGGTTGGCCAATCCGGTGGACGTGGTCGTCTGGAATTCCGACAAGACCTACCTGGGTGACCTCGCCGAGGCGGGCGTGCCCGTCGTGCCGACCACCTCGGCACGTCCGGGCGAGCCGGTCCGGATTCCGGATGACGGCGAGTTCGTGGTCAAGCCGTCCGTCGGGGCCGGCTCGCGCGGCGCCGGACGATTCGGGTCCGAAGATCACGCGGCCGCGCACGCCCACGCGCGATCGCTGCACGAGGCCGGCCGTGTCGTGCTCGTGCAGCCCTACCTCGCCGACGTCGACACCTCGGGGGAGAGCGCGCTGATCTACTTCGACGGATCCTTCAGCCATGCTGTGCGCAAAGGTCCGATGCTGCCGAAAGGCACGGCCCACACAGTGCACTCGCATGCCCTGTTCATCGCGGAGAACATCACCGCGCGCAGTCCGTCCCCTGCTGAACGCAGAGTGGGCGAGCAGGCGCTACGGGCGATCCGGGAACGGTTCGGCGCGGACCTGCTGTACGCGCGGATAGACCTGCTGCCGAGCCCGGATGGCCCGGTCGTGGTCGAGCTCGAGTTGATCGAGCCGTCGTTGTTCCTGATTCATAGCGCAGGCGCCGCCGAGCGGTTCGCCGCCGCCATCGCAGCGAGGGCGTGAGGTGAGCTTCGCCCCGCCCGGCGCCGACCGCCTGCGCGCGCTGCGCCGGATGAAGGTGATCGCCGCCAGCCTGCTCGTCGTCGCGGCTGCGGTCTACGTCGTGTGCCGCGCCGTGGGCGACGGCCATGGGGCCTGGGGGTATGTGCAGGCGGCCGCCGAGGCGTCGATGGTGGGCGGGCTCGCGGACTGGTTTGCCGTCACCGCCCTGTTCCGGCACCCGTTGGGTTTGCCGATCCCGCACACCGCGATCATCCCGCGTAAGAAGGACCAGATCGGCGAGGGCCTGGCCGGCTTTGTGCAGGACTATTTCCTGACGACCGCGATCGTCGGGGAGCGGGTGGCTGCGGCGCACGTGCCACAGCGCATCGGGGCCTGGCTGGCTGATCCCGAGCACGCGCGGCAGGTCGCGCAGGAGCTCAGCAACGCCGTCAGCGGCATGGCATCGGTGCTGCAGGACAACGAGCTGCGTGACGCCGTCGCGACGTTTGCCGACAAGCGGCTACGTGAGCTCGACGCGGCCCCACTGCTGGCTCGCGTGCTGGACGCGGTTTGCGACTCGGGCCAGCATCAGGCCGTCCTGACCGCGGCGTTGAAGGGCATGATGCGCTTTCTCGACGAGAACCGCGACGTGTTCCGGCGCCGCGTCTCGCAGGAGTCGCCCGACTGGGTACCCGACTGGGTTGACGAACGGGTGTTCGTGCGCGGCTTCACCGCCCTGCAGTCCTTCCTGGCCGACGTGTCACTCGACACCGAGCATGATCTACGTCACGCCTACGACGATCAGGTGCGCCGCTTTGCCGAGCGGCTTCGCACCGATCCGGTACAGCAGGCCAAGATCGAGGCCGCGAAGCTGCAGTTGCTTGATCATCACAAGGTGCGGACCTGGCTGTCCTCGCTGTGGATTCGTGGCAAGTCACTCGTCGTGGACGGCGCGGCAGATCCCTCCTCGGACCTGCGGCGCGCCGTCGAGCGGCTCGTGGTGCGAGCTGGCGAGACATTGCGCGACGATCCCACTGCCGGCGCGAAGATCGATGTGGTGCTGCAGCGGGTGAGCGACCACGTCGTCAACCACTACGGCGACGACCTGGCCGCCGTCATCTCCTCCACCGTGCAGCGCTGGGATACCACGGAGACCAGCCGTCGACTCGAGCTTCAGGTGGGTCGCGATCTGCAGTTCATCCGCATCAACGGCACCGTGGTCGGCTCGTTGGCCGGACTGGTGATCTACACCCTCACCCAGCTGTTCTGAGACCAGCACGATCGGGTCGGCCCCGGATCGCCAGCAGCAGACCCAGCGCCGCGAGCCACACCAGGCACGCCCCGAGCATGTGCAGTGCCACCAGCAGCGGCGGCACATCCAAGAAGTACTGCGTGTAGCCGATCACGCCCTGGGCCAGTTCGACGATCAACAGCACAGCCGCGGCGCGGCGCGGCGACTCGGCGGCAGGAACGGCGTACAGGAGTGCCAGCAGCCCGACCGTCAGGCCGATGAGGGCCATGACCGCATCGGCGTGCAGCTGCGCCACCGACGCGACGTTCAGCCCGGTGCGATGCACAGCGCCGCTGGCATCCTTGTCCCCGGCGTGCGGACCGGAGCCCGTGACGACCGTCCCGATGACAAGGGTTGCTGCCGTCACCGCCACCGTGACGCGCGCCAGCAACCTGGCTGCCGGCGGGGTCACGCCGACAGGTCCCGCGGCAGCGCGCAGGCGCCACCAGAGCAGCAGCGTCACCGCGATGATCGCCATCGACAGCAAGAAGTGCGCGGCTACCAGCCACGGGTTGAGATGCGTGAGCACGGTCAGTCCGCCGAGGACGGCCTGTGCAGGTATACCCAGTGCCGCGATACTCGCCAGCCATCGCTCGCGACGAACCGCCATCGCCACCAGCCAGGTCGCAAGTGCGACCACGACGAGGACGAAGGTCAGCTGTCGGTTGGTGAACTCGATGATGCCGTGGATCGCGTAGGCCTTCGTCGGCGTCAGCGAACCATCCGTGCACGACGGCCAGGTCGGGCAGCCCAAGCCAGAGTTGGTGAGCCGCACCGCTCCACCAGTCACCACGATCACGACGTTCGCGAGCACCGACGTCAACGCCAGCCGACGAAGCGCGAGATCGCTCTGCAGGCGCCCCGGGAGCCATCGCATGCCCCGCGACTCGCCGGGTGGGGCGGCAGCCCCGGCCTCGGTGCTCACTCCCATCGGAACCACCGAGCGGCGGCTGGAAGCGCAAGCACGGCCCAGACCGTCAGCGCCGCGAGGTCGTGCAGCGGGATCCCCGCGCCGTCCTGCAGCACCCGGTGCAGACCGTCGGACAGCGCCGCAGAAGGCAGATACTGCAGCACCGAGGCAACCCCGTGCGGGTATTTCGACAGCGGGATCGCGATGCCGCCGGCGAACAGCAGCACCAGCCACACCAGGTTGGCCGCCGCCAGCGTCGCCTCAGCGCGCAGCGTCCCGGCGATCAGCAGGCCAAGGCCGCCGAACGCCGCGGTCCCCAGGACGACGAGTACGACGGCGTAGCCCGGGTTGCCGTGCGGGTGCCACGCGAGCGCAACGCCCAGTGCACCTATCAGCACGACCTGAACGACCTCCAGCAAGAGCACCGACAGAGTCTTCGCCGCAACCAGCACACCGCGGGGCAGCGCAGTCGCACCGAGCCGTTTGAGCACCGCGTACTTGCGCTCGAAACCGGCGCCGATGGCCAGACCGGTGAATGCGGCGGACATCACCGCGAGCGCGATGATGCTCGGAACCACAAACTCGATGCGTCGACTCACGCCGAGCGAATACAGCAGCGGCAGGTTGAAGAAGAACAGCAGAAGCAGCGGGATGATCAACGTCAGCCCGACCTGTTCCGCGTTGCGCAGCTGCAGGCGGAACTCGATGGCTGTCTGCGCCGAGAGCATCCTGGCGCGAGGGGCGGCACCCGCCGCGGGAGCGAAGGTGGTCATGTCCTCAGCTCCCGTCCGGTGAGTTCGAGGAACACATCCTCGAGGCTGCGACGCTCGACCGCCAGATTGTTCGCCATTACGCCCTCGGCCGCGCACCAGGCGGTCAGCGTAGCGAGCAGTTGCGGATTCACGTCGCCGCTCACGAGGTAGCGGCCCGGCTCCTGTTCAATGGCCGCGGTGCCGTTGGGAAGCGCGATGAGCAGCGACGCCAACTTGAGCCCCGGCTCGGCATGAAAGCGAATCTGTCCCTCTGCCCCCGCCCGGGTCAGGTCGGCCGGCGTCCCCGCTGCGACGACCCGCCCCGAATCGATGACAACGACGGTGTCCGCAAGTTGCTCGGCCTCGTCGAGGAAATGGGTGGTGAGCACCACACTCACCCCGTCAGCGCGCAACTGGCGCACGATATCCCAGGTAGCCCGGCGCGCCTGCGGATCCATGCCTGCGGTGGGCTCGTCGAGGAACACCAGTTCGGGACGGGCGACGAGGGCGAGGGCGAGGGAGAGGCGCTGCTGCTGCCCGCCGGAGAGTCGCTTGACCGCGGTCGCGCCAGCATCGGTGAGGCCGACGAGTTCGAGTAGTTCGGACGGGTCTTGCGGGTGGGCTGCATACGACGCGAACAGGCGAAGCAACTCGATGGAGCGCGCATCGCGGTAGCCGCCCACGCCGTCCTGGAGCATTACCCCAACGCGGGGCCGCAACGCACGGGCATCGGCGATGGGGTCCAGCCCGAGCACCCGCACCGTGCCGGAGTCGGGTCGGCGGAAGCCCTCGCAGATCTCGATGGCCGTGGTCTTGCCAGCACCGTTCGGGCCGAGCAGCGCGAGCACCGACCCGTATTCGAGCCTGAGCGACAGCCCGTCCACGGCCCGTCGTCCGCCGTAAGTCTTGACCAGGTCATGGACCTCGACAGCGGCGGACGGTGGGGACACCCCGTCAGTCTAGGAATGCCGGCGAACGGCGCGTCGGTCCCCTCTGAGCGACAGCGCACACACCACCATCTGCTCAGGGTTGCTTGGCGGACGAGGCGAAAGTGTCGAGATAGTGCTGACCTGACAACGCCTGCACCGCGATGCGGATCGTCTCGGTGATCTCGCGCAGGACCCGCGAGCTGCGTTCCTCAGCGGCGCGGTCGCCGAAATGCATCGGGGCACCGAAATTCACTTCGACCGCGGCGCGGTGCCAGCGGCGGCTGTCGGGCGGCTGTACCTCGCGCGTGCCGACCAGGCCAACGGGCACGACCGGAGCACCGGTGCGTAGCGCCAGTCGGGCGACCCCCGTTCGGAACTTGTGCAACTGGCCGTCGGGGGAGCGGGTGCCCTCGGGGAAAATGCCCAGCGCCCGTCCCGCGCGCAGCACCTCGACGCCGATATCGATGGAGGCGGCGGCCGAGCGCGTATCGGCACGGTCGACGGGCACGTGCCCCATGCCGCGGAAGAACGCCGCCATCGCCCGTCCCCGTGGCCCCGGGGTGGTGAAGTACTCGGCCTTGGCGAAGTAGATGATCTGGCGCCGCGCAGCCAGCGGAGTGAACATCTCGTCGGCGAAGGACACGTGATTGGCCGCCATGATCACCGGCCCGGTGTGCGGAACGTGCTCGAAACCGGTCACCGCGGGCCGGTAGAGCGCCCGCAGGGCTGGGGCGAGCGTCAGCTCGAGCGTCCGGTAAAGCACACGGCGAACCTACTCGACCAACGTATCGTGGGGGGTGCTCTGCAGGGCGCGAGGAAATACGTCATACTGATGTTGTGAAAATCGCGGACCGCCGGATGGGCGACGACGTGGGTTACCCCCGCGACGGCGACCGTACTCGCGACGCCGTGGCGCGTCTGATCCTCGAACGCGGCCCGCAGAGTGCTGCGGCACTGGCTGCGCAACTCGGACTCTCACCCGCCGCGATCCGCCGCCACCTCGACGCACTGGTGGGCGACGGCCTGCTGGTCGAATCGCGCCCGCGGCCTTCGGCGAATCGGGGGCGGGGCCGCCCGGCTCGGATGTACGCGCTGACCGATGCCGGCCGCGCGGCGTTTCCGCACGCTTACGACGACCTGGCGACCACCGCGCTGCGCTACCTACGCCAGACCGGGGGGGACGGGGCCGTGGTGGCCTTTGCCGAGCATCGCGCCGAGACCCTGGCCGAGCTGTTGCAGCGCGATGTGGCCGAGCGCGACCGGGCGAGCGTACCCGCCGAAGCCCTGGCCGACTCACTGACGGCCAATGGCTACGCTGCCAGCACCGAGAGCACGGCCGGCGGGATCCAGATCTGCCAGCACCACTGTCCGGTGGCGCACGTCGCCGTCGAGTTCCCCCAACTGTGCGAGGCCGAGACCCGCGCGTTCGAACGCGTTCTCGGCACGTACGTGCAAAGACTGGCCACGATCGCTCACGGCGATGGGGTCTGTACCACCTACGTTCCAGTA
>Ga0075521_10000045_pt1 | contig 23431 bp, 22 predicted proteins | sample NGEPerD_FD_74785 | JGI IMG/M metagenome (GOLD analysis project Ga0075521, IMG submission 74785) | Arctic peat soil microbial communities from the Barrow Environmental Observatory site, Barrow, Alaska, USA - NGEE PermafrostAB12-D | ecosystem: Environmental > Terrestrial > Soil > Wetlands > Peat ...
ACAGCTCGGCGACGGTGAGCGCGCCGGCGCGGGTGAGCGCGAGATCCGCCGCGGCGTACGAGTTCTGAATCGGCGCGAGATAGGGACGCACGCGCACGTTCGGCGACTCGTAATTGGCGTAGCCGTCATACCAACCCTTCCCCGTCGCCCAGATCAGAAAGAGTCCGGGCGGCAGCCCGGCATCGAGCAGCGACGCGATCGCATCGTTTAGCGGACGCGCGCCCTGGCTCCCGCCAAAGGCGAGCAGCACTTGCCCTCCGCTCGCGGGAAAGCCCCATTGCACGCGCGCCTCCTCGCGAGACGGACGCGGTACCGGCGGCGGCTCGATCGGATTTCCGCTGTCGAAAAGCTGCGTGTGCGCGCCCGGATGCAGCCTCGCGCGCGCCTCGGGATAGCCGAGATACACGGCGCGCGCGCGCCGCGCGAAAAAACGGGTGGTGATGCCCGGCACCGAATTCTGCTCCTGCAGCTGGATCGGAATTCCGTGCGCGACCGCGAACGCGAGCGCCGCGCCGGACGCGTAGCCGCCTGTGCCGATCACCGTCGCCGGCTTATGCGCGCGATTCTCGCGCGCGAGCGCGCCCCATGCGCTCCCGAAGCCGCGTACGGTGCGCCAGCTTCGCCACGGCTGCTGGCGATAGATCGGATGCAGGTCGAGGAGCAGATGCGCGAACTCCGTTTTCGGCAACACGTCGCGCTCGATGCCGCGCATCGCGCCGACGAAGAACGGCTCGACCTCGGGCGCGAGCTTCACGAGTGCGCGCGCGATCGCGAGCCCCGGATAGAGATGCCCGCCCGTGCCGCCGCCGGCGAACACCACGCGCACGGTCACGCGGCCGCGCGCTCGAGTGGATTCGTCGCGTGCTCGCCGACCACGCGCTCACGCGTGCTCGCGATGTTCACGAGAATTCCGGTCATCAGTATCGACATCACGAGATTCGTTCTGCCAAAGCTCACGAATGGCAGCGTGAGCCCCGTGGTCGGCAGCAGCCCGATCACGACGCCCAGATGCAGAAAGGCCGTGCTCACCGTCATGAAGGTGATCCCGATCGCGAGCAGCTGCTGAAAGGTCGTGCGCGCCTGCTTCGCGATCCGGAAGCCGATCCATCCGTACGCGACGAACACGAGCGTGACGAAGAGGATGCCGAGGAAGCCCCACTCCTCGCCGATGTTCGCGCCGATGAAGTCGTTGTAGGGAAAGGGGACGAAGCCGAGCTGCTGACGCCCCATCCCGAAGCCGACGCCGAACAGCCCTCCAGAGCCCACGGCGATCAGCGACTGCTTGAGCTGGTACCCCGCCTGCACCGGCGCGTCGCCCGGATTCAGGAAGCTCGTCATGCGCAGCAGCGCGTACTGCATCTTCTCCACCTCGCGCCAGAGCAGCGGGATGGCGATGATCCCGAGGAAGATGACGTGCCCGATGCGCACGCCGCCCGCGAAGAGCATGATCCCCATGATCAGCGTGAACGTCATCGCCATCGAGAGATCGGGCTCGAGGATGACGAGGATGTTGAGGAGACCGAGGATGAGGACGAAGGGGAGCAGCCCCTTCGTGAGTCGTCGCAGCTTGTCCCCCTTCTTCACGATGAGCATCGCTGTCCAGATGATGCACGCGAGCTTCGCGAACTCCGACGATTGAAAGAGAAAGCCGACATTCACCCAGCGGCGCGACCCGTGAAAGCGCGGCGCGATGTAGTGCGGCACGGGGAGCACGGGGATGAGCAGCAGCACGATCGCGAGGATGAGAATCGGCCATGCCCAGCCGCGCCATCGCTCGGCGTCGATCTTGGCGGCGATCGCGAAGAGCACAACGCCAATCGCGACGCCCGAGAGCTGGCGCACGAGGTAGTACGTGTTGGTGTGATGCTCGAGCACGGCGGCCAGCGCGCTCGCGCTGTAGAGCACTGCGAGCCCGAAGGCGAGAATGACGCCGGTGACGATGATCAGCGCGCGCGCTTCGAGCGTCATCCGCCAACGCTCGCGGACGGCGGGCGGCGACGTCGTCACGCCGCGCCGGCGAGGCGGCGGAAGGCGGCGCCGCGCTCTTCGTAGTTCCGGAACATGTCGTAGCTCGAGCACGCAGGCGACAGGAGCACCACGTCGCCCGGCTTCGCGAGCGCGCGCGCCCGCGCGACGACGGCCGCGAAGTCGTTCCCCAACCGCTCCACCGGGACGACGCCCGCCAAATCCTGCTCGATGATCGGCGCCGACTCCCCGTACGCCAGCACCACGCGCGCGTGCTTCCTGAGCCCGTTCGCGAGCGCCGTGTACGGCTCCCCCTTGTGGCGCCCGCCGAGCAGGAGCACGGTGGGGCGCGTCATCCCGTCGATCGCGACCTGCGTCGAGCTGATGTTGGTCGCCTTCGAGTCGTTGATCCAGAGCACGCCTCCGCGCTCGCCAACGATCTCGAGGCGGTGCGGCGGCGCGCGAAACGAGCGAAGCCCATCCGCGATGCGCGCGAGCGCGCGCCGACTCGAGTACGCGGGGTCCGCGGCGATCACTGCGAGCGACGCCGCCATCGCGTTCATCACGTTGTGATCGCCGAGCAGCGGAAGCTCCGCGCGCGAGAGGATCTTCGCGCCATTCCAGCGAATCTCGCCATCGGCGCTCGTCATCTCCGCGCCGACGCTCGTGGTCCCGAAGCCGCGATGCGCGCCCGCCACGCCGGCGGCCATCGCGAGCACGAGCTCATCGTCGCTATTGAGCACCCACGTCGACTTCTCGCTCGCGTTGCGAAAGAGCAGCGCCTTGTCCGCGTAGTACTCGCTCGCGCTCGCGTACCGGTCGAGATGATCCGGCGAGAGGTTCGTCAGCACCCCCACCGTCGGATCCACACTCGGCGTGTCGTGCAGCTGGAACGACGAGAGCTCGAGCGCGATCCACTCGGGGCGATCGTCGCGGAGCGCGATCTCCGCAAGCGGTGTCCCAATGTTCCCCGCATCGGCCACGCGCTTGCCGATCGTGCGAAGGAGATGGCCGATCAGCGCGGTGGTGGTCGTCTTCCCGTTCGTGCCGGTGATCGCGATGTAGCGCACGCCGTCGAGCGCGCGGAGCGCGACCTCGATCTCGCTCACGATCGGAACGCCCGCCGCGCGCGCGGCAGCGAGCGACGGCGCGTCCGGCGGAACCCCAGGGCTCGCGACCACGACCACGGCGCGCGCGATGCGCTCGAGGTCGTGCGCGCCCGCCTTCGCATCGATCCCCGCCGCGCTCAGCTTCGCCGCGCCCGCCGTTGCGGTCGCATCGCTGCCGCCATCGGAGGCGTACACGCGCACGCCCTGTCGCGCCAACAGCAGCGACGCGGCAACGCCGCTTCGACCGAGCCCCACAACCGCCGCCTCGCCCGCCTTCCACTCCGCTGGGATCATCGCAGCTTCAGCGTGCTGAGGGCCACGAGCGCCGAGAGAATCCCGAGGATCCAGAAGCGCACGACCACCTGCGACTCCGGCCACCCCTTGAGCTCGAAGTGGTGGTGCAGCGGCGCTCGCAGGAATGCTCGATGCGCCCTCGCGTAGTCGAAGCCGTACTTCCGGCGCCGATACTTGAACACCGAACGCTGGATGATCACTGATACCGTTTCCGCGGCGAACACCGCGCCGACCAGCAGCAACAGAAACTCTGATTTCAAGAGAATCGCGACCGCGCCGAGCGCGCCGCCAAGCGCGAGCGAGCCCGTGTCGCCCATGAACACCTCGGCCGGATGCGTGTTGTACCAGAGGAAGCCGATGAGCGAGCCGACCAGCGCGCTGCAGAACACCGTCAGCTCGCCGGAGCCGCGCAGGTAGTAGATCTGCAGGTACTGGCTCGCGTCGAAGCGGCCGATGAGATAGGCGAAGATGGCGAAGGTCGCGAAGGCGATCGAGGCGAGACCGGTGGCGAGGCCGTCGAGTCCATCGGTGAGATTCACGGCGTTGCTCGTGCCCGTGAGCACGAAGGCCACCCACGGCACGTACAGCCACGCGAACACCGGAACGACGAGCACGTACTTGTAGAAGGGAATTGTCGTCGAGGCGCCCGGCAGATTCGAGAGCGGCGAGAGCCAGAGCGCGAGCCCGAGCGCGACTCCGAGCGTGATCTGCCCGACGAGCTTGTAGCGTTCGACGAGCCCCTCGTTCTTCTTCCCCTCGCGCTGCTGCTTGAGCTTGAGGTAGTCGTCGACGAAACCGATGCACCCCATCCACGCGGTCGCGATCACCGCGATCCACACGTACCGGTTGTTGAGCCGCATCCAGAGCAGCGTCGCGACGAGTCCCGCGATGAGAAAGATCACGCCACCCATCGTCGGCGTGCTCGACTTTTCCTGGTGGCTATCCGGCGTGCCCGCGCGGATCACCTGACGAACCTTCATGGAGCGCAGCCGCCGGATGATGAACGGCCCAACTACAAAGGCCATCAACAGCCCCGTCACCGCCGCGCCGGCGGAGCGGAAGGTGATGTAGTTGAAGACGTTGAAGATGATGCAGAGGCGGCAGCTGCCGACGAGCGGCGTGAAGAGATGGTAGAGCACTAACGATTTGCCCACTCGGTGAGAGGTGGAACGAGCCGCTCGAGCTTCACGCCGCGCGAAGCCTTGAGAAGGATGACGGCGTCGGGCGCCAGGCGGGGCTCCAGCGCCTTCCACAGCTCATCGACATCCGCGGCGACGACGACGCGCGCATCGCTCGACCCGATCGCGCGCAGCGCCTCGCCAATCTCGCCCATTCCTGCCACAATCTCCACCGGCGATGCGAGCGCCGCGCGCGCGACCTCCTCGTGCAGCCGGGGCGCGTGCGCGCCGAGCTCCCGCATCGTGCCAAGCACCGCCACGCGCTGCCGCCCCGATCCCGTCGCCGCGAGCACGTCGATGGCCGCGCGCATCGAGGCAGGGCTGGCGTTGTACGCGTCGTTGATGAGCGTCGCGCGCCCCTTCCCGATCTGCCCGACATCCATGCGCATGGACGGAAAAGTCGCGCGCGCGATGCCGCGCGCGGCGTCCTCCATCGAGAGGCCAAGCTCGCGCGCGACCGCGAGGGCGAGCATCGCGTTGCGCAGGTTGTGCGCGCCTCTGGCGGGAGGACGGACCGTGACGCCATCGATCTCGATTTCACCGAGTCCGTCGGCGCCTGCGCGCCACGTGGTGGCATGCACATCGCCCGAGTTTAGCCCCGCGCTCACGACGCGCGCCGCTCGTCCCTGCGCCGCCGCCGCGATCTCCGGCTGCGAGGCGGGCACCACCGCCACCTTCGCGCCGTCGAAGAGCTCCGACTCCTCCCGCATTACGCCCTCGAGGCTCCCCAGCCCCTCGAGATGTTCTTCCGACACGTTCGTCATCACCACGAGGTCCGCCTCGACGATGCCGCGCAGCCGCGCCATCTCGCCCGGCACGTTCATCCCCATCTCGATCACGGCCACCTCCGCGTCATCAGGCATGGCGAGTAGCGTGAGCGGAACGCCGACGAGGTTGTTGAGATTCCCGATCGTCGCGTGCACGGTGAGCGTCGCGCCGAGCGTCGCGCGGATCAGCTCCTTGGTCGTCGTCTTCCCATTCGATCCGCCGACGCCGATCACCGTGCCGCTCCACGCGCGTCGTCGATAGCGCGCGAGCGCACCGAGTGCCGCGAGCGTATCCGTCACCGCGAACACCGGCACGCCCAGCCCCGCAGTGCGCCCCGGTCGCGACACGATCACCGCCGTCGCGCCGAGCTCGATCGCCTCACGCAGAAAGTCGTGCGCGTCGAACCTCTCACCAACGAGCGCCAGGAAGCAGTCGCCCGGCGTGATGCGGCGCGTGTCCGTCGCTATTCGTGCGATCGGACGATCGTCGCGCGGGATCGCGCCGGTGACCTCATCGCGCAACGCATCCGCAATCCGTGCCACGGTCCAGAACGCGCGAGCCGTCACTCGGTCAGCTCCGCCACGATCGCCTTCTCATCGAACGGATGGGAGGTCGTTCCGCGAATCTGATACGTCTCGTGTCCCTTCCCCGCCAGCAGCACGACATCCTCGGCGGTCGCGAGCTCGAGCGCGCGCTTGATCGCATCGCGCCGGTCCTCGATGATCTCGTGATTCGTGAGCCGCATCCCGCGCTCGATGTCCTCGAGAATCGAGAGCGGCTCCTCGGTGCGCGGATTGTCGCTCGTCACGATCGCGAAGTCCGCTCCCTGCTCGGCGATCGCGCCCATGAGCGGCCGCTTGCCGCGATCACGGTCGCCGCCCGCGCCGAAGATGACGATGAGCTTCTTGCGCGCGAACGGACGCACCGCCGCCAGCGAGCGCTCGAGCGCATCGGGCGTGTGCGCGTAGTCGCGGAGCACCGTTGGGCGCTCGTGAATCACCTCGAGGCGCCCCGCCACCTGCGGCACCGTGCGCAGTCGCGCGGCGATCGCGGAGAGCGTCATCCCGAGATGCCATGCCGCGCCGGCGGCGCCGAGCGCGTTGCTTACGTTGAAGTCGCCGACCAGCGGGAGCTGCAGCGCATGACGCTGATTGTCGGCCACGAGCAACCACTCGCTGCCGCGCGGATGAAAGAGCACCGACTCCGCGCGAACCATCGCGTCGGTGTTGCGCCCGTAGGTGATGAGCTCACCCGCCTGCGGCAGGCTCTCCCACACCTTGACGTCGAGATTGACCACCGCCGCGCCGCGCGAGCCGAGCTGCGCGATGAGCCGCGACTTGGCCAGCAGATACGCCTCCATCGTCTCGTGGTAGTCGAGATGGTCGCGCGTGAGATTCGTGAACACTCCCGCCTCGAACACGAGCGTCTCGGCGCGCCGCTGATCGAGGCTGTGCGACGAGAGCTCCATCGCCACGGTACGCACGCCGCGGTCAACCAACGCCCGCAGCGCGCGCTGCAGCTCGACGGGCCCCGGCGTGGTGAGTGATGCGCCGCCGGCCACGGGAACGCCCTCGCTGCCGAGCAGGATGCCGAGCGTGCCGATCGATGCGCTGCGCGAGTCGGGCTTATCGAGGAGATGGCGAAGAATGCCGACGACGGTCGTCTTGCCATTCGTCCCGGTGACCGCCACGAGTCGCAACTGCTTCGCGGGATCGTCGAAGGCCGCCGCCGCCGCGATTGCCGCGGCGCGGCGCCCCTCGCGCACGATGATCGAGGGAAGGCTCGTGCGCCCCGTATCTTCGACGATCGCCGCCACCGCGCCCGCCGCCTCGACCTGCGGCAGAAACTCGTGGCCGTCGCGCGCCGAGCCGTGCACCGCGATGAAGAGGCCGTTCGCGGCGACCTGCCGGCTGTCGTCCGTGACGACTGCGACGTTCTCGGGGAGCGTGCCGGTGACCTCGACGAGGAGGCCGGCGTGCTTCAGCGCCGCCACAATGCGCTCGAGCGAAATCGGCGTCATTGCGTGGCGCTCACTCGCACGATGCTTCCGCTTTGCGCGATCGATCCCGCGCCCGGCACGGTCGCGCGCGCGGAGCCGTAGCCATCGAGCTGCACGTTGAAGCCCGCGCGATGCAGCGCGAACGCCGCCTCGCGTACGGAGAGCCCCTGCACATCGGGGATCGCGCGCGGCGCGGCGGCAACCGTGGGCGCGCGGCGCGCGCGAGCGACGTCGAGCACGGCGGGAGGGAGTGTGTCGTCATCGTCGGCAATTGCCGGATGCGCGACGCTGTCCGCAACGGGCGCGAGCGAGTCGCGCGCCGGGGCGAGTGTGCCGCGATCGAGCGAGGCGTCGCGCGCCGCGAGCGCCGCCTGCAGCACGATCTTCGACACCGGTGCGGCCGTCTTTCCACCGTAGATGTCGCCCTTGGGGTTGTTGAGTTTCACGAGGATCACGTACTGCGGCGCCTCGGCCGGAAAGAGCGAGACGAAGGACGCGGTGTATGCGCCCGCGCCATATCCGTGTTTGCCGACCGTCCGTCGCGACGTGCCACTCTTTCCTCCCACATCAAAGTTGCGCATCGCCGCTTCCGTGCTCGTTCCACCGGTGACGACACCGACCAGCATCTTTCGCACTTCGGCCGCGACATCCGGATCCATCACGCGGCGTAGCACGCGCGGCTCATGATGATAGCGCACCTTGCCGTCCGGTGCGCGAATCTCGCGGATGAGCGCCGGCTCGAGGAGCAGCCCGCCGTTCGCGATCGGCACGTACGCGGCCGCAAGCTGCAGCGGGGTCACGGCAATCTCGTAGCCCATCGCTAGCGATGCCGGCGACAACTTCGACCACTCCTTCGGTATCCGGAGGGTGCCCGCCGCCTCGGCCGGATACGGGAGGCCGGTGGGCATGCCGAAGCCGAAGTCGCGGAGCGTGGCGTACTTCTCGCGCGCCGAGAAGCGTGAGGTGAATTTGACGATGCCGATGTTGCTCGAGTAACGGATGACATCGGCCAGCGACATCTCCGGCTTCTTGTGCTCGTCGGAGATCGTGCGACCGTCGAGCAGGTAGGTGCCATTTTCGGTGTTCATGATCTCGTCGGGCGTCGCGCGCTTGAGCTGCAGCAGTCGAGAAACGAGCAGCGGCTTCAGCGTCGAGCCGGGCTCGAACGGCTCGCTCACGGCGGGGCTCCCCGACGAGCGCGGATCCGTGCGCCGACTCGCCATCGCGCGGATCTCGCCGTCGTGCGGATCGATGATGACGATGTCGCCGCCATCGGCCCCGGTGCCCACGAGCGCATCGGCGAGCGCGCGCTCGGAGATCTCCTGGAGCGACTGATTGATCGTGAGCACCACCGCGTCGCCGGCCTCGGGCGCGTCATCGTCGGGCGCATCGATGCGAGCGCCGCGGGAGTCGCGCGCGAGGCGCGCGACGCGCTCCTCCCCGCGCAGCAGCGAGTCGAGCGTGAGCTCGAGCCCATCCACGGCGACGCCGCGCGCGTCGACCACTCCCACCAGCCGCCGCATCGCCTCGCGCTGCGTGTAGACGCGCTCCATTCCGGCGTCGGCGTACACCCCGCGCATGTGCGTCACCGCCGCCGCATCGCCCGGCTGGTACGCGCCCGGGAGCACCACCCACGCGCGATGCTGGTCGGTCGCGCGCGACACCCACTCGCGCGGCACACCGAGCTTCGCGAGCGCGCGCGCGGTGATCGCGCGATCCTTGAGCTCCTTCGGCGCCACGCGCAGCCGCACGGTCGGGCGGCTCTGCGCGATCGGGACCTCGCCGACATCGAAGATGTCTCCGCGCGGCGCCGGCACATCGGCGGCGGCGAACTGCTGCCGCTGCGCCTTGTGCCGCCAGATGTCCGCCTGCCAGAGCTGCACCTGCGCCGAGCGCAGGATCAGCGCGAGCGCGAAGAGCGCGAGCGATCCGTGCACGAGCTGCAGGCGACTCGGGCGCTTCATCTAGGGCGTGGTGACCGCAGCCGCCCGCGGTCGCGTGAGGATGACGAGCTGCGTGTCGTTCGGCACGTGCATGTCGAGACGCTTCTCCACCACCGCGGCCAGCGAGCTGCGGCTCACGAGATCACGTATGTCGCTGCGCAGCTGCGCGCGCTGCGACTGAAGCTGCAGCCGTTGCTGCTCGAGCGCGAGCAGCGCCTTCGCCTGCGCGTGCCCCTCCGCGCGTCGCCAGATCACCCCGGCGCCAACGAGCACGAAGCCGAGGAGAGCGAGCGCCACCCAGGCGCGTCCGCGCCCGCGTGACGCTACGCGGCGCGCCGCCACGCCCGGAGCCGCGCGCTGCGCGAGCGCGGATTCGTCGCGAGCTCGCGCTCGCTCGCGGTAACCGCCTTCCGATGCACGCTCTCGCCGAGCGACACGGCGCCGCAGATGCAGAGCGGTTGGCGCGGCGGGCATGTGCACGGGTTGCTCCAGTCGCGGAACGCGTGCTTCACGACACGATCCTCCCCCGAGTGATACGCGATCACGACGAGGGCGCCGCCCGGCGTGAGCCGATCGCGCAGCGCGGGGAGCGCGCGCTCGAGCGCTCCGAGCTCGTCGTTCACCTCGATGCGAATCGCCTGAAAGATTCGCGCGAAGTCGCCAGGCCCGCTGCGCGGTCCGAGTGCGCCACGAATCGCGTTCACGAGATGATCGCTCGTTGCGAACGGCACCGTCGCGCGGCGCTTGACGATCTCTCGCGCAAGGCGCGGCGCCTTGCGCTCATCGGCATACTCGCGAAAGAGCTGCATGAGCTGCTGATCCGGCGCCTCGTTGAGCAGCTCCGCCGCACTCTGCTTCGCGTCGCCTCCCATTCTCATGTCGAGGGGTGCGCCTTCGCGAAAGGAGAAGCCGCGCGTCTGATCGTCGAGCTGGTGCGAGGACACGCCGAGGTCGAGGAGGACGCCGTCGAACTTCTCGTCGCGCAGCTCCTCGATCGCATCCACCTCGGAGAAGTTGCCGAGGAAGGGGCGGAATTTTCCTGAGCGCTCGTAGTCCGCGAGCTGCACGCGCGCCTCGGCAATCGCGCGCGGATCGCGATCGATCGCGACCACACTCGCGCCCTGCGTGAGCAGCAAATGCGAGTGACCGCCGCCGCCGAGCGTGCCGTCCAGCACCGACTGCGCACCCACGAGCAGCGCCGCCACTTCGGCGGCCAGCACGGGGATGTGGTACGCGTCAGGCGCGAGCGAAATCATGGAGGGATTTTACCATCCGGCGAGCGCTGGCGCTCAGTGCACGCGGCGTAAAACAACGAAGGGCTCGCCGGTGGCGAGCCCTTCGAGTCGAACGTGTTAGCGGGCAACTCTACTTGCAGTATTTCTTCACCTGCCCAGACACTGCTGGCGCGTACTGCTGGAGTGCGCCGAGCAGCTGCCCGGCTGTCTTTGGATCGATCGAGCCGCCGGCAGCAATGTTGATCTGCGCCATCAGGAAGGAGGACTCGGCGAGTTTCGCCAGATCGCACGTCTTCTTCACCTGATTGTCGCGAACAGCCGCGTCGCCGACTTTGAATGCCGACACGCCCAGCACGAACTTCGCAGCGGGGCTCGGCGAGATGCTGTCTGAGGCCGCGAGAATCAGGATCGCCTTCTGAAATCCATCGCGACGGATCGCCAGGCTGTCGGCGGTCGTAATCACCTGAGCCGTGATATCCTTGTACGCCTTGTTTCCGAGCACGAGCAGGAACTGGCCTACTGTCGCTTTGTCCTCGCCGGCAGCCACAGCCTGTTTGAGCGTTGCAACGGCGCTGTCCGGTTGATTGAGATCGATCTGCGCCTGGGCAATGCGCAGGTAGCCATGCTCCGTCTTCGGATCGAGCTTGACCGCGGTCTGCGCGGCGGCGAGCGACTGCGGCAGCTGCCCCGCGAGACGGAGCGTCTGCGCGTAGAGCGACCAAAGCGCCGCGTTGTTCTTGAACTTCGCGACACCCTGCGCGGCCGTCGCGGATGCCTTCTGCGGATCGTTCGCCGACGCATAGCACGCCGCCTGACGAAGGAAGAAGGTCGAGTCGGCAGAGGCCGTGTCGGTCTTGACCATGAGCTCACCCGCGGCCGTCGCCTCGGCGCACTCCTTCGTGGCGAGCAGGATCAGCCACTTGAGGTGGACGAGGTCGGGGTCGCCGGGGTTCGAGTCGACTGCGGCGACAATGATCGGCTTCGCAGCAGCGGCCTGGCCACTCTGTCCGATCTTGTTGACGACGGTCGACACGAGCTGGACGTCCTTCGGATACGCCGCGATCAACTTCGTCCACGCTTCGACGGCGTGGTTGAGGTCGTTCTTCAGCGCGTAGGCATCGCCGAGCATGATGAGCGCGGGGCGGCTGCGTGGATCGATCGCCGTTACCTGAGTGGCGACGGAGATGACCGAATCGGGCGGAGCACTCTGCTTGAGCATCGCGTTCGCGAGGCAGACGCGACCGATCGTCGACTGCGGGTACGTGGCGATAGAGGCACGGGCGGCGGTGATCGCTCCGGCGCCGTCGCCGGCGGCGAGCTTGGTCTCGCAGGTGCGCTCCTCTGGGAGCTCCTTGCGAACATCGAGAATTGCCTTGGAGATCAGCCCTGCAATGTCGCCGAGCTTGTTACCGGTTGCAGCGGGGAGCGGCTGCACCATGCTGTTGTCGCGAGCGAGCACGAGACGGGCATTGGTCGTGTATCCCGTTGCCGTCTTGGTGACGATGCCATCGACGTAGAAATCGGCGCGCAGCGACGTGGCGAGCAGGCGCGAAGTGATCGCGTCGGGCATGCTGTCGCACGGGAAGCCCGAGGCCTCGAGATTGGCGCAGATTGTCGCCTTCGGAATGACGTACAGCTGCTTGATGGGAATGTCCGCCTGGAGCTTGGTGCGAATGTTCTCCCCAAGCTGCGGTCCGGCTCCCTTCTCTGACGAGCGGAATGCGACGATGAGGGCGCGCGGCGTCTCGTCCGGAAGGACTTCCGTTTTGCGGGCCTGCGCGAGCAGGAGAGAGGGTGCGCTGGCCATGGACGCGGCTATGACACCCAACAAGAGCTTCGACTGACAAGTCATTCTCATCTCGGACCTTACCTCCAATGCGGTAAACAGATATACCCCGTGCCGAACCACCTGGGTCCGTCGAAACTCAATGGGCGAAGAGGGACTCGAACCCCCGACATCCTGCGTGTAAGGCAGGCGCTCTAACCAACTGAGCTATTCGCCCCGATCCCCTGCCAACGCGAAGAGCGGCCGCGAACGAGCGCACCATGCGTTCGCGATGCTACAGCGGGATGATGGCGACATGAAGCGACGAGCTTACTTCAGGATGGCGATTGGCACCAGCACGCAATAACCGAGCACAAGCAGGATCGGGGCGATCGTTTCGCCTCCGCGGATCAGATCCGCGTACCCGGCGGCCAGCGCGAGCAACGCAAGTCCCCACCACAGGTAGGGACGCGCGCGAGAAGTGACGTTGGATTCCTCAGGGGGCATTGGCTGTAGTGTAGGGTGACTGCTACATGGTGTCAAGAAAGTCACCCGCTTTAGTCCGTGCGCGTAGAACCATCACTGGCCGACGGTTCAGGCGGCGGTGGTGGCGTCGCGAGTGCGAAGGAAAGTAGCGCCTCGAGCGCGCTCGCGCGCGCGCGCCGTTCGCTCTCCGCCTCGGCCGCGCGAAGAACGCTCATTCGCTTTCTGTCGCGCCGACGTCGCGTCCAGAGCAGCGGCACGAGCAGAAAAGCGAAGAGCGCGCCGATCACCGAGAGATTCGCGATGACCGCGAGCGCGCCATAGCGTCGCATCGTGCGCGCGCGCCAGTCGCTCTCGAACGTGCTCTGCGTGAGCCCGTACGCCTTGCGCATCGCCACGTCCATCGATCCGCTCTGCTTCCAGTACTCGAAGAAGAGCGCGAGCCCGCGGCGTGTATCCAGCGCCGCCATGTCGCTCACGGCGCGATACGCCAGCGCGTACGCCCCCGACGCGCGCGACGCGCCGCCGTGAAAGCCATCCTCGAGCGAGTCGAGCGACGCGGGGATGCCGTGCAGCACGAGCCCCACGTTCGCCGAGAGCACTTCGTCGCGCGACCACTCGCCGGCGGAGTAGCCGGCATAGCCCTCGTCGAACCAGCGCGGCGGGAGCGCGCCGAGATATTCGTGCAACGCAAGATGCGCGAGCTCGTGGCGGAGCACCGATCGCGGGTCGCCCGCGCCGGAGCCCGCGCCGCTTCCCTGCATCACGATGCGATGCTCGTCGGGAATCGCGATCGCCGCGCCCCAGTCCGGCGCACCAGCACCCGTCCACTCGCGGAAGCGGCGCGCGTCGGGCGCAATCGCGACGAGCACGTGCTCGCTGGGTCGCGGCAGACCGGGGAAGCTGTCGTTGCGCTGCGCCTCGTCGAGCAGCGTGCGTGCGAGCGGAAGATCGGAGGGAAAGGCGACGATCGTGAATCGGCCGCGATCGAGGCGCTCAGCGCCGGCGGATTGTGCGGTCGCTCGCGTAGCGGCGAGCAGAACGAACAGTGTTGCGAGCACGAGTCGCGCTAGGCGTTTCGTGCGGGAGCCCCGCCCTCTTCGACGTGCTTCAACATCTCCCCGCAGCGCTTGCCCCATGGATTGAACTTGTTGGCCGCCAGCCCGTCACGCCACACTTGCTTCGCCTCTTCGCGCTTGCCATCGAACCAGAGCGAGCGGCCCAGCTCGTAGTACGCCTCGATGAGATTCGGCCCGAGCGCGAGCGTCTTCCGGAAGAATGTCTGCGCGTCCTCGTACATCTCGCGCTCGCCGTACACGAGTCCGAGATAGAAGTGCGCATAGAGCGTCGCCTTGCGATCGTTGTCGAGCCGTATCGCCTTCGAGAGGTGCTCGATTGCCTCCCCGAAGATGCGCTTCTTGAGGCAGATGTAGCCGAGGTTGATGCGCGCGAGCGAATTGGTGGGCTGCCGCATCAGCACTTTCTGGAAGTTGAGCAGCGCCTCGTCGTACTTCTCCTGAAGCATCTGCGCCCAGCCGAGCAGCGACTCGGTTTGCGGATCGTTCGGCGAGAGCTCGAGCGCCCGCTTGAGCGCGCGCTCCGCGCCCTCGTGATCGCCGAGCGAGATGAGGCTCCATCCCTTCTCGACGAACGTCGATGCGCCGATGTGATCGGCCACCACTACCGGGCGATCACCCCCGAACTCCGGTGCGATCGACGGCGCGGAGCTCTGCTGAACCTGCTTCCACTTCTCGACGAGCTTCTTGATGTCCTCGCGCAGCGAACCAAGCTGTGTGAGCTCGAGCTCAACCTGCTTGAAGAGCGAGATGATCTCGCCCTTGATCTCGTCGCGCTCGCCCGCTGCCGTCGCGGCCTCGAGGCGTGCCTCGATGGCGGCGTAGCGCGCACGGAACGTCGCGGCCTCGGTCTCAGCCATGCGACGCCGAAGCCTGGGTCAGCTCGAGGAGCTCGGAAGATGTCAGAACGCGCGCCACGTCGAGAAAGATGATCAGCGATCCCTCGCCATACACGAGTCCCCGCAGGTATTCGGCGTGCAAGCCGCGGAAGAGCGGCGGCGGCGACGCGATGTCCTCGGGCGCGACGGACATCACTTCGTGCACCGAATCCACCGTGACGCCGAGCAGCTCGTCGCCCACGACGAGCACCAGAATGCGATGCTCGGGGCGCGGAGACAAGCGCGGGAGTCCGAAGCGCGTGCGCAGATCGATCACCGGCACCACACGGCCACCGTGCTCGATCACGCCATCGATCCAGGGCGGAAGATTCGGCAGCATCGACGGCGCGGTGTAGCGGAGCACGCGCTCGACCGCGAAGACGTCGACCGCGAACTGATCGTCGGCGAGGCGGAAGGTGACGAGCTGCCGCGCCGCGGCGTTGGTGGTGGTGCTGGTGGTAGAGGTGGCGGTCATGCGAGCTTCGGAAGCGCGCGCACGACGACACGAACCACCGCGCGCGCATCGAGCACCGCGACGAGGCGGTTCCCGGAATGCACGACGCCGCGAACGACTCCGTCGCCGCGCATCGAGTCAAGAGGTCGCTGCATCGTCGTCAGATCCGCCATGATCACGTCCTCGACTTCGTCCACTACCAGACCAACCTGCCGATCGCCGTCGCGCACGATCACGAGCACTTCGTCGCCGTTGCCGCGCCCTTCGACTTCGAGGATGCGGCTCGCGGAGAACACCGGAATCGCGGCGCCGCGGTCCGTCAGCATTCCAAGCAGTGATGCGGGAGCGTCGGGCAGCGGCGCGAGCACGGGAAGCTCCAAGGCCTCGATCGCCGCCGTGAGCTCGAGCGCGAAGAATTCGGCGCCCTGGCGCAGAAGGAGCAGCTCCGTGAGCATCGCGTTGGCGATCATTGGCCGCTCCCGCCCCCGTACATGGACCGGTCGCCTCCGGCTCCGGTCACATCGGCGCCCGCGCGGACCATGGTGGCGAGCGTTGGGGCGATCGACGCGAGCGGGAGCACCATGGTGGCGCCCCCCGCGGCAGCTGCCGCCTGGGGCATGCCGAAGATGATCGAGCTGTCGCGGTCCTGGGCGATCCCCGCACCGCCCGCATCGCGAATCGCGCGCAGCCCGGCCGCCCCGTCGCGCCCCATCCCGGTGAGCACCACCCCGATCGCCGCGGCTCCCGCGCTCTCCGCCACGGAGCGAAAGAGCGGATCCGCCGACGGGCGAACACCCCATACCGGCGGCGCATCGTCGAGCATGATCACGCGCGCGCGCGCCACGCTCTGCACGCGCATGTGCATGCCGCCGGGCGCGATGTAGACGTGCCCCGGCGCAATGATCTCTCCATGCGCCGCCTCGCGCACCGTGAGCGCGCTGAGCGAATCGAGGCGCTCGGCCAGCGTCTTCGTGAAGCCGGGCGGCATGTGTTGCACGATGAGCACCGACGCATCGAGCAGCGCCGGCAACGCGGGCACGAGCTCCGCGAGCGCGCGCGGGCCGCCGGTGGACGCGGCGATCGCGATCACGAAGCGCGCCGGCGTGCCAGCGGCGTACGGCGACGCGTGCTCCTGCGTCGATGTGAGCGCGCTGTCGTGCACGCCGGCGAGATTCACCTGCGCCGCCGCGCGTAACGCAACGAGCAGTTCGTCGCGAATGGTCGCGAGATCGAGGCTGATCGGCCCCGAGGGCTTGCGCACGAACTCCACCGCGCCGCGCTCGAGCGCGCGCAGCGCCATCTCGTCGCCCGCCCCCGACGCCGCCGTGAGCATGACGACGGGGCGCGGCGACTCGCGCATGATCCGCTCGAGTGCGCCGAGCCCGTCGAGCTCGGGCATCTCGATGTCGAGCGTGACGATGTCCGGCTCGAGCGCCTGCACCTTGAGCAGCGCGTCGATGCCGTGGCGCGCGGTGCCGATCACCCGAAACTCGCCGGAGCCCTCGATGAGCTCCGTGACGAGCTTGCGCATGAAGGCGCTGTCGTCGACCACGAGCACGGACGGCACGCGGCTAGAGGACGACACAGCCCTTCCCCATCGACTTGATCTCGAATCGCCCATCACAGGCGTGCAGGAACACGCTGCGCCCGTGGCCGCCGCCCACATCCTCGCCCATCACGCGAATGCCATGGCTCGCGAGCGCGATCCGAGTGGCGATCAGATTGCGCTCGCCAATCGCGGGGCCGCCCTGTGTGAGCAGCGACGTGAACATGCTCGCGCCGCCCGCGAGCTTGGCGACGATGTTCGCGTCGCGCGCGCCCAGCGCACGCATGCGCTCGAGGAGGAGCGGCACCGCGGTCGCCGCGAACTTCGCGCGATTGTCGCGATCGCGCGCGAGCGCCTCGCTCGGCAGCAGGATGTGCGCGAGCCCCGCGACGTGCGCGCGTGCATCATAGAGCGCGATCGCGATGCACGAGCCGAGGCCGAGCGTGGAGAGCATGACGTCGCCCTGCCCGACCGCCGCATCCGCGACGCGCACGCTGATCTCTCTCACAGGCGCCTGAAGAGACGCTCGCGGCCGTCCACGGGCGCGAAGAGCGCTCGCGCGGGTCCGAATAGCGTCTCGACGCGGCCGAGCACGAGGAAGCCGCCGGGGAGCAGCGCTTCGGCGAAGCGCTCGAAGAGCGACTCCTGCGTGGCGCGGTCGAAGTAGATGATGACGTTGCGGCAGCAAATGAGATGCTGCGACTCCGGAAATGGCTCGCGCAGCAGGTCGTGGCGGCGGAAGTGCACGCGTGCGCGTACGTCGCTGTGAACGCGGTACGGCGGCTGCATCGAGAAGTACAGCTGTCGAATGTCGGGCGGCGTATCCGAGAGCGTCGGCTCGAGATACGTCGCGCCTTCGGCCGTCGCGAGGCTTGCGCGGTCGAGATCCGTGCCGAGCACCTCGACGCGATCGAAGCGACGTCCGTGCGTCGAGGCGAAGCGGTGCATGAGCATCGCGAGCGAGTACGGCTCCTCGCCGCTCGCGCACCCCGCGCTCCAGATGCGCAGCTGCGGCTCGACGCGTGCGTAGAGCGCGGGCACCAGCTCGCGGTCGATGGCTGCGAACGTCTCCGGATTGCGGAAAAACTTCGTGACGTTGATCGTGAGCGCGTCGAGGAGCAGCTCGTACTCGTGCGGATCGTGATCGAGGACGAGCCCGTAGTCCGCGAAGGTGTGCACGCTGCGCGCACGCATGCGCACGGCAATGCGGCGTCGCACGCACTTTTCCTTGTAGCTCGCGCAGCCGAATTCGCGCTCACGCGTAATCTTGGCGGTGAGCAGATCGAAGCCGTCGTCCTCCAGTGGCACGTCCGTCATGATGCGGCGGTGCGCGCGAGCTCGAGGTTGGTGCGAAGGATCTCGTTGTCGGGGTTGAGCGCGAGTGAGCGCTCCCAGTACGCGAGCGCCTGCTCCTTCTCCTGCCACTTGAAACGGATGTTACCGAGCTTGAAGTAGACGTCGTAGCCGAGCGCGGGGTTGATCTTGATGGCGCGCTGATACTGATCGAGCGCCTCCTCGTAGCGCAGCGCGCGATAGAAGTAGTCGCCGAGATTCTTGTGGAGCTGCGGGATCGTGCTCCCGTCCCCCATCGCCGCCTCGGCTGCGAGCGCCGCGGCATTGAAGTCGCCGCGCCGCTCCTGCACCGCGGCGAGCGTGTTGCCGAGCACCGCCGCCTGCGGATGCGCCTTCACGCCCTCGGTGATGAGCTCGAGCGCGCGATCGAGTTCGCCCGCGAGTCCGGCGGCGAGCGACGCGTAGTGAAACCAGGCGGGGGACGGAAGCCGCTTGCCGAGCAGCGCGCGCGCGGCGGCGAGCGACGCGTTCGCCTCTTCGACGTCGCCAGTGCGCAGCGCGAGCACGCCGAACGAGGTGCGGATGCGCGGATCGTCGCCGCCGCCGCGCGCGACCGCCTCGTGCAGCATCTCGCGCGCTTCGTCGAGATTGCCGAGGCGCTCGAGCGCGTACGCGAGGTTGTGGAAGATCGACGGACGCGCCGTCGGCTGCGCCGCGGCCTCGCGCAGGGTGAGCACCGCCTCCGTCCAGCGCCCCTCGCGCATCGAGACGAGGCTGAGGAAGAAGCGGGCCTGCACATCCGCGTCGTGCAGCTCGACGACGCGGCGGAACTCGCGCGTCGCCTCCTCGAACATCGCGGTGCGGTAGAAGGCGACGCCGAGGTTGCGATGCTCCTCCACGCGCGCCTCGCGCACGACATCGTCCTGCGGCCGCGACTTGCCCACACGCGCAATGAAGCCGGCCGTCGCGAGCCCGTAGAGCGCCTTCCCGACATCGAAGTCGCCGATCCCCGACGCATCGATGAGCGCGGTGACATCGCGCCGGCCGTCGATCAGCGCGACGAGCGTCTGCTGCGCGGGCGTGAGATGCGCCTCGCTCGCGGCGACGCGTGCGGCGTCGAGCTCGAAGATGAGATCGAAGCTCGGCACCTTCTTCTCGATGAGGCTCCACTCGTCCACACGGCGCGCGCCCTCGAGGAGCAGCGACTCCGGGTTGATCGAGACGAGGACGTCGTGATCGTCGGGGCGCATGTCCGCCTCGAAGCTGAACGTCCCCTGTACCCACGTGAACAGATAGTACACGGCCTCTTCGATCTGCACGCGGATGTAGCGGTGGAGCTCCTCGCGCGTGAGGATGTGCTGCTCGATGAGGATCTCGCCGAGTCGCTTGTTGCGCTGCTGCGTGGCCTGCGCGTCGATTGCCGCGTCGAGCTCGCGCTGCGTGATGACGTTGTTCTTGACGAGCGTGTCGCCGAGCCGATCGCGCCTGTTGACGATCGACGCATACGAGATCCGTCCACGATCGAAGTAGATGTAGCCGAAGTTGTTGCGGTCGGTGACGGAGAGACAGCCGGTCTTCTGTCCCATCGCCAGCAGCTGCAGCACGTCCGGCAGGCTCGCCTCGCGAAGACTTCCCTTGATCGCCATCTATCGGAACTCCTCGATGGCGCGGCCGGTGACGTCTGGCCAATCCCAGAGGATCTTCTCCTCGTCGAGGAAGAACGGGTCCGCGTCGCGCCCATTCGACTGCTTAGAGGGCGCGGGCGCAGTGGCGCCGCCCTCGAGCTCTTTCCGCGCGAACGATGCGTTGAGCGGCACGCCCACGACATCCGCCGCCTTCATCAGCCGGTCGACGATTCCGCGCATCTCGGCGACGCTCGCCACTGAGCGCGACGCGAGAAAGTCGATGAGCGGGCGATCGAGCCGCTCGCCGACATCCGCGAGGTAGCGCGCGTAGAGCTTCTCGCGCAACGCATGATCCGGCGCCTGGATCTCGACCACGAGCCCGCCCTCGAAGCGCGAGCGGAGCCGCTCCTCGAGCCCCTCGATGGCCTTCGGCGCGTGCTCGCTCGCGAAGACTATTTGTCGGCCGTTGTAGAAGAGGCTGTTGAAGATGTGGAAGAGCTCCTCCTGCGAGCGCTCCTTCCCCGCGCACTTGTCGACGTCGTCGAGAATCAGCGCATCGACCACGCGGTAGCGGGCGCGCCACTTCTCGATCTGCTCCTCCTGCAGCGCCGCGATCAGCTCGTCGATGAACTGCGAGGCGTTCACCACCGCCACCGTGAACGCGCCGCCGCTCTGCGCGATCAGCTCGTTGCCGAGCGCGTTGAGCAGATGCGTCTTGCCGACGCCGCGCGGTCCGTAGACGAAGAGCGGGTTGTACTTCTTCCCCGGCTCATCGATGATCGTGTCGACCGCGTGCACCGCGAGCTGGTTCGACGCGCCAACCTCGAGCTCGGAGCGCGTGAAGGCGGGATCGGGGCCCGGAGGCGGCTCGGCGCCACCGACCAGCCGCGCGAGGACGAGCTCCGCCTCGCCGACGCGCTCCGGATCCTTGAACAGCTCCGACGCGGCGAGCTGCGTGTCGATCTTCGACGCCTCCGCCTCGAGCTCGCGCAGCCGCCGGATCGATGCCTCGAAGCGCGAGAGCAGCGTGTCGATGTCCGGCTCCTCCGTCGCCTCGAGCGTGCGCTCGAGCAGGAGCGTGACATAGCCGAGCTGATGCCAGTACGTCATCGCCTCGACGACGCGCACGCGCCAGCTGTCGATGTGCTGCGAGACGACCTCGCTCAAATCCGACAGGAAGCTCGCGAACTCCTGCCCGCGCGCCTGCGAGGGCACGAGCAGCGGCGTGTCGGGCTTCTCTCCGAGCAGCTCGCGCACGCTGCGCGCGGTGACGGGCGCCTCCTCGAGCGTCTGGCACGCTATCAGGCGGTTGAGGGCGCCCTGCAGCTCGCGCACGTTCGTGAAGTTGATCCGCGCGACCTCGTCGAGCACCCCCGCCTCGAAGACGACGCCGCGCTCCTCGCACTTGCTGCGCAGGATCGCGACACGCGTCTCGTAGTCCGGCGAGCCGACATCGACGACGAGCCCGCCCGTGAGCCGCGTGATCAGCCGCTCGTCGAGATCCCCGATCTCCGAGGGCGGGCGATCACTCGTGAGCACCACCTGCTTCCCCGCGCGCTGCAGCGTGTTGAAGAGGCGCAGCATCTCGCTCTGCGTCTCCTTGCGGCCGGCGAGAAACTGCACGTCGTCGAGCAGGAGCATGTCCACCATGTGGAAGCGCTGCTTGAACAGCTCCATCGCGCTGTCGCCGATCGCGTGGTTGAGCTCCTCGATGAACTCCTCGAGGGTGACGTACTCCACCGTCATCTGCGGATTGAGCGAGCGCGCGAGATGCCCGATCGCGAGCATCAGATGGGTTTTGCCGAGCCCGGAGCTGCTGTAGATGAAGAGTGGGTTGTACGACGTTCCCGGGGACTGCCCCACCGCTCGCGCCGCTGACACGGCGAGCCGATTGGCGCCCCCCACTATGTAATTCTCGAAGCGATACCGCGGATCGAGATCCACCGTCAGCGGCCTCCCGCGGCCGTAGCGGCCGGTGGCGTGCTCGTGCCGGCGCTGAGCCGGCGCAGCACGAGCCCGGCAATTCCGCGCAGCGTCTCGAAGACGCCAGTGCCGTGCAGCGCATCCGCGGCGAACGAAGGGACCTCGCGAAAGTTCAGCGCGTCCTCCAGCTCCGGCACGCTCGAGATGAGCGAGCGCGGGAGATCCTGTTTGTTGTACTGCATCACGAGCGGCATGGAGCGCACATCGATGTCGTGTTCCGCGAGATTCGCGTGGAGGTCCTGCATGCTCTCGATATTCTCGGCGAGCTGTCGCGCCTGGCTGTCGGCGACGAAGACGACGCCGTCGGCGCCGTGCAGCACGAGCTTCCGCGTCGCCTGGTAGTAGACTTGGCCCGGGACGGTGTAGAGCTGGAAGCGCGTCGAGAATCCCGAGATCGTGCCGAGATCGAGCGGCAGGAAATCGAAGAAGAGCGTTCGATCCGTCTGCGTCGCGAGGGAGACCATCTGTCCCTTACGGTCCCCCGGCACTTGCTCGTAAATGTAGTGCAGATTCGTCGTCTTCCCCGACCGCCCCGGGCCGTAGTAGACGATCTTGCAGGTGATCTCACGAGTGGCGTAGTTGACCAGTGACACGGCGCTTCAGGCGAGGGAGATGGACGACTCGCTGCCATTCGAATCGCGCGGCGCGCGACCGAAGAGGATGGCGAGATTGCGATTCAGGTCCTGCTCGAGCGATGCGGCGGAGATCGGCGTCTGCGGAAGAGCAGGCGGCTGAGCGTTCTCGAGCAGCGCGCACAACTCCTGAAAGTAGATGCGAACCAGTCCAAGTGAGCTTTCCGCATCGAAAACTGTGAGAAAAACGAAGCGGTGCCGCGTCGTCGGCACGTCGCCAATGAAGATCTGCCGGTTCTTCCCCGCATGATACATCTCGCGGAACGGCTTCCCATCCAGCTCGCGCCCCAGCTCACCCGCTGACGCATGAATCGCGGCCGCGAGCGCGCATGCAGCCATGACATCCACGGCACGCGTAAACCCGAACTGGCCCATCACCTGCCCGTTCGGGTGAAGCAGGAGCGCGAAGAGCGCCCCCGCGTCGTCGACGAACGTCTGGAGCGGAGCCTCGATCCATGGCTCCGCAACGTGAGTTCTCACGCGAGAACGCTCAACGACTCGAGCATCGCCCCGCGAATCCTGCCGATGTGCGCGCGCGGCTCGGCCAGCGTCACCAGCACCAGCCCGTCGCGACCGATCGCGCAGATGTGCCCCTTCTCCGCCTCGAGCTGAAGAAAGCCGATCGTGCTCAGCCCGGCCGCAGCAGAGGTGAGGCGCGCCTTCCGGTAGAGCGCCGCCGCCAGCGCCGCGACGACGTTCGCCTGGATTCCGACCTGCACATTCGAGTCGACGATGATGCCATCCGCCTCGCCGACGACGAGACAGCCGAGCACGCCGCGCTGCCGAATGAGCAGCGACAGGATCCCATCGAATGGCGACGCGCTCATGCAACCTCCTCGAGCCAGGTGGTCGCGCGTAGCACGCATCGGTCCAGCACGCGCCGCACGAAGCCAAGCGGCACCGATCGCCCTGCCGCGACCAGCACCATCGACTCGTCGATAGCCGGCGCGAGCGCGATCGTCGCGAGATCCGTCTCGTACACCACCGCCTTCCACGCGCCGAGATCGAGATGGCGCACCGCACGCAACGCCTCATCGCGCACGCCCGTGAGCGCGGCACCGACCTCCTGCGACACATCCTCGCCATCGGCCGTGACGTACAGCCCCGCCGCAACGAGGCCATCGGCGTTGAGGAGCAGCGCCGTGTGCTCTCCCTCGCCTAAGATGTCGGCGAAGAGCAGCCGCGCTTCCTCTTCCACGCGCCGC
>Ga0075521_10000046_pt1 | contig 23392 bp, 20 predicted proteins | sample NGEPerD_FD_74785 | JGI IMG/M metagenome (GOLD analysis project Ga0075521, IMG submission 74785) | Arctic peat soil microbial communities from the Barrow Environmental Observatory site, Barrow, Alaska, USA - NGEE PermafrostAB12-D | ecosystem: Environmental > Terrestrial > Soil > Wetlands > Peat ...
GCCGCCGCCTCTTCCATGAGCGGCGAGTGAAAAGCTCCGCTCACGTTCAGTCTGATCGCGCGCTTCGCGCCGAGCTCCTTCGCGATCGCCATCGCGCGCTCCACCGCCGCCACCTCGCCCGAGATCACGAGCTGCTCCGGCGTGTTGTAGTTCGCCGGCACGACGTCGCCCTCCTCGAGGGCGCGCGCACACGCCGCTTCGACGTTCGCCTCGGACAATCCCAGAATCGCCGCCATCGCGCCCGGGCGTTTCGCGCCGCTCTCGAACATCAGCTCGCCGCGTCGACGCACGAGTCGGAGCGCGTCGGGAAAGGCGAACGCGCCCGCCGCGTGATACGCCGTGAACTCGCCAAGCGAGTGGCCGGCGGCGGCGCGCACGAATGGGCGCACGCGACCGGCCACCGCGCCCCATACCGCCGCGCCGTGCGTGAGGAGCGCTGGCTGCGCGTTGCGCGTGGCCATGAGCTCCTCGTCGGGACCTTCGAAGCACAGTCTGGAGAGCGGGAAGCCGAGTGTCGCGTCGGCCAGCTCGAAGACGTCGCTCGCCGACGGAAATGCCGCCGCGAGATCCTTTCCCATCCCGGCCTTCTGCGATCCCTGCCCGGGAAAGAGCAGCACGATGTCCACGCGAATGCCGGCTTAGAGGCGAACGACCGAGGACGCCCACGTGAAGCCGGCGCCGAACGCCACCATCAGCACGAGCGAGCCCTCACCGACGAGTCCCTTCTGGATCGCTTCGTCGAGCGCGATCGGGATCGACGCCGACGATGTGTTGCCGTAGCGATCGACGTTCACGTACACCTTGTCCATCGAGATGCCGGCGTGCTTTGCCGTCGCCTCGATGATGCGCAGATTGGCCTGGTGCGGAATCAGCAGATCGATGTCGCCGCCATTGATGCGCGCCATGTCGAGCGCGCGAGCCGCCGACTCCGCCATCGAGCGCACGGCGTGCTTGAAGACCTCGCGTCCCGCCATATGGATGAGATGGGTGCGCGCCTCGAGCACCGCGGGTGACATGGGCGTCGTCGCGCCGCCCGCGGGGCGATAGAGCAAATCAGCGAGCGTGCCGTCGCTACGCATGAACGTCGAGAGAATGCCGCGCCCCTTCTGCGACCGGCGCAGTATGGCCGCGCCCGCGCCATCGCCAAAGAGCACGCACGTGGCCCGATCGGTCCAATCCGTGATTGCGCTCAGCTTCTCGGAGCTCACGAGCAACACTGTCTCCGCGGCGCCGCTCTGGATCAGCCCCTCCGCCATCGTGAGTCCGTACAGAAATCCGCAGCAGGCCGCCGAGATGTCGAAGCCCGCCGCGCGGGTGGCGCCGAGCTCCGCCTGGATGTCGACTGCGGTGGCGGGGAGGAGGCGATCCGGCGTGGCCGTGCTGCAGATGATGATGTCGATCTCGCCGGGCTGAATTCCAGCGCGCTGCATCGCGATGCGCGACGCCGCGGCGCCCATGCTGCATGTCGTCTCCGTACCGCTCGCGATGTGGCGCTCGGAGATGCCCGTACGCTCCATCACCCACTCATGTGTCGTCTCGATCCCAATGGCGGCGAAGTCGTAGTTCGTCATCACGCGAGCGGGCACTGAACGGCCCATCGCGGAGATCTGCACACTGGGACGCCTCATGCGCTCGTCACCGCTGCGTGGCCGAGCCGCCGGCCGATGTGATCGTTCATGCGCGACTCGACTGCGCGCACGGCAACCTGAATCGCGTTCTTCATCGCGTGCGGCGACGAGCTCCCGTGTGAGATGATACTCACGCCCTTCACGCCGAGCAGCGGCGCGCCGCCGTAATCGGAATAGTCGAAGCCGCGAAAGGTCCGCGCGATGAGCTCCTGCGTGATTCCCGCGGAGGCGAGCATACTGAAGATCAAACCGGGAACGGACTCGTAGAACTTGAGGAGCACGTTGCCGACGAAGCCATCGCAGACGACGACGTCGAGCGCGCCGCGCGAGCTGCCGGCGGTGAGGATGTCGCGACCTTCGACATTGCCGACGAAGTTGAGCCCCGCCGCGGAGAGCAGCTTGTGCGCTTCCTTCACGGATGCGTTTCCCTTCTCCGGCTCTTCGCCATTGCTGAGCAGTCCAATCGCCGGCTCCGGGCGCATGAGAATGTCCTCGGCGTAGACCGAGCCGAGTCGCGCGAACTGCACGAGCTCCTCGGCCGAGCAGTCGACGTTGGCGCCGGCGTCGACGAGAACGACGGGATGCTTGAGTGTCGGGATCATCGCGGCGATCGCGGGGCGCGTGAGACCGTGATGCAGCTTGAGAAGGAACACGGAACTCGCCATCTGCGCGCCGGTGTTGCCGGCGGAGACGAAGGCGTCGGCGTTGTCCGCGGCGTGGAGCTTGAGGCCCACGACCATCGAGCTGTGTGGCTTGCCGCGGATGGCAGCGGTGGGCCGATCGGTCATCTCGATGACGTCGGGCGCTTCGACGATGCTGATGCGCGCGCGCGCGGCGGCGAAGCCCGCGATGCTCTCGGCTTCGAGGCGGTGGAGCTCATCTTCGATGATTCGGGTGCGACCTACGAGGATGACCGTATGTTCGGATCCGAGCTCGGCGAGTGCGAGCAGGGCGCCAGCAACGGGCGACCGGGGGGCGAGATCGCCCCCCATCGCGTCCACGGCGATCCGCGCCAACGCTAAGCTTCCTTAGCTTCGACCCGCTGGACTCCGCCGTAATAGCCGCACTCGGCGCAGACACGATGCGGACGCTTCATGCTCTGGCAACGCGGACAGCGTTGGATGGCGATTGCCGGCGCTTTCTTGTGTGTGTTGCGGGCGCGCTTTTTCCGCTTGGAGGTTCTGCGCTTCGGGACGGCCATATGTGCTCAGTCGGTAGAAAAAGGTTCAGTGCTTGAAATCAATATTGCGAATCAGTTGTCCGTTCCACGCGCCGTGCGCAGCTCGGCCCATCGTGCATCTACAACGGGCGGGCAGCTGCACGCTCCCGCATTGAGCTCGGCACCGCAGGTTGGACAGAGCCCTTTGCAATCTTCCTGGCACACCGGAAAGCGCGGAACCGCGAGGATCCACTGCTCACGCACGGCGGGGCGCAAGTCTAGCGTCCGCGCGCGCTTCTCGAGCACGTAAATCTCGGGATCGTCGATCTCATCGCCGTCTTCGGCGTACAGCACGTGCACGTTCTCCTTCACTTTCACGGTGGTATCGGTGAGACATCGCCGACAGGGTACCGTTGCCGTACCTTCGATCGCGCCGCTCCAGTAGTACCGGCCGGGGCCGGCCACGGAGAGACGACCGGTTGCGCGAACAGCGGTTTCCGGGCGCATGTCACCGTCGATCCAGATCGGATCGTCGGAGCTGAGCGCGCCGTTAACCGTGGCCGCCTGGTCCTCCAGCGAGCGAATGTCGAAAGACAGCATAACCCGTGAATCTACTTGAAGATGACGCGCCGGGCAAGTTGCGCTTTGTACTTCAAACCATGCGTGGGGCGCCGGCATCCAACCGGTGGTTCGGACCACCACCCCAAGGGGTATTTCCCATGAAATCTGCCTCGCATTGGCGCTTCCCCAGCGTCGCGGTCGCGCTGGCCAGGGCTACGCTCGCGTTGCTCGCCACGACTGCCGGTGGAGTGGCGCGCGCAACCGCCCAGGCGCCCAACCTTGCGAAGGTGATCGATGCGTACATCGATCCCTTCGTCGCGACGAACAACTTCTCGGGGCAGCTCCTCGTCGTGCGCGGCAACAAGGTGATCTACGAACGCCAGCTCGGCTGGAGCGATCGCGAGACGAAACGCCCGATGTCGCCCGAGAGCGAGCTTCACATCGCGTCGATCTCCACGCAGTTCACCGCGGCGGCGATCATGCGGTTGATCGATCAGAAGAAGCTGACACTGGAGACTCGCGTGTCCGAGATCGTTCCGGAGGTGCGCGGCGCCGAGCGGATGACGATTCGAAATCTGCTCGAGCAGCGATCGGGAATCTCGGACATCAACTCGCGCGCGGACTACACGGAGCTCCTGCAGCATCACCACACGCCGGCCAGTCTGGTCGCGATCGTTGCAGGCGACAGCCTGCGGTTTGCGCCCGGAACTCGGTATCTGCACGAAGAACACTCGGCATCCAACGTGCTCGCCCTCATCATCGAGCGGCGCAGTGGACTTCCCTTCGCGCGGGCGATGCGAGCGCTCGTGTTCGGACCGGCGGGAATGAGGTTCACGGGAGCGGACGATGACAGCGTGTCATCGCACGTGTTGCTTGCCCGCGGCTATGATCCCTCCGCCGTCTACGCGGTAGCTCCGACGACGCCGATTCATTGGTCGGCGAAGAGCGGGAATGGGTCGATCTACTCGACGGTGCGCGATGAAGCGCGATGGATGCGAGCGCTCTTCCACGGAGGGTTGCTCAGCGCGAGCTCACGCGCAGCGATCGTGGACAGCGCCGGGACACCGTTTGGTTACGGCTGGTTTCGGCGGCCGAACAAACGCTTTGGCGAATTCGCCTACTCGATGAGTGGCCGCGCCCCCGGCTTCGCGTCATACGTGATTTACCTGCCGCGCGAGGATCTCGCGGTGATCGCCTTCAGCAATGTCTATTCGTCTGCGACGGCGGACATCGGCACCGACATCGCGGCGATGACGCTCGGGCTTCCGGTCGCACCGATCGCCTTGAGCATCCATCCGATAGCGCCGGACACACTCGGCGTCGACGGCGCGCGCTTCACCTTCCCTGCCGACTTCTATCAGCCGAATGCGACGCTCGCCTTTCACGTGATCGCAGGCGAGATGGCGCTCGACTGGCCGTCCGGCGATCGCTCGCCGATCATTCCGCTCGATCGGGATCACGCCATCGATCGCTCCTACTGGGAGCCGATCGCGATCACCAGAGATGCGACGGGGCGCGCCACCGCGATCAGCTACGATCGCTTCACAGGAACGCGCGCACCCGACGCCGCGCCGTAGCGAGCTATTTCGCGGCGAGCAGCTCCGACTCGGAAAAAAAGAAGCGCGACTCGCGCGCCGCGTTCTCGTCGGAATCCGAGGCGTGAATCGCGTTGCGCTCCTTCGACTCGGCGAAGAGCGCGCGCACGGTGCCCTGCTCCGCTTCCTTCGGATCGGTGGCGCCGATCGCCTTGCGCAGCGATGCCACCGCGTCCGCCTTCTCCAGTACGAGCGGCATGCAGGGCCCCGACGTCATGAACGTCACGAGCGAGCCGAAGAACGGACGCTCGCGATGCACGCCGTAGAACTCCTGCGCCTGCGCGGTGGTGAGGTGCATGACGCGCGCAGCACGCACGCGAAAGCCATGGGCCTCGAGGTGCGCGATGATCTTGCCGGCCTTGTTCGTGGCGAAGGCGTCTGGCTTGACGATCGTGAGCGTGTGGCTATCAGGCATGGTCAGGATCCAATGAGTTTGCGGACGATGTCGCTACGGGTGAGAAATCCGACGAGGCGCCCCTCCTGGACGACGGGCACTCTGTCGACGTCTTTGTTGGTCATTAAGCTAGCGACTTCGGAGAGCGGCTGGTCGGGCGAAACGCAGAGCACCTGACGCGTCATCACATCGCGCACCGTGCGTCGCGCGCGCTCCACTCCCGACTGCGGGCGCGGGATCGATCCGTTGATCGAGGCAAGGCTGAGCATGTGCCGCATCAGCTCGCGCTCGCTCAGCATGCCGACCAGGAGCCCTTCGGCATCGATCACGGGGAGCGCGCCGATTCCTGAGCGCACCATGTCTCGCGCGGCATCGCGGAGGAGCGTGTCCGCGCGCGTGGAGCGCGGCGACTCGGTCATGATCTCGCGCACCGAGAGCTGCGGCGCGAGCACCACCTCGTGCAGCACGTGCAAAGCGAGCAGCTCGCTCGCATCGCGCGAGGCGACGATGTGATCGACCACCACCGGGCGCGAGAGCACCCGCGAGAAGGCGCCGAGCGCCTGGAGATAACGCCCCGCCATGCGCGGCGGCGCGAGCAGCACGATCACGAGGCGCGCGCACTGCTCCACGCGCGCCTCGCCATCGTCGACGTCGCGCGCGATCCCCTCCGCCGCCACGCCGATCGCGATCCCGAGATCCTGCGCGCTCTCGGTGCGGTAGTGCGCGATGTACGCGCGCCCGCTCTGCACGACGAGATCTTCGCCGCGCCCCTCCGCGATTCGTGCACGAAGGGCTTCAGGGTCGGTGACGACACCGGACGCAGCGAGCCGTTCCACGAGAGCCCAGATCGCGTCCGGCAGGCTCCGCTGCTCGAGCGGGATCAGAACGCGATCCGCTCGCAGCAGCTCCGTCAGCCTCATAGCCGAGCGCGCAGTAGCTCGACGAAGTCCTTGGGCCTGCGGGCGATTCCCATTCCGGCCTTCTCGAACGCTTCGAGCTTCTCGGCTGCGGTGCCTGCGGAGCCGGAGATGATGGCGCCCGCGTGACCCATGCGGCGTCCCGGCGGTGCGGTCTGCCCGGCAATGAATCCGACGACGGGCTTCTTCATGCGATCGTGGATGAACTGCGCGGCCTCCTGCTCATCGGTGCCGCCAATCTCTCCCATCATCGCTATCGCCTTGGTTTTCGGATCCTTCTCGAAGGCATCGAGCACATCGATGAAGCTCGTGCCGTTGATCGGGTCGCCGCCGATGCCGACGCACGTCGATTGCCCGATCCCGGCACGCGTGAGCTGATCGACGACTTCGTAGGTGAGCGTGCCAGACCGGCTGACGACGCCAACGGAACCCGGCGTGCAGATGCGCCCCGGGATGATGCCGACCTTGCATTCGCCGGGAGTGATGAGCCCCGGACAGTTCGGGCCGATGAGGCGCGCGCCGTGCTCCTTCACGTAGGGATAGACGCGTGTCATGTCGAGCACGGGCACGCCTTCCGTGATGCATACGATCAGCGCGATCCCGGCGGCCGCCGCTTCCATCATCGCATCCGCGGCGAACGGCGGCGGCACGTAGATGACGGAAACATTCGCCTTGGTCTCAGCGACCGCGTCGGCGACGGTGTCGAAGATCGGAACCTCGCCGTCGAACTTCTGGCCGCCCTTCCCCGGCGTGACGCCCGAGACGACGTTCGTGCCGTACTCGCGCATCTGTCGCGCGTGGAAGGATCCGTCGCGGCCCGTGATCCCCTGAATGACGACGCGGCTCGACCTGTCGATGTAGATGCTCACTTGGCACCTCCCTTCGCCAACGCGACCACTTTCTGCACCGCTTCATCCATGTCGCTCGTGGCCGCGAAGCCGTTATCAGCGAGAATCTTCAGCGCGACCTCTTCGTTGGTACCGGTGAGGCGAATCACGAGGGGGACTTTGAGTGGGCTTTGTTTCGTGGCGGTGACGATGCCGTTGGCAACGTCATCGGTGCGCGTGATGCCGCCGAAGATGTTGAAGAGAATCGCCTTGACTCCGGCGTCCGCCGTGATGATGCGCAGCGCGTTGACGACCTTCTCCGGGCTCGAGGAGCCGCCGATGTCGAGGAAGTTCGCGGGCTCGCCGCCGTAGTACTTCACGAGATCCATCGTCGCCATCGCGAGCCCGGCGCCATTCACGATGCAGCCGACATCGCCGTCAAGCTTGATGAACGTGAGATTCGCGCGCCGCGCCTGCAGCTCGCCCGTCTCCTCCGCGCTCTCGTCGCGCAGCGCGGCGATGTCGGGGCGGCGATCGAGCTCGTTGTCGTCGATCACCATCTTCGCGTCGACCGCGATCACCTCGCCATCGGGCGTCGTGACGAGCGGGTTGATCTCGGCGAGCGATGCACCGCTGTCGATGAAGGCGCGGTAGAGCTGCTGCATGATGCGCGCGGCGGCGCGCGCCTTCGCGATGTCCTTGTACAGGAAGAAGCCCATCTCCATCGCTTCGAATGGCAGCAGGCCGTAGCGCGGATCGACCGGGAGGCGCATGATCTTTTCGGGATCCGTCGCGGCAACTTCCTCGATGTCGATGCCGCCTGCGGGGCTCACCATGAACACCGCGCGCTTCGACGCGCGATCGATGATGATGCCGACGTATGCCTCGGTCTCGATGTCCGCAGCGGCGGTGACGAGCACCTTCTCGACGGTCAGCCCCTTGATGTGCATGCCGAGAATCTTCTTGCCGACTTCCGCCGCTTCGGCGGGCGTCTTCGCCAGCTTCACTCCGCCGGCCTTCCCTCGCCCGCCTGCGTGCACCTGCGCCTTCACGACGACCATGCCGCCAAGGCGGCGCGCGATCTGCTCGACTTGCGCGGGCGTCGTGGCGATCTCGCCCGGAGGAATGGGAACGCCTTCGCGGCGTAGAATGTCCTTTGCCTGGTACTCGTGTATGTTCACGCGTTCTCCGCGATGATCGTTGTGCCTGCAGCGCCACGGACCGCTTCGCGTCCGCGCGCAAGCTCGGTAATAATAGCCCGGCCACCAGTGTGTCGCACGAAGTCCGCAGCGGCGCGAACCTTCGGTGCCATGCTTCCCGCGCCGAATGCTCCCGCACCATCGAGACGTGCCGCCTCGGCGAGCGTCAGACTCTCCAACATGCGCTGCGTTGGCTTTCCGTAGTCGAGATAGACGCCGTCGACGTCGGTGAGAATCATCAACAGCGATGCGCCCAAATCTCGCGCAAGGACCGCGGCCGCGAGGTCCTTGTCGATCACGGCATCCACCCCCTCCCATCCGCGTTCGCCATCGTAGTAGATCGGAGCGCCGCCACCGCCACACGCGATCACGATCGTCCCGCTCTGCACGAGCCGCCTGATGACGCCGACCTCGTGCACCGCGAGCGGCGCGGGGCTCCCGACCACGCGACGGAAGCGCCCGCGCGCATCCTTCTTCACGGCGACTCCTCGCTCGAGCAGCGCGGGCACGCGCGACTCGGCAATCTCGTGGCCAATGAACTTCGTCGGCGCCGAGAGCGCGGGATCGTCGTGGCGTACACGCACCTGCGTGATGACCGTCGCGACCTCGCGATCGCACCCCGCGAGGCGCAGCGCATTCTCGAGTGACTGCTGGATCATGTAGCCGATCCACCCTGCCGTTGCCGCAACCAGCACGCCGAGTGGCAGCGGTGCGACTTCGGCGCGCGCGAGCTCGTTGCGCACGAGCTCGTCGCCCACCTGCGGCCCGTTGCCGTGCACCAGGCAGAGATCCCACCCGTCGAGCGCAAGATCGACGATCGCGCCGAGGCTCGCGCGCGTGTGGCGGAACTGATCGCCGATCGAGCTGTGCTCGCCCGCGGGCGACAGCGCGTTGCCGCCGAGCGCGATGACGGCGGTCTCAGAGTCGTTGACCATTACTTCCTCGAGCGATTGAGTAGCGCACCCAGCGCGTCGTAGGCATGGCCGAACGCCACCCAGTCGCCGCGACGCATCGCGTCCGACATTCGTTCGTAGAGCTGCTCGGCGGCCGCGCGGAAATCGGCGGCCGCGATCGGTGCGCCGGCATCGGATGCAGTACCGCGCGGGCCGAGAGCGTCGGCGAGATTGTGCGCGGCGGTGACGACGGTGTCCGTCGTCGTGGCGACGGCGAGCAGCGTGGCGCCGTCCGTTCGCCAACCGTACAGCGGCTGCACGAAGAGGAGCTGGCCTCCGGCGAGCGGGATCATGCGCACACGGCCATGCACCGCGTGCGCGTCACGCGGCGCGGAGACGGTGGTATCGAGCGCGCGACGCAGCTGGTCTGCGATGGTGCTCCAGCGCGCACCGGTTCGCTTGAGCGGGAGCCAGCGGACGGAGGGCTCTCCTCCACCCGAAGCGAGCACCACACCGGTCGCGTGCTCGTTCGCATCGAGCACGGTCGCGCTCCAGTGCATGGCATCGGTGCCCGGGAGCGCGAAGAGCGCGCTCTCGCCCGCGAGCGTCGTGTCCGATCCCGCTTCCTCGGGGAGGAGATGCCCGTGACGCTCGATCTCTCCGCGAAGGCCGAAGCTCGCGAGCTTGCGACCTTGCACTCGCGCCGCGTCGACGGGAGGCGGGAGCGCGCTCGCGACTCCCGCCGGCAGCGCGGAGCGCGAGACGAAGAGCATCGGGAAGGCCGCGATCCAGCTCTCCGAGATCGGATCCTTCGCCGTGTCCGCGACGACCCACACGGCGCCGGTCTGCGCGTTCGTCACGCCGATGGCGGCGTGCTGCAGGTAGGTGACGTTGACGACTTGATCGTCGAAGAGCGAGTCGCGCTCGCTCAGTGGATAGCTGTTCGACGCGGAATAGAGATCGACGGCCCAATACAGACTGTCCGCGACGACGATCGGCGTGATCCCGCTTCCCTGCAGAAAGAACGGCGCGACGGCGTCGAGACGATCGCGCAAATCCCTGTGCGTCACGATGCGTGAGACGGGATGCGGGAGCTCGCCCGTGAGCAGCCGGAAGTTCTGCAGCGCCCACGCGTAGGCGACGCGCGCGAGCGTGCCGTCGAGTGCAGGGGCGACGATCGCGCCCACGGAGTCCGAGACCACGCGATAGCCGGTGAGCGAGTCGGCGATGAGCACCGGGCCGATCTGCTCGGGCTCGCGCGCGCTCCTGCTCGCGGGCACGCGCGCGATCGCGCCGTCGCTCTCAACGCGCGAGGCGTACAGCCGCGTCATCGACCAATCGGCGCGTTCGCCATCCACATCGCCCGCAACGGGTCGCTCCGTGACGGTGGCGCGCAACCCCTCGGGCGACGACGACCACTGAATCGTTCCAGGAGCCGACGGCCCAGGCGCGCGACGGCCGAGCGCATGCATGAGCGCCGTCGGATCCCAGACGGAGATGCCCGTTGCGACATCGGCGGGATGCGCGGGGAGCGTGTTGCTGCTGTCTCGCTCGATGCGTTGGAGCGCGTACGCGCGGCGCGTGTAGTCCGCGCGCGTCGCCAGGTAGCTCACCTCGCGCGTCGCCTCCGCGCCCGCAGCCGCGTAACGGCGCATGAAGATCGGCGTGACGTGTCGCAGCAACACCGAGATCAGGAGCACGGTCACGAGCGTCATCGTGGCCGCGCGCACCTGCCCGATCCACCCAAAGTAGAAGACGACGAGCGCGGTGCCCGCGGTGAGATAGGCGAGCCAGATGCTGATCGGGATCACGGTGCGATGATCGGAGAACGAGAACGCACCGTCGGGACCGGAGCCGAAGAGCAGCGAGTCGTAGATGTCGAGGCGATAGCTCCACGCGAGGAGGAGCAGCAGCACGGCGCCGAGCGCGGCGAGATGACGACGAACGTAGTGCGACACGTACAGCGCGCCGCGATCCCAGCGCAGGCTCGGCGTCAGCGCGTAGAAAAATATCACGACGACCGTCGCGAACAGGACGGTCGTGAGCGTGCGGTAGTAGAGCATGCTCTCGATCGGCAGCCAGTACACGAAGAAGCCGAGATCGACTTCCAAGTACGGGTCCAGCTCGCCGAACGCCACCCCGTGACGCAATAGCGAGAACATGCGCCAGCTCTCGGCCGGCAGCGCGAGCCACCAGCCCAGGATGAGCGAGATGAGAAGCGCGGCGCCGACCAGGTAACGGCCGGGAACCTCTTCGCCGATCTCGATGTTCGCGACGCGGCGCGGGAGTACGAGCGACACCACGCTCTGTCGCACGACGTAGAGATTGATGAAGAGAATCGCGGCGGCGACCAGCGCCGACCCCGCGCAGATGACCGTCATGAGCAGCGCGCGCTCGCGCCAGAGCGCCGAGGCGCCCATCGCCGCGTACCAGAGGTAGTCTGCGACGATCCCCGCGCCAACGCGGCCCAGCACGAGCAGCGCCGCGACGACCGCGAGCGCGATGACGGGCCAGCGGCGCCAGCGGATGGGAATGCTCACACTAGCGCGCCGACACTAGGGCGACACGCCCTGCGCGCGCAGCCACTGCTCCATTTCGCCGCGAATCGCCGCGAGCCGCGCTTCACTGCGCGCCTCGTAGCGCGTCACGAGCACGGGCTGCGTATTCGACGCGCGAATGAGTCCCCAGCCGTCGCCGAAGAGCACGCGCGCGCCGTCGACATCGATGACCTCGTGCGTCTTGCGGAAGTACGCGATCGCGTCGCTCACGATCTTGAACTTGCGCGCTTCGTCGACATCGACGCGCAGCTCGGGCGTCGAAACGAACTTCGGGACGTCGGCGAGCATCCCCGACAGCGATTTCCCCGATGCCGCGAGGATGCGAATCAGCCGCGCCGCGCCGTAGAGCGCGTCGTCATGACCGTAGAAGCCCTCCGTGAAGAACATGTGCCCCGACATCTCACCGCCGACGGGCGCGTGGAGCTCGTGCATCTTGTCCTTCATGAGCGAGTGCCCCGTCTTCCACATGACCGGAACACCCTTGGCCTTCACGATCTCATCGGGGAGCGCCTGCGAGCACTTCACGTCGAAGACGATCGGCTGCCCCGGGCCCGTGCGCTCGAGCACATCGCGCGCGTAGAGGATGAGCACGTGATCGCCCCAGATGATGTTGCCATCGGCATCGACGACGCCAATGCGATCCGCATCGCCATCGAAGCCGACGCCGAGGTCAGCGCCCTTCTCGCGCACGGTCCTGATGAGATCATGGAGGTTCTCGACGACGGTCGGATCCGGATGGTGGTTCGGGAAGGTGCCATCGCTCTCGCAAAAGAGCCCGGTCCATTCGACATCGAGATGATCGAAGAGCTGCGGTGCGACGAGCGCGCCGACGCCGTTGCCGCAATCGACGACGACCTTGAGCCGGCGCTTCAACTTCCCCGTGCGCGCGACGATGTCCTCGACGTAGCTGTCGATGATCGCCTGCGTGCGCACGGTGCCCTTCCCCGAGGGAAACGTTCCGGCGACGGCGAGCTTGTACAGCTCCTGAATCTCGTCGCCGTGAATCGACTCGGTGCCGAGCGAGAGCTTGAAGCCGTTGTACTCCGGCGGGTTGTGCGAGCCGGTCACCTGAATGCCGCCCGCGACGTCGAGGTGATTCAGCGCCCAGTAGAGCAGCGGCGTCGGCACCTGTCCAACGTCGACGACGTTGAGCCCGCACTCCGTGAGCCCGCGCACGAGCGCGTCGCGCAGCTCGCCACCACTCGGCCTGTTGTCGCGCCCAATCGCGACGGAGCCCGAGACGTTCTTGTTCTTCAGGTAGGCTGCATACGCGCGGCCGAGCGCGTACGCCGTGTCTGCGGTGAGATCGCGGCCGACGATGCCGCGCACATCATATTGACGAAAGATTTCCCTGCTGAGCGTCATCTCGTTCCTCGATACGATGCGAGGCCGCGTGGGCGGCCTCGGGTGATCATCGACTGGCCGCGGATGCCACCGGAGCTCTCGCCGGTGCACCTACCATACTAATTGGCACGCTGTCGTGCGCGAGCTGCACGAATCCGTTGGGCAGCACACCGAAGAGCAACAGTGTGAACGCGGACAGATAGATCACGAGAAAGGTACCGGTTGGCACGGGGCGCACGGCCGGCGCATTCGCCGGGCGTGGCTTCATGAACATCGTGAGCACGACGCCGAGGTAATAGCCGCAGGAGATGACGCTCGCGAGCACGAGGATCACGGCGAGGACCGTCTGCGGATGGGGCGCATGGATCGCCGCGTCGATCACGTACCACTTCGCGAAGAAGCCCATGCCGCCGGCTATAGGGAAGCCGAGCAGCGCCATCATGAATACGGCCATCGCCGCGGCGAGCCACGGCTCGACGGTCCACAGCCCCGCGTAGTCCGCGATCTCCTGATTCCGCTCGCCCGGCTCGCCGAGCGCTATCACGACCGCGAACGCGCCCATCGTCGCCAGCGTGTACGCAACGAGATAGAAGAGGAACGCCGAGGCGCCGAGTGAATTGGCGACGACGACCGTCACGAGCAGATAGCCCGCATGCGCGATGCTCGAATAGGCGAGCATGCGCTTCATGCTCTTCTGCTGCAGCGCGATGACGTTGCCGCCAATCATCGTAATGACCGCAAGCCACTGCAACGGATGCACCCATGCCGCCGTCGCGCCCGGGAACGCCTCGATCCACACGCGGAGGAAGGCCGCGAATGCAGCGGCTTTCACCGCCGCGGCCATGAACGCGGTTATTGGCGTCGCGGCGCCTTCGTAGACATCGGGGGTCCACATGTGGAACGGCACCGCGGCGATCTTGAAGCAGAAGCCGACGATCAGCATGCCGATGCCGGCCAGGAGCAGCGGATCGTTGAAGTTCGCCCCGGTGACCATCGCGCCGATCGTGCCGATGTCGGTCGAGCCGGTAGCACCGTAGACCAGCGCGATTCCGTAGAGCAGGAAGCCCGTGGAGAAGGCGCCGAGCAGGAAGTACTTGAGCGCGGCCTCGGCGCCTCGGCTACTGCGCCGGTCGAGGCCGCAGAGCACGTAGCTCGCGATCGACATCAGCTCGATGCCGAGGAAGACGATGATGAGATCGCGCGAAGCGGCAAGGAGCATCATGCCGCCGGCCGCGAGCAGGAGGAGCACGTACGATTCCGCGGAGATGAGCTGCTCGCGCTCACTGTAGTCGATCATCAGCGTCGCGGCGATAATCGTTGCGGCGAGCACGATGCAGTCGGTGGCCCAGCGGAAGGCATCGACGGCGATGATCCCGGCGCTCGCCGTTGCCTGCGCGTGCCAGAGCCAGACGACGGAAGCGAACGTCGCCAGGCAGACGCCGATAGCGAGCATCCCCGTCAGGCGCGCACGCGCCATCGACTCCGGCCCCCACACAGCGAAGAGCAGGAGCAGCATCGCGCCGATCACGAGGATCAGGTCGGGGATGAGCGCGCCGGCGAGCTGCGATGGTATCGAGAGGTCGAAATACATCAGCGCGTCTCCCGATCAGCCGTGCGAACCGAGACTTGCCCCTGCGTCACGCTGCGAACGAAGAGTGCGGCCGAGGGCTCCATGCGACGAAGGATCGGCTGCGGATAGATCCCGATCCAGAAGATCGCCGCAACGAGCACGCCCATCATGGTAAGCTCGCGGGCATTGAGATCTGTAATGTGCTCATTCTCGGGCTTGTCGAGCGCATTGAAGAGAATGCGCTGGATGGCCCAGAGCAGATACGCGGCGGCGAAGATCACGCCGGTGGTGGCGAAGAAGGTGAAGAATGGATAGGTGCGGAACGAGCCGATGAGCACGAGGAACTCGCCAACGAAGCCGTTCGTCGACGGGAGGCCGATGCTGCTCAGCGACACGACGACTAGTAGCGCGGAGAAGAGCGGGACGACGCGCGCGATGCCGCCGTACGCCTCGATGAGGCGCGTGTGCCGACGTTCGTAGATCATCCCGATCAGCAGGAAGAGCGCGCCGGTCGAAATCCCGTGGCTGATCATGACCATCAACGCGCCCTGCACGCTCTGCAGCGTGAGTGCGAAGATGCCGAGCATGACGAAGCCGAGATGACTCACCGATGAATAGGCGACGAGCTTCTTGAAGTCCGGCTGTACCATCGCGACGAGCGCGCCGTAGATGATCCCGATCACCGCGAGCGTGAGAATCGTGGCACGCACCCACGGCGTCATCGCTGCGGACGGAAAGAGCGGCATCGCGAAGCGGAGGAAGCCGTACGTGCCCATCTTCAGCATGATCGCCGCCAGAATCACGGAGCCGGCGGTCGGCGCCTCGACGTGTGCGTCGGGGAGCCAGGTATGAAACGGGAACATCGGCACCTTCACCGCGAACGCAAGGAAGAAGGCGCCGAAGAGCCAGAGCGCCGCCTTGTGCGTGTGCGCGATCGTGAGGAGCCGATCGTAGTCGAAGGTCTGCGGCAGATTTTGTGACGGAACGCCCGACGCATTCCACAGATACAGGATGCCGACGAGCATGAGCAGCGAGCCCGCCATGGTGTACACGAAGAACTTGAGGCTCGCGTAGATGCGCCGCTCGCCGCCCCAGATGCCGATGATGAAGTACATCGGCACGAGCATGATCTCCCACATCACGTAGAAGAGGAGCATGTCGCGCGCGACGAAGACGCCGAGCATTCCGGTGGTGAGCACGAGCATCAACGCGTAGTAGCTGCGGACCTTCATGCGAATCGATGTCCAGCTCCCCAGCACGGCGAGCGGCATGATCACGGTGGTGAGCAGCACCATCATGAGCGAGATGCCGTCGATTCCCATGGAGAGTCGCGCGTTCCACGGGATGATCCACCAGTGATCGTAGGTCGCCTGCCAGCGCGAGCCGCCGGGATCGTACGACCACCAGAGCCCCATCGAGACGACGAACTCCAGCACGAAGATCACGAGCGCGATCATGCGCGCCGATGGCGCCGCCTCGAGCGTGCCGTCGTCACTCGAGAACGATCCCAGCGCGAGCAGCAGCACGGCGCCCGCGAGCGGGATCAGCAGGAGCGCCGGAAGAATCCAGGCGTTGTAGTTGATCTGAACCAGGAAGTCTTGCATCGCTCAGCGGAAGGTGAAAGCGCCAAGAACCGCGAGCGCACCGATCGCGATCGCCCACGCGTAAGCGCCCGTCTCCCCCGACTGCAGCTGCGAGCCGACCCATCCAAAGCCGCGCGCGAGCACGGCCGATCCGTTCACGAAGAGGCTGTCGATGATGCCGCGATCGATCCCCGCCCAGAGAATGTTGCGCGAGCCGGAGACGAGCGGCTTGACGATCGCATCGTCGTAGATCTCGTCGACATAGTACTTCTCCTCGAGTACCTGCTCGAAGCCGTGCGTCGGAACGGCGTCCCGCTTGAGCACGACGACCGCCGGCTTGAGCCGCACGACCGCGACTACGATGCCGATGAGCGCGATCGCCACCGCGACGACAATCAGCGCGTACTCGGTGCTCATCATCTCTTCTCCAGCCGTGCCCGCGACTGCCGTCGTCGCCGCGCCAACCACGGGCTCGAGCCACTTCTCGAGTACGCCGATCGGGCCGAGCGGGAGTGCAGCCGGAAGGTTGAGCCATCCACCCGCAGCGCTCAGCACGCCGAGCACCACCAGCGGCCCCGTCATCGACCACGGCGCCTCGGCCAGATGCGCCTGTGCCGCGTCGCCGGTGCGGTTCGGACCATGGAAGGTGTAGAGCATCATCCGCGTCATGTAGATCGCGGTCAGGAATGCCGTGAGCAGGCCGAGACCGTACAGCACGTAGAGCACCGTGCTGCCGGGCATCCCGAGCCACGTTGCGTCCGCGAGCGCACCGTGCTGCGCGCGCGCGAACACGGCGCCGAGGATGCCGTCCTTCGAGAAGAAGCCGGAGAATGGCGGGACGCCCGCGATCGCGAGCGTCGCGATCCACATCAGCACGAAGGTGACGGGCATGTACTTCTTGAGCCCGCCCATGTTGCGCATGTCCTGCGCATCCTCGTGGCTTCCCGTGTGGTGATACGCGCGATGCATCGCGAAGATCACCGAGCCGGAGCCGAGGAAGAGCAGCGCCTTGAAGAACGCGTGCGTGATCAGATGGAACATCCCCGCTGCGTATGCGCCCGCACCGACACCCATGAACATGTAGCCGAGCTGGGAGATCGTCGAATACGCGAGCACCTTCTTGATATCCCACTGCTTGAGGCCGATCGTCGCCGCGAAGAGCGCGGTGATCGTGCCGACGACCGCCACCGTAATGCACGCGGTGGGCGACATCGCGAAGAGCACACCGCTGCGGGCGATCAGATAGACGCCGGCCGTGACCATCGTCGCCGCGTGGATCAGCGCGGAGACGGGCGTCGGACCCGCCATCGCGTCAGGCAGCCACACGTAGAGCGGCAGCTGTGCGCTCTTGCCCGCGCAGCCGAGGAAGAAGAACAGGCAGATCGTCGTGACGAGCGCGCTGTTGTAGCCGAGCGTCGATGCGGTTGCGGCAACGCCCGTGAAGTCGAGCGTTCCGAGATTTGCGAACAGCAGGAAGGTAGCGATCAGGAAGCCGAAGTCACCGATGCGGTTGACGATGAATGCCTTCTTCCCCGCGTCCGCGTTCGCCTTCTCGCTGAACCAGAATCCGATCAGCAGGTACGAGCAGAGACCGACGCCTTCCCAGCCGACGAAGAGCACCGGATAGTTCGCGCCGAGCACCAGCACGAGCATGAAGGCAACGAAGAGATTGAGATACGCGAAGAACCGCGGATAGCCGGGGTCGTCGCGCATGTAGCCGATGCTGAAGATATGGATGAGCGTGCCGACGCCGGTGATCACGAGCACCATGATCATCGAGAGCTGGTCGAGCTGGAACGCCCACGAGATCTTGAGGTCGCCGGTGACCATCCAGTCGAAGAACGTCTGGACGTACGGCGTGTGCATGTCGCCTACGCCGGCCATCGCCAGCCAGATCATGACGGCGAGCCCAAACGACAGCGCGAGCACGAGCGGGCCTACGACGCTCGCGATCCCGGCGTACTTGTGCCGCGCGGTCTCGTGGTGATCGTCGCCGACGGCGCCATGGCCGACTGCACCGTGCTCGTCCGCGTGCGCGACCGCATGCGCATCGGCAGCGTGCGTCGCATCGTCGTGCCCGTGTTCCGCTGCGGACGGATCCGCGGGACCGGCCTTGTACGCAGGGATGAGCGACAGCGCGCCATTCACCAGAAATCCGGCGAGCGGCAGGAGCGGGAGCAGGCCAACGTATCGCGCGGCCGTATCCGCGAGCGGGTGCGTGCCGGCGGCGGCCAGGTCCTGAAGCATCAGCCTTTCAACAGATTGATGTTGCGAAGGTCCACCGATTTATGGTGGCGAAAGATCGAGATGATGATCGCCAGTCCGACCGCCGCTTCCGCAGCCGCAATCGTCATGACGAAGAGCACGAAGACCTGGCCGTTGGCCGACCCGTGCAGCCGCGAGAGCGCGATGAACGACAGATTCACGGCGTTGAGCATGAGCTCCACGCACATGAAAATGATGATCGCGTTGCGGCGCGTGAGCACGCCCACGACGCCTATCGTGAACAGCACGGCCGAGAAGAAGAGCGCTTCGGCGATCATGATGCGTTCGGTCCTCGCTTGGCCAGAACGACCGCGCCCACGACGGCGACGAGCAGCACCACGCTCGTCACTTCGAAGGGGAGCAGATATTCGTGGAAGAGTGGCGCGGAGAGCGGATTGACGACGTTCGCGTGATCGCTCATCGCACTCATGAGCTGCGGAAAGCGAATGCGGGAGAGCGCGAAGAGCTCGGCCAGCATCGCGAGCCCGACGAGCCCCGCGGTAAGCCGGCCACCCAGCCCGCGAATGTCGCTGACGTCGGATGCCTGTCCGAGATTCAACAGCATGACCACGAACAGAAACACGACCATGATCGCGCCCGCATACACCAGCACCTGCACAGCGCCGATGAACTGCGCATCGAGCATCACGTACAGCGCGGACAGGCAGAACATCGTGTTCACGAGCCAGAGCGCCGCGGCGACCGGGCTCTTACGCGTCACGAACGCCACCGCCGAAGCGATGGAGATGAGCCCAAAGAGATAGAAGTGGAACGTGTAGAGCATCGTGTTCATTCGCCTTTCGGATCAGCGGGATCCCACATCTCGCACACGGGATGCGTCTGCGCGGTCAGTCGCTCGAGATCGTAGACGAATCCCTCGCGGCTGTATTCCGAGTTCTCATAGTGGCGACCGACGTGGATCGCCTCCTCGGGACACACTTCCTGGCAGTAGCCGCAGAAGATGCAGCGGAACTCATCGATCTCGTAAACCAGCGGATAGCGATTCCCCTCTTCGTCCTCGCCCGGCACGAGCTTGATGCAGTTCGCCGGACAGATCTGCGGGCAGAGTCCGCAGGCGACGCACTTCGCCTTCCCCGTCTCATCCGTGAGCATCCGGTGCGTGCCGCGCCACCGCGGCGAGAGCGCCCACTTCACATCCGGATACTGCTCCGTCTTCTTGTGCGGGTTCATCATGTGCTTGAAGGTCAGCGCCATTCCGCTGAGCATCGCGCGTACGTAGCTGGCATCAGCCACGGGCCGCGCGAGCACCTTCACCTGAATCGTCATTTCAATCTCCCTGACCTGCAGCGAGCGAGCGTCCGGCGCTCATCGCGCGCAGACGCGCGATCTGTATCGGGGACAGTCGCGAGTACGCGGGGCTGATGATCCGCCCTCGATCGAGAATCACGAACACGAGCACTGCCAGCACGAGATTGAGCACGCCGAGTGCGGCCCAGAACGGCGAGATGCCGAACCACTGCACGCCGCGCGGCACCCGGAGCATGTCGAGCACGAGGATCGCGCCGCCCGTGATCACGATGTAGGAAAGAGACAGCGGCAGGAGAACCTTCCAGCCGAGGCTCATGAGCTGATCGTAGCGGAAGCGCGGGAGCGTCCAGCGAATCCACATGTAGAGGAAGAGGAAGAACAGCAGCTTGGCGACGAAGAAGCCGAGCGTCAGCAGGCACTTGAGAAAGGTCCACGGCGGCAGGTTGTCCCACTGCGTGCCCGGAATGTCCCAGCCACCAAAGAAGAGCGTCACCATCAGCGCGCTCGCCGTCACCATGTTCGAGTACTCGGCGATGAAGAACATCGAGAACTTCATTGCGCTGTATTCGGTGTGGTAGCCGGCGATCAGCTCCGACTCTGCCTCCGGCATGTCAAACGGCAGGCGATTCGTCTCGGCGAACGACGCGACGCAGAAGATGAAGAAGCCGATGAGGAGCGGAAACACATTCCACCCCATCCCCTGCTGCTGCTGCACGATCGCCTGGAGCGAGACGTTCCCCGAGAGGAGCAGCACCGACACTGCAGCCATCCCCATCGAGATCTCGTAGCTGATCATCTGCGCGCTCGACCGGAGACCGCCGAGCAGCGAGTACTTGTTGTTCGAGGACCATCCCGCGAGCACGATGCCGTACACGCCGAGCGACGAGATTGCGAGGATATAGAGGAAGCCGATCGGAACATTGGCCACCGACATCTCGACGATACCCCAGCGCGTGCTCAGCGGCGCCGCGAAGGGAATTACGGCGAAGGTGATGAGCGACGGAATGAACGAGAGCATCGGCGCCAGAATGAAGAGCGGCGTATACGCGGCGTCCGGATACGTCTCTTCCTTCATGATGTTCTTGAGCCCGTCGGCGGCCGGCTGCAGCAGCCCACCGTAACCCGTACGATTCGGCCCGATGCGATCCTGAATCCACGCCGAGATCTTGCGCTCAGCGAGCGTGAGCATCGCCACGCCTACCATGAGCACCGTGAAGACGATGACCATCTTCAGGATCGTGAAAAGCAGCCAAGGCAGCGCCGTGACCGCAACGGCTGGATCGTAGAACGTGCCGTAGACCACCGGATCCGAAGCCATCGTCGCGAGCATCATGAGGCGGCCGCCTGCGCCGCTGGCTGCCCGCTCATGAGCTGCCCCTTGAGCCCGAGCGTGTCGTAGCTCATCCCAGCGAACTCCGCGCGAGTGGCTGCCATTGCCGCGAACGCCTCGCTCGCGACGAACATGGTGGTCGGCTCGCCGAGCTGCGTGAGGAGATCGCCCAGAATCCACCACGCCGGCCGCGACATTCCGGGCGCAGCATTCGCCTGGAAGTAGCGCTGCACGCGCCCGCGCAGATTCGTGAACGTGCCCTCTTCCTCGGACATCGTCGAGGACGGCAGCCCGATCGCCGCGCCGCGCGCGTCTTCGGGAATCGTCGGCGCGATGAGAATCACCTGACTCGCGCGCGCGACCGCCGCGGCATCCGCGGCGGTGAGCGTCTCGCCGATCACGAGCAGCACGTCGCCCGGCTTGAGCTCATCGAGAGGCGACGCCGACTTCGCGAAGCCGAGCAGCTCGGCCCCGCGCACATTCGCCGCGCGCTCGGCGCGGAGCGACAGATCGGGCACACCAACCAACGGCGCCTCGGGGCCCGTCGGCACGCGGAACACGCCCGCACCGCCCGTGCGCGCCACGACGCGCGACGCGAGGAAGAGCGACTCGTTCGAGAGCATCGGGCTCACGAGCGCCACGACGCGCGCGCCGCCGAGCATCGTCGCTGCGGCACGGATCGCGACGTCCCAGTCCACGGCCGAGAGCTTGTCCGCACCCTGGCGCACGAGCGGCGCCTCGAGACGCGTGGACGGGTTGAGCCACTTGTAGTCGAGCCGACCCGTCTCGCAGAGATACCACTGATTCACTTCCGAATTCGAGCGCGGACGCATGCGCACGACGACGTTGTCGCGCGTCTCGAGAATCGAGTTGCACCCCTGCGTGCAGTTCGGGCAGATGCTCGGCGTGCGATCCAGCTCCCACGCGCGCGCCTTGTTCAGGAAATCCTTGGAGAGGAGCGCGCCCACCGGACAGAGATCGACGACGTTCGACGCCCACTCGTTGGTGAGATCGTGTCCGTCAAACTTGCCGATCACGGCGCGATCGCCGCGCTCGCTCACGTTGAGCACCGGCTCCTGCACGATCTCGTCCATGTAGCGCACGCAGCGTGTGCAGAGAATGCAGCGGTTCGGGACGTAGAGCACGTCGCCGCCAAAATCCTCGACCGGATTGAAGCGCTTCGGCTCGGTGCCGAGCCGGCCTTCCGTACGCCCTTCGCGGAACGTGTAGTCCTGCAGCTCGCATTCGCCGGCCTGATCGCAGATCGGGCAGTCGAGCGGATGGTTGATGAGCAGGAGCTCGAGCACGCCCTGTCGCGCCTTGAGCGACTTCTCGGAGTGCACGTGCACGACTTGTCCGTCGGCCACCGCGGTCGCGCACGCGGGCGCGAGCTTTGGCGCCTTCTCCACCTCGACGAGACACATGCGGCACACGCCCGCGACCGGTAGCCCCGGGTGATAGCAATAGTGGGGAACGAGAACGCCGGCGACCTTCGCGGCCTCGAGGATCGAGGTGCCAGCGGGCACCTGAACCTCGCGTCCCTCGACAGTGAGCGTGACCATCGTCGCGTCAGCCATCAGGCGGCCGCTGTCGCACGGAATGGGCAGCGCTTGCCCGTGATGTGCGCTTCGAACTCGTGCTTGAACTTCTGAATTCCCGAGACGACCGGTGCCGCGCACGAATCGCTCAACACGCAGATCGTCTTCCCCGTCATGTTATCGGCGATCTCGAGGAGCGTGTCGAAGTCCTGCATCGTGCCGCCGCCCGCCTCGATGCGCTCGAGAATCTTGGTGGTCCACGCCGTTCCTTCGCGGCACTGCGTGCACTGCGCGCAGCTCTCGTGCGCGTAGAAGCGCGCGAGCCGCGCGATGTGCCGCACCATGCACTGCGAGTCGTCGAAGATGATCACGCCGCCCGAGCCGAGCATCGAGCCCTTCGCGACGAAGCCCTCATAATCCATCAGCGTGCTCTCGGCCTCTTCCATCGTCTGGATCGGCACCGACGATCCACCTGGAATCACCGCCTTGAACTTTCTGCCAGGCAGCGGTCCGCCGCAGATATCGTAGAGAAAGTCCTTGAACGGAAAGCCGAGCGTGACTTCGTAGTTGCCGGGGCGCGTGACGTTGCCGCACACGGAGAAGAGCTTCGAGCCCGTGCTCTTCGGATTGGAGAGCGACATCGCCTTGTACCACGCCGCGCCGTTGTTGAGCACGTGCGGCACCGCGGCTAGCGTCTCGACGTTGTTGATCGTCGTCGGCTGCCCGAACAGCCCTGCGACCGCCGGGAACGGCGGCTTGATG
>Ga0075521_10000048_pt1 | contig 23244 bp, 23 predicted proteins | sample NGEPerD_FD_74785 | JGI IMG/M metagenome (GOLD analysis project Ga0075521, IMG submission 74785) | Arctic peat soil microbial communities from the Barrow Environmental Observatory site, Barrow, Alaska, USA - NGEE PermafrostAB12-D | ecosystem: Environmental > Terrestrial > Soil > Wetlands > Peat ...
GAGCGGCGCGCCGCTGCGCCCCATCCGCGCTGAGCGTTCTGGCACGGGCCGCCGCCGCGCCGGTAGCGGCACCGCCTCCGAGCGCGCGGTCATAATGCGCTGGACGATGGCCACATCCACTGTGAGGCTCCCGCCCGGGCTGCGCGGGCTATATGAGGTCTACGTGAACGGCGTGCCCCAGCAGCTGGGCGTCGACTTCAACGTGCGCGACGGCTCGCTGGTGTTCGAGCGCGAGCTGCGCAAGGACAAGATCAGCGGCTGGCGCTGGCTGCTGGGCGCCTGGGGCGTGGGCACCTACCGCCAGAACGACTCGGTGGACATCCGCTACGAGGCCGCGGACGGCTCGCCGCGGGTGGCCGAGGGGCTGGAGATCGAGCCCGGGTAGACGGCCTTCTCCCACGGCTTGGCCAGCTTCAGCGCGCTGAGGATGGCGCGCGTGGCGGGCGAGCGGTTGAGCGTGTAGAAGTGGATTCCGGGCGCTCCGGCGGCCAGCAGCTCGGCGCACTGCAGCGTGGCGTAGGCGACGCCGAAGTCGAGCACCGCCTCCCGGTCATCGCCGCGCGCATGCAGCTCACGATGGAGCTCCTGCGGGATCGTCGAGCCGCACATCTTGGCCATCCGCTCGATCTGGCCGACCTTTGTGATCGGCATGACGCCCGGGATGATCGGCACGGCGATGCCGGCCTTGCGGGCGCGCTCGACGAAGTCGAAGTACATGGCGTTGTCCAGGAACAGCTGCGTGATCAGGAAGTCCACGCCCGCGCTCACCTTCTCGGCCAGGTGGGCCAGGTCGTCCTCGGGGCTGGAGGCGTGGATGTGGGTCTCCGGGAAGCAGGCGGCGCCGATCGCGAAGGGATAGTCGCCGGAGATCAGCTCGACCAGTTCGCGCGAGAACTCCAGGCCGCCCTCGGTCGCCGTCCATACCTCCTGCCCGGCCGGAGGGTCGCCGCGCAGGGCCAGCACGTTGTCGATCCCCGCACCCCGCATCTCGTCGAGCGTGGAGCGCAGCTCGGGCACGGTGGCGCCGACGCAGGTGAAGTGGGCCATCGCCTCCAGGCCGTACTCCTCCCTGATCCGCTTGACGATCTCGATGGTCTTCTCGCGGGTGGAGCCGCCCGCTCCATAGGTGACCGACACAAACGACGGCTCCAGCGTCTTGAGCTCGGACAGCGCCGCGTACAGGTTGCGCTCGCCGGCGTGGGTCTTGGGCGGGAAGAACTCGAACGAGAACACCGGCCCGCCGGAAGCGAGGATCTCATCTATGCGCATCGACAGATTATGCAGCCCATCGCTCGGGCTCGCCGGGAACGCGGCGGATCTTGCCGATGGCCTGCAGATGGGTCAGGTAGCCGAGTGTCTTGGACAGCAGCCAGTGCGCGTTGTCGCTCGACAGCGAGCTCCCATAGACGTGGGGGACGACCTCGAAGGCGGTCAGCGGATCCTCGCCGAGGGCCCCGCGCACGGCCTCCAGCCGTTCGCCGACGAGCGCTCGATTGCCCTGGATGTGGGCGTGGACGTCGGTGAACGTGCGCCCGTGTCCGGCCAGGCACAGGCGCGCGCCGAGTCGCTGCACGACATCCAGGGAGCTGAGGAACTCACCCACCGGATCGGGCGAGTAGCCGTGGTCGAAATACAGCGATATGCGCCCGAGCAGGTGGTCGCCCGATATCAGCACGCGCCGCTCGGGCTGGAACAGGCACACGTGCGAGGGCGCGTGGCCGGGGGTCTCATACGCGACCCACTCGCCGAGATCTGTGGGCACGCTCACGCCGGAGAGCAGATCGCGGTCCGGCTCGATCGGGCCGGCGATCCCGGATCCTCGCGAGCCGCGTTCGGCGGCGTAGCGGCGCAGGGGCTCCTCCGGGACCCCGCTCTGGCGGGCCACCTCGATGCGCCGTGCGAACACGGCGTCGGGATCCTCCACCATGCGCGTCAGATGCTCGTGGTTGGGATGCATCCACACCTCGCACCCGGCCCGCTCGACGATGGTGGCGACCTGACCGCAGTGGTCGGAGTGCGCGTGCGTGCACACCACCAGGCGCGTATCCTGGAGGCGCAGGTTGCACATGGCCAGGGCGCGCTCCAGATGGGCGAGCGAGTCGGGGCCGTGCATGCCGGTGTCGAACAGCACGAAGCCATCGCCCGCGGCGACGGCCCAGGCGTTGCAGTGGGGAACCCCCGGCCAGGGCAGCGGAAGGCGCAGCCGGAACACGCCAGGGAGCACTCGCTCACCGCGCCCCAGCTCGCGCCTGCCCACCGCCTTGGGCGGCGGTTCCAACGATCTTCGATCGGCCACGCGGCGGAGACTAGACTAAGGATCTTCAGCGGCGCAAAGGAGACGGGGATGGCCGATCGGGAGAGCGCAAGCGATGCGAGCGCCAAGGTGCAGGAGGTGGCTGCGAACATGCAGCAGCTCGCGACCACGCGCAGGCGGATCTCGGGGAGCAAGGCCGAGGCGGTCGCGCGGCGCTACTTCGCGGCGATCGACGCCCGCGATCTGGAGAGCGCCGTCTCGCTGTGGGCGCCGGGTGGACGCGAGAACGTGCGCGGCCGCGTGGACGCGCTGGCACCGCAGGGCGTGCGCGAGCTCATCGGCGATCTGATCAATGCGCTTCCCGACCTGAGCATGGAGGTGGTCTCGACCACCACCGAGAAGGAGCGCTGCGGGGTGCACTGGCGCCTGCGGGGAACGTTCGCCGGGCCGGGCTATTTCGGCGGCGTGGCGCCCACGGGCGATCCCCTGGACCTGGAAGGCTTCGATCTGATCACGGTGCGCGACGGGCTGATCCAGAGCAACGACGCGTTCACCGACAGCATGGCCTTCGCCCGCGAGGTGGGGATGATGCCGACGCAGCACTCGCCCTCCGAACAGCGCATGATGGGCGCGTTCAACGCCAAGACCCGCCTCACCACGGGGCTCGCCGCGGGCGAAGCCGAGCTGGTGGCGGAGGGCGTGTGGGTGGTGCAGGGCCAGCCGGGGCGCTGCAACGTCTACCTGATCGAGGACGAGGGCGCGGTCACGCTGTTCGACGCGGGTGCGCGCACCATGACCCGCGCGGTTGCCAGCGCCGGAGCGAGGCTGGGCGGCATCCGCCGTGTGGTGCTCGGCCACGGACACACCGACCACAGGGGGGTGGCGCCGGCGTTGGGCGTTCCGGTCCTGTGCCACCCCGATGAGGTGCAGGACGCGGAGGGCAGCGGCGGCTTTCGCTACTGGCCCGAGGGCCTGAAGGGGCTGCCGTTTCCGCTGCGCCAGATCCACCTGCTGATGCACCGCTACGGCTGGGACGCCGGCCCGGTGAAGATCGCGGGCACGCTCACCGAGGGCGATGAGGTGGCGGGCTTCCGCGTCCTCGACATACCCGGGCACGCACCCGGGATGATCGCCCTGTGGCGCGAGTCCGACCGCCTGGCGCTGAGCAGCGACTGCTTCTACACGCTGGACATGTGGGGCCGCGACTGCCCCCCGCGCATCCCTGCACCGCTGTACAACTACGACACCGACCAGGCCCGCGCCAGCATCCGCAAGCTCGCCGCGCTGGAGCCCGCGGCGGCCTGGCCGGGTCATGCCAAGCCGGTCACCGGCGACGTGCGCGGTCAGCTCGAACGGGCCGCGGACGCAAGCTGAGCGTGGGTAGGCGCGGCCGCCGCCACGAGCGGCTCAGAGCGCCGGCGAGCGACTACACGGACCCCCAGGGCAACGTCCTGAGCCTGCGCGGCTCGCTGACAGCCGGGGCACGGCGCGAGTACGCCGAGGCGCTCTCGGGCACGAGCGGGCGGGCATCGGAGTCCCAGGAGGACTCCTGGCAGCGGGCGCTGGAGCTGCTGTTCGAGCGGCTGGCCGTGCGCTGGGTGATCGCGGGCGCGCCGATCGACCGCCAGCGCGAGCTGCTGGCGCGCCTGCGCGTGGCCTCCGCGGAGGAGCGGGCCTGGGTGCGCCAGGCACTCCGCGAGCATTGCGCGGAGCACTTCCCCGACGTCAACGCGCCCTGACTCAGGCGTCGCTGCCGAGCAGCTCCAAGCGTGGACCGTGGGCGCTGCCCGCGGACACGAACCTGGCGGTCGCGGGGCTGAGCACGAACTCCAGCACCTCCCCGCCCTCGCCGCGCACCTCCAGGCGCCTGCCCTGCTCGTGCACCGCCAGGACGGTCCCCCGCTCGAAGCCGCCGCCGAAGTGCACGATGCGCGCGTGGGAGCCCACGCGGGGGAGCTGCCGGGAGGGACGGAGCACCCCTCGATGCTACGCCGCCGCTCCGATACCAGGACGGGCCGCGGCGAGCGCTAAGTTCCGAGCATGCGCCGCACCAAGATCGTCGCCACCATCGGGCCCGCCTCGCGCGATCCGGAGACGCTCGTGCGCCTGGTCGAGGCCGGGATGGACGTGGCGCGGCTGAACTACTCCCACGGGACGCTGGAGGAGCACGCGGAGACGGCCAGCCGCGTGCGCGACGCTGCGGGGCGCGCGGGACTCCCGGTGGCGATCCTCCAGGACCTTCCCGGCCCGAAGCTGCGCATCGGGCCCCTGCACGAGGACGTGGTCGAGCTGACCCCCGGCGAGCGGCTGACCTTCACCTGCGGCGACGGGGAGCTCGCGGGCGACGCCCACCACATGAGCATCTCCTGGAGTGGGCTGCCAGACGCGGTCGAGCAGGGCTCGATCCTGTACCTGGCCGACGGCTCGGTGCGGCTGCGCGTCGTGGAGGTGCGCTCGGGCGCCGGCGAGGTTGACGTGGAGATCGAGGTCGGCGGCGCGGTGGCCTCGCGCCAGGGCCTGAACATCCCGGGCCCGGTGGCCTCGCTTCCGGCGGTGCCCGAGGAGGATCTGCACCTGCTGCGCCACGGCGAGTCGATCGGCGTGGACATGGTCGCGCTGTCGTTCGTGCAGACCCCCGAGGACGTGGAATTCGTGCGCGACCACACGCGCCTGCCGCTGATCGCCAAGATGGAGAAGCCGCAGGCGGTGGAGCGCGCTGAGGAGATCCTGAAGGCGGCCGACTGCGTGATGGTCGCGCGCGGCGATCTGGGCATCGAGCTGCCGATCGAGCGCGTGCCGCTGGTGCAGAAGGAACTGCTGGAGCTGGCGGGGCTGATGGCGCGCCCGTCGATCACGGCTACGCAGATGCTCGACTCGATGGTCAGCTCCTCGCGCCCCACGCGCGCGGAGGTGGCGGACGTGGCCAACGCGATCCTGGACGGCACCGACGCGGTGATGCTCTCCCAGGAGACGGCCGTGGGCGCCCACCCGGTGGCGGCGGTCGAGATGATGGCCGCGGTGGCCGTGCAGGCGGAGTCGATCGCCCCCTACGAGCGCTGGAACGAGTCGCGCGTGCGCCGCACGGAATACGATCCGGCGCACACCATCGCCCACAACCTGTGCCATGCGGCCCGCGAGCTGCGCCTCGACGCGCTGATCGTTCCCACCCTCTCCGGGCGCTCGGCGCGGCTGGTCTCCGCGCACCGGCCCACCGTGCCCATCTACGCCCTGTCACCGGGCAAAGAGACGGTCAGGCGCTGCAGCCTGATGTGGGGCGTGCAGGGCGCCTCGATGCCCCGTCACGAGACCACCGAGGCGCTGATCGCGGACGCGGCCCGCCGCGTGGTGGAGCTGGGCTGGTGCAAGCACGGCGACCGCGTGGGGATCACCGCGGGGCTGCCCTCGGGACGCCCGGGCACCACGAGCCTGTTTCAGATCCAGGTGGTCTGATCAGCCGGCGGCGCCGACGCCGCTGCGACCGTAGAAGTCGGCCTCCTTGCGGCCCAGCTCGGTAACGGCGTCCTCGCCGTACATCCACTCGCGCGCGATCCTGTGCCAGTTGGCGCGGGCGCGCAGCTGCGAGAGCACGGCCAGCGTCAGCATCTCCATCCGCCGTCCGAACAGGTGCTCGGGGCGCATGTCCTGATGGCGCATCTGCCGGAAGTGGCTGGAGCGCGGGTCTGAGCTCTCGATCATCACCTGGGTGGCGATCTCCGGTGTCAGCGCCACCTCCCGGTCGGCCGTGGTGTACCACCAGATGGCATCGCTGATGAACGCCAGCAGGTCCTCCGGGTCCACCCGGTCGGGCTCGGGCAGGAAGCCCGACTCGGCGAGCAGCCGGTGCACGGTGGCGGCGTCGCCCTCGCAGACGGCACGCTGACACGCGAGCTCGAGCTCGACAGGCTCGCTGTCCAGGCGCTTGAACAGGCCGAAGTCCAGGAACGCCACGCGGCCGTCGTCCAGCAGCATGAAGTTGCCTGGATGGGGGTCGCCCGAGAACTGCCGGTGGCGGTACAGGCAGCCGAGGAAGAAGCGGAAGACGATCTCGCCGATGCGGTCGCGCTCGGCCTGCGGACGGCGCTTGAGCTCCTCGAAGCCGACGCCCGTGACGAACTCGCTCACCAGCACGCGCTCGCGCGAGAGCGAGCTGACCACTTCGGGGACCGCGATGAACGGGTGCCCGGCGAAGATGCGCGCCAGCGAGCGCTGGTTCTGGGCCTCGAGCTCGTAGTCGAGCTCCTCCACGATGCGCTCCCTGATCTCCCCGGTGATCGCCTTGACATCCATTCCCGGCGTCATCCGCTTGAGCAGGCGCATGATCATGTCCAGGTTCTGCAGGTCCGCACGCACCGCTCCGGCGACCCCCGGGTACTGCACCTTGACGGCGACCTCGCGGCCGTCCTCGTTGAGCGTCGCCCGGTACACCTGGCCGATCGACGCCGCCGCGATCGGCTCCTCCTGGAAGGACGCGAACAGCTCGGAGATCGGCTGTTCGAGGTCCTCCTCGATCACGCGCCGCATCTGCTTGAAGGAGACCGTTGGAGCGGCGTCGCGCAGCTTGGCCAGCTCGCGCTGGAACTCATCGCGATGCTCCTCCGCGACCAGCCCGACATCGAGGAAGGACATCACCTGCCCGAGCTTCATGGCGGCGCCCTTCATCGTCCCCAGCACCGCCACGATCTGCTTGGCCGTCTCCAGCTGGCGGCGGGCCATGGCCTCGTCGGAAGCCTCCTCGCCGCGCGTGACGTTGGCGGCGCGGGTGCCGAACTGCTTGACCGCCTCGCTCGCCGCGAGCGTGGCGACGGTCGCCGTGCGCCTCACGCGCGAGGTGGGGATCTTCTCGTTCTCGCGCGCCATGTCATGCATGCTACGAACCACGGAGCATCTGGGTCTTCCCGCTGGGCGGCGCTCCGGGCGGGAACGCCGAGGGCAGGCGCCCGAGGAGGCTGCTCAGCCGCCGCGCTCGACCCGCGAGCCGGGGACGATGTCGTCGGAGCCGTCCTCCCAGCGCACCCACGCCTTGGTGCCGCCGTCGTAGTCGGCGCCCAGCAGCACCAGCGTGGCGGGTTGGCCGAGCGCGGAGCAGCGCTCGGTGCCCTGGGGGTCGAGTCCGCGCCAGACGCGGATGAAGGCGTTGGAGTCCCACTCCCTGCGAACGGTGGTCTGCTCGGCGTGACCCGGGTAGATCACGGTGTCGGGCGGCAGCTCCATCAGCGTCCCCATGATCGAGTCGCGCAGATCGGTGTAGGTGGTGTGGCCCGGCGCTTTGACGCCACCCACGGAGTCCTTGAAGAGGGTGTCGCCGGTGAACACGGCGGCGCCGGCGCCGGCGAATCCCCCCGGCGCGGTGGTGGTCTTGGCACGCCCCGTGGCCGCGGCCCCGGTGGTGGGCGCTCCGGCTGACTGGGACAGCTCCCCCACCAGGAAGGAGAGCATCCCGGCGGTGTGCCCGGGCGTGTGCAGCGGGCGCACCTCGAGCCGGCCGAACCGCAGAGCCTGGCCCGCCTCAACATTCCCCATGGCCTCCAGCGCGCCCCCGCCGTCACCCGCGGCGGTGGCGCCCGCCTCGAGCAGCTCGCGCTCGCGAGAGCTGATCAGCACGTCGAGCTGCGGCCAGCGCTGGCGCAGCCGGCCGACCTCGCTGACATGGTCGAAGTGGTGGTGCGTGAGCAGCACGTGCGTGGGGCTCAGCCCAAGGCGGTCGGCCGTCTCGATCAGCGGCTCAACGGGACCGCCGGCGTCGATGAAGAACGCCGGGCCACCCTCGCCGTCGGCGACGAGATAGGTGTTGGAGACGAATTGCGGATGGGTGGAGCACTCCACGAGCATTGCGCCATCCTTGCACGAAAGCCTCAGCTCGGGTTGGGTAGCAGCGGCTGCGCTCCACGGCTGCCCTGCGGCCACACCAGCCCGGAGAGGCCGTTCAGATAGGCCTCGTCCCCGACGTCGCTGCGCCACTCGAGCACGGGCACCGAGCGGGCGCACTCGACGACCCGTGCACGCGCCTGCTCGAGGGTGGCGGCGGTCGTGGCCAGCGCGACCGCGCGCGACGTGCCGACGGTGCGATAGGTGCCCTCCGCGACCTCCACGGCGGAGGAGAAGAACACGTGGCAGCCGTCCGCTTCGATCCGCTCGCGGTCCAGCTCGAACTCGTAGGTGGGGCCGGGGCGCAGCGCATAGTCCGGTGAGACGAGGTAGAGCACCAGCGATGCCTCCTGACGCAGCGGCACATCCGCCGCGCTCAGGCTGCCGGCGGCGATCCGCTCCATCACGGCGGGCCAGCTGCCCTCGAGGAGGCTCATGATGTTCATGCACTCCGGGTCCCCGAAGCGGGCGTTGAACTCGATCACCTTGACGCCGTCCGCGGTGGCGAAGAAGCCGCTGTTCATCACGCCCGTGAAATGGCGCCCCTGCTCGGCCAGGCGCGCGATCACCCGCTCGATGATCGAGCACGCGCTCTCGTAGTGGGCGGCTGTCATGAACGGCAGCGTCGCCGCGGGCATCGACAGCGAGCCCATGCCACCGGTGCCCGGACCCTCGTCGCCGTCGTAGCGGAACGGGTAGTCATACGTTGCTGGGGGGAAGACCACGGTCCTGCCGTCGCTGATCGCCTGGATGGTGAACTCGGCGCCCAGGACCTTCTCCTCGATGTGAACGGCCTCCCCTGGCTTGCCGCGCGCGAGCAGGCTCAGCGCGTAGTCCCGGGCCTCCTCGTGGCTCACAAGATGCGGCCCCATCACCTTCACGCCCTTGCCGCCGGTGAGGCCCGACGGCTTGACGGCCACCGGAGCGGAGCCAAAGGATGCGAACGCCTCGTCCAGCTCGTGGCGGTCGCGCACCATGCGCAGCGCGGGCGCGGCCTCGGGCGCCACATCGGCGAGCAGCGAGCGGGCGAACGTCTTGTTCCACTCGATCTCCGCGCCGGCGCTGGTGGGGCCGACCGCACGGGTGCCCTGGGCGAGCAGCGCGTCGATGACTCCCGCCGCCAGCGGCTCGTCGGCGCTGACCATCGCCAGGTCGATCTCGCGCTCGCGCGCGAACGCCGCGACGGCGCTGGGATCGCACACGTCCCCGACCGCATGCCCCCCTCCCGAGGCGGCCGCATGACGCACGATCGAGGGGTTCTCGTGACCCACGAACGCGTGCAGCTCGCTGTGCTCCGCCATGCGAGACGCAAGCGCGCTCTCGCGCCCGCCGTGACCGACGATCAGTGTTCGCACGCCGCCAGTCTAGACTCCGCCCATGGCCCTCATCCACACCTGCTACCGCATCACTGACATCGACCGCTCGGTGGCCTTCTACAACGCGCTCGGCTTCGAGGAGGTGGGCCGCCTGCCGATCAAAGACGAGGCGATCAACGTCTTCATGAGCCAGCCCGGCGACGGCGACATGCCGCGCCTGGAGCTGACGTACAACATCGGCGTCGACCACTATGACCTCGGCACCGCCTACGGCCACATCGCGATCACCGCCGAGGATCTCGACGCCACCCTCGCCCGTCTGGCGGAGCAGGGCATAGAGCCGGAGAAGCCGCCCTACTCCGTGCGCGAGGGCGGCTCGCGGCTGTGCTTCGTCAAAGACCCCGACGGCTACCGAATTGAGCTGATTGAGAAACCGGCCTAGCTGTCTCGTACATGGTGCCAAGTCACGCCCTGAGCGCTGGACACAGATTCGGGCGCATCCCTCGCTTCCTACGAGGGCTGCTCTGGGCCCAGCGGCGGCGAGCCCTGCGTGCTCAGCGTGCCCCTCCACAGCACCCTCCAGCGCTGTATGGGGAAATCACCGAGGGCGAGGGCGAGCATCGCCTCCTGCGCCCCCACGTAGAGCGCCAGCCGCTCAATTGTGACGATCGTCGCGCGTCGCGAATGGCGGATGCGGAGCTGCGGGGGGGACGGCGGGAGCTCAGCGCCAGCGAAATCGAGGTTGACATCGCTGCTCTCCCCAACGTCGACGCTCGTGAGCTGCAGAGCGTCCTCGCCGCAGAGCTCACGCCGCAGGGCGAGCCATTCCTCGCGGCCGAGCCCCTCGTCGCTCACCTGCGCTCGCGGCCCGGCCACGGTCTCCTGCAGGCGCTCCACCTGATCAAGCGCCGCGCGGATCCTCTCCGTGATCTGCTCGTATGGTTCCGGCGCCTCGCTTGCCCGCCGGAACACCTCACAGCCGCACTCCAGACAGCGCCCGTTGACCTCCATTCGCAGCCCGGTGTGGTCTCGGCGCGTGTGACCGCACGCGCACATCGTGTTCAGGGTGAGCGCCTCCTGCGCGTCGGCTAGCTCCTCGCCGGCGAGCCGCTCCTCCGCCAAGCGCTCCCCCGCCGCGCCTGCCGGTTCCTCGTCGCGCTGAGTCTTCGCCTTGACGGCCTTGCGTTTCTCGAACACCCGGCGGAGGCTACTCGGCTGGAATCGCTCTGCGACGCGACAACGCCCGAGGCCCCTGTGTCAATTCGACACCCAGACGGCTACCGCGCGGAGATCATCGAGCGGACCCGGCAGCGCCGACGAGGGCGCTCATCAGCAGGACAGCGTCGGTCGCGGTGAGCTGTTGTTCGCGGACGAGGGATTTCCACGTGGCGAAGGCGCTCGCGTGCCCGACTGCGGCTTGCGTGCGCCGACGGGGCGCGCCCTTGAGCTGCCGGCCCGCCATGAGCGTGTCGCACGTGGCGGCGAGGTAGCCGCGGAAGGCTGCGAAACGCTCGCGAACGACGAGGCTGGTCGTCTCGTCGCGAAAGAGGTTCTCGAGCATGCGCTCGGTTCGCGCATAGAAGCCGTAGAGCTCGCCGAGGGCCACCTTCAGGCGCTCGTCGGGGCGGTCGATCATCGCCCAGGCCTCGATGTCGGGGAGAGGATTGGCCGCCGCCCAGTGGGCGCTGCACGCATCGAAGAGCGCGGCCTCGTCCGGGAAGTGGCGGTAGACGGTTGAGCGCCGCACCCCGGCGCGGGCGGCGATGGCGCTGATCGACGTCCGCGATGGGCCCAGCGTTCCGTGAAGCTCCGCGGCGGTCTCGGCGATGCGCTGACGCGTCTGTTGCTGGGACTCCGCGCGGCGCTGCATGCGGTAGGGACGAGGTTGATCGCTCATGGCTGTCCGCTCAAGTCTGCCACGCCGGCACGCCTTCCTGTATGTTTCGCACGACACTACTGTTCAATGAAAAGGGGTAGCAATGCTGACGACGTCGAACCGCGTCATGGGACCCGCGGACGGCAAGGCTGGGTTCCTCGGCAGCATCGGGGTCCGCTTCATGGTCGAGGGTCAAACCTCAGGAGGAGGCTTTTCGCTTGTCGAGCACCCCATGTCAGCGCATGCGCTTGCCGCGCCGCTGCATCGGCATCTGCGCGAGGATGAGTACAGCTTTGTGCTCGAGGGCCGCATGGGGGCACTCCTCGGCGAGGAGGTGCTCGAGGCAAACGTCGGTGACCTCGTATTCAAGCCACGTGGCGAGTGGCACACCTTTTGGAACGCTGGAGAGGAGCCCTGTCGGATCCTTGAGATCATCTCTCCCGCCGGCTTCGAGCAGTTCTTCTCGGAGCTCGTCGCTCTCGGAGGCGTAGCTCAGGCCGACCCGGCGACTCTGGGCAGCCTGTGCGAGCGATACGGACTGGAGATGGATCCCTCGAGCGTCCCAAGCCTGATCGAGCGCTTCGAGGTGCGCTTCCCGGCGGAGCCGCTCGCGCGCTAGCGGCGTGCTTGGCAATCGGAGTCCGTCTTGGCGCACCCGATCGACAACGCGCGCGCTACCCTCCCGTCTAGCAATGGCGGACACGGGCAAGATCGCCAGGAACCTGGAGCGCTTCGCGCAGGCGGTGGCAGCGCACGACCGCGAGAACCCCACGCACACCGCGCACGGGATCGGCCTGGCGCACTTCGACATGGAGCGACTCGGCTTCGACGAGGGCGAGGAGATCCTGCCGGGCATCACCATCCACGGGGACAGCGGCGTCACGGGGAACTTCCGCGTGCTCTGCGACGGCGAGCACGACGAGGAGCTGAGCGAGGCGGAGGAGCAGGCGGTGGAGGCGATCGCCACGCGTTCGATCCCCGCGATCTCGCCCGGGCACTCGCCCTTCGAAGCGCAGTAGCCGCCGTCCGCGACCATGCCCGCTCAGCCAGATGCGAGCGGAGCGGGGATCCCGGCGCGCTCGGCGATCATCGCCACCAGTCGCTCGATGGTGGGGCAGCGCAGGCCATGCCGGGCCGCCGCGCGCAGCACCGAGCCGGGGATCGCGTCCAGCTCGGGCGTGCGTCCGGCGGCGATGTCGCGCTGCATGGAGCTGCCCAGCGTCTCGTGGGCCAGTTCGAGCTCCCCCATGGCCTTCACCGCGTCCACGTCCTGCGCTCCCTCCGCCCGTCCCACGGCGCAGGCCTCCTCGATCGCCCCCACCAGATCGGCGCGCAGCTTCGGCGTCGAGCGGATCTCGCCCAGCAGCTTGTCGTAGGCGCTGGTGGTGCAGGCCAGTGCGTTGAGGCGCACCAGCTTCGACCACATCACCTCCGCCTCCGAGTCCAGCACGCGCACCGGCACCCCCGCCTCGGACAGTGCCGCGGCGAGCTCCTGCGTCAAGGCGGCGAGGCCGGGGGCAGCGGCCATGTCCACCAGTAGGAAGGGGCTGGTGTGGAGGACCACGGCCGGCTGGGGCCTGTCGGCCTCCACGCGGATCGCACCCGCGAGCACCGTCTCGGCGGGGAAGCGCTCCCGCAGCACGGCCATGTGGTCGAGGCCGTTGAGCAGTGGGAGCACCAGTCTCGGGTCCGTCTCGATCCGCTCCAGCGCCGGCTTCAGGCCCGCCGCCTTGGTGGCCACGATCAGGGCGTCCACGGGCTCCCGGAGCCGCTCCACCACACGCGGGTGCGACGTGAAGTCGCCGAGCATCACGCTCTGCACGCGCAACCCCTGTGCCGCTATCACCGCCGCGGTGGACTCGCGCGCGACCACCGCCACCTCCGTGCCCGCTCGCTCCAGCGCGCCCGCGATCAGCCCGCCCACCCCGCCGGGGCCGAGGACGGCGACCTTCATGGCAATCGATCGATCAGCACGCCCGGGTTCATTATGCCCGCCGGGTCGATGGCCGCCTTGGCGCCGCGAAGCGCCAGCGCGAACGGCTCGGGGCGCTGGCGGTCATACCAGGGCCGATGGTCGCGCCCGATTGCGTGATGGTGGGTGATGGTCCCGCCCTCCGCGATGATCGCATCGGAGACCGCCGCCTTGATCGACGCCCACTGCTCGACCTCCTCGCCTCGACGCGCGGGCGCCAGCACGGTGAAGTAGGGCGCAGGCCCGTCCGGGTAGACGTGGGTGAAGCGGCAGAAGACCCTGCCCTCGCCGCCCGCGTCGCGGAGCGCCTGCTCGGCCACCGCGCTCACGCGCTCGTGGAAGGCGGGAAAGCGCTCCCAGGTGATGGCCGTCTCGAAGGTCTCCCCCAGGACGCCCACCGCGACCAGCACGTCGCGCACGTACGGCGCACCGAGAAACGCGCCGCGCCAGCTGCTGACCGCATCGCCGCCGGGCCCCTCGCGGCGCTCAGCGGGGATGCCGCCGTGCTCCGCGCACAGCTCCAGCGCGCGCGCCATCGCCTCCTGCACCGGGTGATCGGTGGACTCGAAGCCGAGCACCAGCAGCGCGTGGGAGCCGTCCGCGGCCATCGTCAGCCCGGCCTCGCCCGCGTCGAGCAGGCGGCAGTTCGACGGATGCAGCCCCGACTGCGAGATCGCCCGCACGCACTCCGCTGCCCCGAGGAAGCCATCGAAGCGCACGCCCGCGGAGCTCCTGTGCGACGGCCGCGGCTGCACGCGCACCCAGGCCTCGGTGATCACGCCGAGCGTGCCCTCCGAGCCGGACAGCATCCGGTCGGGGCTGACGCCCGCGCCCGACCCGGGCAGGCGCCGCGACTCCCACGCGCCGGCCGGGGTGATCGCGCGCACGGACTCCACCAGATCCTCGATGTGCGTCCACACGGTTGCGAAATGGCCCGCCGCCCGTGTGGCGATCCAACCGCCCAGCGTGGAGAACTCAAACGACTGGGGAAAGTGGCGCAGCGTCAGCCCCTGCTCGCCCAGCTGGGACTCCAGCGCCGGTCCGAACGCGCCCGCCTGGATGCGCGCCGAGCGCGAGACCCGGTCCACCTCCAGCACACGATCCAGCGCGCTCAGATCGACGGAGACAACGCCGTTGTAGCCGGGTCCCACGTCCGGGCTCACGCCGCCCACGACCGACGTGCCCCCGCCGAAGGGGACGGCCGCGACCCGCTCGCTGGAGCACCACTCCAGCACCCGTTCCACGTCGCGCTCATCGCGGGGGCGCAGCACGAAGTCGGGGGGATGCTCGAAGCGCCCGCGAAAGCCGCGCACCACGTCCACGTAGGACTTGCCCAGCGCGTGCGACGCGCGCGCGTGCACGTCAGTGAGGCTGATGTCCGCCAGCTGCGTCGGCACGGCGATGCGGGGCTCCGCCAGCGCGACCGCCTCCAGCGCCAGCGGATCCTCGACCTCCCCGAGCGACATCCCCAGCTGCGCTCCCAGCGCCGAGGTCGAGGCACGAACCTGCGCGGGCGTGGGCTGCTGGTCCTCGAAGCCCCACCCCCAGTGCTTTCGCCGCCGGACGCTCACCGCCGTGAGTCTATGCGCCGCACGGCCGGGACGAGCTTCACCGGCGCCGCGCCGTCAGTCACTAGCCTTCCAGTGAATGTCAGCGCCGGCAGAGCCCAGCGATCACGCACCCGAGATACTGGCCCGCGGACCGTGGGCCATGGAGCAGATCCGGGCTCGTTGGCGCGAGGAGGAGTTCGAGCCCTCGCCCGCCCACACCGAGGCTGCCGACGCGGCCATCCGCGGATTGCACGAGCGCGGCTCGCCCAGCCACGACGGCGTGGCGGCGCGCCTGGTGGACTTCCGCCAGGACGCGCAGGGGCTGACGATCGAGCTGCAGCCGCTGCGCTGGGCGCTGCGCCTGGTCGCCGAGGACGCCTCGCACAGCGTGGCCGCGCTGTGCGTGACCCGCTCCGCGGACGGCCGCTGGCTGGCCGGACGGCGCGCCTCGTGGGTCGCCTCGTGGGCGGGTCGCTGGGCGCTCGGCGCCGGCGGCGCGGTCGATCTCGGGGAGAGCCCCGCGGAGACGCTCGTGCGCGAGCTGCGCGAGGAGTGGGCCGTCTCGCCGGAGCGCGTGCGCGGCGAGGCGCTGCTGCGGCTTCCGCACAAGCTGATCATGTTCGTCGGGCAGGCATGGCTGGCCGAGGGCGCGGAGGAGACCGTGACGCCGGACCACGAGCACGACGCGTTCGCGTGGTGGCCGCGCGACATCGGCGAATGGCCCCCCGAGGCCGGGGACGTGCTGCCGCGGATGGCCGGCTGGCTGTCGCAGTGAGCCTCCAGCTGCGCCCGGCGGCCGGGCCGCTGAGCTTCACGCGCCTGAAGTGGACCTCGTTCACCCACTCCTGCGTCTATCTCGCGCTGCTGCTAAGCGCCTTCGCCGCAGGCAAGCCCGAGCCCCTGACCTTTGCGTTGGGCCTCGCCCACGGGTTGCTTTGGATCTTCATGTCCATGGCCTGCATCGCCGCCGCGCGCCTGCGCGTGGTGTCGCTCAAGCTCGCCGTCGCCGTCGTCGTCCTGGGTGGCATCGGCCCGTTCTTCGGCAGCTACCAGTTCATCCGCGAGCAGCGCGAGCGCGCGCCGCGCCAGCGGGCGTCCGCTCAGTGACCACCCGGCCGGCGGAGACGTGAAAAGCTCACTGCTGGCGGGGATGTCCGCGCAGCGGCCGCGCTAGAGTGAGGAACCGATGGCATCGGGCACCACGGCTCAGCAGACGATCGACGTCGTGACCCCTGCGGCAGGGGAGTCCGTGACCGAGGGAACGATCCTCGAATGGCACGTCAAGGTGGGCGACTCCATCGCGCTGGACGCCACCATCGTGGAGATATCCACCGACAAGGTTGACGTCGAGCTGCCCTCACCCGCGAGCGGCACCGTCAGCGAGATCCTGGTCGAGGAGGGCGACACGGTCACCGTCGGGCAGGTGATCGCACGCATCGTCATAGGCGGGGCGGACGCCGACGGTGCGGCGGACCGCGACGGTGCGCCGGAGGCCGAAGTCGCCGAGGCTGCCGCCCACACCGAGGCCACGGGCAACGGCGGCGGCGGCGACGCACCCGTGGCGAGCGAGCCCGACGCGCCCGAGCAGGCTTCGGAGATAGTGGACGTCGTGACCCCAGCCGCGGGCGAGTCGGTCACGGAGGGAACCATCCTCGAATGGCGCGTCGAGGTCGGCGGCTCCATCAAGCTCGACGAGACCATCGTGGAGATCTCCACCGACAAGGTGGATCTCGAGCTGCCCTCGCCGGCCAGCGGCACGGTCAGCGAGATCCTGGTCGAGGAGGGCGACACGGTCACCGTCGGGCAGGTGATCGCGCGCATCGCCGTGGGCGCCCCCGCCGTCGCGGGCGACGGCGGGGGCTCGGGGTCGGGCTCCGGAAGCGGGCCCGCGGGCGCGCCCGCAGCAGGCACGAGCGCCGTCCCGGGCCAGGCGTCCGAGGGCACGAGGATCTCACCCGTGGCGGCGCGCGCGGCGGCCGCCGAGGGCGTGAACCTCGCACAGGTCTCCGGCAGCGGCCCCGCCGGGCGGATCACCAAGTCCGATGTCCTGTCCGCGGCCGCCGGAGCGAGCACCAACGGCGCGCCCGCCGCCCCCGCCGAGGCAAGCTCCCAGCTGATGAAGGGCGGCGCCGCGGCGCTCGCCCGCTACATGGAGCAGTCGCGCTCGATCCCGACCGCCACCAGCTTCCGCACGCTCACCGTCACCGTGCTCGACGCTCGCCGGCGCGAGTTGAAGGCCGGGGCGCGCAAGGTGTCCTTCACCCACCTGATCGCCTACGCGATCGCCCGCGCGGCAGAGGACATGCCGGTGATGGCCAACCACTACGCCGAGGTGGACGGCAAGCCGCACCGGGTCATCGACGGCCAGGTCAACATCGGGCTGGCGGTGGACGTGGAGAAGAAGGACGGCTCACGCACGCTGATGGTCCCCGTGATCGGCGACGCCGGGCGCATGCCCTTCGACCGCTTCCTCGACGCCTACGACGCGGTGGTGGAGAAGGCGCGCACCAACACGCTCACCGCCGACGACCTGGTGGGCGCCAACATCACCCTCACCAACCCCGGCGGCCTCGGCACGGTCGCCTCGGTGCCGCGGCTGATGACCGGCCAGGGCACGATCGTGGCGACCGGCTCGATCGGCTACCCGGTGGGGCTTGGCAACATCGGCGAGATGATCGGCGCGGAGAAGGTCATGAGCATGACCTCCACCTACGACCACCGGATCATCCAGGGAGCGGAGTCGGGGCGGTTCCTGGGCCGCATCGAGGAGTACCTGCAGGGCGAGCACGGCTTCTATGACGGCGTGTTCACAGCGCTCGGCATGGAGCTGGGCCCGACGCCGCCGCTGCCCGCTCCGGCGGCCGCCGCGCTCGCAGCTGCCGGCTCGGCGGGCGGCCTCGGCGCTCCGGTGATCACCGGCGGCGGCGAGGAGATCCTGCAGGCTGTGCACGCGGCCAGCACGCTCGTCAGCCGCGTCCGCAGCCACGGCCATCTCGCCGCCCGCCTGGATCCGCTCGGCTCAGAGCCCGAGGGCGACCCCGGGCTGGACCCCGAGGCGCTGGGGCTGAAGCCCGAGATCCAGGCCCGGATCCCCGCGAAGATCTTCCACATGTACGTGCCGGGGGCGACGCTCGCCGACGCGCTGCCGCACCTGCGCGAGACCTACTGCGGCACGATCGCATATGAGATCGAGCACATCGCCTCCCACCGCCAGCGGGTGTGGCTGCGAGAGCACATCGAGTCAGGCGCGTTCCGACACGAGCTCACCAGCGACGAGCGTAGGACGCTGTTGAAGCGCCTGGTGGAGGTGGACGCGCTCGAGCGCTTCATGCACAAGGCCTACCTCGGCCAGCACCAGTTCTCGATCGAGGGCCTGGACATGACCGTGCCGATGCTCGACGAGCTGATCCAGCTGTCCGCCGCCCACGGCGGGCAGGAGGTCGTCGTGGGCATGGCCCACCGCGGACGGCTGAACGTGCTCGCGCACAACCTCGGGCGCGCCTACGACACGATCTTCGCCGAGTTCGAGGGGGCCTCGACGCTGGAGGCCGTGACCACGATCCCGCAGGGCGGCACGGGCGACGTCAAGTACCACCACGGCACCCAGGGCTCCTACCAGCTGCCCGACGGGGGCACCATTCGCGTCAACCTGGAGTCCAACCCCAGCCACCTGGAGTACGTCTCGCCGGTCGTGGAGGGCGCCACCCGCGCCGCGCAGACCTCGCGCAAGGGCCCCCACGCCCACCAGGACACCAACGCGGCGGTCCCGATCGTGATCCACGGCGACGCCTCCTTCCCCGCCCAGGGGGTCGTCTCGGAGACGTTCAACCTGCAGGCGCTCGACGGCTACAAGGTCGGCGGCACCGTCCACATCATCACCAACAATCAGGTCGGCTTCACCACCGATCCCGACGACGCGCGCTCCACGCGCTGGGCCTCGGACCTGGCCAAGGGCTTCGACGTGCCGATCATCCACGTCAACGCGGACGACGTGCCCGCCTGCATCAGTGCGGTGCGACTGGCCTTCGCCTTCCGCCAGGAGTTCGGCCACGACGTGCTGATCGACCTGATCGGCTACCGCCGCTTCGGGCACAACGAGTCCGACGAGCCCGCCTACACCCAGCCGGAGATGTCCGCAAAGATCAAGAGCAAGAAGCGCGTGGCCCAACTGTGGTCCGATCGCCTGGTGGCCGAGGGCGTGGTCTCGCCGGAGGAGGTCGAGCGCCAGGCGCAGCAGGTGTGGGACAACCTCACGCTCCTGCACCAGCGCCTGAAGGCCAAGATCGCCGCGGCGGCGGAGCACGGGGGCGAGCACGGCACGGGCGAGTACCAGCTCGACCGCTCCCCCAGCCCGGAGGTGGAGACGGCGGTGCCCGCCGCCAGGCTGCGCGAGCTGGGCGGCCAGCTGCTGCGCGTCCCCGATGGGTTCACCGTGCACCCCAAGCTCGTCAAACAGCTCGATCGGCGCCGCGAGGCGCTCGCCGAGGAGGCCGCTCCGAGCGTCGACTGGGCGCACGCGGAGGCGCTGGCGTTCGCCTCGCTGCTGACCGAGGGCACGCCGCTTCGCCTGACCGGCCAGGACACCGAGCGCGGCACCTTCAGCCAGCGCCACCTGGTCCTCCACGACGCCAAGACCGGGCAGACCGTGTGTCCGATCCAGAGCCTGCCCGACGCGCTCGCGCCGCTGGAGCTGCACAACAGCCCGCTCTCCGAGCTGGCGTGCATGGGCTTCGAGTACGGCTACAGCCAGGAGGCGCCCGAGACGCTGGTCCTGTGGGAGGCCCAGTTCGGGGACTTCGTCAACGCGGCCCAGGTGATCGTCGACCAGTTCATCGTCTCCGGGCTGGCCAAGTGGGGGCAGACCTCACGGCTGACGCTGCTGCTCCCGCACGGCTACGAGGGCTCGGGCCCGGAGCACTCCTCCGCGCGCCTGGAGCGCTTCCTGACGCTGGCCGCCGAGGGCAGCATCCGCGTCGCCAGCCCGACCACCCCCGCGCAGTACTTCCACCTCCTGCGCCGCCAGGCGCGCGTCGCCAAGCAGCGCCCGCTCGTGGTGATGACGCCCAAGTCCCTGCTGCGCCTGCCGCAGGCGGCCTCCTCGATCGCGGACATGGCCGAGGACTCGCGCTTCCATCCCGTGCTGGCCGAGCCCGGCGTGCAGGACGAGCAGGTCACGCGCCTGGTTCTGTGCACGGGCAAGATCTACTACGACCTCGTGGGCCACTCCGAACGCGCGTCCCACACCGGCCTGGCGGTGGCGCGCGTGGAGCTTCTCTACCCGTTCCCCGAACGCCAGATCCTGGCGATGATGGGCCGCTACCCGAGCCTGCGCGAGGTGCTGTGGGTGCAGGAGGAGCCGCGCAACATGGGCGCGCGCGCCCACATGTTCCCGCGGCTGATGCAGATCCTGCCCCAGGAGATGCACTTCGGCTTCGTCGGGCGCCCAGAGCGTGCGAGCCCCGGCGAGGGCTACCCGGCGGCCCACATCGACGAACAGAACCGGATCGTGACCACCGCCATCGACCTGCGCCAGCCGATCTCCCAGTACCCCCGCAAGACACCCGGAGAGCGCTGATGTGGGCTCTGTGGAAGCGCTTCCTGGAGATCCGCCGCCAGCGCAAGCGCAAGCGCCGCGGCTAGCGTCCCTTCCAGACGGGCTCGCGCTTCTCCTTGAACGCCGCCGAGCCCTCGCGCGCGTCCTCGGAGGCGAACACCGGCCCTGAGATAGCGCCCTGCCGGTCCCACATCTCCGCGCTGGACCAGTCGAACTGCTCCTGGAGGATCTGCTTGGTGGCCATCAGCGCCAGCGGCGCGTTCCTGGCGAGCGCCCAGGCCAGCTCCAGGGCCTGCTCCACAGCCGTGCCGGGCTCGACCACGCGGTTGACCAGGCCGAGCTCGTGAAAGCGCTCCGCGGGCAGCGCCTCGCCGGTGAGCGCCAGCTCCATGACCACGTGGTAGGGCATGCGCCGGGGCATCCGCAGCAGCGCGCCGCCCGCCGCCACGAGCGAGCGCTTGACCTCGGGGATGCCCATCCTGGCGCCCTTCCCCGCCACGATCAGATCGCACGCCAGCGCGATCTCCATGCCGCCCGCCAGCGCAAAGCCCTCGATCGCGGCGATCAGCGGCTTGCGCGAGGCGCGCTGGGTGATGCCCGCGAAGCCGCGATCGCCGAACCAGGCGGACTCGCCTTTCATGAACGCCCCCAGGTCCATGCCGGCCGAGAAGAAGCCGCCGGCTCCCGTGAGCACGCCCACCGACAGGCCCTCGTCGCCGTCCAGCTCCTCCAGCGCGCCCGCCACCCCCGCCGCGAGCGCCGCGTTGACGGCGTTTCGCACCTCGGGGCGGTTGAGCGTGATCAGCAGGACGCTCTCGCGTCGCTCAGTGAGAACAGGCTGCCCGGCGGCAGCCTCATGGGCGGTCATCTGGGACTCCTTGCTCGGGGACCACAGCAGCCTACCCGTGGCCCCCAGCACGGGTAGCGCACGCGCCTGCGCCCCCGGCACGGATTGCGCGCGCCCGTGGCCGGTCGGGACTCGACCCGTGGCGGGCGGCGCTGCTCAGGCCGCGAACAGGCGCAGCGCGGGCTCGCGTTCGCCGCGGAGGATCTGCGGATCCACCTCCACGCAGTCGATCCCGCGCGAGATCGCCAGCACACGCGCCTGGGGCTTGATCACCTGGGCCGCCAGCACCCCGCGACAGGAGCCGAGCGCCGGGTCCAGGCGAATGCGCTCCAGGTAGCGCGTGAGCTGCTCCACCGCGTCGATCGTCGCGATCCGCTTGATCTCCACGGCGATCCATTCGTCGTCGCCGTCCCTGCACATCAGATCCACCGGTCCGATGTCCGTGGGCCACTCGCGCCTGGCGAGCCGCAGGCCCTCCCCACACCACTGAGGGGCGTCGGCGAGCAGCTCCTGCAGCTCGCGCTCCAGGCCCTCCTTCTCCAGCGAGACCAGCTCGTCCAGCTCGTGCTCGACGTCTGAGAGGACCTCCGCGATAGCAATGTCCAGCCGCTCCTCCTGGCGCTGCTTGCGCACGATCAACCGCGTGAGGCGGCCCTCGGCGTCGGTCTCCTGCTCCACCACCGTCGGCGGGATCATCCAGTTCAGCGGCTTGACGTTCGGACCGCCACCGTCCGCCCAGACCATGAACGTGCCGTCCGCCTTGAGCATCAGCAGCCGCACCGCCTCCGGCAGGACCGTGCTCAGACGTCCTGCGTAGGAGACCTCACAGCGGGCCACGATCAGGCGCATCGCCCGACGGTACCGTCTGCGTCGGACCCACAGCCTCCGCGGCCGCCGGCGCCGCAGCGACCGGCTGCACCGCCTCGGCAGCAACCGGCTGCACCGCCTCGGCAGCGAGCGGCTGCAGCGCTTCGGCAGGCGGAGGCGCCAGCTCGGCGCGCTGCACGTGCGGCTCGCCCTGCATGCCGACCGCCTCGCGGAACTCGCGGAATCCGTGGCCGAGGGCCCGCGCCAGCTCAGGCAGACGTTTGGGCCCGAGGACCAGCAGCGCCACGATCGCGATGAACAGCAGGTGAATCGGGTTCTCGATGCCCATGGCCCATCAGGCTAGCGTGCAGCCGGCCCTGCGCGCCGTGCGCGCCCCTGTCCGAGCTGGCCGCGCCAGCGGGTACGGCCGATCGGCCCCTTAGGCTTGCGGTTCGTGGCCCAGGAACCGCAAGCCACTCCAGGGCGCCCCTATCCGCCGCCGCCCGCTTGCGAACCGGTCTGGCCCGCACAGGCGACCGTGCTCGCGGCGATCGCGCTGCAGCTGACGTTGCCGAAGCGCCTGACCGTCGGGCCGACCTGGCTGCTGCCCGCACTGGAGGGGCTGCTCGTGATCGGCCTGCTGCTGGCCTCGCCCCGCGAGCTCGAGTACGAGCACCCACGACGCAAACGCGCGGCCGTCGCCCTGATCGCGGTGGTCAGCGCGGCCAACGTGTTCTCGCTGGTCGAGCTCACCCACTTCCTGCTGCACCACAACGTCACCAAAGGCCAGCAGCTGATCGTGGCGGGCGTGCTCATCTGGCTGACCAACTTCCTGATCTTCGCCCTGTGGTACTGGGAGATCGACCGGGGCGGCCCCGGCCAGCGCGCCTCCGGCAAGGATGGCCCGCCGGACTTCCTGTTCCCGCAGATGTCCGACGACCTGATCGAGCCGCGCGAGTGGCGCCCGAAGTTCATCGACTACCTGTACGTCTCGCTCACCAACGCCGCGGCCTTCTCCCCGACGGACACCATGCCCCTGACCCCCATGGCCAAGAGCATCATGGGGGTTCAGTCGATCGTCTCGCTGGTCACCATCGGCCTGATCGTCTCGCGCGCCGTGAACATCCTCTAGCCGGCGATGCTCGGCTCCAGCGCCAGCGCCTGGGCGATCAGATCCCGGACCTCGCCGCCGGCACCCAACGC
>Ga0075521_10000050_pt1 | contig 22997 bp, 23 predicted proteins | sample NGEPerD_FD_74785 | JGI IMG/M metagenome (GOLD analysis project Ga0075521, IMG submission 74785) | Arctic peat soil microbial communities from the Barrow Environmental Observatory site, Barrow, Alaska, USA - NGEE PermafrostAB12-D | ecosystem: Environmental > Terrestrial > Soil > Wetlands > Peat ...
CCGCGCCACTTGCAGCCGTGCTCGGTGACATAGAGCAGGGCGTTGAGAAATTGCAGATGGGTGACCCGCACATTACCGCGCTGACGGGGAAGACTGGGGGCAATACGCTGGCACTGCTCCTCGGTGATCTCCATAGGGCGCAGCATAACACAAAATTATCGATTAGTGTTAACACGCCCTAGAGGGGAATTGTGCTGTATTTACGGAAGCCGGCTAGTCGTCCGCCGAGGCTCCAACGCCCAGGCTTTCACCTTGGGGAACTGGGGGCAGTGGCAGCTCTTGGTCCTTGTACTGCAACTGGTAGAGCTTCCAGTAGATGCCGCGGTTAGCCAGCAACTGCTGGTGCGAACCGATCTCGCGCACCTTGCCTTTGTGCATCACGATGATCTTGTTGGCGCGCTGTACGGTGCTCAGGCGATGCGCGATCATGATCGAGGTGCGGCCTTCGACCAGGCGGGTCAGCGCGTCGCGGACGCGGAATTCGGTTTCCGTGTCCACGCTGGAAGTGGCCTCGTCGAGGATTAGGATTTTCGGGTTGTGCGCCAGCGCCCGGGCAAATGAAATGAGCTGCTTCTGTCCGGTGGAGAGCGTGCTGCCGCGTTCTTTCACTTCTTCGCCAAAGCCTCCGGGAAGCGAGCGAATGAAATCGGCGACATTGACCTGCTCGGCTGCGTTTTCGATCGACGAGTCGGTGATCCAGTGCGAGCCCAGACGAATGTTGTCGGCCACCGTTCCGGAAAATAGAAACGGGTCCTGCAAGACCACGCCATAACGCCGACGCAGTGCCGCCAAATCCATGTCGCGGATGTCGATGCCGTCGATGCGAATCGCGCCCTGCTGCACATCGTAAAAGCGCAGCAGCAGAGAGATGATGGTGGTCTTGCCCGCGCCGGTGTGTCCCACGAACGCGACGGTGTCTCCGGGATCGATGGTGAAGGAAACATCGCGCAGCACCCAGTCGAAATCATCGTCTGTATGAACAGCGGCGTGAACGGTCGCGGGGATCTTTAGCTTCTCGCCTTTGCGGGCAGCTTCCTCGGCGGCCTGCGCCAGGGTGCGATAGGCGAACCAGACGTGGTCGAACTCGATGCGTCCGGAACCATCGGGAAGCTGCGGAGTTGGCGGCGAAACGATTTCGGCTTTGGTGTCGAGCAGCTTGAAGATGCGCTCACTGGACGCCATGGCCGATTGCAGAATGTTGTACTTCTCGCTGAGGTCCTGGATGGGCCGGAAAAAGCGCTGCGCGTATTGCATGAACGCCACCAGCACTCCCAGGCTGACGGCGTTGCGGATGACCTGGTTGCCACCAAACCACACCACGCAGGCGATGGCGATGGCCGACAGCACCTCGACGATGGGGTAGTAAATGGCGTGCGCGAGGATGGCGTCTTTGAACGCATCCATGTGGGTACGATTGATCTTTTCGAACCGCTCGTAGGATTTCTGCTCACGGTTGAACAGTTGCAGGACAACGATTCCGGTCACGTGCTCCTGCAGATAGGAGTTGATCTTCGCAATCGCGATGCGGATGCGCCGGTAACTCTCGCGCACCGCTTTGCGGAACAGCGTGGTGGCGTAAAAGATGAGCGGCAGCACGGCGAAGGTGATCAACGCCAGCCGCCAGCTCATATTGAGCATGATGGCAAGAATGCCGGCGAGCACGAAGATGTCTTCGAAGATCGAGACCACGCCCGCGGTGAACATTTCGTTGAGCGCGTCGACGTCGCTGGTCACGCGCGTGACCAGGCGGCCAACGGGATTGCGGTCGAAGAACGCGACGTGCAGCTGCTGCAGGTGGCGGAAGATCTGCGCCCGCAGATCGAACATGACCTTCTGTCCGACCCACTGCATGATGTACGTCTGGGTGAATTCGAGCAGAAAGCTGATGAGGAGCAGTCCGATGTAGATCGCGGAGATTTGCGCAATTCCTACCAGCGGCTGCGAACTGAGAAAGCGATCGAGCAGGGAATGGGATTCGGTACGGTTGGCGAGGTACTTGTCAATCGCAACTTTCGTGAGATAAGGGCCGAGAACATCGGCTCCGGCCTTGAAAATAATTGCAATCAGCGCTACGACCACCTGCCATCGGTAAGGGCGGAGGTAGCGCAGCAGGCGCTTCATCAGCCGGCTGTCGTAGGCTTTGCCGAGTACGTCCTCTTCGTGGATTGTGGCCATGTACTGAGATGATTGTAACGAATTCGCGCTTGGTTATTCCGGCAACCAAATGTAGATGTGGGGGACCACGCGAAGGATGGAAAACACCGGCCGCGGGCACGTTTGACCGTCCGCCAGTTAAATGTCAACCCGAAACTTCAGCCTATGCCGAACTATGGGGATCGCTGCTGCCGGAGTTGGCGGTTCCCGGTGCTGGTCTGCGGAGGAGCGTCATGGAAGCGTAGGCTCCGATCCAGGAACCTGCTGCCGCGAAGCAGACGTACATCCAGTTTCGCGTGTAGCTGATAACGGCAAACGCCGAGAGCAGATACCACACGCTGCTCCAGCTTGCGGCAGGGACACGGCGATTGGAAGACACGGATGCATTGAACATGACGTAAACCGCATCGGTCGCGGCGGTGGAGACGAAAACGCCAAGGGCGAGCAAGGGTTCGATCTGCGACACGTTTGTAACCTCGGTAACAGAATTGGAGTTGATTTGGGCGGTTATCGAGCACACGCGAGCAAGCGGCAGGCTTCAGCTCAGCTTACGCAGCACGAGCGCCGAATTCTTCGATCCGAACGCGATGCAATTGCACACCGCGTGCTCGACTGTCACCTTGCGTCCCACGTCCGGAACATAGTCAAGATCGCATTCCGGATCGGGTTTCTCGAGGTTGATAGTCGGGGGAATTTGCTGATGAATCATGCCGACCAGCGTGGCTGCGATGCCCGCCGCGCCCGAGGCTCCCTGGGGATGGCCGATCTGCGACTTCAGGCTTGACATCGGTGTAGCGTGCGCCGTTTTTCCCAAGGCAAGCTTCAACGCCTGGGTCTCGATGCGGTCGTTGAGCTGCGTCGAAGTCCCGTGAAGGTTGACATAGTTCACGTCAGATGCGGCGATTCTCGCATCGTCCATCGACATCTGAATCGCGCGCGCGGGTTCTTCACCACATTCCTGCAGGCGCACGCGATGATAGGCCTCGCAGGTCGAGCCGTAGCCCGCGACTTCGGCGAGTATGTTTGCGCCGCGGGCACGAGCATGCTCGTACTCTTCGAGTACGAACATCCACGCTCCCTCGGCCAGCACGAAGCCATCGCGATCGGCGGAGAAGGGACGCGAAGCTCGCTCGGGCGCGTGGTTCCACGAACTGGTCATGATCCGCATCAGGGCAAAGCCCTTCATGATGCCGGGAGCGATGGGCGCATCGACACCACCAACAAGCATGCTAGGAATGAATCCGAACTGAATTTGCCGCAATGCGTAGCCGAAGGCGTCGGTCGAAGATGTACACCCCGTAGTGATGACGTGGCTCATGCCGCGCAAGCCAAAGCGCATGCTGATCTCGCTCGACATGGTGCCCGGCGTCCCGCTGGGAATTGAAAAAATGCTCGCCTGCTTCGCTTTGCCGCTGAAGTACAGCCGGTAATTCTCCTCCGAAAAGTCCTGGGCTCCTCCGCCGGATCCCAGCACTACGCCAATGTCGCGCTGCTGCTGCAACGAGAGCTTGGCAGTGTCGATCCCAGACTGCTGCAACGCCTCGGTCGAGGCTGCCAGCGCGAGAGGGACAGCCCGCGAAAGATGCTTGCGCTCATGCGCGTCGACCCAAGCCAGTTCGTCGAACCCATGGATTTCACCCGCGATCTGCACCGGCAAGTCGCTCGCATCGAAACGCGTAATCCGCCGAACTCCACTGACGCCGTCGAGCGCAGCGCGACAAAATGCTTCGTTACCAATACCGTTCGGGCTTACCACACCCATGCCGGTGATGACGACACGCTTTTTCATGAGGTAGTTGCCCGTTACAGCCTCCAATTAAGCCGTTCTGCGCTTACGGAGGATAATAGTAAAGATACTCCAGGAAAAGTTTGTCACTAGGAATTTACATCTCGGTTCCATTCTGTCGCACGAAATGCAGCTTCTGTAATTTCGCTTCAGGTGTGTTTTCGCGCGCGGTGTTTGATCGCTATGTCGGCCAGGTCTGCGCCGAGATGGCTAACGCGGACGTCATCGCCTGCCAAGTGGGAGGCAAGCCGGAACGCCAGGTCGATTCCATCTACCTCGGTGGAGGCACTCCGTCGGTGCTCGCCCCCGATCAGTTGGAGCGACTGTTTCGCAGCCTGCGCGACAATTTCGATGTCGATCGAACGGCGGAGATCACAGTGGAATGCGCTCCCGGCACCATCACCGAACCGGTACTGGAAGCGCTGTTGCATTGTAGCGTCAACCGGGTGAGCCTCGGGGTGCAGTCTTTCGTCGATCAGGAATGTTCGTCGGTCGGGCGCTTGCACAGCCGCGCGGTCACGCTCGATGACATTGCACGCCTGCGCGACAGCGGCATCGTCAATATAGGCATCGATTTGATCGCCGGACTGCCTCATCAGACCGAAGAAAGCTGGAACTATTCACTGGGCGAGACCCTAGCCACAGGTGTGCCGCATGTCAGCGTTTACATGCTTGAGGTTGACGAGAATTCGCGTCTTGGCAGCGAGTTGCTGGCCGGAGAGACTCGCTACCATGCCCACTTTGTTCCTGACGATGATCAGACGGCCGATATGTATCTCGCCGCCTGCGAACGACTGGAAAAGGGTGGCGTTCCTCAGTACGAAATCTCCAACTTCGCACGGCCCGTGACCCACGGCATCGGGCTGCGCGATTCGCGGCACAACCTCAAGTACTGGAACCGCCAGCCCTATCTCGGATTTGGCGTCGATGCTCACTCGATGCTGGTTGCCGATGACGCGCTGGCCGCGCAGGGAATCGAGGCCGTGCGCTTTGCCACGCCTGATTCGCTGGAAGGCTATTCGTCCTCCATGAGTAATGAGCAACCCGTGGCGGATCGCACCGCGCAGCTCTTGTCATCGCGAACGCTCGTCGATGCGCAGGCCGCGTTGGAGGAGTCGTTCTTTCTTGGACTGAGGTTGAATCGTGGCGTGTCTGTGGCTGAGATCGCAGATCGTTTTGGACCGGCCAATGCGCAAGGAGTCCAGCCCGCGATCGCCGAGCTGATCGAGGCTGGCTTATTGGAAAACGTCAGTAATCGTGTGTGCCTGACTGCTCGTGGGCGATTGCTGTCGAACGAAGTGTTTGCTCAGTTTCTAGGTGAGAAGTCTGCTCTTCGATGAAAGCGACAAAGAGCATATCCCTCGCTTCGCTCGTGAAGACAAACCTAGAACGTGAAGACAAACCTGGAAAAGGCGATGGCGTGGGGGTAACGCCATCCTGCTAAACTCAACGGTTAACTTCCATCGCGAGTGCCCTCATGATTGATCTCCGCAGCGACACCGTCACCAAGCCTTCACCGGAAATGCGCCGCGCCATGTTTGAAGCTGAAGTCGGCGACGACGTTTACGCGGAAGACCCGACGATCAACTGCCTGGAGCAGCGTGCGGCCGAGACTTTCGGACGCCAAGCCGCGCTGTTCGTCCCCAGCGGTACCATGGGCAACCAGATCGCTATCAAGCTCCATACCACCCACGGACAGGAGGTCATCTGCGAGGAGCGCAGCCACGTCTTCAATTCCGAGATGGCGATGATGGCGCACTTCTCAGGCTGTGTGCCTCGCACCCTGTGGGCGGAGGACGGCATCCTGACCTGGGAGCTCGTGAAGGTTAAACTCAAGCCGAAAAGCTACAACAACGCGCGGACCGGGCTGGTCTCCATCGAAAACAGCCATAACTTTGCCGGCGGCTCGGTCATGCCGCTCGATGTTTTAAACGAGATTTGCGATCAGGCGCATGCCCTGGGGCTGCCTGTGCATCTCGATGGCGCGCGCATCTTCAATGCGGCTATTTTTCTTGGGGTTCCCGTTTCGCAACTTACCGCCAAGGCCGATACCGTGATGTTCTGCCTGTCGAAAGGACTGGGCGCTCCCGTGGGCTCCATGCTGGTCGGCAGCGCAGAGCTGATTGATCGTGGACGCATCTATCGCAAAGCCCTCGGGGGTGGAATGCGACAGGCCGGAATTCTTGCGGCTGCAGGTCTGATCGCGCTGGAGCAAGGCCCGCAGAAGCTACAGAACGATCACGAGAACGCCAAGTTTCTCGCTGAGGGTCTGGCCGAGGTTCCGGGCTTCAAGATCGATCCCGCCAAGGTGCAAACCAACATCGTGCTCTGCGACATCACGGGAACGGGCAGGACTTCAGGAGAACTATCGTGCGAGCTCGCGGGCCGCAAAGTACTAACGGGCGGCGTTGGACCGGAACTGTTGCGGTTCGTCACACATCTCGACGTCGATCGCGAGCAGTGTGCGCAGGCGCTTGCCGTGGTCGCGGAAGTTTGCGCCGCTAAACATTCGCACACGTAACTGCTCCAGCTTCGTTGCTCCCGTGTCGGGACTCGCTGCGCTCCCGCCAGTATGGGATAATCACTAGTTTCGACTACTTGCTGCGGGGCTCTATAGGGGAGTTGTGGTTGCGCAGCGGTGGAGGGTCCCGTGGATTTCCAGCTTTCGGATGAACAACTGCAATTAAAGAAGATGGTGCGCGAGTTCGCCGAGCGCGAGATTGCGCCCAACGTCATGAAATGGGATGAGGCTAGCGAGTTTCCGCTCGAGACTGTCAAGGAACTCGGAAAGCTCGGTCTGCTGGGCACAATATTTCCGGCCGAATACGGCGGCTCGGGCATGGGTTACGTTGAATACGTCACCGCGATCGAAGAGCTTTCGCGCGTCGATGGCTCGGTCGGCATCATCGTTGCGGCGCACACGTCGCTAGGTTCGAACCACATCTTTATCGCGGGCAATGAAGAACAGAAGCGCAAGTACATTCCCAAGCTGGCGACAGGTGAATTTCTCGGGGCATGGGGATTGACCGAACCGGGCGCCGGCTCCGACGCTGGCGGCGCGCGCTGCGCGGCCGTCCGCAAAGGCAAGAGTTGGATACTGAACGGCACCAAGACGTTTATCACGAACGGCCACTACGCAGACGTGGCGGTAGTCGTCGCGGTGACCGACAAGACGGCGCACACGCACGGACTGTCGGCCTTCGTGGTGGAAAAGGGAACGAAAGGGTTTCGTGCCGGAAAGAAAGAAAACAAACTTGGCCTGCGCGCCAGCGACACTTCCGAGCTGATCTTCGAAGACTGCGAGATTCCCGCCGAGAACCTGCTCGGCAAAGAAGGAGACGGCTTCATCGACGCCATGCGCGTTCTCGACGGCGGTCGGATCTCGATCGCAGCGCTTGGCCTGGGTATGGCGCAAGGCGCATACGAAGCGGCGGTGAAATACTCAAAAGAGCGCAAGCAGTTTGGCAAGGCGATCAGCGAGTTCCAGGCTATTGGCTTCAAGCTTGCCGATATGGCCACCGAGATCGATGCCGCTCGCCTGTTGACCCATCGCGCTGCGGCCATGAAAGACGCGGGGGTGAAGACGACGCAGGAATCCTCGATGGCCAAGCTCTATACGAGTGAAGTCGCGGTGCGTTGCGCCAACGAATGTGTGCAGATTCACGGTGGCTATGGGTTTATCAAGGACTATCCGGCAGAGAAATTTTATCGCGATGTGAAGTTATGCACCATCGGCGAGGGCACCAGCGAGATTCAGCGCTTGGTAATCGCGCGCCAGATATTGAAGGATTAGAGGCGGCGGAAAAAGCAGATTCCCCGTTGGCTGAAGCCCACGAGGAATGACAAGAATATACGGCTTCGACGTTGGCCTAAAGGCCATCTTTACCCACATTGACTATCAGCGGCCACATCCAGGAATTCGTTACCCGCGTGCGCGGTGGCAATCCGCGCGCGCTGGCGCGTGCCATCTCGATTGTCGAAGACCACACGAGCGAATCGACCGAACTGCTGAAGGCGCTTTTCCCTTATAGCGGCAACGCCGTGCTACTCGGCCTGACCGGCTCGCCCGGAGCTGGGAAGAGCACACTGGTTGATCAGATTGCGCGCGAGTATCGCAAGCAGGACAAAACCATCGGCATCGTGGCGGTCGATCCCACCAGTCCGTTCAGCGGCGGGGCGATTCTCGGCGATCGTATTCGCATGCAATCGCACTACGCCGATCAGGGCATCTACATTCGCAGTATGGCCACGCGCGGCTCGCTCGGCGGACTCGCCAGCACCACCGCCGATGTTGCGACCGTGATCGACGCCAGCGGACGCGACCTCGTCGTGATTGAAACCGTTGGCGTGGGGCAGGATGAAGTGGACATCGTGTCGCTGGCCGACGTCACCGTGGTCGTGCTGGTTCCCGGCATGGGAGACGATGTGCAGACCATCAAGGCCGGAATCATGGAGATCGCCGACGTCTTCGTGATCAACAAATCGGACCGCGACGGGGCCGAACGTGTTGAGCGCGAAATCCGGGCGATGCAATCGCTGGCCATGCGCAAGGACTACTGGACTCCCCCGATCGTGAAGACTGTTGCCAGTGACGGGACTGGCGTCTCTGACGTGCTGCAGGCCATCGAGAGTTACCGCGCTCATCTGAGCCAGAACGATCTCGGGCGCCGGCGGCGGATCGAGAACTGGCGCAAGCGCATCGCAGAAATGTTGCGGGACGCGCTCTTCGCTCGCGTTATGAGCGATTACCTTGGCGACGGCGAGGTCGATCGCATCGCCGCCGAAGTTGCCGAACACAAACGCGATCCATATTCTTTGGTGGAAGAGATCGTAAGAGAGTTGGGTAAGCGAACATGACGCAAATTGATCATCTTGGGGTTGCGGTGAAGTCGCTGGCGGAAGCCAGAAAGTTCTACGAGATGCTCGGGCTCAACGTGATGCCCGAAGAAACCGTCGAGGCTGAAAAAGTGCGGCTGGCGATGGTGCCCGTCGGCGAGAGCCGCATCGAGTTGCTGGAGCCGACTTCGCCCGATTCTGCGATTGCGAAGTTCCTGGAGAAACGCGGTGAAGGCCTGCATCATGTGGCCCTGCATGTGAACGACCTCTCTGGCACTGTGGAACGCCTGAAAGCGGGAGGAACGCGGCTGATATCCAATGAAATAAAGATCGGCGCCGGCGGGCACCGCTACGTTTTTGTACACCCGGCCAGTGCCGGCGGTGTGCTGCTTGAGTTAGTGGAAGACACGGGCCACGGCGCCTGACAATGCTAATCGTCGCGGTTGACACTTCGGGCCGCAATGGGAGCGTCGCGCTGTGTCGCGGAGACGCCGTGAGCTTCGAAGTACTCGAAGTCTGCGCGCTCGAAGGCGGTACATATTCAGCGCGACTGATGCCGTGCATTGCCGATTTACTGGTTCACTCTCAGGTCACGAAATCGCAATTGGACGGGCTGGTTGTCGTCGATGGTCCGGGATCGTTTACCGGGTTGCGTGTGGGATTGTCCACCGTGAAGGCACTTTGCGAAGTGCTCGGCAAGCCGCTGGCGGCGGTTTCGATGCTCGAAGCGCTCGCGGTCACGCACGGTCATGAGGGCGAAACTGTCACGGCCATACTGGACGCGGGGCGTGGCGAGGTGTACGTCGGGGAATACCAGCTAGGCCAACTAGGAGCGCAACTGGTGCGGGAGTCCATGCCAAAGCTGGCCGAGTTTCTGGCGCAGGCTGTGTCGCCTGGAGTGCGTGTGGTGACACCCTTTCCCAAAATCGCCGAGGCACTGGCTGCTGCAGGGTGGAATGCCGAACTGGTACCACCCATGCAGGCGGATGCGATCGGCCGTATCGGGCTCCGCAAACTTTTGTCGGGCGACATTGTCGATGCTGCCACGCTGGACGCAAACTACATCCGGCGCTCGGATGCCGAACTCTACGCTCTACCGAAGCCGTGATCCCATGCGACTGCGTCGAGCCATTCCCGGTGACATTCCGCGCATGCGCGAGCTTGAGCAAGACTGCGAGACGGCCGCGCATTGGAGTGCGGCTCAATATGACGCGCTTTTCTTTCCTGATGCGCAGGACAGAGTTGCGCTCATTGCCACGGACGAGTTCCCAGGTGCGTCAATCATGGGGTTTCTCATCGCGCGGTGCCTTCCCGAGGAATGGGAAATTGAAAATGTAGTGGTCGATGAGCGACACCGCCAACGAGGTGTCGGAACGTCGCTGGTGAGGAAGTTGTTGGCGGACGCTGGGGCCGCAGGCGTCGAGTCGGCGGTGCTGGAGGTGCGTGAGTCTAACCGCCCAGCCGTGCTACTCTATGAAAACATTGGATTTAAGACCGAAGGCAGGCGAAAAAACTACTATCAGGCCCCGACTGAAGACGCTCTCCTCTACCGCCTCAAGATTGCAGATTTGTGACAAAATCCCTTGAAGCCGAAAAGGCTGTATGCTAGCGTTTTGGTCTGTCGTAATTCCCGGAGGTTCACTGAATGGCAACTCAGGTTCGCGACCAGCTTCTCGCCAGCAACGATAATTTTCGCAAACTGTTGGAAGAACATTCGCAGTATTCTCAGCGGCTCGAAGCCCTCACCACCAAGAAGTATCTCAGTGAGGACGAAAAGCTTGAGGAAGTGCGTCTGAAGAAGCTGAAACTCCGCCTGAAAGACCAGATGGAATCGCTGGAACAGCAGTTCCGGAACGACCACCAGGTCGTTTAGCTGAGCATTAGGTTGTCTCCACGGCGATAAGGGCCGGCATCTTTATCGTCCCGCCGAAGTTGTATCGTCCCCACGCCGCTAGTGATCTTGCGTAAAGTCCAGGCAAAATTCCTGCAATTGAACCGACTCATTAGAATTCTGCGTCGCCCACTTCCCGCATCCTCGCACCCAAGGTTCTATAATCATCGGGACACTCATGGTGCGTGACGGCTACTATTACGGGTTGGCTTTTGTGGCAGTTGCCCTGCTGCTGGGCTGGTTTATTCACCCTGTGCTGGCGGTGTTTCCGCTGCTGCTGGCGGTGTTCTTTCTGTGGTTCTTCCGCGATCCCGAGCGCCAGATACCGACTGCCGAGGGCGTCATCGTGTCTCCCGGAGACGGCAAGGTTACCGACGTCTCCCTTACGGAGATGAATGGCGAGTCGCGCACTCGCGTCAGCATTTTTCTAAATGTCTTCAATGTTCACGTGAACCGTTCGCCGATCGCGGGTGAAATCACCGCCGTGAACTACAAGCGCGGCAAATTCGGCAACGCCATGGGGGCGGTTTCAGCCGAAGAGAACGAACAGAACGTGGTAACCGTGCGCGGCGATTCGGGTACCGTCATTTTTAAGCAGATTGCCGGACTACTGGCGCGCCGCATCGTGTTCAACAAGAAAGTTGGCGATCATGTGGCCCGAGGCGAGCGCGTGGGACTCATCAAGTTTGGCTCGCGGGTTGACGTGATCTTTCCGGCCGGCGCCGAAATCAAAGTCAAAGTCGGAGATCATGTGGCCGGAGGTTCTTCCGTGCTGGCGGTTTGCCAGGCATGCGTCGTGGAGTTCGGCTCGCGTAAGGCGGCGGAGGCGAGATGAGCGATCATCCGGCCGAATCCCCGCAGTTAGTCTCGCGGTCGCGCCCTAAACACAAGGGGCTCTACATTCTGCCTTCCTTGTTTACGGCGGTCAACATTGCCGCCGGCTATTACGCTATTTCGCAGGCCATTCTAGGCACGGCCGGCGACCCCTGGCACTTCGATCAGGCGGCCAAGGCCATTGGGTTTGCCATCCTGTTCGATGGACTCGACGGCCGCATCGCCCGGCTGACCAACACAACCAGCGCGTTTGGCCGCGAGCTTGACTCGCTGGCCGATGTCATCGCCTTCGGAATTGCGCCCGCGATTCTGGCGTGGCTCTGGGGCTTTCGCGCGCTGCCGGTCATGGACGATTCCGACCTTCGCGGAAAAGTCATACAACTGGGCGCGATTGCGACTTTCGTATTCCTCATGGCGGGAGCGGCGCGCCTGGCGCGTTTCAACATTCAGTCCAACCCGCAGCCTTCCAATCCCGGACGCCCCGGCAAAAAATATTTCGTGGGCATGCCGATTCCGGCGGGCGCTGGCGTGATCGCGGCGCTGGTCCACCTGGTGGCCGGCAATCCGCTGCAAATGTGGTGGCTTTCGATTGGCTGGGCGGTTTTCGTCTTTGCCATCGCTTTCCTGATGGTCAGTACCTGGCGGTTTTATAGCTTCAAAGAGTTGAATCTTGGCCAGCCTCGAAACTTCCGCTGGATCATTATTTTTGGCGCAATCATCGGACTCGGCTGGTTCTTCTCGCGATATGTGCTGTTCCTGATCGCGCTGGTGTACACCCTCGCAGGTGTGCTGGCGCGGCTCTCCTTTGTGTTCCGGCGGCCCACCTTGCCGCCCCCTCCCCCGCAGGACGAGGCCTCTCACGCCTGATGAAGAATGATCCCAAGACCCCCTCTGGAGCACATGCCGAGGCCGGAAGCTGGGGCGGACTGTTCCGCGTTGCGATCGTCGGAGCTGCCAGCCTCAAGGGCCGCGAGCTGAAAGATGTGCTCAACGATCGCAATTTTCCGGCCCACGACGTTCGCCTACTCGACGACGACGAGTCGCTGGGCCAACTAGAAGCGGTGGGCGATGAGCCGACCTTTATTCAAAGTGTCCTGCCCGAGCACATGGAGAACGTTGATTTCACCTTTTTCGCTTCCGATGAGAATTTCACCCGCAATACCTGGAGCATGGCGAAAAAAGCCGGCAGCGACATCATCGATCTCTCGTATGGGTTAGAAGGTGAGCCCGATGTGGCGATACGCGCCCCCTGGGTCGAGCGCGAAATCGGCACCGTGCCTGCCGTTAGTCTCGCCGGCGCCCCGGTAAGAATCGCCCATCCGGCGGCGATGGTGCTCGCCGTACTGCTGCTGCGCGCCCAGAAGGTCTCGAAAATAATTCGGGCGGTTGCCACGGCTTTCGAACCTGCTTCCGAGCGCGGCAAACGCGGCATGGACGAACTGCACGAGCAGACGGTGAACCTGCTCTCGTTCCAGCAGTTGCCCAAGAGTGTTTTCGACACCCAGGTTGCGTTCAACATGGTCGATCACTACGGCGAGAAATCCGCGCCGTCGCTGGAAACCATTGAGCAGCGTATTCAGCGCCATTTCAAGAGCATTGTCCACGGCAAAGTGGACGTACCTTCGCTGATGCTGCTGCAGGCGCCGATCTTTCACGGCCATGCCTTCTCGCTTTACATTGAAATGGAGCGTCAGGCCAAGGTGGATGAGTTGACTGGCGCGCTCGCCGGCGAGCACGTGGACGTGTCACAGGGCGGCGAGGACTCGCCCAGCAACGTAAACGCCGCCGGACAGGAGCATATTCAGGTGTATGTCCGCCGCGACCCGGTGCGCGAAAACGGATTCTGGCTGTGGGCGGCTTCCGACAACTTGCGCATTGCCGCGCTGGCAGCGGTGGAGTGCGCCGAGTCATTGGTCGCCGGTCGTCCGCGGGGAACTGTGCAGTGATGAAGTTTCAACCCACTGGTTCGACGGCTCTTGTGGTTTGCGTCACCCTGTTGCTTGCCGCCGCCGGATGCGGATACCACACCAGCGGCCATGCGGTGCGTCTGCCGAACGACATCCACACGCTCTACGTGCCCATGTTCGACAACACCACCCAGACGTTTCGCGTGGAGCAAACCTTTACCGCGGCCGTGATCCAGGAATTGCGCAGCCGAACCAGCTACCACATCGTAACTACCAACGACGGTACGGCCGATGCCACCCTAAAGGGGACGATCTATTACACCGCGAATACTCCTTTGACCTACGATTCGGTCACCGGACGCATTTCCTCGTCGGTGATAACCGTCAACGCAAAGGTCTCGCTGGTCAGCCGGGCGGGTAAAACGCTGTGGGACAATCCGAATTACATGTACCGCGAACAGTATCAGGTGTCTCGCGACGTCGGCAGCTTCTTCGACGAGTCGAATCCCGCGTTCCTGCGTGTCGCTAATGAGTTCGCCAAGTCGCTGGTAAGCAACATCCTGGAGGCCTATTAGTGCGCAGCTTCGCCGCGTCAGACCGGTTCGTGGCCGATGTGCAGGCCCGCAAGCTGGCGCCAGGCTACGTCTTCGTAGGCGACGAGGCGTTCTTCCGCAAACGTTGCCGCGATGCCGTCCTGCAACAGCTTATTCCCGCCGATGTACGCGGGTTGAGCGTGTACGACATGGATCTCGCGGAAGTCGAGTTGCAGCAGGTTCTGGACCGGGCACGTACGCCGTCGCTGATGGCGCCCTTCCAGGTCTTTTTCATTCGTGGAGTCAAGAATCTCTATACTCGCGGCAAGCACGACGACGAGTTCGCCGCCATCGAGGACTACTTCAAGAATCCCAATCCCGACGCCTTGGTGGTGTTTGTGGCCGACCACATCAATATTCCCGCCGACGTCCGTCGCATGGACCTGACCGACAAAGACCGCTACGAGCGTATTCGCGAGACACTCGGCGAGTACTGCACCGTGCTGGAATTCGCGCGCGTGGACGAGGGCGACGCGGTGAAGTGGGCCATCGAGAACGCCAACGCTGGGGGAGTGAAGCTCGATGCCGACGCCGCACGTGAACTGGTGGATTCGCTTGGCGGCGACATGATGATGGTAGCCAACGAACTCGAGAAGCTGGTGCTCTACGTGGGCGAAAAGAAGCGCATCACGCTCGGCGATGTCGAGACTATGGTGCTGGCGGCAAAGCAACGCTCGTTCTACGAACTGACCGACGCCATCTCAGCCCGCGATCGCGCCCGCGCTCTCGCAGTCCTGGACGCAATCCTGAACACCGGCGATGGCGAGGAAGCCGCCATCGGACATCTCTACATGCTCTCGCGAACTTTCCGGCAGATGCTGGTGATTTTCGAGCGCAACGTCCGCGACACGCGAGCTCTGTGGCAGGCGCTCTGGCAGGGCTTTCGCGTGCCACCGTTCGCGGCCGAAGACGTCATTCGCCAGGCCCGGCGTTACAAGTCACGGCGCGAACTCACTAGCGCGATTCGGCGCATTGCGCGGGCTGACCTTGCGCTTCGATCGAATCCGGTAAGCAAGCGGTTTGTGCTGGAGAACCTGGTGCTCGATCTGACCGCGGAGCCGAAAGCCGCCGAAGCTGGATGGACCCAGGAAGAGCTGCCAGTCTAAGCATGGACGTCGAGGCGTATCTCCATCGCATTAAATACGACGGTCCCCGCGAGCCGTCACTCGCGACGCTTCGCGGCCTGCATCGCCGGCACATGCGCACTGTCCCGTTCGAAAACCTCGACATCGCGCTCGGCAACCGCATCCAACTCGACCCCGGCTCGGTATATCAGAAGATTGTGATGCGCAACCGCGGAGGGTATTGCTACGAACTGAACAGCCTGTTTCATCACCTGCTCAAAACCCTGAGGTTTAACGTCTGCATGCTGTCGGCGCAGGTGCGACGCGAAGATGGAAGTTTTGGGCCGGAACTGGATCACATGTTGCTCAAGGTCACGCTCGATGAGCCATGGATCGCCGATGTGGGCTTTGGGGATACGTTCGTCGAACCGCTGCTATTCGTGTCCGGAGCCAGCCGTGAAGAGAGCGGGCAGCGATTTGGCGTGGCGAACGAGGGTGGAATTTGGGAGATATTCAAGCAGGACAAGGACGGTAAGGTCGCGCTCTATCGATTTGCCGACGTGCCACGCCGCCTTTCCGATTTTGAGGACATGAATCAGTACCAGCAAACCTCTCCGGAGTCGGGGTTCACGCGACGTCGCATCTGTACCCGGGCCACGTCGCAGGGACGAATTACGCTGGCGGGAATGCGATTCATCGTTACCAGTAGCGGCCTGCGCGATGAGCGCACGCTGCGTGATCAGTCTGAGCTACGTCGGTGCCTCCGCGAACGATTTGGGATTAAGTTCGAGCGGAAGACGGATCTGTCAAAACTCACAGAATGAGTTTCTGCGGACGGTATTGTTTAGCCTCCGGCTTCGATCAGGGTCAGGAGACTCTCGACCGTCGGAATCCGGTGCGCGCGCTGATAGGAAAAGACGCTACGGCCATCCGCCAAAACTTCGAGTTCATGGGAGGCGTGCCGCATTCTCGGCCGAATGCCGTGCTTCGATTTGAGTTCGCGCTTCAGGCTCCCGGCCAAGCGTCGTAAACCGGTTCAAACCAGGCAACGACGAATCTCGATCTTGGTATTTTTGTCCATAAGTTTGATTGCGCTGAAATCGCGCGGGTCCTGAGAGACCAGCACCAGCACAGCGACACCTCTGAAACGTAGGTCTACTTCTTCTCGGCGACTTCCACCTTGGCGGTCGTGTCGGCCCAGTCGAGCTTCAGGACTGCGGAAGTTGCGCCGGTCTGATCGAAGCCGATGGTGAATTGCTCGGTGGGCGAGGCATTCTTGGAGAGCTTCATCTCCACGCGCGCGAGGTCCTGCTTCTCGTCGTAATCCGTTCCCCACTGTCCGGTCTGCTTGTTAATGATAAGCGTCCATTTCTTCTCTTCCGGGATCGTATAGAGGGTATAGCTGCCTGCGGGGACGCTCGCGCCGCCGATGGTTAGGTTCACGTCGGTCTTGAGGCTGGTGGCGGAGTTCGCGCCCGTACGCCAGACCTGTCCGTAGGGAACCAGTCCGCCAAAGATCTTCCGGGTGCGCATCGAGGGGCGGCTGTAATCGATGGTGATGGTCTTCCCATCAGCGAAGGTGAACGTCGCGGTTCCCGCAGGGCTCAGTGGCGCCTTCTGTTGTTCCTGGGCAGTGATGCCTGCGGCGAGAATTGCAACCATGACGGCGACGAATAACATGCGGCTCTGCATTGAACTCTCCTTTGACGTTCCAATCTTACGACGATGGCGGCCATCCTATTATTCACGTTCGCGGCAGACGTTACAATCATGCCCATGAGCGTACTGGATGAGAAGCGCAAAGAGCTTGAGCATTACGAGTTCCGTATGGGTGTGGCGCGAGGAAGGCTCGCGGTAGCTCTCGACGCCTTGACCGACGCACTCACCATGGTGGGTCAGCATGGGGTCTATTGCCAGAGCGCTCGTCAACCCGGCAAGCCTGCTATGGATATCCAGATCGTGATGAAGAGCATCACGGATGCCAAGGAATTGATTACGTCGGTGATGGAAGAGATTCGCAAACAGAAAGAAGCGGAAGATTCACCACAGAGGCACTGAGAAGACTTATCTACATTCGACTTTGGATCTAGGCTTTCTTCTCGACTACTGCCAGCCGCTCGCTCAAGGGAGAAACTTGACGCAGAACTTCGAGCTGGTTATTCGCCCGCAACGCTGCAAACTCAGAACGCATTTCAGCCCTGAAGGCTTCAATGGTCTTGACCAGCGCGTCGTGCTGGACCTCCATCTGCTTCTGGAGGGAATCCTGGTGTTTTTGAAGCGACTCCTGACGGGACAGAATGGCTTTCAGATCAGGAGCGACCAAGTCCTGAATCACCTGCCGCAATCCGGTGATTAAGTCTGTCATGGCGCAATCCTACAACCGGTTGCCCGGTGCCGCAAGTAAACGGTCGAGTCGCAACGCAAAGCGGGGAGCGAAGCGACATCGTTCACCACAGAGGCACTGAGGCACGGAGGCACAGAGAAACCGTTTCCAACTCTTCCCGGTCTCTCTGTGCCTCCGTGGTTAGAACTCCTCTAAACGGTTACGTACTTGCCGGTCTCGATCACCCGAGCCGCAACCAGTTCCTGTAGCGCGATCACGTTGACCGGTTCGTGCTTCGCCAGCCTCCGGACAATCGCAATCTGGGTGCGCATCATGTCGCCTTCGGCCACGGCCGCGATCACTTTCTTGGCATTGGCTTCCAGACGGCCCATCGCACCCGCGATGTAGACCTGGGTCATCGCGGTCACCAGAGCGCTCTTCTGCTCGCCATTGGCCTCGATGAACTTGCGCGCCCGCAGCAGGCAGGAATCCATGGCAAATGACTCGATCACCATGTCGGCAATCGCGCCCATGATTTCCTGCTGATCGGCCAGCTTCTGCATGTACTTTTGCGAAGCCGCTCCGGCCACCAGCATCGCGAGCTTCTTGGCGTTGCCGACAATCTTCTGTTCGGCAGCCAGGGTGCCCTCGAGTTCATCGAATGATGGGCCCGCCATCACTTCGTCCATGGTCTTCTTGATGGCCGGCAGCAGCGCGAGCTGTCCGCTCATGGCACGCTTCAGCAACCATCCCGTGATGATGAGGCGGTTGATTTCGTTGGTGCCCTCGAAGATGCGGTTGACGCGCGAGTCGCGATACGCCCGCTCCGCTGGGTACTCTTCGACGAAGCCGTAGCCGCCGTAAATCTGCACGGTTTCGTCGACCACGAAGTCGAGCATTTCCGAGCCCGCAACCTTGATGATGGAGCACTCAACCGCGTACTCCTCGATCGCCTTGCGAATGACCTCGCTGCTCTTCTCGCCTTCGGGCATGGCGTTTTCCATCATGCCGACGGTGCGATAGACCATCGATTCATTGGCATAAATGCCGATCGCCATCTGCGCCAGTTTTTCGCGGATCAGGCCGAAGTCGGAAATCGGCTTGCCGAAAGCCTTGCGGTCCTTCGCGTAGGCGACGGCGTTCTGAATCGAGGTGCGCGCTCCGCCGACGCAGCCCGCGCCCAGCTTGAAGCGGCCCACGTTGAGAATGTTGAATGCGATGATGTGGCCCTTGCCGATGTCGCCGAGTACGTTCTCGACCGGCACCTTGCAGTCGTTGAGGATGAGCGGCGCGGTGGAGGAGCCGCGGATGCCCATCTTCTTTTCTTCGGCGCCCACGGAGAAGCCGAGGAAGTCTTTCTCTACCAGGAAAGCGGTGAACTTCTCGCCATCGACCTTGGCGAAGATGGTGAACAGATCGGCGAAGTGGGCGTTGGTGATCCACATCTTCTCACCGTTGAGGATGTAGTGCTTGCCGTCAGGAGACAGGACCGCGCGAGTGCGGCTGTTGAGTGCGTCGGAGCCGCTAGTGCTTTCCGACAACGCGTAGGCGCCGATGATCTCGCCCGAAGCCAGCCGGGGCAGATACTTCTTCTTCTGTTCTTCGGTGCCGAAGAAGACGAGAGGCAGGGTGCCGATGCCGGCATGTGCGCCCATGGAGACGACAAAGCTGCCGCACTTGGCCATCTGGTCGGCGATGATGGCGGAAGAAATCTTGTCCATGTCGGAGCCGCCGTATTCCGCCGGAACGTCGGCGTTGGTCAGGCCCATTTCTGCGGCCTTCTTGAGCAGGTCGCGGGTGAGCTGCCAGTCTTTATGCTCAATTTTTTCGATGTTGGGGAGGAGTTCGTTGACCGCAAACTCATCGGCGAGCTTGACGATCATCTGCTGGTCTTCGTTGAAGTCTTCGGGAGTGAAAACGTTCTCCAGGTTGTGGTCTTCGAGCAGAAAACTTCCGCCCGTAAGTTTCGTCTTGGGAGCTACTGTTGTCGTTGCCATGGTTCAACCTCAGTTGTAAGTCTCAAAAGTCTCTTACTGCAAATTCTCGAAGATGCCCGCCGCACCCATGCCGCCACCGACACACATGGTCACCATGCCGTATCGCGCACCGCGGCGCTTGAGTTCGCGCACGATGCTGGCGGTCAGCTTGGCGCCGGTGCATCCCAGGGGATGTCCCAGCGCGATCGCTCCGCCGTTCGGGTTGACTCGCGCCGGATCCAGTCCGCCTTCCTTAATCACCGCGAGCGACTGTGCCGCGAAGGCTTCATTCAACTCGATTACGTCGATGTCGCTCAGCTTGAGTCCGGCCAGCTTCAGCGCTTTGGGAATGGCATAGACCGGTCCCAGCCCCATCTCTTCGGGCTTGTATCCGGCGGTCGCGAAGCTCACGAAGCGCAGCAGCGGCTTCAATCCCAACGCTTTCGCACGCTCTGCGGACATGACTATCGCGGCCGCAGCGCCATCCGACATCTGCGACGAGTTTCCTGCGGTTACGGTGCCCTTCGCGTGGAAAGCCGCCTTGAGCGCGCCGAGCGCTTCCATCGACGTGTCAGCGCGGGGACCTTCGTCAATCTTGAAGATGATCTCCGTGCGTTTCGGTTTGCTGCCATTTGGAGTGGTGAAGCTGACGGGCACAGGCACAATTTCGTCGTCGAATCTGCCCGCCTCAATGGCCGCGAAGGCTTTCTTATGGCTCTCCACGGAGAACTGGTCGGCCTGCTCGCGCGTTATGTTGCAGCGCGCGGCCACTCGTTCGACGGTCAAGCCCATCGAAAGATACGCATCAGGATAGTTCGTGACCAGCCAGGGGTTGGCCGACACCTTGTTGCCGCCCATGGGGATCATGGTCATGGATTCGACGCCGCCCGCGACGACGACTTCCGCTCCACCCGCCATAATGCGTTCGGCGCCCTGGGCAATCGCCTGCAGGCCCGACGAACAGAAGCGGTTGACGGTCATGGCTGAGACCTCGATCGGCAGACCTGCCCGCAGCGACGCGATGCGGGCTACGTTCATGCCCTGCTCGGCTTCGGGCATGGCGCAACCGAGAATCACGTCCTCGATTTCCTTGGGATCGAGCTGGGGCACGCGCTCTAGAGCGCCCTTGATGGCGAAGGCGGCCAGGTCATCGGGACGGGTGGCGCGCAAGGTTCCTTTGTAGGCTTTTCCTACCGGGGTACGAACGGCACTGACGATTACGACTTCACGCATGAGAGGCTCCGTAGCTGGTGACTGGTAACTGGTAACTGGCAGGCAACAAGTTCGTTGACTCTGCCTTGCGATGTGTGCTGCACAAATCGGTCAAAAAACGTGATTCACGATTGTTTAGAATCAATGAGTTGGATGGAAATTGTTCGCATGAGTTTGATTCAAAAAGAGTTAGGGGTATCCATTTCTCGGGTAAGGGGTTACGGGCAGGATTTTTAACTATTCGTCGCATTTGTGCCTGTGGCATATTAACCAGTTGACCATCAACTTCTGTCGCCGCTACGCGGCGCACACTCTCAAAACCGCCCTACCCAGGGCTTACGCCATGGGCTAAAATTGTGCCGCCCTTCGGCTGATGGGGGCGCGCTCTCTGTCGGGCGTCGGATTAGTTCGGGTGTTCATCGGAGTCCCCGAGAAATGCATCTCCGACGAGTGCTTCGCACCAATCGAGCGCCTCTGTCTCGTGTTGTAAATCCCGAGACATTTCTTCGTAGACAGCTTGTAAGTCAGTGGAATCCATTTTCGTTTCTGCCGCCGCTACGCGGCTCTCTCCTCGGGGAGTCCTCCTCACAACCATCAAATGTGAAACACTTCCTTGACCCAAGGATCGTCAGCGTGAAAGGGACCATGTATCGACGCGAAGCAGCCTCTGCCCGGTACCTCCCGTTCTAGTCGCTTGACAAGCCAGTTCACGTAAACCCGCTTGTCGTCCTGATCAATTTCCTTCACGACGCCAAGCGCACGCACCTCAATGTTTGAGGATCCCTGACCCAGCATATTCTTGATCGCGATGCGATCACCCGGACGAATCTGATCGCGCAGTGCCGCCTGTGCCGGCTGTTCATCATCTCCCCAACCCAGGAACCAGTAACCTCTTCGAATGAACGTCTCTGACTGATCGTCTTTTCCTCCCCACATTGCGCCGACCACCCAATAATTTGCCACTATTCCTCCAGAAGAACACCTTTATGGGCTTCAGTTCCTCAGCGTCTTTCCCGTTTTCAACGTGAACTGGATGCGCTCCTGGGTTTTCTTTTCGCCCGCGAGCGAGATGAAGGCCTCGCGCTCCAGGTCGAGCAGATACTGCTCGCTTACCAGAGTGCCGGGGTTGACTTCGCCGCCGCAGAGCACGTGGGCAACCTTGGTGGCGATTTTCACTTCGTGATCGCTGATGAACTCGCCGCAGCGCATGATGTGGATTCCCATCTTCAACGTTGCCAGGATGCTTTCTCCGGGCGCCGGGATGTCGGTGCGCATAGTCAGCGGCCGGAAGCCTTCGTGGAAGAGTTCCAGCGCGCGGGTCTTGGCGTCGGTAAGGACGCGCTCGCGGTTCATGGTGATGAGTTCACCCGGTGAAATGAAGCCATAATTCTTGGCTTCCAAAGCAGAGGTCGAAACCTTCGCCAGAGCGACGATTTCGAAGGCCTGCTTCATCGCTTCCATCAGCTCGACGCTCTCGCCGCGGCCTTGCGGACGGATGTGTGTCGCCTTGTGGATGGCGCGGAGGGTCATCTCCTTGCAACCTCCGCCGCCGGGCAACAGGCCGACGCCGACTTCGACGAGTCCGGCATACAGCTCTGCGTGAGGCCGGCGAGAGTGAGCATGAAGGGTGATTTCGGTGCCACCGCCGAGGGTCATGCCGAAGGGCGCGACCACTACCGGCTTGGGGGAGAACTTGATGGCTTGCGTCATGTTCTGGAACTGACGGATGGCCATGTCAACTTCGTCCCATTCTTCTTCCTGGGCGGCCATCAGCAACATCATGATGTTGGCGCCGACGGAGAAGTTTCCGGCATCGTTGGTGATGACGAAGGCGTCGAAGTTCTCGGCTCCGCCGCCACCCTTCATGGTCTGGGTGATCAGCGAAACGATGTCGCCGCCCAGCGCATTCATCTTGGAGTGGAATTCGATGCAGCCGACACCGTCGCCGATATCGATGAGCGAGGCCCCGGCATTCTTCTTGACCACGCCGGTGGCTTTTTTCGCGACCGTGACCGACCAAACACCTGCGGGAACTACTTCGGCAAGGTACTCGCCGGTAGCTACGTCGAAGTACTTGCGTCCGCTGGCGACCTTGGGATCGTCGGCGTACCAGCTCGTCTTGCCTGAGGCCAGCAGCTTCTCGACGTTGGCAGCGACCGGCTTGCCTTCCTTCTTCATGCGCTCGACGGTCTTGGCGACGCCGGCGGCGTCCCAGAGTTCGAACGGGCCCATCTCCCAGTTGAAGCCGGTCTTCATGGCCTTATCGATTTCGACGATGGAGTCGGAGATTTCAGGGACGCGGTTGGCCGAATAGGTCCACAGATCGGTGAGCACGCTCCAGAGGAAGAGGTTGACCTTGTCTTTGGAGGGCGCGAGCAGCATCTTCAGGCGCTCGGGCAACTCGTCCACGTTCTTGGCCAT
>Ga0075521_10000052_pt1 | contig 22662 bp, 18 predicted proteins | sample NGEPerD_FD_74785 | JGI IMG/M metagenome (GOLD analysis project Ga0075521, IMG submission 74785) | Arctic peat soil microbial communities from the Barrow Environmental Observatory site, Barrow, Alaska, USA - NGEE PermafrostAB12-D | ecosystem: Environmental > Terrestrial > Soil > Wetlands > Peat ...
GCGGCGGGGAGATACGCGTGCAGCGGGACGTCGCCGAGCGAGAGCGGATTCTGCCAGCTCGCGGCCTGACCGTCGGTGAGCACGACGACTTCCTTTGCGGGAAGCGCAGCGGCGCGCGCGAGACTAGCCGCGCGCGAGGTCGCGGCGCGGAGATCGCCCGCGCCGCCGAACGGCTCGGTGTGCGCCGCGGCATCGAGCACGGCATCGCGGCCGCCGCCATGCACCACGCCGTCTGCCGTGACGAGCCACACGCGATCCGACGCCGACGTGCGCCTGAGAATCTCTCGCGCGCGCGACTGCAGCTGCTGCAGCACGGGGCGGCCGCCAACGACCGCCGACGTGCTCAGCGAGTTGTCGAGCACCACCGCGAGCGCGGTGCGCGCGTGGCCGCCGCCCGCCATGCGCACGATCGGATGCGCGGCGGCGAGCGTGATGAGCAGCACCGCGGCGACGCGCAGAATCATGAGCAACAGATTCCGCAGCCGCAGATCGCGCGAATGCTCCCGCTCGGCGCGCACGAGATAGCGCACCGCGGGGAAGTCGATGCGGAGGCCGGCGCGGCGGCGCATGAGATGGATGAGCAGCGGCACCGCGGCCGCGGCGCCGGCGAGGAGCCAGAGCGGAGCGAGAAAACCCATCAGCGTCTTACCACTAGGGCGCTTCCTGTCGCGCGGAGAACGCGCGACGCAGCGCGACGCCAAAGGGCGCATCGGTGATCACGGGCTCGTACGACGCGCCGTACGCGCTGAGCGCTCGCCGCCACTCGACGATCGCCTCGCGCACCGTCGCCTGGTACGCCGCGCGCACATCGGCGACCGTCGCCGCGACCTCGACGCCGCTCTCGGGATCGACGAAGAGCGCCTCGCTCGATTGCGGGAGGTCAAGCTCCGCGGGATCGAGCACGTGCATCACGACCACCTGATGCCCAGCGTTGCGCAGCCCGCGTACGGTCATCACGACGCTCTCGGGATCCATCAGCAGGTCGGAGATGAGCACGACCATCCCACGTCGTGCGATCAGTCGTCCAGCGGCCTCGAGCGCGCTCGCCGCGTGCGACGCGAGCCCCGAGCCCGGCTCCTCGAGCGCGGCGACGAGGCGCACCCACTGCCCCGTGCGCACGCGCGGCGGCACCGACGAGCGCACGATGTCATCGAAGCGCACGAGGCCGACCGCGTCGCGCTGCCTGAGGAAGAGCAGCGCGATCGCCGCGGCGAGTCGTTCCGCGTACGCGAGTTTGGTGAGGCGGGCCACTGCACCGCTCCAGGCCATCGATCGGCTCACGTCCAGCACGACCGTCGCCCGCAGATTCGTCTCTTCCTCGTACTGCTTTACGGCCCATCTATCCATACGCGCTGCAAGCTTCCAATCGACGTGACGGGGCTCATCACCCGCCTGATACGGACGGTGTTCGGCGAACTCCACCGAAAATCCCTTCCGTGGCGAACGATGCAGCCCGGAAAGGAAGCCATCGACGATCCACCGAGCAGTCACTTCGATCCGTCCGAGCGCCGCGATCGTTGCGGGGTCGAGCAGATCGGCGCGCGTTGCGCGTGCCGTATCCATTGTCGAGAGGAAGCTAGGCGTCGTCTAAGTCAATTCCAACTGTCACCGAGCCGACGGTAAGGTGCCGAGCCCGTTATATTTGCAGATTCCCCGCCCTCAACTCCCGGAACGCCGTTGAAGCTCGATCACATCCGTAATTTCTGCATCGTCGCGCACATCGACCACGGCAAGTCGACGCTCGCCGACCGGTTGATCGAAGCCACGGGCATGCTGCAGAAGCGCGAGATGAAGGCGCAGGTGCTCGACACCCTCGATCTCGAGCGCGAGCGCGGCATCACGATCAAGCTCAACGCCGTTCGCATGACGTACAACGCGAACAACGGCGAGGCGTACGAGTTCAATCTCATCGACACGCCGGGGCACGTCGACTTCACCTACGAGGTGTCGCGCTCGCTCGCCGCATGCGAGGGCGCGATCCTCGTCGTCGATGCGTCGCAGGGGATTCAGGCGCAGACGCTCTCGAATCTCTTCCTCGCGCTCGACGCGGGGCTCGAGATCATCCCGATCCTCAACAAGATCGACCTGCCGGGCGCCGAGCCGGAGCGCCGCAAGCAGGAGCTGCACGATCTCATCGGCGCCGACAAAGATGACATTCTTCTCGTCAGCGCGAAGGAAGGACTCGGCATTCCCGAGCTGCTCGAGACGATCGTGCGCCGCGTGCCAGCGCCTATCGGTGATCCCGATGCGCCCCTTCGTGCGCTCATCTATGACTCATATTACGACCGGTACAGAGGCGCCGTGCCGAGCGTGCGCGTGATCGACGGAACGCTCAAGCCGGGGATGATGATCCGCTTCGCCGCGGGCTCCGGGCTCTCGTACGAGGTCGCGCAGGTGGGTTACAACCAGCTGCGCCAGGTCGAGACCGAGTCCCTCGGCCCCGGCGAGGTTGGCTTCGTCGTCGCCAACGTGCGCACCGTGAAGGAGACGCGCGCCGGCGACACGGTGTTCGATGCGTCGAAGCCCGACGTCGAGCCGCTCCCCGGCTACAAGGAGGTGCACTCGATGGTGTTCTCGGGACTCTATCCGACGGACACCACGCAGTACGAGGGACTTCGCGACGCGCTCGAAAAGCTGCAGCTCAACGATGCCTCGCTGAACTACGAGCCCGAGACGTCCACCGCGCTCGGCTTCGGCTTCCGCTGCGGCTTCCTCGGCCTGCTGCACATGGAAATCGTGCAGGAGCGCCTCGAGCGCGAGTTCGATCTCGATCTCGTGACCACCGTGCCGAGCGTCGAGTATCACGTGTGGCGCACGGATGGCACGATGGAGCTGCTCGAGAGCCCCGCCAAGCTTCCCGACGCCGGCACCATCTCCAAGATCGAGGAGCCGTTCGTGAAGGCGCGCATCATGGCGCCGTCGGAGTACATCGGGCCGATCATGACGCTCGCCACCGAGCGCCGCGGCGTCTACAAGAACATGTCGTACCTCGACACCGCGCGCGTCGAGTTCGACTTCGAGTTTCCGCTCGGCGAGATCATCCTTGACTTCTTCGACAAGCTCAAGACGATCAGCCGAGGATACGCGAGCCTCGACTACGACATGCTCGACTACCGGGTGAGCGATCTCGTGAAGCTCGAGATGCTCATCAACGGCGACCCGATCGACGCGTTCTCGGTGATCATCCACCGCGACAAGTCGTACGATTGGGGGCGCAAGATCGCCGACAAGCTGAAGGAGCTGATTCCGCGCCAGCTGTTCGAGGTCGCGATCCAGGCGGCGATCGGGAACAAGATCATCGCGCGCAGCTCGGTGAAGGCGCTCCGCAAGGACGTACTCGCCAAGTGCTATGGCGGGGACATCTCGCGCAAGCGCAAGCTTCTCGAGAAACAGAAGGAAGGAAAGAAGCGCATGAAGCAGGTGGGATCCGTGGAGATACCGCAGGAAGCATTTCTCGCGGTGTTACAGGTGGATTGATGGCCCTCGCTGCTGCGACGGGCCCTCACCAGCTGGTCGTTCAGACCAGCTTCCTCGGCGACACCGTACTCACCACCCCGCTCATCGCGGAGCTCGCCAAGCGAGGTCCCGTGAGCGTGGTCGTGACGCCGGCGTCGGCGCCGCTGCTGGCCCGCAATCCCGACATCCACCAGCTCTTCGTGTACGACAAGCGCGGCGCGGACGCCGGGCTGCTCGGCTTTCGCCGCCTCGCGCTGAAGCTTCGCGCGCCGGAGTCTCGCGAGGGCGCGTCGCCGGCGATCGCGTACCTCGCGCAGCGGTCCGCGCGCAGCGGCGCGCTCGCGCTCGCGGCGGGGTACACGCAGCGCGTCGGCTTCGAGGGCTCGGCCGGGCAAACGCTGTACTCGAAGCGCGTGCGGTACCGAGAAGATCGGCATCACGCCGAGCGGCTGTGGCGACTGGCGTTTCCGGAAATGGACACGAGCGCGCCGCTGCTGATGGCGGGCGCGCCGAGCCCGAAGCTCTTCCCTGGCGACGCGGAGCGCGCGGCGGTCGACGCGCTGTTGGGCGAAGAGAACGATCTGCGGCCGCTCATCGCGCTCGCCCCTGGGAGCGTCTGGGCGACGAAGCGCTGGCCTTACTATGCCCAGCTCGCGCGGGCGCTCGCCCCTCGCTTTCGCCTAGCGATCATTGGTGGCGCGGCAGACCGTTCGGAGGCCGCATCTATCGCGAATTTTTCCGGCGCGCAAGGGGTGGTTGACGGCACGGCCTCGTTGTCGTTGCTTGCCTCAGCCGAATTGATCCGACGTGCGCAGTTACTGGTTACTAACGACTCTGCACCGCAGCATCTGGCCTCGGCCACAGGAACGCCAACAGTCACTATTTTTGGGCCGACGGTCGAAGAGTTTGGCTTCGGTCCGCTTGCTCCTCACTCCATCTCCCTCGGACTCGACGCGCTTGCCTGCCGCCCCTGCCATCATCACGGCCCTCCGCACTGTCCCCTCGGGCACTGGCGCTGCATGCGCGAGCTCGGGGTCGATGCGGTCGCGCTCGCGGTGGACGAGGTGCTCGATGCCTGCTGAGTCGACGCGAGTGCGCGCGTGAGCGACGCGCGAGTGAAGTACATCGTCGGCGTCGATCTCGGCGGCACGAACATCGTCGTCGGTGCGATGCCGGAGGACGGGAGCCGCCAGCTCTCCGTGCGCCAGGCGTCCACGCACCCGGAGGAAGGCGCCGAGGGCGTCGTCGCTCGCATCGCGGCGATGGTGGGCGACGTGATCGCCGATGTGTCGCGTAGCGAAACGGCGCGCGCCGACGACTTTCTCGGCGTCGGCGTTGGCGCGCCGGGCCCGCTCGATCGCGAGCGTGGGGTGGTCGTCGTCGCGCCGAATCTCGGCTGGCGCGACTTCCCTCTCCGCGACTCGATCTCGAAGCGCGTCGGGCTGCCCGTGGCGCTCGACAACGACGCGAACTGCGCGACGATGGGCGAGTGGTGGAAGGGCGCGGCGCAGGGCGCGAAGAACGTCGTCGGCATCACGATCGGCACCGGCATCGGTGGCGGCATCATCATGAACGGCGTGCTCTATCACGGCTCGTCGGATGTCGCGGGCGAGATCGGGCACACCACCATCGACTCGACGGGGCGCTACTGCCGCTGCGGCAACTATGGCTGTCTCGAGGCGTACGCGAGCGGCCCCGCGATCGCGCTGCGTGCGCGCGAGGCGCTCGAGCGCGACGAAGTCTCGATGCTCCGCCGCATGGTCGACGGGCGGCTCGACGAGCTCACGGCCGCGACGATCTACGCTGCCGCGAACGCGGGCGATGCGCTGGCGCTCGAGGTCGTACGCGACACCGCGAAGTTTCTCGGCACGGGCATCGGCAATCTCCTCAACATCCTGAATCCGGATGTCGTCGTGATCACCGGCGGTGTGACGCAGGCGGGCGAGCCGCTCTTCGAGCCGCTGCGCGCCGAGGTGAAGCGCCGAGCCTTCCGTCCGGCTGTGGACGCGTGCCGCATCGTGGCGGGCACGTTGCGCTCGAGTGCCGGCATGGTCGGCGCGGTCGCGACGTTCAAGCAGCAAAAGCTTGGGGCGGTCTGAGATGATGCGGCGCAAACGACTCGGCGTCATCAGCACCTTCGTGTGGGACACGATCTACGGACGCGATCCGCGCTCGCTGCCGGTGACCGAGTGGGGCGGCTGCGCGTACGCGCTGAGCGCGCTCGACGCGAGCCTCGCCGACGATTGGGAGATCGTGCCGCTCGTGAAGGTGGGCGACGACCTCGCGTCGCGCGCGCGCGAGTTCATCGCGACGTTGAGTCACGTGGCGCCCGATGCCGCGCTGATCGGTGTGCCCTATCCGAACAACCGCGTCGAGCTCCGCTACGAGACGAGCGAGCGCCGCGCGGAGAAGCTCACGGGCGGCCTGCCTGGGTGGAGCTGGCTCGGGCTCAAGCCACTGCTGCGCGACCTCGACGCACTCTACATCAACTTCATGAGCGGCTGGGAGCTCGACCTCGAGACCTGCCAGCTCATTCGCCAGAACTTCTCCGGTCCGATCTACTGCGACCTGCACATGCTCGTGCACGCCGTGCAGCCGGACGGGTGGCGCGTGCTGCAGCCGCTGCCCAACATCGATCAGTGGTGCCGCTGCTTCGACCTGCTGCAGATGAACGAGGATGAGGTGACGACCGTCGCGCACGATCCGATGGAGCTCGCGGCGATGGCGATGATGGCCGGCGTCCGCTGCCTCACCGTCACGCTCGGCTCGCGCGGCGCGGTCTACTTCGCTGCGCCGGGCTTCGACAGCCTCGCGGACCTCAAGTCGGCGAGCACCGCAATCGACGTCGGCCCGCTGCGCACCGCGCTCGTGCCCGTCGCCACGACGTTCGACACCGGCGATCCGACCGGCTGTGGCGACGTGTGGGGCGCGACGTACTTCGCCCGCCTGCTCGCGGGCGATGACATCGCCGTAGCGATGCGCGCGGCGCACGGCGCGGCCGCGCGCAACGTAATGTTTCGCGGAGCATCGGGACTCACCCGTCATCTGCGCGGGGAGCTGATCACACAATGACGACGGTCATCAATCTCCCGCCCTCGCTCGACGAGCGGACATTCGAGACGGTGCTCGAGCAGCTCGCGCCGATTCCGATCGACGAGAAGGTGCTGCTCGACGGCCGCCATACGCGGTGGGCATCGCCGTACGGGCTCACCGCGCTGCTCACCCTCGCGCAGACGCGCGCCGAGAAGCCCGCGCTCGTGACGCCGGAATCCGAGGAGACGGGGTCGTACTGGGCGCGCACCGGTTTCTTCAAGCACGCCGAGGATCTCTTCGAGATGCACGGCACCGTGCATCGCGCGCGCGCCAGCGGTGAGTCCGACGTCCTGCTCGAGATCACCTCCGTCGCCAAGAGCGAGGATGTGCACGAGGTCGTCGGGCGCATTCAGCAGAAGTCGGCTTCCATTCTCGTGAAGGAGCTCAACATCGACGCGAAGGCCACCATGGGCTTCGCGATGACGCTGAGTGAGGCATGCCAGAACATCGTCGAGCACGCGGGCCGTGGCGGATGGGTCGCCGTGCAGACGTATCGCTGGCAGAAGCGGCTCGGCCGCCGCGTCGTCGTGATCGCCGTGTGCGATGCGGGCGTCGGCTTCCGTCAATCGCTCGAGAGCGCGCAGGGCCGGCGCATGAGCGATCGCTGGGATGACGGCATGGCGCTCGAAGAGGCCGTCATTCGCGGCGTGAGCCGTTTTCGTGATCCTGGACGCGGGCAGGGGCTCGCCGGCGTCCGTCGTTACATCGGCCGGTGGGACGGCAAGCTGTCCGTTCGCTCCGGCACTGCCCGAATCGCAATCGTACCGAGCTGGGACGAGGATGTCCCGCTCGAAGAGAAGCTTCCGCCGTTTCCAGGTGCACAGATGCAAATAACCATACCGGAGCGGATTACCGACCGGTGATCAATCACATCGACCTCAGCACCGTGCTTCGCCGCACCGTGTGCGACCTCTATTCCGATCTGGTGACGCGCCCCACGGGCGCCGCCGTTCGCGACGGAATCGAGAAACAGCTTTCGGAGCTCGGTGACCGTTCGCTCACCGTGATCGACTTCTCGCACGTCGGGTTGCTCGATTATTCGTGCGCGGACGAGATCGTCGCGAAGCTCCTCATGCGCTACGCCGAGGCGTCTGCACCGCGCGACGCGTACTTTCTCTTCCGCGGGGTGAGCGATTCGCATCTCGATGCGATCGAGACGGTGCTCGAGCGGCACGGCCTCGCGATCGTCGCGCAGGCGGAGGACGGCACCGTGGTGCTCGTCGGCACCGTGGATGATCCGGAGCGTCGCGCGTGGGAGGCGATGTCGCGCCTCGGTCGCGCGATGGCGGTCGATCTGGCGCGCGAGGCAGGGATCGCGCCCGAGCAGGTCGAGCGCGTGATCGGCGCACTCTGCCGGCGCCGGCTCGCGATGGAGCTCGACGGCGGCTACGTGGTGGTAGGCGCGGTGACGTGAGTGGTCAACACAACGCTCCGCTCCGCGTCGCGCGGCTGATCGCCACGCGCGCCGGCGACGCCGAGCGCGGAACGGAGGTGCGCATGCGGGCGGACGATGCGCGCATGCGCTTGATCGAAGACGGAGAGCTCGTGTGGGTGCACGGCCCGCGGCGGCAGGAGCTTGCGACGGTGCGCATCGACGATACGCTGCCGCGCGGCGATGTCGTCTTGCGCGATGTCGCGGGCGCGTCGCCCTCGGAGATCATTACGCTCGTGAAAGCAGCGTACGGCACGCCGCGCAATCCAGGCCTCGTCTAGCCTCTCGGAGCAGTCAGTGACGCACAGCAGCAAGCCTCCAAAATCGCCAACGCTGGCGACGCTCGCCGTTCACGGCGGCCGCGATGCGCACGTCGTCGATGAGCCGGTCGACTTCCCGCTGTATCAGAGCGTCAACTTCGTGCAGGAGATCGGCACGGGCGCGGGGATGCGCTATCCGCGCTATGGCAACAACCCGAACGCGGAGCTCGTGCAGTCGCGACTCGCGCTCCTCGAGGGTGCTGAGGCGGGGCTGGTGCTCGCGAGCGGACAGGGCGCGACCGCGTGCGCGCTGCTCGCGCTGCTGCGCTCCGGCGATCATCTCCTGGTGAGCAGCTGGATCTACGGTGGCACGCACGAGCTCGTGACGAAAGAGCTTCCCGCGATGGGCATCCAGTGCACACTCGTCGATCCGACGGAGTCTCGCGGATGGCGGAGACGGCTGCGCAAGAACACGCGCGCGATCTTCGTCGAGTCGCCTGTGAATCCGACGTGTCGCGTGCTCGACCTCAAGCCGATCTCGGTGCTCACGAAGGAGCTCGGCGTCGCGCTCGTCGTCGACTCGACCTTCGCTACGCCGATCGCCTTCCGCCCGCTCGAGCACGGCGCCGACGTCGTTGTCCACTCGGCCACGAAATTTCTGAACGGGCACCACGATGTGGTCGCGGGCGCCGTGCTCGGCACCGCCACGTACATCGAAGAGGTGCGCCGGAAGATGACCGTGTGGGGGCAGGCGCCGGATCCGTTCGCGTGCTGGCTGCTCGAGCGCGGCCTCAAGACGCTCGACGTGCGCATCAAGCGCGCGACCGAGAACGCGATGCGCGTCGCGCTCTGGTGCGAGACGCGCCCCGAGCTGAGCACCGTGCAGTATCCCGGGCTCCCGTCGCATCCGGACCACGAGATCGCGCTCGCGACGCTCGACGGTATGGGCGCGATGATGGCGATTGTGCACCGCGACGGCGGCGACGCCATGACGAAGATGGTCTCGCGGCTGCGCACGATCACGCACGCGCCGAGCCTCGGCGGGCTCGAGACGCTGGTGTCGGAGCCGCGCTTCTCCTCGCACGAGCATCTTTCGCTCGACGAGCGCAAGGCGCTCGGCGTCCCCGATGGCTTCCTTCGCATCAGTGTTGGAATCGAGGATCCCGACGACATCGTAGCCGATCTCGACCAGGCGCTGCGCGGCTGAGTTGCGCTTCGCACGGCACGCGGCGCGAACGATCGTGTATCTTCCCGTAGCCGCCCCCCGCGCCATCTTTCGCGAACTCGAACCGAGCGCGATCCGCCGATGATCCGTTTCTCGCACGTCGTAAAGGAATATCCGCGTACGGGACTCGCCCTCAATGACGTGACCTTTCGCGTCAACAAGGGTGAGTTCGCGTTTCTCACGGGGCCGAGTGGCGCTGGCAAGTCGACGATCCTGCGCCTCGTGATCGTCGAGGAGACGCCGACGGCGGGCGAGGTGCGCGTGAGCGGATCGCTCACGAGTGGGCTGCCGCGCGGCGAGATTCCGCGGCTGCGGCGGCGCATCGGAGTGGTGTTCCAGGACTTTCGCCTGCTCGAGGATCGCACGGCGGAGGAGAACATAGCCTTCGCGCTCGAAGTCACCGGCGCGCCGCGCGAGGGAATTCCGGCGCGCGTGAGCCGCTTGCTCACGCAGGTCGGGCTCGCGAGCAAGGGGACGAGCTATCCGAAGGAGCTCTCCGGCGGCGAGCAGCAGCGCGTCGCGATTGCGCGCGCGCTCGTCAACGATCCGGTGCTCCTCGTCGCCGACGAGCCCACCGGCAACCTCGATGATCGCGCAACGCGCGGAGTCTTCCAGCTGCTGCGCGACATCAACGCGGCGGGAACGGCGGTGCTCATGGCGACGCACAATCTGGAGCTCGTGAAGCGCAACACGTATCGCGTGATCGAGGTGAATCGCGGGCAGCTCGTGTTCGATTCCGCTGACGGAAACGGCGGCGCGGCCACCGTCACCTCGTCGACGCCAACCTGATGCGACTCACCTTTCGCGAAGTCATGCTCGGCGTGCGACGCTCACCGCTCCTCAGCACTCTGAGCGTCGTCACGATCGCTTTCAGTTTGTTCGCCTTCGGATTGTTCGGCCTGCTCGTGCTCAACGTCGATCGCGCGCTGCGCGGCGTCGAGGAGCACGTCGAGATCGTCGCCTTCCTCGCGGACGGCACGCTCCCGGAATCGATCAGCGCGGCGATGGGCGACATCTCCGCCTTCCCCGAGGTCGCGCGCGTCGACCAGGTGTCGCCCGAGCAGGCGCTCGCGCGCGCGCGCGCGGAACTCCCGGAATTTCAGGATGTCTTCGACGCGAGCTTTCTCCCGCCGTCGCTCGAGGTTCGCCTCAAGGAAGGGCATCGCGATCCCGCGACCGTGAAGGACGTCACGCAGCGCATCCAGACGTACCCGTTCGTCGACGACGTGCGCTACGGCGAGGATTGGGTGAAGAAGCTCTACGACATTCGGAACATCGCGGGTGCCGCGGGGATCGCGCTCGGGCTGCTCTTCGCCGCCGTCGCGGTGATCATCATCGGCACGACCATCCGCATGACGGTGCTCGCGCGCTCGCGCGAGATCTCGATCATGCGCCTCGTCGGCGCGACCGACGGCTTCGTGCGCCGTCCCTTCCTCATCGATGGCTTTCTCAAGGGGCTCATCGGCGGGCTGCTCGCGCTGCTGCTCACATGGGGCGCGAACTATCTCATCAGCCACAATCTCATCCAGACCGTCTTCTTCGATCCGGGCATCGCCTTCCTCGGCGTGCTCGGCGGCGGGATCATCGGACTGCTCGGCAGCGCGCTCTCCGTCGGGAGGCATCTACGCCGCGTCTGAGCGCGCGCGTTGCCCTCGTTCTCGCGCTGCTGCTCTCCGTCGCTCCCGTTGTCAGGGCGCAGCAAAACGCGGATCAGAAGAGCGCCGAGCAGCGGCTGAAGGATGAGAAGGCGCGGCTCGAGGCGCTCAAGAACGAGCGCGAGGAGCTGCAGCGCCGCCGCACGAGCCTGCAGAACACCGTGCACGATCTCTCCGAAGAGGTGGAGACACTCGACCGCGAGGCCGACGTCACCGCGCGCGTGATGCACTCGCTCGACGCACAGCTCGACGCGATCTCGAGCGAGGTTGGCACCACCACGTCCGATCTCGTGCGCGCGCAGGATGAGATCACCGTCAAACAGTCGACGCTGCGCCGCCGCCTCGTGGACATCGACAAGCGCGGTCCGCTCTTCTCGTTCGAGGTGCTTCTCTCCGCGCGCTCCTTCGGCGAGCTGCTCGCGCGCTACAAGTATCTGCATCTCCTCGCGGTGCGCGATCAGACACTGGTCCATCGCGTCGAAGACCTGCGGAATCAGATCAACCATCAGCGCGCGAACCTCGTGCGCTTTCAGGAGAGCATCAAGCTCAATCTCGACGAAAAGGCCGAGGAGGAAGACCGGCTCAAAACGCTGCGACTCGAGCAGTCGCGCAGCCTCGCCACCGCGAAGCGCCGCGCGCAGGACACCGACGCGCGCCTCCAGGCGATCTCGCGCGACGAATCGCGACTGACCAACGTGATCGCCTCGCTCGAGTCGCAGCGACTGCGCGCCGAGCGCTCGTCGCCGAGCGCGCCACGCGTGGCGAGCACGATTCGCAAGAGCGCTGGCACGATGGACTGGCCCGTGCAGGGTCCGATCATCTACAGCTTCGGACGCGTCGTCAATCCCAACAACACGACCGTCCGCTGGAACGGCATCGGCATCAAGGCCGCGTCGGGCACAGAGGTGCACGCCGTGGCAGCGGGGAAGGTGCTCGTGGCCGACCAGTTCGGGACGTACGGGCTCACGGTGATCGTGCAACATCCCGGCGGCGACTACTCCGTGTATGGCTCGCTCAGCAAGATCACGACGCAGAAGGATGCGGTCGTCACGAAGGGAGAAGTGATCGGCTACGTCGGCACCGCGGATCCCGATCTCCCAGCGCATCTGCACTTCGAGCTGCGGCCGCAGGGGCACGCGGTCGACCCGATGGACTTCTTGCGAGCGACTCCATAGTGAGCCTTCTCCTCGGCGCACACGTCTCGGCTGCCGGCGGCACACCCGCCGCGCCGGCGCGCGCGGGCGCAATCAAGGCGACCGCGATGCAGATCTTCACGAAGCAGGGGAATCGCTGGGCCGAGCGCGAGTGCGACGACGGCGAGCGCGACGACTTCCGCGCTGGGCTCGCGAAGCACGGCATCGAGGTCACGATCGCGCACGACTCGTATCTCATCAATCTCGCGAGCCCCGATGAGGCGCTGCGTCGCAAGTCGATCGAGTCGTTCGTGTGCGAGCTCGAGCGCTGCGCGGCGCTCGGGCTGACGTATCTCGTGTCGCACCCCGGCAACTTCATGGACGATCGCGAGAGCGGGATCGCGCGCAATGCGGACGCGATCAACGAGGCGCTCGCGCGCGCACCCGGCGACACGGTGCTCTGCATGGAGACCACCGCAGGCTCCGGCACCTCGCTCGGTGCGACCTTCGAGGAGCTCGCCGACATCATCGGCCGCGTCCCCGAGCCATATCGCTCGCGCATCGGTGTCTGCGTCGATACCTGCCACATCTATTCGGCGGGCTACGATCTGGTCGGCGCGTACGACGATGTCTGGGCGCGCTTCGAGAACGCGCTGGGTTGGGAGCGGCTGCGCACGATGCATCTCAACGACTCGAAGACGCCGTTCAATTCGCGTCGCGACAGGCACGAGCTGATCGGCTTCGGCTCGCTCGGCGAGGCGCCCTTCCGGCGCATCATGACCGACCCGCGCCTCGCGCGCGTGGCCAAGGTGCTCGAGACACCGAAGCTCGACAACGACATGCTCACCGACAGCTGCATGCTGCATCTGCTGCGGGGTTTTGCGGCGAGCTGAGCGCGCGCTCAGCTCAAGTTTTCCGGGTGCCCTCCGACGCTAGAGTGAATGACACTCTCCACTTCCCCTGCGCCCGTATCCGCTTTCGCCCCAGCCGTTTCCGTCGACGCGCTCATCGGCTGCGATCGGAAGGGGCGCGTCACCGTGTGGAACGACGCGGCCGCCGAGATGTTCGGCTACACGGAAGCGGAGATGCTCGGGCGCTCGTACATCGTTCTCGTTCCGCCGAAGTACCGCCCCGCGCACGAACAGGGGATGCGGAGCCGCGGGGCGAAGCTGCCCGAAGCGCTCGCCGGTGGCCGGCGACGCTGGATCGGAGTCCGCAAGGACGGCACCGAATTCCACTTCGACATGACGCTCCGCTGGTGGGCGGTTTCGGAGGGCACGTGTGTCGCGGGCTCCATCACTGCAGTGACGGACACGAGCGCGGCGTTCGATCGCTCGCCGCCCATCAACATCGCGAACTACGACACCACGATCGCCGAGGCGATTTCGCAGCTGGTGTGGATCACCAACGGCCCCGGCCAGGTCGAGTACTGTAATCGGCGCTGGTACGAATACTTCGGATTGTCGAAGGGCGATCTCGAGTTCATCGCCGAGCGATCAATTCTTCATCCGGATGAAAAGGAGGCGTGGGTCGCGAAGTGGGTGCATGCGCTCGCGACCGAGCAGCCCTTCGAGCACGAGTGTCACCTGCGACGCGCGGACGGCGAGTATCGCTGGTTCCTCTCGCGATCGGTGCCGTTGCGCGACGAAAGAGGAAAGGTGCATCGCTGGTTCGGCACCTCGACGGACATCCACGATCAGAAGATGGTGCAGCGGCTCATGGCGTCGCAGCGCGACGAGCTCGAGTCGCTCGTGGCACTACGCACGCGCGAGCTGCAGATCATCGTCGGCGAGCTCGAAGCAGAGTCGCGCGCGACCTTTCTCGCGCAAAAGGCGGCGCAGGACAGCGAGCGTCGGCTGCAGTCCGCGCTGGATGGTGCACGGGACTTCGTCTGGGATTACAACTGCGTCACCGGCGTTGTGTATCGCAGCAAGGGGTGGAGCGGCATGCTCGGGTACGACGAGGTGGACTTCGATTCATCTGTCGAGCACTGGAAGTCCATCGCGCACCCCGAGGATCAGATCGTCGCCTTTCAGCGCTTTCAGGAATTCCTCGACGGCAAGTTCGATTTCCACGAGACCGAATACCGCCTCCGCGACATACACGGCGCATGGCGCTGGATCGCGTCGAAGGGAAAGATCACCGAGCGCGCAGCCGACGGCACGCCTCTGAAGGCGGCAGGCACGTCGGCCGACGTCACCGAGCGCAAAGCGACGGAGGAAGCGCTCCAGGCCGCGAAGGAAGAAGCCGAGCGCGCAAGTCGCGCCAAGAGCGAGTTCCTCGCGAACATGAGCCACGAGCTGCGCACACCCCTCAACTCCGTGATCGGTTTCGCGAACGTGCTGCGAAAGAATCGCGCAGGGCACCTCACAGAGAGCGAGGTCACCTATCTCGATCGCATCCAGGCGAACGGCGTGCACCTGTTGCGGCTCATCGACGACGTGCTCGATATCGCGAAGGTCGAGGCCGGGCACATGGAGATGGAGCTGTCCACCGTGCGGCTCGACGAGATTATTCACGACCTCATCGCGCAGTGCGAAGGGCAGACGCGCGACGGCGTGCAACTGGTGGCGGAGCTGCCGCGCGACCGCATCTTCCTGCGAGCCGACGCGCACCGCCTGCGCCAAGTGCTGTTGAATCAGATCTCGAACGCGATCAAGTTCACCGAGCGGGGCACCATCACGCTTGCGGTGATCTGCAACGATGCGCGTGAGCCAATACGCATCGAGGTTCGCGACACCGGCATCGGCGTTCGCCCCGATCGCGCCGCCGCGATCTTCAACTCCTTCGAGCAGGCGGATACCGGCACGACGCGCATCTACGGCGGGACGGGACTCGGACTTGCGATCTCGCGCTCGCTCTGCGAGCAGATGGGCTTCACGCTGACGATGGAGAGCGAGGTCGGTGTGGGATCAACGTTCATCATTGGGCTTGTTAATGACGCCGCCGCAAAAGGCTAGAGCGTCTGCTTCCGCCGGCGGCGCCGCGTAGCGCCAGACCAGCGCCGCGCCTCCGATTCCGACGGCCGCCCCCGCAACCACATCACTCAGGTAGTGCGCGTGCGCGAGCAGCCGGCTCACCGCGCACCCCACTGCCGCCGCGTACCACACCCACTTCGCGCGCGGAAACATCGCCGTGAGAATCGCCGCCGCCGCGAACGCGACCACCGCGTGGCTGCTCGGAAAGCCAAAGCCGCGCGAGCTGAAGGGGTGATCGCTGAACGGACGAAATGCGTACGCGTTGCCGACGCCGGGCGGACGCATCCGGCGTACGAGAATCTTGAGCAGCTCGCCGACGATCCCCGCAGCGGTCGGAGCCCCCGCGAGCAGCGCGCCGCGCCTCGACCAGCTCCACGCTGATTGATCTCGATCGTGCAGCGCGAGCGCGAGCGCCGCGAGCAGCCAGAAAGGGAGGTAGCCGAAGTTGCGCAACATGCGCCCCCAATCCGTCTCGTACACGCGGCCGAAGCGCACGTTGTCCGCGACCCAGCCATCCCCGAACATCGAGAGCGCAATCAGCGCGAGCGCGATGAGCACGCAGCGAACGATCGTGGCGCGCGCGGGCGAGACGGATGATGGTGTCACTGAGCTCCGCTGCGGGTAGTCAAACAACCTGTGCGGGATAACCTACGCCTGCTGCTGACATCGTAGAAGCCCCGTCATTAGCTTCCTGCATGAGTTATGATCGGAAGGACGCGCTCGACTATCACGCACGTGGACGCCCCGGCAAGATCGCGGTCGTACCCACCAAACCGCTCGACAATCAGCGCGACCTCTCGCTGGCGTACTCGCCCGGCGTCGCCGAGCCGTGTCTCGAGATCCAGAAGACCCCCGAGGACGCCTACAAGTACACCGCCAAGGGAAATCTCGTCGCCGTCGTCACCAACGGCACCGCCGTGCTCGGGCTCGGCAATATCGGCGCGCTCGCCTCGAAGCCGGTGATGGAAGGAAAGGCCAACCTCTTCAAGCAGTTCGCCGACCTCGATGTCTTTGATATCGAGGTCGGTTCGGAAGTGCCCGATGATCTGATCACTTTCTGCAAGCTGCTCGAGCCGACGGTTGGCGGCATCAACCTCGAGGATATTCGCGCGCCGGACTGCTTCTACATCGAGCAGACGCTACGCGAGGCGCTCAAGATTCCCGTTTTTCACGACGATCAGCACGGCACCGCGATCATCTCCGGCGCCGCGCTGCTCAACGCGCTCGAGCTCGTGACGAAGGACATCGCGGACGTGCGCGTCGTCTTCTCCGGCGCGGGCGCCGCCGCGCTCTCCACCGCCGAGCACTACGTGCGGCTCGGCGTGAAGCGCGAGAACATCACGATGTCGGACCTGCACGGCGTCGTGTACGCGGGGCGCCCGGTGGCGATGGATTCGTACAAGGCCCGCTTCGCGCGGGAGACACCGATGCGCACGATCACCGAGGCGCTCGTGGGCGCGGATGTCTTCGTCGGGCTATCGGTAGGGGGTGCGGTCACGGGCTCCATGGTCGCGCAGATGGCCGAGCGCCCGATCATCTTCGCGCTCGCGAATCCGAATCCGGAGATCACGCCGGACGAGGTGCGCGCCGTGCGCGACGACGCGATCATCGCCACCGGCCGCTCCGACTATCCGAACCAGGTCAACAACGTCCTCGGCTTCCCCTTCATCTTCCGCGGCGCGCTCGACGTGCGCGCGACGCAGATCAACGAGGAGATGAAGATGGCGGCGACGCGCGCGCTCGCTTCCCTCGCCAAGCAAGGGGTACCGGACTCCGTCGCGCGCCTCTACGGCCTGTCGTCGGTGACGTTCGGGAAGGAGTACATCATCCCGTACGCCTTCGATCCGCGCGTGCTGCTCTGGGTCGCGCCCGCAGTTGCGTGGGCGGCCGTCGCCACCGGCGTCGCGACGCACTTCATCGACCTCGACGACTATCGCACCTCGCTCGAGACGCGGCTCGGCCGCGCGCGCGGGATCATGCGCGGAATCATGAGCCGCGCCATGCAGAGCCCGAAGCGCGTCGTCTTTCCCGAGGGTGAGGAGCCGAAGATCATCGAGGCCGCGCGCATCCTGCTCGACGAGGGGATCGCGCAGCCGGTGCTCCTCGGCAATCGCGCGACGATCGAGCGCGTCGCCGCGGAGAGCCGCATCGCGATGGAGGACATCGAGGTCGAGGATCCCTACAGCTCGGGCCATCGCGATGAGTACGCCAAATACCTCTTCGAGCGCAGGCAACGCAAGGGGATGAGTCTCGCCGAGGCGCATCAGCGGCTCTCGAACGGCAACTATTTCGGCAGCGTGATGGTGGCGCTCGGCCACGCCGACGCGCTGGTGTCCGGTGTGAACCTGCACTATCCGGAGACGATCAGGCCGGCGCTCCAGGTGATCGGCGCGCAGCCCGAAGTCGGGATCGTGAGCGGGCTGTACATGCTCGTCTTCGAACGGCACGTCGTCTTCTGCGGCGACACGACGGTGAACATCGATCCGACCGCGGAGCAGCTCGCGCAGATCGCCGAGGGCGCGACGCGGCTCGTGCGCACATTTGGCATCGAGCCGCACGTCGCGCTGCTCTCCTTCTCGAATTTTGGCTCGGTGCAGCACGCCGAGACGAAGAAGGTGTCGCGGGCGGTGGAGCTGCTGCGGGCGCGGAACCCGACGCTGATGGTCGACGGCGAGATGCAGGCGGACACCGCGGTGGACGAGCGCAGGCTCAAGACGATGTACCCGTTCAGCACCCTGACGGAGCGCGCGAACGTGCTCATCTTTCCCAACCTGAGCGCGGGGAACATCGCGTACAAGTTGCTCAACCATCTGGGCGGCGCGACCGCAATCGGACCGATTCTCGTAGGGATGCGCCTCCCCGTGCACGTGCTCGAAGAGGGCGCGGAGGTGCAGGATATCGTGAACATGGCGGCTGTTGCCGTCATCGATGCGCAGCAGCACGCAGCTGGCACGCGTTGATACTCTGGACCAATCAATCACACACTGACTTCTCGGATCTCGTAACAAATGACAACTGAAGCGGCGCCTACCCCTACCCCCACGGCCTCGGGCCGGGCGGAAAATCGCAGCCTCGCGCAACAGGGACTGCGTCCCAGCGGATGCGTGCACTGGAACCTCGTCGCGCCGGAGCTGATCCAGCAAGCCGTGCGTCGCGACGAGGGGATGCTCGCGGACATGGGGCCCTTCGTCGCGGTCACGTCGCCGCACACGGGGCGCTCACCGAACGACAAGTTCGTCGTGAACGATCCGGACGTCGCGCAGGATGTGTGGTGGGGGAAGGTCAATCGGCCGATCGCGCCGGAGAACTTCGACGCGCTGCTCGCGGATGTGCGGAAGCATCTGAATGGCAGCAGCGATCTCTTCGTCCAGGATCTCTGGGCGGGCGCGGATCCCACGCACCGGCTCTCCGTGCGCTTCGTGAGTCCGAACGCGTGGCACATGCAGTTCGTGCGGAACATGTTCCTCCGTCCAACGTCGGCGGATTTGCCCGGCTTCCTGGCGAACTTCACGGTGCTGCACGCGCCGGAGATGCAGGCGGATCCGAAGCGCCACGGCACGCGCACGAGCACCTTCATCGTGCTGAGCTTCGCCAAACGCATGATCCTGATTGGCGGCACGCGCTACGCGGGCGAGCTCAAGAAGTCGATCTTCACGGTGATGAATTATCTGATGCCGAAGCAGAACGTGCTCTCGATGCACTGCTCGGCGAACGTCGGCGAGCAGGGGGACACGGCGCTGTTCTTCGGATTGTCGGGCACTGGAAAAACCACGCTCTCTGCTGATCCGCATCGCTTTCTCGTGGGCGACGACGAGCACGGCTGGAGCGACGACGGGGTGTTCAACTTCGAGGGCGGCTGCTACGCGAAGGCGATCAATCTCTCGGCGGACGGCGAGCCCGAGATCTATCGCACGACGCAGATGTTCGGGACGGTGCTCGAGAACACGGTGCTCAATCCGCACACGCGCCAGGTGGACTTCGCCGATCAGTCGATCACGGAGAACACGCGCGTGAGCTACCCCATGCACTACATCAAGCGCCACGTCGCGGGCGGGCGCGCGGGACATCCGAAGAACGTCATCTTCCTCACGGCCGATGCGTTCGGCGTGCTCCCGCCGATCGCGGCGCTCACGCGCGATCAGGCGATGTACTATTTCCTCTCCGGCTACACTGCGAAGGTTGCGGGCACGGAGCGCGGAGTGAAGGAGCCGCAGGCGACGTTCAGCGCGTGCTTCGGCGCCGTCTTTCTCGTGTGGCATCCGTCGCGCTACGCGCAGATGCTCGGCAAGCTCCTCGAGCGCCACGATGCGCGGGTGTGGCTCGTGAACACGGGGTGGTCGGGCGGCGCGTACGGTGTGGGCTCTCGCATGAAACTCGGCCACACGCGCGCGATGATCCGCGCGGCGCTCGCGGGCGAGCTGTCGGGGGTGGCGACGACCATCGATCCCGTGTTCGGGCTCGCCGTGCCGAACTCGATTCGAGATGTGCCGGTCAGGCTGCTCTCGCCGCGCACCACCTGGGCCGATCCCGAGGCGTACGACGCGCAGGCGCGCACGTTGGCGGAGATGTTCGCGAAGAACTTCGAGCAGTTCGCCGATGGCGTCGACACGTCGGTGCGGAGCGCGGGCCCGCGCGCGTGAGGCGCACGCGCAGATGACGATCGTTCGCGATCCGCTCTGGAACAACATTCCGCTCGACGCGGACGCGATGCGCCTGGTCGACACCGCGGTGTTTCAGCGGCTGCGCTACGTGCGGCAGCTCGGCCTCGCGTTCCTTGTGTATCCCGGCGCAACCCACTCGCGCTTCGAGCACGCGCTGGGGACGTACCATCTCACCAGGCGCACGCTCGCGCTGCTCCGCGAGCGCGGCGAGCTCTCGCGCCTCGCCGACGACGAGTGCGCGGTTGTGCGCGCGGCGGCGCTGCTACACGATGTGGGGCACTATCCGTTCTCGCACGCGCTCGAGGAGATCGGCGCGATGCACCACGAGGCGGTCGCGCGCACGCTGATCACCGGCGGCGAGATCGAATCGGTGCTCGCGAGCACGATCGGCGCGAACGCCGCGATGCGCGCGCACGCGATCATCACGGGCGAGAGCGCGAGCCCGCTGCAGGGGCTGATCTCGGGCTCGCTGGATCTCGACAAGATCGAATACCTCAAGCGCGACGCGCTGATGTGCGGCGTCCCGTATGGCGAGATCGACGTCGACCGGCTGCTGCACTCGCTGACGATCGTCGACGACCCGAAGAGCGGTGCGCCGGTGATCGGGATCGTCGAGAAGGGGCTCGCGGCGCTGGAGTCGCTGTTGTTCGCGAAGTATCAGATGTACCGCAACGTGTACTGGCACCACGCGGTGCGGAGCGCGACGGCGATGTACAAGCGGCTGGTGGACGATGCGCTGCGGAGCGGCGCGATCGAGGAGCGAGAGCTCGCGGGATTTACGGACGAGGGGCTGCTCCATCGCCTCGACGAGCGCGCGCCCTCCGCGCTGCTCGATGGGCTGCGCCATCGCCACCTGCACAAGCGGGCGTTCGAGTGCTCGTCGACGGAGCTCGACGCGGGCCAGGGCGACTGGATCGCGAACGATCGCGCGCGCGTGATCGCGTCGGAGGATGCGCTGGCGCGCGAGCTCGGCGTCGCGCCGGGCGCGGTGCTGCTCGACTATCCGGAGAAGCCGCGGATGCTCGGGCTCGATCTCCCGGTGCGCATGCGGGGCGGCGAGGTGAAGCGGTTAGGAGCGAAGGGGTGGCCGGCGGCGATCAATCTGCCGCTCTTGTCGCAGGAGCTCTACGAGTCGACGCGAGTGATGCGGGTGTTCGCGACGGAAGGGACGAAGGTGCCGAGGGAGCGGGTGATGGAGCTGTTGGGTTAACCCGCCTTCTCGTCCGCCGGCGTCGAAAACAGCGCCCATCCCCCCGCTCGCCTCTCGAGCACGAGCGCGTGATAGAGCACCGACAGCACCACCACCACACCCACCGCGATCACGCCGGGGCGTCCGTTCACCGGATCGTTCCAGACCAGCACAGTGAGCCCGGCGACGGCAAGCATGCTGATGATCTGCGGCAGCGGAAATAGCGGCGCACGATAAAGTTCACTCCGCCCCGTCGTGCCGCGTCGACGCCCCGCAATGCACGCCGCGCTGAGAAGCGGCCACGTCGCAAGCGAAGCAAATGAAACCAGCGGGACGATCGCGTCGAGCGGGAGGACGCAATATCCCGCCGCGAACGCGGCCACTGCCAGCGTGGCGATCCACGGCGATCCCCAGCGCGGATGCAGACGGACCAGCGCGCGATTGATGCCGTCGGCCCAGATCCGGTCGCGCCCCGTGCTGTACAGAAAACGCCCGTAGCAGGTGACTCCGGAAACGATTGCGTTGAACAGTGCGGCGATGATGCCGAGCGTCACCAGCGTTGCGATCAGCGTCGATCCTCGCTCCGCGATGAAGGCGGTGAACGGAGACTCGGCCGCCAACACCGTTCGCAGATTCTCTACGCCTACGGCCAGCCCCAGCATCGGAAGAAATTCGAGCAACAATGTCAGCACGGCGATGATCATCACCAGCCGCCCAACGCTTCTGGGATCGTGCATCTCCTCACTGAAGTAGATGGCTTGGCCTGCACCTGAGGTGGCGTACGACGCCGCGACGATTGCCAACACAATCGCCTCGAGCGTTGGAGTCGCAAGCCCGTGTGGGCCAGCCGCGACCGGCGCTGTCACCAGCGCAGTCAGCGACTGCACCGGATGCGCGAAACCGAGCAGCGCGACGACGGCGAGCGCGCCGAGCTCGATGACGAGGAAGGTGCCGGTCAGCTTGGCGCCGGTGCGAATGTTGAGCACCGCGAGAGCTGCGGACGCGACGAGCGCCGCTATCGCAGTTCCCGTTGCTGGCAGCCCGGGCGCAAGTGCGCGCACGTAGATCGAAACGCCAACTGCGGAGAGCGCGAGAAAAATCGGCGTTCCAAATAGAATGAGCCCGAATTGGATGAAGCCGGCGCGCGGACCAAGCGCATTGCCGATCGTCGCGTAGTCGCCGCCGGCGAGCGGAAATGCCGCACCCAGCTCCGCCTGAGAGAGCGTGAAAATCAGCGTCAACAAACCGCCGAGCAAGAATGCCAGCGCAGTCCAGGTTCCCGCGCGGTGCACCACGTCGACTCCCGCCACCAGGACCGATGCGCCCGGAGAGAGCACAGAGAGGGTGAGCAAACTCACCCCCACTGGTCCGAGCACGCGCTGCAGCGATCCCGCGCGCATCTCCTCGCGGCGCGCCTTGGGGTCATCGCCGGTCGCGCGTGCATCGGAGGGCACTTCAGGCAGCGGAATCGACATAACCTCGAGCAACGAAAGGTGAGCGCGCACGCACACGCAATCCAAAACAATAAAAAACCGTCCCTCAGGACGGTCCATGCATATCGCGATTACCTCAGCCCTTCC
>Ga0075521_10000053_pt1 | contig 22527 bp, 16 predicted proteins | sample NGEPerD_FD_74785 | JGI IMG/M metagenome (GOLD analysis project Ga0075521, IMG submission 74785) | Arctic peat soil microbial communities from the Barrow Environmental Observatory site, Barrow, Alaska, USA - NGEE PermafrostAB12-D | ecosystem: Environmental > Terrestrial > Soil > Wetlands > Peat ...
TAGAAGTGATGCCGGAGAATGTTCGTTTCGGGCTGCCACCTGAAATCGTCGAAGCCATCGGGGCTGCGCCAGCCCTGGCGGAGTAGGAGCAAGAGAAAGAATGGCAGAAGCGTTACCCCCTAATCCCGGCGAAATGCGATTTGGGAAGCTGGACGATATCAAGGCCCGAGTTGCAGCCGCGATCGACGCGTCTCGCAAGTACATGTTCTCCCTGCAGCACCCTGAGGAAGGGTACTGGTGCGGAGAACTGGGCGCCGACACCACGCTGGAATCCGACTACGTACTTTTGCACCGGCTGTTGGGAACCGAGAACCCGGAGCGCACGCAGAAGTGCGCCAATGAGATTCTGTCGCATCAGAATGAAGATGGCGGCTGGCCGATCTTCAATGGCGGGCCGTCGAACATCAGCGCGTCGGTAAAGGCCTACTTTGCGCTCAAGATGGCGGGCCACAGTCACGAACATCCAGCACTTGCCAAGGCACGCGAGCGCATTCTGGTAATGGGTGGAGTGACCGAGGTCAACACCTTTACCAAGATCTACCTTTGTTTCCTTGGCCAGTATGACTATGATGCGGTGCCGGCGATTCCACCGGAGATCACGCTATTCCCCAACTGGTTCTGGTTCAACATCTACGAAATTTCGTCATGGTCGCGTGCCATCCTGGTGCCGCTGTCGATTGCTTATGCCAAGAAGCCCTTCAAGAAGATTCCTGACGAGGAGGGAATTGAAGAGCTATTCGTGGGGGGCCGCGGCAAGCAAAATCTGCGCTTGAAGTGGGACAAGAAACTCGTAAGCTGGCGGAACTTTTTCCTGCTGCTCGATCGGCTGGTGCACTTCTTCGAGAAGGTGCACATCCGGCCGCTACGCTCCATCGCTCTCAAGAAGGCCGAGCGGTGGATGCTGGAGCGCTTGGAGATGAGTGACGGGCTGGGCGCGATCTATCCTGGCATCATGAATTCGATCATCGCATTGCGTTGCCTGGGCTACTCGCTCGATGATCCGCAGGTCATCCGAGCCATGGACGAATTCGAGAGACTGGGCATCGAGGAAGAAACAACCTTCCGAATGCAGCCCTGCATGTCGCCAGTGTGGGACACGGCTCTCGCGGTTTTTGCGCTGGCCGACAGCGGAGTTTCCCCGACGGACCATCGCCTGGTACTGCCTTCGGAGTGGATGCTGAAGAAGCAGGTGACACGCAAGGGCGACTGGTGCGTAAAGAATCCCAAGGCCGAACCCGCAGGCTGGTATTTCGAATTCAACAACGAGTTTTATCCCGACGTGGACGACACCGCCATGGTCATGCTGGCGCTCGGCAAGGTGAAAACGTCCAATGAGAACTATCAGGACAAGTCAGTGCAACGGGCGCTGGACTGGGTCCTCTCGATGCAGTGCAAGAACGGCGGATGGGCCTCGTTCGACAAAGACAACGACCGGATGGTGTTCCAGTACGTTCCGTTTGCTGACCACAACGCAATGCTCGATCCGGCGACGGTGGATATCACCGGCCGCGTGCTGGAGTCGCTGGCTGCTTATGGCTATTCCATGAAGGATGAGCCGGTGCGTCGCGCGCTGGAATTCATAAAGCGAGAGCAGGAGCCGGATGGATCGTGGTTTGGCCGCTGGGGTGTGAACTATATCTACGGCACCATGCTGGTGTTGCGAGGACTCGAAGCAGTGGGCATGGACCACCATGAACCTTGCGTGCAGCAGGCGGCGGAATGGCTGCGGATGATGCAGAATCCGGACGGCGGATGGGGCGAGACTTGCGGCTCCTACGACGATCCGAACACCAAGGGCGTAGGACCGAGCACCGCATCGCAAACCGCCTGGGCGGTGATGGGCCTGCTGGCGGCCAACGATACGCGCAGCGATTCGCTGCAGCTCGGCATTGGCTATTTGTTGAAGACGCAGCTTCGCGACGGATCGTGGAGTGAAGCGTGGTACACCGGGACAGGATTCCCGCGCGTGTTTTATCTGATGTACCACATGTACCGTCAGTATTTCCCGCTAATTGCCTTGACCGCGTATGCCAAGGCTTCGGCGGCGTCGCAGGAAGAGCAACTCCGGATCACTCGTACCGATCGCCGGACGAGCTGAACGCTAAGCCGCGCGCAGGCTCGCAGCGATTCCGCTGGGGCGCGGAATTACCATCATGAAATGTTTCGTCACAGGGGCGACGGGGTTTCTGGGAAGCCACGTGGCTCGCGTGATGCTCTCGAGGGGTGCTGATGTGCGCCTGCTGGTGAGACCCAGCAGCCGGACGGAAAATATCGCCGACCTCCCTGCGGAGCGCGTGGTTGGCGATCTTCGCGATCTGGAATCACTGAAGCGCGGGATGGCCGGTTGCGAAGTCGTGCTTCACGTGGCAGCCGATTATCGCTTATGGGCTGTCCACGGACAGGAACTCTATCAGTCGAACGTCGAGGGCACACGCAACGTTCTCCGGGCGGCGAGAGATTCGGGCGTGCGGCGGGTTGTCTATACCAGTAGCGTGGCCACAATGGGGTTCGGCAACAACGGCCACATGACCGACGAGAATGCTCCGGTCGGCTTATCGAACATGATCGGCGACTACAAGCGCAGCAAGTTCATGGCGGAGCAGTTGGTAATCGAGGCGGCACGGGGCGGCCAGGATGTGGTGATGGTGAACCCGACAACTCCAATTGGAGAGCGGGACATTAAGCCGACGCCGACCGGCCAGATTGTGGTGGATTTTCTGAAGCGCAAGTTTCCTGCCTACGTGGATACGGGCCTCAACCTGGTGGACGTAAAGGATTGCGCTGAAGGACATCTGCTGGCGCTGGAGAAGGCAAAGCCGGGAGAGCGGTACATCCTGGGAGCCGAAAACCTGACGCTTAAGCAAATTCTCGACATACTCGCGGCCATCACGGGACTGCCGTCGCCGACCATACGGTTGCCGTACGCCGTTGCCTATGCCACGGGTGTGATCGATACGCTGGTCACAGGCAAGATGTTGAAACGCGAACCGCGGGTGACGCTGGATTCGGTGCGCATGGGACGCAAGAAGATGTTTGTCACCAGCGCCAAGGCCGAGCGCGAGTTGGGATGGAATCCCGGCCCGGTAGAGGGGGCATTGCAGCGGGCGGTGGAGTGGTTCCGGGCGCATGGCTATGCCCCATAAGAGCGTGGCCGTGGTGGTCGCGATGCGCCGAGAATTGGGTCCGCTGCTGCGAGGCGTTCGGGGACGGCGGGAGGAGAGCCTTGAGTTTTTCGAACTCGGAAGCGCGGTGGTCCTGGTCGGCGGTATCGGACGAATCGCCGCCTTGCGCGCTGCCCAGGCGGTTGTGGCGAGATACAGCCCCACGATGTTAGTTTCAGCGGGTATCGCTGGCGCGCTCACTGCGACGTTGAAGGTCGGAGATATTGTCCGGGGTAGTGAAGTTGTAGATGCCGATTCTGGCGCACGATTCATGGCGAGTGGCGGCGAGTCGGTTATGGTAACAGTGTCGTCAGTCAGCGGCCCGGCTGAGAAGCGGACATTGGCTGATCGCTACAAGGCTGATGTGGTTGATATGGAGTCGGCCGCAGTCGCCGCCGTCGCACGGGAGCATGGGATCGAGTTTTCGGCGATCAAAGCCATCTCGGATGAATTGGACTTTGACATGCCCCCGATGGCGCGTTTTATTGATGGGAATGGCAAGTTCGCCACGGCGCGGTTCGCAACATATGTGGCGATTCGGCCGAAGTGGTGGTCAACCGTACGCAAGCTAAGGGCGGACAGCAATCGAGCATCAGTGAACCTGAGTCATGCGGTGAAACATCTAATCGAGGTACACGTAAACAGTACGCTGGAGAGTAAGTTGCCCCGGAAGTAAGCGGGCAAGTTTTGCATGTCCATTGCGACACAAGTAAACGGGGAATTGGGTGGGCGGACTATGCCCTCGATCATGCGCGCGGCGGTGTATCGCGGCGTCAACGATGTTCGATTGGAAGAGGTGCCAGTTCCCGCGATTGGCGCCGGCGAGTTGCTGGTAAGAGTTCACACCTGCGGAATCTGCGGCACCGATTTGAAGAAGATTGCGACGGGATCGCACTCCGCGCCACGAATTTTCGGGCACGAAACCACGGGCGTGATCGTCGCCGTCGGACAGGGAGTTTCGGAGTATCAGGTGGGCGAGCGCGTGATGGTGTTCCATCACATTCCATGTGGCGATTGTTATTACTGCAAGCACAAGGTCTTCGCGCAGTGCCCGATCTACAAGAAAGTTGGAGCGACGGCAGGCTTCGAGCCCAGCGGCGGCGGGTTTGCCGAGTACGTTCGAGTGATGGACTGGATCGTCAGCCGGGGCGGAGTCGTGCGCATTCCGGAGGGCGTATCGTTTGAACAGGCGTCGTTCATTGAACCGGTGAACACCTGCTTGAAGGGTGTCGAAACCCTGAGGCTGGTCCAGGGAGAGACGGTGCTGGTAATCGGGCAGGGCCCGATTGGCATTATCCTTTCAGTTTTGGCCCGAAGGTGTGGTGCGAGAGTAGTCACTACCGATTTGTTTCCGGAGAGGCTTACAATAGCTAAGACGTTCGGGCTCAACGAAAACATCGACGCCTCCATCTCCGATACGGTCCCGTCGATAAGGGAAATGACGGAGGGCCGAGGGGCTGATGTAGTTATTCTTGCGGTAGCTGGGAACGGTTTGATCAAGCCGGCCATGGATGCAACCCGTCCTGGCGGGCGTATATTGCTGTTCGCGCAAACGCAGCACGGGGAAGCCATCATCGATCCCGCTGGCGTTTGCGTTGATGAAAAGAGTCTATTGGGTTCATACAGCGCTTCGGTCGATTTGCAGGAGGAGTCAGTACGATTTGTGCTGGGCCGCGAAATGAATTTAGAGCAGCTCATCAGCCATCGTTTTTCACTGACCGAGTCGATTGATGCGCTACAGTTGGCTGCCCATCCCAAACCGGACTCCATGAAAGTGGTGATTCAGCCGGGTAGCTTATGGAAGGATTCATAGCGTGAACGGAAATATGACAGCCGCGGTCCTCTATGGCAAAGAGGACGTCAAAATCGAGCAAGTGCCGATCCCAAAGTTGGAGGAAGGCGAAGTGCTGGTCAAGGTTCAGGTGGCCTTGACCTGCGGTACCGATTTGAAGGTCTATCAGCGGGGCTACCACGCCCGCATGATCGTGCCTCCAGCGCTGTTTGGCCACGAATTGGCCGGGGTCATCCACGAAGTTGGGCCCAACGTCAAAGGATTCAAAAAAGGCATGCGAGTGGTGGCGCTGAATTCGGCGCCGTGCGGCACGTGCTTTTATTGTTCGAAGCACCAGGAAAACCTCTGCGATGACCTGCTGTTCAATAATGGAGCCTATGCCGAGTACATTCGCATTCCGCGGCGCATCGTTGAGACCAATTTGCTGGCGATCCCGAATCATGTGACCTACGAGGAAGCCGCCATGACTGAGCCGCTGGCGTGCGTGTTGCGCGGGTTGCATGAAACCAAGATGGAAATTGGCGACTCGGTGGCCGTCATCGGCGCCGGTCCGATTGGACTGATGTTCGTGCAGGTGGCCAAGCTCACCGGATGCAACGTGATTTCCGTGGTAAAGCGCGATTCACAGGTTACGGCCGCGCGCCGCGTTGGCGCCGACTTTGCGGTGCAGATCGACAAAGAGGACGACCCGGTCAAGGCGGTCCGCAAGCTTACCGTGGATAACCGCGGCTGCGACGTGGTGATCGAGGCCGTGGGACGTCCGCAGGCATGGGAGTGGTCGATTGACATGGTTCGTAAGGGCGGCACGGTGAATTTCTTCGGCGGCTGTGCCAATGGAACCAAGGTCGCGCTCGATACCCAGCGCCTGCACTACAACGAGCTCACGCTGAAGGCCACGTTCCATCACACGCCAGAGACGGTCCGCAAAGCGTTTGCCCTGATCGCGGAAAAGAAGATCAAGGGTACGGACTACATCACTGGCGAGGCGCCGCTATCGCGGTTGCAGCATGTTCTGCGCCACATGCTGAACCGCAACGGCGACATTAAGACCGCAATTATTCCGGGACAGTAGGCGACCGGGGTATACCACAACTCATGTCTTCCGCACCGACTGACAACCGGGTGTATGCGTCGCAGCCGGGCGCTACGTCTCCCGATAAGGCCGCCGCTAAAGGCTGGCAAGCTCTGCCGCCGGAGTACGCTATTCCGGAGCATGGGCCGTCGCTCGCGGAAGCGCAACGGTATTGTGCGCGGCTGGCGCGATCGCACTACGAAAATTTCCCGGTTGTTACATGGTTCCTGCCCAAGCATCTGCATCAGCACTTCTATAACGTCTATGCCTACTGCCGGATCTCGGACGATCTGAGCGACGAGGTCGGCGACAAGCAATTGTCCCTGGTACTGCTGGACCAGTGGGAGGCGGAGCTGGGGCAGTGCTATGCGGGCGAGCCACGACATCCCGTATTTGTCGCCCTGCGCGAGACGGTACAGGAATTCGAGATTCCCCAGCACGAATTCTCGGATTTGCTCACGGCGTTCCGGCAGGATCAGATTGTGACGCGCTATCCGCGCTTCGGCGACTTGCTGGGATATTGCCAGTATTCGGCGAACCCCGTGGGCCACCTGGTGCTCTACCTGTGCGGTTATCGCGACGCCGAGCGGCAGAAGCTCTCTGACTACACCTGTACCGCTCTGCAACTGGCAAACTTCTGGCAGGATGTGGCCGAGGACCACAGCAAGGGCCGACTCTATCTTCCGCTGGAAGATTTCTCGCGGTTCGGAGTGACGGAAATGGACCTCGCGCAACGGCGCGCGACTCCGCAATTCCTCGCCATGATGAAGTTCGAAGTGGAGCGCGCGCGCGAGTGGTTTCACCGTGGACTGCCGCTGGCAAAGATGGTGGACCGAAAGCTGTCGCGGGATATCGAACTGTTCAGCCGGGGCGGACTGACGATTCTGGATGCCATCGAGCGACAGGGTTATGATGTGCTGAACTCGCGGCCGGTGGTCTCCACGCGACGCAAGCTGTGGCTGGTGGCACGAGCGGCGCTGGGTAATCTGCTGTGAGCCAGCACCCGCTGCAATTGCGGGCCGCCTACGGAGTCTGCCGACACATCGCCCGCTCTGCAGCCAAGAATTTCTATTATGGCTTCCTGGCGCTGCCGGCTCGCAAGCGCAATGCCTTGTCAGCGGTGTACGCGTTCATGCGGTACGCCGACGACATTTCCGACGATCCCTCCATCCCGTGCGAATTGCGCCGCGAGAAACTGACGGAGTGGATGAATGGGTTGCGTCGAGTCGTGGACGGCGAGCGCACCGACGATCCCGTGCTAATGGCGCTGGCCGACACCCAGAAGGCGTTCAACATTCCGCTCGATCTTCTGGAAAAGCTGGTGCAGGGCACGGCGATGGACTTGCCGGAAGCGGACAATAAGGAAAAGTCCGCAGAGGGCAAGATTCCTGCGACGGTGCACTACGAAACCTTCGATCAACTCTACAACTACTGCTACCACGTGGCTTCGGTAGTGGGGTTGGTCTGCATTCGGGTTTTCGGTTACCGCGATCCGCGCGCGGAAAGACTTGCCGAGCAGACCGGAGTGGCATTCCAGCTCACTAACATTATTCGGGACATCAAAGAGGACAGTGAGTTGGGGCGCATTTATTTGCCGAGCGAAGACCTGAGGCGCTTTGGCGTGGATGCCAGGACGTTGACCAACGGGAATGCTGTCGCAGCGTTTCGTCCGGTGTTGGAGTTTGAAGCTCAACGTGCCCGGGAGTACTACCGTTCAGCGGAAGAACTGCTGCCGATGATCGATGACGACAGCCAACCGGCCTTGTGGACGCTGGTCGAAATCTACCGCCGATTGCTGGAACGTATTGCGGCCCGAAATTATGACGTGTTCAGCGAGCGCGTGCAACTCAGCGCCGCCGAAAAAGTTGGTCTCCTGGCGAGAGGATTTGTGCGCCGGCTGACATGAGTTCCCCGAGTTACAACCAGAAGCCGACAATCGCGGTGATCGGTGGCGGATTGGCCGGCATCTCCGCAGGAAGCGCGCTGGCCAACGCGGGCTACCATGTTGAATTGTTCGAGCGAAGGCCCTACCTCGGCGGACGCGCCTCGTCGTACGAGCTTCCGGGGACTGGCGAAGTGGTGGACAACTGCCAGCACGTGTTGCTGGGTTGCTGCACCAACCTCATCGATTTCTATCGCCGCCTCGGAGTTGAAAACCAGATCCGCTGGTATGACGAAATCACCTTTCTACTTCCTGACGGTAGCGCTTCGACCCTGAAGCCGAGTTGGTTGCCCGCACCCATGCACTCGGGGCCGTCTTTCCTGGCGTCTTCGGTGCTCGATCTGAAAGACAAGCTGGCGATTTCGCGGGCGCTGGTGGCGCTGATGCCTGGCCTTCCTGCTGACAACGGCGAGAACTTTCAGTCCTGGCTGATGCGACACGGACAGACCAAACAGTCGATTGATCGCTTCTGGGCGCCGGTGTTGATTAGCGCTCTCAATGACGAACTCGATCACGTTTCCGTGCGCTATGCGGCGCTGGTGTTCCGCGAATCGTTCCTCAAGTCGGCGGAAGCGGGGCGCATGGGGCTTCCCGCCGTTCCGTTGTCGCAACTCTATGGAGAGGCGGCGTCGTACATTGAGGCGCGGGGCGGGCGCGTGCATCTGCGGGCGGCGGTTGATTCGATACAAGCGGACGACGATGGTGTTCGTGTGTGCGTCGGCGCCGACGATGTGCGCGCTGACTTCGCCATCCTGGCCACGCCGTTCAACGGTGTTGCTAAGCTGCTGCCCGATACGCCCGAGATGAAGCCACTGCGGGAACAGGCTGGCTATTTCGGTTCGTCGCCGATTACGGGTATCCACCTGTGGTTCGATCGCGAGGTCACGCCTCTTGAACACGCGGTACTTCTGGAGCGGACGATCCAGTGGATGTTCCAGAAGTCGAAGATACTGAACACCCGGCGCGAGTCGCGCGAAACCGGAAGCTATCTCGAACTGGTTGTCAGCTCGTCTAAGACGCTGGTCGATAAATCGCGAAACGAAATCATTGACCTGGCCATGCGGGAACTGGCGGAGTTCTTTCCCGCGGTCAAAGAGGCGAAGCTGACCAAGGCGACTGTCATCAAAGAAGTCCACGCGACGTTTTCGCCTACGCCAGGGAGCGATGCTTATCGTCCGTCGCACACCAGTCCATGGCCGAGACTTCTTCTCGCCGGAGACTGGACGGCGACGGGCTGGCCTTCCACCATGGAGGGCGCGGTGCGCAGTGGATACGGCGCCGCCGAGGCCTTGGCGGCGGCGGGTGGCGGCCGTCAAACGTTTCTCGTGCCGGATCTTCCCCCGGCAGGGCTAATGCGACTATTCGGATAATTGCAACTAGCGTCCGCCAGTCTCTCGATCTCCGAATCAAGCGAACAGATTCATCTGTTCCAGCTCTTGCGGCGGAGGATACGCACGATGCCGGCTTTCGTGGACGATTCCGTGCTTCTTGCGCAGGCTGGCCATCAAATCAGAGAGCCGCTTGCTATAAGCCTTGCTTACGAAAGCCCGGTCGGCATAGCGCTTGCGATAGTCGGCGACTAGATTGGGGAACTCCTTCTCGAGGAACGGCAGAAATATGCTCGCCGAGCACGGTTTCAAGAACAGTGTGTTGGCGGAGATGTACTTACCGCCGGCGTCTCTGGTGGCTCGTACCAGTTTGTCGAGTGCCGCAGGGGAGTCAGTGATACCTGGCAGGACGGGGGCGCAAATAACGCCAGCTTTCAAGCCCGCTGCGAACAGCCGGGCCAGTGCCTGGAGCCTCAGATCGGGCCGAGGCGCGCGCGGCTCCAAGATGCGCGCGAGTTTGGTGTTAAGCGTCGTGATAGTGAGACTGACGGTGAGTGCGTTGTGTTCGGCAATCTGCAACATCATGTCGATGTCGCGAACGACGAGGTCGGACTTGGTGACAATGCCGATCTCGAGACCGTGATGCAGAGCGAGTTCCTGCAGAATACCTCGCGTGACTTCGAAGCGTCTTTCCGCAGGCTGATAAGGATCAGTGGCCGTTCCGAGTGCGATCTGCTCGCCGCGCTTGACCTTGCGAAGCTCCTGCCGCAATAACCACGCCGTTTGCTGCTTGACGTAGATCCTGCGCTCAAAGTCGAGGCCATCGCGCATCTCCATGAATTCGTGGGTGTAGCGGGCATAGCAGTATTTGCAAGCGAACTCGCAGCCGCGATAAGGATTGATCGTCCAATCAAAGGGCACACGCTTGCTTACGCAGCGATTGAGCAAGGCCTTCGCCGGCAGGGTGAAATATTCGACATCATGGCCAAGCTTGAGGGACTCTCCCCGAGCAGCGAGTTTGGCGATGCCGACCAGCGGGGCAGGGGATTTGGGTGGTTCGATTTGCAAGAGCGAGGGATGCATAACAGACACCGACTTTCGCTTTTTATTCTCCTATGGATAGTGCCTCGAAAACGGTCCGGCGTCAACTTGCAACGTTTTTCAGACCAAGAAAAAGCGGCGACCGAAGCCGCCGCGCGGTGGAACCACACTGCGGAGTTAGTTTTGTCCACCTGGGCCCTGTTGTCCCATCTGTTCCATAAGAGCCTTCGGAGGTGGCGGGATACTGATGTCCACCTTAGTCACGGGCCCAAGGCCGCTGAGCGGCTTGTCGAATTCCGCATCGTTGCCGACCACGAGCACAGACAACTTTTCCTTTTGGATGTACTTGCGCGCAACCTGCGTCACTTGGTCCGCCGTTACCTTGTCGATCTCGCTGCGATAGTGTTCGAGAAAGTCCAGCGGATAGTGATAGAACTCGTAGGCCATCTTCTCGCGCAGGACTTTTCCCGGCGAGTCGAAGCGGAAGATGAACGAGTTGAGAATCTGGTCTTTGGCACGCTTCAACTCGTCGACGTCCGGGGCTCTCTGCTGCATTTTGTCGATCTCCTCATACAGCGCCTGAATACCAACCACGGTGGTGTCGCTCTTGGTCTGCATTTCAATGTTAGTCATGCCAGGATGACTGAAACTCGTTCCTACACCTCCTCCGACGCTGTAGGCGAGGCCCTTAGCGGAGCGTACGTTGTTAAAGAGCCGGGAGGAGAAGCCACCGCCAAAAATCTCGTTCATCACCGAGACAGCGAAGTAGTCGGGGTTATTGCGGAGAATCCCGAGGTCGAGCATCGAGACTGTGCTCTGGTTGACATCGGTCTTCTGCACCAAGTAGTAGCCGGGCTTGGGCGGCGTGAACTTGATGTCGGGGTCTTTAGTCGGCGGACCTTTAGGCCAGGAGTCGAACGTCTGGCGCAGTTTGGCTTCCATGGTCGTGGGATCGAAGTCGCCGCTGATACCGAGGATGATGTTATTGGGATAAACATATTGCTGGTGCCAACTCAGCAGGTCTTCGCGCTGCACGGCGAAAACGGTGGCGTACTCTTCATCGCGCGCGTAAGGGTTGTCCTTACCATAGGCGAGGTCGGCGCTCACGCGTCCCACGATTGAGCTGACTTCGTCATTGCGGCGGGCGATGCCGGTGTACATCTGCTGCTTGGCGAGTTCGAGCTTGTCGCCGCGGAACTCGGGATTGCGCAGCAGATCGAGGTACATGTCGAAAACGGGCTCGAAGTCCGCCTTCAGACAGTTGAGGGAGATCGTGGTCGAGTCGGAGCCGTCGCCGGTTTCAACTTTGGCGGCACGGGCCTCGAGGAAGTCGTCCATCTGATCGCCGGTCTTGGTCTTGCTACCGCCGGTGCGCCAGACTTCGCCGTACAGCCCAACGAGTCCGACTTTGCTGGCAGGCTCGGAGATCGAGCCGCCGCGAATGCGCGCGGTCACGGAGATCAGCGGAAGCTCGTGATCGGGCTGCAGGAAGATCACCATGCCGTTCGCAAGCTGAATACGCGTCGGTTGCTGCGGATGGAATGCGGGAAGCGGCGGAAAGGTAAGTTTGTTCCAAGGAATAGGCTGCGCTGTACCGAGGCCCGCTGCCAGTAGCACGAAAGAGAACAATATCTGCACGAAGAGCGATTTCTGAGTTCGCATTAGTTTGTCCCCCTTCCCGCCGCTGCGGGATCCATCACTGTTTCGATGGATCCTATTGTGCGGTTGTTGTCCTGGAAGGCCTTGTTGGCCACGCGACGAATATCGGTTTTGGTGACCTTGTCCACCTTGTCGAGGTAGCGGAAGAGTTCGCGCCAGTCGCCGTAGCGTGTCTGGTAGATGGCGAGCTGCTGCGCTAATCCCTCATTACTAGCCAACCCGCGGATTAGGTCAGCCTTGGTGCGCGTCTTGAACATTTGCAGCTCGTCGTCGGTGACATCCTGCGACTTCAGCTTGGCGATCTGCTCCTGAATTGCTTTCTGCATTTCCTGATTGGTGTGTCCGGGAAGTGGGACGCCATAAAACGCAAACAGGTGGGCATACTTGGTGCCGGGAAAGCCGGAGAACCCGGCAGCGGCGGCAGCTATCTTCTGGTCGCGGACTAGCGAGCGGAACATGCGCGAAGTGCGGCCATTCGACATAATGTCGGTGATCGCGTCGTAAACCGCGTCGTCGGGATCGAGATAGCTGGGACGATGGTAGCCCTCTACGTAGATGGGCTGAGCCTGATCGCGCATCTTGACCTCTCGTACCGAGTTCTGCGGCGGTTCGACGGTGGTCACCTCTTCAGGCTTGGGTTTCGCCGGCAACTGCGCGAAGTACTTCTCCACGATCGGCATCACCTGAGCGGGATCGAGATCGCCCACCAGCGCGATGACCATGTTGCTGGACTCGTAATACCGGTGGAAGAATTCCAGCGCATCGGTGGCCGAGAACGACTGCAAGTCGGAGGCATAGCCGACTGTTGGACGGTGGTAAGGGTTGGCGGCGAAAGCGGTGCCGAGAAACTGCTCGATCAGGCGTCCGGTCGGATTGCTGTCGGTGCGCATGCGGCGCTCTTCCATCACCACGTTGCGTTCTTTGTAGAACTCGCGCATAACGGGGTTGGCGAAGCGGTCGGATTCAATGGCGGCCCAGAGCTCAATCATGTTCGACGGCATGGAGTACATGTAGCTGGTGTCGTCGTAACTGGTTCCGGCATTCATGCCCACGCCGCCGTGGCTCTCGACAATCTCGCCAAACTGGTTCTTGATGACAAACTTGTCGGCGGCGGCGATGGCGTCCTGCCACTCTTTCTTCAGCTGTTCGAGCTTCTGGGGATCGCGCCCCACGCGTTTCACGCGTTCCGCCTCGTACGCAGCGTAGGTCTGCTCAACCTTGGCGAGAGCGATCTTCTCCTCGGCGTAGTTCGTGGTGCCGATGTCGGGCGTGCCCTTGAAGGCCATGTGCTCCATCATGTGAGCCAGGCCGGTTTGGGAGAGTGGATCCTGGGCCGAGCCGGCATCCACAAGCGTGAAGAACGAGAAGACCGGCGCCTCGGGGCGACGGAGAATCAGGACTGTCAGTCCGTTGGGCAGGGTCTTCACGGTGACTCTTTTTTCAAATGACGCGAGGTCTTGTGCGGCCAGCGGCAAGGTCATTACCGCCAGCAACACCAGTGTCGCCAGCGCGGTGAAACGGAGCTTCATCGTGCCCCCAGATAGTAGGAAGACGTTAAGATGCTACAACTCTGAAAGTTACGCAGTATAAGACGGTTAAGTCAAACGGAGGAAAGCGGGAGGTCTGGGGTGGAATTGAAGTTTGAAGTACAAACCAGGGTCGGGGCATCATTCTGCCGAGCCTGACCATTGAGCAGATTTGCGCATAGCGTCGGAGCGGCAGCATACTCTCAAGGCGAAGCGCAGGATTGGTATATGGCGAAAAAGACGAAAAATGCTGAGCCTTCTCTCTACGTCGGAACCTCCGGCTGGGCGTACCCGATCTGGAAGCCCGAGTTCTATCCCAAGGATGTTCCGGCGAAGAGCTTCCTGAAGTTTTACGCAACCAAGTTGAACGCCGTCGAAGTGAATTACACCTTTCGGCGGCTGCTGTCGGAAAAGGCTGCGGAGTCTTGGATGAGCGACGCCGGACCAGACTTCCGGTTCGTGGCGAAGGCCAACCAGTACATCACACATATGCGGCGGCTGAAGAACGCTGAGGAATCGTTGCAACGATTTCTCGGTTCGCTGGAGCCGTTGCTAAGGCGCAAACAGCTCGGTCCGATACTCTTCCAGCTCCCGCCCAACCTCAAGGCCGACGTATCGGTGCTAAGCGAATTCCTCGCCCTGCTGCCGCCGGTGGTGCAATGCGCCTTTGAGTTTCGGCACGAGTCGTGGTTCAACGATGAAACCTATCAGGTATTGAGGAAGCATAATGTCGCGATGTGTATCGCCGAGACGGAGTCGATTACAACTCCCGAGAAGCGGACCGCGAAGTACATTTACTTTCGCTTCCGCAAGCCAAGCTACGATGCCGCCGAAATCCGCAAGCTGGCCGATCGTGTGGAACGTTGTCTTGCGGATGGGCTGGAGACCTACGCGTTCTTCAAGCACGAGGAAGACCCGCGGAGTCCATTGAATGCTGTCGAATTGCTGACAGGAGTGCGGAAGAAGCTGGCAGGCTGAATCTCGCTTGTTATTCCCGCAACACTCGATGCAAGCCATACTCACCTTGTGCAGAGTACCGATCCCAATGTGCGGCTGTTGAACTCGTTTCTCGACTATCTGAAAGTTGAGAAGGGATTGGCGGCACTCAGTGTCTCGGCCTATCACTCCGATCTCGAACAGTATTCCGAGTTTCTGCTGAAGCGAAAGCGTGTGCCGCTGGCGGCTCGTCGGCAAGATGTGCGCGACTTTCTGAATGCGCTGCTGTCGAATGGAGTGGATGGTCGAAGTGTGGCACGCAAACTTTCGGCACTGCGGCATTTTTATAAGTACCTGCTGCTCGACCGCTACATCAAGTCCGATCCCACACTGAACATCGACAGCCCACAGCAATGGAAAGTGCTGCCGAAGTCGCTGGCGGCCGACGAAGTTGAGAGCGTCTTGCGTGGTCCGGTTCGCGTCAAAGACGACCACATGTCGCAGGCGCTGGCCCTTCGCGACCGTGCGATTCTCGAAGTGTTCTACGCCGGAGCGCTGCGAGTGTCCGAAGTTATCAACGTCAAACTCGAAGACCTCAAACTAGAACTCGGCTACGTGCTGGTGCGGGGCAAGGGTGACAAGGAGCGCATCGTTCCGCTGGGACGCGCGGCGCAGGAAATCGTGCAGCAGTATCTGCACGATGCCCGCGTAGTGCTGGCGGCAGGGAAGTCATCGCCGATCTTGTTCATTGCGCGAGGAGCAAAGCGCATCACGCGCCAGCGAGTGTGGCAGATTGTCGATGCTTCGTCGGTGCAGTCGGGACGTCACGCCAGTCCGCACATGCTGCGTCACAGTTGCGCCACCCACATGGTGGAGAATGGCGCCGACCTGCGTACGGTGCAGACCATCCTGGGACATGCCGACATTTCGACCACGCAGGTGTACACGCATCTCGCGCTCGACCGGCTCAATCGCGTGTACAAGGAGCACCATCCGCGCAGCAAGAGCCGTTTGACGAAGGGCAGCGAGATCAGCGAATGACGAAGCCGGGCGCAACCACCGTCGAGAAGGCTGTAGCGAAGTTCATTCGCGCGCTGCACGAGCGCAACGCTTCGCCGCATACCATCAAGGCCTATACCACCGATTTGGCGCAGTTCGCGGGGTATGTTGGGCCGCAGGGATGGGACGATATCGACCACATGCTGATTCGTGGATACCTGTCGAGTTTGTACGAACGCGGACTCAGCAAGACTTCGGTGGCGCGGGCGCTGGCGGCGTTGCGCTCGCTGTATCGGTGGTTGGCGCAGGAAGGCGTGGTGGATCAGAATCCCGCGGCACTCGTAGCGACACCTAAGTTGCCGAAGAAGCTGCCGCGCGTGCCCACGATCGAGGAAGTGAACACAGTACTCGACTCCAAGATGCAGGAGTGTTCGGCGTTCAACCAGCGCGATTTGGCGATCCTCGAACTGCTGTATGGCTGTGGGATCCGCAATTCGGAGTTGATCGGCATCAACGTCGATGACATTCGCTGGTCGAATGAAGTCGTGCTGGTACGCGGCAAAGGGCGCAAGGAACGCTATGTCCCACTCGGAGAATCGGCCAACGCAGCGGTGAGGGCATACTTGCCGCTGCGTCAAAAAATACTGGCGGAGACGAAGCGCATGGCGGAGCGTGCGCTGTTGATAAACCTGCGAGGCAGCCGGCTCACCACCCGTAGCGTGGGCCGCATCGTCAAGCAGATTGCAGTGGCCAATGGGCTTTCACCCGATGTGCATCCTCACACGCTGCGCCACGCGTTCGGTACACACATGCTGGAGGAAGGCGCTGATTTGCGCGCGATCCAGGAGATGCTTGGGCACGAGCGGCTATCTACGACCCAGCGCTACACGCAGCTTACGGTCAAGCACGTGATGGAGGTGTACGACAGGACGCATCCGCACGCGAACAAGAGCTGAAAATTGGTTTCCAGTTCCCAGTTTTTAGTTCAGACGGTGGAAGTTGCCAGCGGTTCTGGAGTTTCGGTGCCCCGCAACTCGTAGTACGCCTCGACCACTCTTCGGCGAATTTCGGCAGTCATCTCCGCGTACTGTGCTTCGGGATTAGAACCTAGCGCAGGCGGATATACGGGCTCGAGGAATCGCACCTTCAACTTGGACAAGCCGCGGAATTTCTCGCCGCGCGGCCACGCCTCGAAGAACCCTTCCAAGGCTACCGGCACGACCGGACACTGGGTATGAATCGCTAGTATGGCCGCACCTTTCTTGAATATCTTGGGCGGCCCGTCGATGCTGCGCTCACCTTCGGGGAAGAGAACGAGTACGCGTTTCTGGCGCAGACCGTAGGCTCCGGCGCGCATGGCCGACACGAGGTTGGCGTCGGGATCGATGGGGATGAGGCGGATTGCCTCCCCGATACGGCGCATTAGTTTGCTACCGAAAATCTCGCTGGTGCCGACATAGAATGTCTCGCGCAGGATATTCCATGGCAGGCAAGCGATCATTACAGGTCCGTCGAGAAAACTCTGATGATTGGGCGAGAGGATGAATGGGCCGGAGCGCGGAAGCTTGTCTACGCCCTCGACTCGCAACTTAAACAAGTCGCGAAGCATAAGGTAGATGAGCCTGAGTCCAAGATAATAGATCGGTGCTGTGATGGGGTGATCACGATCGATGGTGGCGCGCTCGGTCTCACCCGGCGGGTCGTTGATTACATCCTCCCATCCGGTGTTGGCGTGTTGGCTCGTACCGCCGGAGTGGGCGATCACGGCATCGACGAGGTCGCGCACGGTGTAGATCTCGGAGGCAACAGAATCGGGCACGCTGGCGCCCATCTGCTGATCGAGCGACACCAGCAACTCGACGCGCTCCATCGAATCAAGTCCGAGATCCAATTCGAGATTGTCATTGGGATGAGGCGTGTCCTTCTTCAGCTTGGAGGCGGACTGAATGATGCCTATGGCTTTGCTGACCGCAGGCTGGTGCATCCATTCCGTCTGTTCGGGAGTCAGCTCCCGGGGTGCGGCAGTCGCGGCCTGCGTACCCTCGCCTCGTTTCACTCGTTGTTCGACTTCGAAGCGCTTGATTTTGCGAGTCGTCGTGCGCGGCAGATCGTTTTGCCAGATTTCGTAACTCAGGATGCGTTTGGTGGAGGGCACTTTCGCCGAGAGGCCTTCGATCTCGAAGCGCAATATGTCGCCAATGTTGACGATTTTCGCCCGGCGCAGCGCGTCGAAGTCCGGAACGATCACGGCATGCAGGCGCTCAGAAAATGGCTCGCCCGGGGCACTTTGCAGACCAAGTACGCAGATCTCTTTGATGTTGGGGGATTGCAGGTAGTGAGCTTCGATCTCTTCTGGATAAATGTTCTTGCCGGAACTGAGGACGATGACGTCTTTCTTGCGACCAGTGATGAAATAGTTTCCCTCGGAATCGCAACAGCCAAGATCGCCGGTAAACAGCCAGCCATCGCGGAGAATTTCCGCAGTCGCCTCGGGACGCTTGTAGTAGCCGGTCATCACGATGTCACCGCGAAACGCGAGTTCTCCGACGCTGGCACCGCCATGCTCGGGCGACGGAACTCCGTCCACGACCTTCATTTCATTTCCCGGAAGCGGCTTGCCGATGGACCCCATCACGACGTCGTCGGGTGGCGTGACGCTGGCGCCGCCTGTGGTCTCGGTCATACCGAACGCCTGCAGGAGCGTGAATCCCATGTCCTCGAACCTTTGCCCCACGGAGGCGTCGAAGCGAGATCCTCCGGTAATGAGGTAGCGCATGCGAGGGCCGAGAAGCTTGTGGACACGAGCGAAGAAGAGCTTGCCGAGGTTCAGCCCGAGCTTTCGGCTAATTGCAGAAATCCGCAGCATCGCGCGAAACGCCAACCGTGCTATCGAACCGCGCTGCGCGACTTCCTTCTGGATGCGCACGTCAATCAGGTAGAAGAACTGCGGCACGCAGCAAAACAGAGTGATGTCGCGCTCCCCGAGCGCGCGCAAGAGATCGGTAGTGTTGAGAGCTTCGAGAAACACAACCCGGGCCCCGACGGCGAAGGGCAGCAGCAGGTTAGCCATCTGCGCCAGCGCGTGAAAGAGCGGCAGCACTCCCAGAATGGCGTCCTCAGGACCAACATGAATTACCGCGAAGACGCACTTGATTTCGGCTGCCAGATTGGCGTGGGAGAGCATCACTCCCTTGGGATCGCTGGTCGTTCCCGAGGTGTAGAGAATCGTGGCGATGTCTTCAGGCCTGACTGTGACGGGATGGAAATCGCCGGGCCCGGCAGCAAAGATGGCGGAGAGCGACGGGGGGTGGGCAGTCGATGCATCGCCGTCAATGAGTGCGATCCTTATCGGCAGTCCGGAGACGGCCTCGCGAGACAAGGCAAGATGCGCGCGGTCGCAGAACAGCAGAACGGCATCGCAATCGAGCAGCAGCTTCTGGACCTGATCAACGTGAAAGGCGGTGTCGAGCGGGACGGCCGTGTTGCCGGAAGCGAGCACACCAAGGTATGCGGCAACCCACCAGGGATGGTTGGCGCCAAGAAAAGCGCACTTGGAGCCGTGCTTGATGCCGGATTCGAGCAGCCATCGTCCCACCGACTCGGCCATGGTGCGCAACTGCGCGAAGGAGTAACTCTCGACCGCAGGAGCTCCGGAGGCGATGGCCGACGACTCATGCTGCAACTCAACCGCAATCAGGTCTGGATAACGTTGTGCCGATTCCGCAAAGCGGTCGTAAAACATCGCCTGGACAATCCAATCCTATGGAAATAAATGCTGTCGCGTATCTTAACAGTGTCCGTCAACACGACTACCTCTAGCGCAGGAAGCGATTGACGAGGCCGGATTCCATGCGGATTCCCGACGGGCGACGGACTCGGTGCAGGCTGGTCGAGCGCGAGTCTGGCGGCGGTTGTGTGGTACTAACATCCGTCTTTTCGTGCACTTGCAAAGTGCGACCATGCCCGTCGGTCTGCATCCAATGTGATAGGCTTGGTAGTGGGTTGGAGTGTGCGAAATTGGCGCGCTTCGGCCTGCTTACATCACCCCCAACCGATGCTCCGCAAGGAAAAACTGCATTGATTAACAAGCTGATGGCGAAGGTTTTTGGCACCAGCAATGAGCGCGAAATCAAGCGCCTCATGCCGCTGGTCGAGCGCATCAACGCGCTTGAGCCGGAGACGAAGCAACTCACCGAAGAACAACTTCGGGCGAAGACAGACGAGTTTCGTAAACGCATTCACGAGCGCGTGGACCCGATCGAAGACGTTGACGAAAAAGCGGCCGCGTTGAAAGAGGTCCTCGACGAACTTCTCCCCGAGGCTTTTGCGGTAGCGCGTGAGGCCAGTTGGCGCGTGCTTAAGATGCGGCACTTCGATGTGCAACTCATCGGCGGCGTGGTTCTGCACCAGGGCAAAATCTCAGAGATGAAGACTGGCGAAGGCAAAACGCTGGTCGCCACGCTTCCGGTGTACCTGAATGCGCTGGCCGGGAATGGCGTCCATGTGGTCACGGTCAATGACTATCTCGCCAAGCGCGATTCCGAGTGGATGGGCAAGCTGTACACGTTCCTGGGATTAACGGTGGGCGTAATTGTGCACGACCTTGACGATCGCGAGCGGAAAGAAGCGTACGCTGCCGACGTCACCTACGGAACCAACAATGAGTTCGGATTCGACTACCTGCGCGACAACATGAAGTTCGACCTGAACGATTGCGTGCAGCGCGGACACAACTACGGGATCGTCGACGAAGTGGATTCGATCCTGATCGACGAAGCGCGTACTCCGTTGATCATCAGTGGCGCGAGCGAGGAGTCGACGGACAAGTACTACAAGGTGAATCGCATCATCCCGCAACTGGAACTCGGCGAGGAGATTGACCGGGGCGCAGGCGAAGACAAGGTGCTGACCGGCGATTACGTCGTCGACGAAAAGCACCGTACCATCACCGTCACCGACACGGGATGGGAGAAGGTCGAACGGTTGCTGGGTATCGGCAACATTGCCGATCCCGAGAACTGGGACTTGAAGCACCACGTCGATACCGCGATCAAGGCCCATGCACTATATCGCCGCGACGTGGAGTACGTCGTGAAAGACGGCGAAGTACTTATCGTGGATGAGTTCACGGGGCGCTTGATGCCGGGACGCCGCTGGTCTGACGGGCTGCACCAGGCCGTAGAGGCCAAGGAAAACGTGAAGATCGAGCGCGAAAATCAGACGCTCGCCACAGTGACCTTCCAGAATTATTTCCGCATGTACAAGAAGCTTGCCGGCATGACCGGTACAGCCGAAACGGAAGCCGCCGAGTTCGACAAGATTTACAAGCTGGAAGTCGTGGTCATTCCGACGAACCGCGATTTGCGCCGCGTCGAGAACTCCGACGTGGTGTATCGCACTGAGAAGGAGAAGTACTTCGCGGCGGCGGATGAAATCATGCGCCTGGCGCAAACTGGGCAGCCGGTGCTGGTGGGTACCACCTCGGTAGAAAAATCGGAACGGCTGTCAGACCTTCTGAAGAAGAAGGGCATCAAGCATGTCGTGCTCAACGCCAAACACCACGAGAAAGAAGCCGAGATCGTGGCGCAGGCCGGACGCAAAGGCGCGATCACCATTTCGACCAACATGGCGGGCCGCGGTACCGATATTCTGCTGGGCGGCAATTCCGAATTCATGGCCAAACAGGAGTGCCTGAAGAAGGGTTTGGCGCAGCCCTTGAAAGTCGTTGCGGGCGAGGTCACCGCGAAACCCGACGATCCCAACTTGTCCTACTTTTATTTCAGCGGCAATGAATACCAGGTCCCGACCGCGCAATGGCAGGAATTGAATGCTCGCTTCAAAGCCGAGACTGACAACGAGCATGAAGAGGTAATCAAGCTGGGCGGGTTGTTCATCTTTGGCACCGAGCGTCATGAAGCGCGTCGCATCGACAACCAGTTGCGAGGCCGCGCTGGACGCCAGGGTGACCCGGGTGCGTCGCGATTCTATCTGTCGTTGGAAGACGACCTGATGCGAATCTTCGCCAAGGAGTGGGTGTCGAACCTGCTGCAACGGCTGGGAATGGAAGAGGGCGTCCCGATCGAGTCGGGGCTCATCACGCGGCGCATTGAAGCGGCACAAAAAGCGGTTGAGGGACAGAACTTCGAAGCCCGAAAACACGTCCTCGAATACGACGACGTGATGAACAAGCAGCGCCAGGCAGTTTACGGACTTCGCAAGCAACTGCTGGAAGGCGTCGACCAGAGGGAACTCATCCTTGAGGATTACGTTCGCGAGATTCTCGGCGGCTTGCTCGACCAGTACTGCGGGAAAGACGTTCATCCGGAAGACTGGGACATCAAGAGCCTGAAGAACCAGATCTTCACCCGCTTTGGGGTGGATGTCGAGAAAGAGGGCGTCGAGACCGATAAGGTCAATCGCCAGGAATTGGGCGATGCGCTTTTCGACAAGCTGAAAGAACGCTACGACGCCAAGGAGCAGTTGATCGGTCCCGAAGCGATGCGTCATCACGAGCGCATCATCATGCTGAGCGTGCTCGACCAGCAATGGAAAGACCACCTGCTCAGCATGGACCATCTGCGCGAAGGCATCGGACTGCGCAGCTACGGCCAGCACGATCCGCTGGTGGAGTACAAGCGCGAGTCGTTCGACATGTTCGAAGCGATGATGGAACGTTTCGAGGAAGAAACCGTGCGCTACCTGTACCTGATGCAGGTGATTGAGGCGCCATCGCGTCCTGCGCCACAACCCGTGATCGAGGGCAATGGGAACGGCGACGCCCTGGCTGCCGTGAGTACCGCCAGACGCCAGCGCATGGCGACCACGATCGACGATATGGAAGCCGAGTTCCAGCGCCGCAAGCGCCGCGAGCTGGACCAGGCGCGCATGGCCGGTGGCGATGCGGGAGGTTCGGTGCAACAGGTCGTCCGTGGCGATAAAGTCGGCCGCAACGATCCTTGCCCCTGCGGCAGCGGCAAGAAGTATAAGAAATGCTGCGGAGCGTAGCGGCTGCACGTGCTGATTTCTTTCTATCCCGTCGCGGGTGCGGCGGGATATGCTTTTTAGCCAGGC
>Ga0075521_10000054_pt1 | contig 22121 bp, 19 predicted proteins | sample NGEPerD_FD_74785 | JGI IMG/M metagenome (GOLD analysis project Ga0075521, IMG submission 74785) | Arctic peat soil microbial communities from the Barrow Environmental Observatory site, Barrow, Alaska, USA - NGEE PermafrostAB12-D | ecosystem: Environmental > Terrestrial > Soil > Wetlands > Peat ...
ACGAATCTCGTAGTCCAGCTTCCCCGCCAGCGCTGGCTCCGCGCGGCTCGTCAGCGCGATCACGCGTCCGCCGCGCGCCTTCACCTCGTGAATGTTCGACACGATCTTGTCGAACACCGAATCGTGCGGCGCGATGAACACCACCGGCATGTTCTCGTCGATCAGCGCGATCGGACCATGCTTCATCTCGGCGGCGGGATAACCCTCCGCGTGGATGTAGCTGATCTCCTTCAGCTTGAGCGCGCCCTCGAGTGCCGCCGGGAAGTTGTAGCCGCGGCCCAGATACAGAAAGTTCGTGACGTCCTTGAACTGTTCCGCAATCTCCTCGATCGCCGGCGCCGTCTCGAGAATCTCCGCGATCTGGTCGGGAAGCTTCTGCATCGCTTCCACGATGCGCTTCCCCTCGAGCTCCGTCAGCCCGCGCAGCCGCGCGAGCTTGAGCGCGAACAGCGCGAGCGCCGTCACCTGGCTCGAGAACGCCTTCGTCGACGCGACACCGATCTCCGGGCCCGCGTGGATGTAGATACCGCCGTCCGACTCGCGCGCGATCGTCGAGCCGACCACGTTCACGATGCCGAGCGCGCGCGCACCACGACGCTGCGCCTCGCGCATCGCCGCCAGCGTGTCCGCCGTCTCGCCCGACTGCGAGATCACGATGCACAGCGTCTTGTCGCTGATGATCGGATTGCGATAGCGCAGCTCCGACGCGTACTCGACTTCCACCGGCACGCGCGCCAGCTCCTCGATCAGGAACTCGCCGATGAGCGCCGAGTGCCAGCTGGTGCCGCACGCCGTGATCAGGATGTTGTCGAACTTGAGCAGCTCTTCGGGCTTCAAATTCAGGCCGCCGAGCTTCGCCGTCCCTTCATCCAAGAGCAGACGGCCGCGCATCGTGTTCTTCACCGTGTCGGGCTGCTCGAAGATCTCCTTGAGCATGAAGTGCGCGAAGCCGCCGCGCTCGATCATGTCGAGATCCCAGTCGATGCTCGCGACCGCGCGCTCGAGCGGCAGCGCGTTCATGTCGATGATCCGATAGCCGTTGCGATCCAGTACCGCGAGATCGCCGTCGTCCATGTATATCACCTGGCGGGTGTGCGCGAGAATCGCCGACACGTCGCTCGCGACGAAATATTCCCCCTCGCCGAGTCCGATCAGCAGCGGGCTTCCTTTGCGCGCCGCGACGATCTTGTCGCGGTCCTCGCTGCACACCACCGCTATGCCGTACGTCCCTTCCACCTTCGACAGCGCCTGGATCACGGCCTGCTCGAGGTTCCCCTCGTACACCTCTTCGATCAAGTGCGCGAGCACTTCGGTGTCCGTGTCGGAGCGGAAGGTGTGGCCGAGATCCTCGAGCGCCTGACGCAGCGCCGAGCCGTTCTCGATGATGCCATTGTGCACGACGGCGATCTTCTCGTCGCAGCTCATCTGCGGATGCGAGTTGATGAAGTTCGGCGCGCCATGCGTCGCCCAGCGCGTGTGCGCGATTCCGAGCGTCCCGTTGATGGGCGTCGACGCGACGAGATTCTCGAGCTCGAGAATCTTCCCCGCAGCCTTACGCGTCTCGACGCCCTTCCCGTTCATGATCGCGATCCCTGCCGAGTCGTAGCCACGATACTCGAGTCGCTTCAGCCCCTCGAGGAGCATTGGCGTCGCCTGGCGTGGCCCGACATATCCGACTATTCCGCACATAGACCGCGTTCCCGATAAAAGTCAGCGCAGCGCATCCAGCGGTACGCGCGATCGCGCGACCAGATCACGCGCCTCGTCATCTGTTGGTGCCTCGGCAATCACTCGCACGATCGGCTCCGTTCCCGACGGCCGCACGTGCACCCACCGATCGTCCCACGAAAGCCGCAACCCATCCTGCGTGTCGACCACTGCATCCGCAAAGCTCGCTCGCAGTGAGCTATACACCGTGTCGAGCGGCGCGTTCGGTCGATCGAGCTTGTCCTTCACGATCCGATATTGCGGATAGCGCGCGAGCACCTTCGACAGCGGCTCGCCATCCTCGACCAGCATCTGCAACAGCATCGCCACACCCACCGGCGCGTCACGCCCCAAATGCAGCTCGGAGAGAATCACCCCTCCGTTTCCTTCACCGCCGATCGCGGCACCTTCCTTTCGCATCCTGAGCGCCACGTTTACTTCACCAACCGGCGCGCGTATCACCGTTGTTCCCGCTTCCTTCGCCACATCATCGACAATTCTGCTCGTCGACAGGTTCGCCACCACCGGCCCCGGCCTGTACCGAAGCGCCAATCGCGCGGCCAAGGCCAGCGTCCAGTCCTCGCCGATAGCCTTTCCAGCGTCCGACACGAGCGCCAACCGGTCTACGTCGGGGTCGGTTGCCAGTCCGACGTCAGCGCCTGTAGAGAGCACGAGTCGTTCCAATTCACCGAGGTTCGCCGCGACCGGCTCCGGCGGCCGCTTGAAGCGCCCGTCGGTCTCCAGATTGACGCCGGTCACCCTGCATCCAAGACGTTCCAACAGCTGCGGCAGGATTGCGCCGCCGGCCCCGTTGGCGCAGTCCAGCGCGATTCGAAACGCGCGTTCGCGGATGCGGCCAACCTGTATGAATGGAAGCGACAGCACACGCGAGATGTGCCGCTCGATCGCCTTGGTGTCCTGGGTCACATCCCCGAGCGTGTCCCATGTGGCGTACGTGATCTCGCTTTCGACGACCGCGCGCATCGCCGCCCCCTCCTCCGCATCGAGAAAGAGCCCGCTCGCGCCGATGAACTTGAGCGCATTCCACTCGATCGGATTGTGGCTCGCGGTAATCGCGAGGCCGCCGGCCGCATGCGCGTCCTCGACGGCCAGCTGAATCGTCGGCGTCGGCGCGAGGCCGACGTCGAGCACGTCGCAGCCGACGCTCTCGAGCGCCGCGATCGTCGCGCGATGGAACATCGGTCCCGACACACGTGAGTCGCGCCCGACCACGATCGTCCGCGATGCGCCGGCCTTCAGTGCCCACGCGCCAAATCCCGCCGCGAACTTCGAAATCACCGCCGGCGTCAGCCCATCGCCCACACGTCCCCGCACTCCCGACACACTGACCATCAGTTTCTCGTACACGCGACCGCCTCCCGATTCGTTAGCAAAAAGCTAGCGCGCGCCCTCGCACCAGCAAACGACGCAACTCGTTACACCACGCGCTCTCACGCGTGAATACGGGAGGAGAGCGGCCCGCCTTTCTCCGTGGTTTCGCACCCCCGTCTTTGCCCCGGATACCGTGAGCCTTCGCTCCCGCTTCTCGACATTTCCGTTCCGCTGGAAAATGGCGCTGATCACCGCGATCGCGGTGCTCCTCACGCTCGCGCTCGTGCTCACGCCCGTCTACATCGCGGGGCGGCGCAAGCTCACGCAGCTCAACGCGCACCGCCTCTCCGCAATAGCCGCCAGCGCGAGTGTGGCGATCCCCCCCGAGTCGCTCGACGTGATAGCGACGCAGGGGCAGAACACCGCCGCCTTCGTCTTCGTGCGCGAAGTGCTCAAGCGCACGTGGGCCGCGAACGGCGGCGACACACGCCAGCTCACCAACGGGATCTCGATCGTGCGCCGCGATGGCTCGAGCTATCGCTATCTCGCACACTCCTCGTGGAATGCCGGCCAGCCGCAGTACAGCCGCGAGTGGTCGCCGCCGCCGACGCTAGCCGACAGCCTCATGCGCTCTGCGGCCGGCGAGACGCCGCTCTACGACGGCCCCGTGGGACACGAGCTCGCCGCCGAATATCCGATCCTCCGCGCTGACAACACATCGGCGGCCTTCACCATCGTCACGCTCGACGCCGATCCGTTCCTCTCCGATCTGTCGCACGATCTCATGCGGATCGCCTGGATTCCGGTGCTCGTGATGGTCGGCGCGCTCGCCGCCTCGCTCATTGCCGCGCGCCAGATGACCTTCGGAATCGAAGAGGTCGCGGCCCACGCGCAGCTCGTCGCCCGCGGCAACATGCGCCGTGAGCTCACCTTCGAATCCGGTGACGAGATCGGCGCGCTTGCCGCATCCTTCCGCACCATGAGCGCCGGCCTCCGCACGTTGCTACGCGATGTCGAGACCGGCGCCGCCGAAGTCGCCGCTACCGCAGATGAATTGGCCGCGGGCGCCGAACAGATGTCGGCGTCCACCGAAGAAGTCGCCGCCGCCGCGCAGTCGATCGCGACATCCGCCGCGCAGCAGACGAAGGGCATCCACACCGTCGTCGCGATCTCCGGACGCGTCGCCACGCGCGCGCAGGAAGTATCGGCGCACGCCGTCCGCGCGCAGACCGCCGCCGACGCCGTCACCGACTCCGCGCGCCGCGCCGGCGACGCCGCCGAGCAGGGGCTCAAGAGCATGGCCCGCATCTCGGCGGTCACCAGCGAGACGCTCCCCGCCGTCGCGGAGCTCGGCGAAAAGTCGCTGCGCATCGGGCAGATCACCGACACGATCGGCGCGATCGCGCGCCAGACCAACCTCCTCGCACTCAACGCGGCCATCGAGGCCGCGCGCGCGGGCGAGCATGGCCGCGGCTTCGCGGTCGTCGCCGACGAAGTGCGCAAGCTGGCGAAGGAGAGCGGGCGCGCGCTCGAGACGATCCGTCAGCTCGCCACCGAGATCCAGCACGCGAGCACCGCGATGTCCGCGCGCATCGACGACGTGAGCACGAGCGTCGTCGCCGGCGAGGCGGTCATCCGCTCATCGAGCGGCGCGCTGATCCAGATCGTGAAGGAGATCGAGGGGAGCCGCGCCGCGGTCGAGCGCATCGTCGAGAGCGCGGTCTCGCAGCATCAGGAGGCCGAGTCGCTCGCGCGCGAGATCGAGACGGTGGCGGTGGTGGCCGAGCAGAATGCATCGACGAGCGAGCAGGTGAGCGCAGTGGTGCAGGAGCAGACCGCGTCGATGATGCACGTCACCGAGTCGAGCCAGCATCTCGCGGACATCGCGGCGCGGCTCAAGGGCGTGATGCTGCGCTTCGAGCTGTAGCTCTCTACCGCCTCGGCGGACGGAGCTTGATCGCCTCGGTCTCGCCCGTGTCGTCCGGGATGAACGCCTCGTTGCGCGCCACCTCGAAGAACGCGTCGACCACCTTCACGTCGAACTGCGTTCCCGCCACGCGGCGCAGCTCCGCCATCGCTTCGGTAAACGTCAGCCCGTTGCGATAGGGGCGCTTGCTCATCATCGCGTCGAAGGCGTCCGCCACGGCGATGATGCGTGCCTCGAGCGGGATGTTCTCGCCCACGAACTTGTCGGGGACGCCGCGCCCATCGTAACGCTCGTGATGCGAGCGCACGATGTTGAGCGCCACGAGATTTTCACCGAGCAGCGGCGCGAGAATCTGCCAGCCGAGCACCGGGTGCGTCATGATGTGCTCGTACTCTTCCGTCGTGAGCGGGCCGGCCTTGCGCAGCACCTCTTCGCGCACGCCGATCTTCCCGACGTCGTGCAGATGTCCGCCGAGCTCGATCTGCGCCGTGAGCGTCGCGCTCAGATTCATCGCGCGCGCGATCGCCACGCCGTACTGGCTCACGCGCACCGAATGCCCGCGCGTGTACGGATCCTTGAGCTCGAGCGCATCCGCCAGCGACTGGATGCTCGCGAGAAAGAGAATCTCGAGTCGCTCGGCCTGCGCCTTCACGCGAACTTCGAGACGCTCCTGATAGTTGCGATTGTCGGCGAGTAGCCTGCGCTTCTCGAGCGCCTGCGCCACGCGCGCGCGCACCTCTTCGAACACGAACGGCTTGGTGATGTAGTCCATCGCGCCGAGCGACAGGCATGCGACCGCAACCTCGACCTCGGCGACGGCCGTGATCATCACCACCGCGACGTCGGGATAGGTGAGTCGCAAATTGCGCAGCAGCTCCTGTCCGTCCATCTTCGGCATGCGCATGTCCGAGAGGACGAGCGCGACAGGCTCCTTCTCGAGGATCGCGAGTGCTTCGACGCCGGAGCCGGCCTCGACACAGGTGAAGCCATCGCCCTGCATCAGCCGCACGAGCGCCTGGCGAAGCCGCGGCTCATCGTCGACAACGAGACAGCGCCGCGAGAGCGAGCTCTCGAATACGTCGTCGGCGGAGTAGCGGGCGTTCTTCGCTGCCTGCAGAGGAGAGGCCGTCAAGCTATCTTGATTGGGCGTAGCGAACGAGACGCGGCGGCTCACGTTTTCCCATTGCCGCTGCAACCTGAAATGCGAGCGTGCATGACACGCGTATTCGATGACGATCGCAAGACCGCATTCGGTACAACTGCGATACATGCAGGGGAGCGCGAAGATCCGCTTGCGGGCGCGATCATGCCTCCGGTGTACCTGACCTCGACGTACATCCAGGAAGGGCTGGGCGAGAACAAGGGGTACGAGTACGCTCGGGGAAAGAACCCAACGCGCGAGGCGCTCGAGCGCACGATCGCCGCACTCGAGGGAGCGCAGCATGGCTTTGCGTTCGCGAGCGGAATGGGATGTCTCGACTCGATCATGAAGCTTTTCCAATCCGGAGATCACGTAGTCTGCGGCGCGAACGTGTACGGCGGCACATTCAGATTGTTCGACAAGCTCCTGCAGCATCTAGGCCTTTCGTTCACCTATGTCGACACGACGGACGTGCAGCGCATCGAAGACGCGTGCACCCCGCGAACGAAGGCCGTACTGGTGGAAACGCCGACGAATCCGCTAATGCAGATCACCGATCTGCAGGCGGCAGCAGACGTCGCGCACGCGCATCATGCGCTGCTCATCGTCGACAACACCTTCGCGACGCCGTTCTTCCAGCAGCCGTTCTCGCACGGCGCCGACATCGTGTTCCACTCCGCAACCAAGTACTTGAATGGACACAGCGATGTGATCTGCGGCGTCGCGACGGTGATCGATGATGCGCTCGCCGCGAAGCTGCAATTCATCCACAACGCGGCGGGCGCCGTTGCCGGCCCGTTCGATTCGTGGCTCGTACTGCGCGGCATGAAGACGCTGCATCTGCGCATGCCCGCGCACGACAAGAATGGTCGCGTCATCGCCGCGTATCTCGCCGACCATCTCGGCCACGAGCGCGTGCGCTATCCGGGGCTCGCGAGCCACCCGCAGCACTCGCTGGCGTGCATGCAAATGCGCGGCATGGGCGGCATGGTGACCGTGGATGTGGGCACCAAGGCGCTCGCCAATCAGGTGCTCAAGAAAGTCCGAATCTTTTCGCTCGCGGAGTCGTTAGGAGGAGTCGAGAGCCTGATCAGCCATCCGGCGAGCATGACGCACGCGTCCGTCGAGCCGGAGCGCCGCGCGGCGCTGGGAATCACGGAAGGAATGGTGCGGCTCTCGTGCGGAGTGGAAGACACGAACGATCTGTTGCAGGACGTCGAACAGGCGTTCGCCGGACTCTAAACTGGGAGCCTGACTCATGGCCGATCGCAAAGTACTCACCGACATCTCCTCGACCGCCTGGGAGCATCCCGCGGACAAGGCGGCGCTCCAGACGCTGCGCGCCATTCCCGGATTCGATGAGGTCGTTCGCAAGGTGATGGGGCTCATCGGCGAGCGCGGCGTGCGTCTCTTTTTCACGGCGGACTCCGTTCGCGTTGGCCCACGCCAGCGTCCGAAGCTCGACGCCCTCTACTCCGAGGTGCTCGAGACGCTCGACCACAAGGGCGAGCGCCCCGAGCTCTTCGTGTCGCAGACGCCATTCGTCAACGCGATGGCCGTCGGCTTCGAACGCCCGTTCATCGTGCTCAACAGCGGCGCGCTCGGCCTGCTCGATCGCGAGGAGCGTCGCGTGCTGATCGGCCACGAGCTCGGCCACATCATGAGCGGGCATGCGACGTACACAACCATCGCGTTGATTCTGCTCAACGCCGGCTTCACCGCGATCCCGGGGCTCGGACTGATCGCGCTGCCGATTCAGCTCGCGCTGCTCGAGTGGTCGCGCAAGGCGGAGCTGAGCGCCGATCGCGCGGGGCTGCTCGCGAGTCAGGATCCGACGGTGACGATGGGGATGTATCTCAAGTTCGCCGGTGGCATGCCGAGTGATGATGAGTCGAGCCTCGAAGAATTCCTCGTGCAGGCGGAGGAATACGAGGTTGGCGGTCACGCGATCGACGGCGTGCTCAAGGTGCTCAACCTTCTCTTCCGCTCGCATCCGTTCAACACCGCGCGTGCGGCCGAGCTGCAGCGCTGGCAGAAGAGTGGCGCGTACGAGCGCATTCTCGCCGGCGATTATCCGCGTCGCGGCGACGACACTCGTCCACTCGGCGACGACGTCGCGGATGCGGCGGACTACTACGGCGCGCAGACGCGCCAGGCGGCGGCGAGTGTGGGCGATGTGCTGAATCGCGCGCGCGATGCGTTCAACACGGCGTTTCGCTCACCGGGCAACGGCGGCGGCTCTGGCGGAGGCGCTCCGCCCGCATGACGGTCGCATGAGGGTTCTGATCGTCGGGGGCGGCGGGCGCGAGCACGCGCTCGCCTGGAAGCTGACGCAGGACCAGCCATCGATCGAGATCATCGCCGCCCCGGGGAATCCGGGGCTCGCGACGCTGGGCCGCTGCGTCGCGCTGAGCGCGGACGACATTCTGGGCATCGTCGCGCTCGCGATGCAGGAAAAGCCCAATCTCGTGGTGATCGGGCCGGAGGCGCCGCTCGCAGCAGGGCTCGCGGATGCATTGCGCACAGTCGGCATCCCGGTGTTCGGCCCCTCGCGCGGCGCGGCGCGCATCGAGTCGTCGAAGGCGTTCGCGAAGTCACTCATGCGCGAGGCGGGAGTGCCGACCGCGCGCGCGATTCGCTGCATCGATGCGCCGGCGGCGAAGCGCGCCGCGCGCGACTTCGGCGCGCCGGTGGTGATCAAGGCGTCTGGACTCGCGGCGGGAAAGGGCGTGATCGTGTGCTCGACGATCGCCGAGGCAGATGCGGCGATCGACTCGATGCTGCGTGACGACACGTTCGGCGCGGCGGGGCGCGAGGTGCTGGTGGAGGAGTTCATGGAGGGCGAGGAGCTCTCGCTCTTCGCGATCACGGACGGGACCACGGTGCTCCCCATGCTGGCGGCCCAGGACCACAAGCGGCTCCTCGATGGCGACATGGGCCCCAACACGGGCGGAATGGGCGCCTACGCCCCAGTATCGCTCAGCAGCGACGCTTTGGTGGCGGATGCGGTGGAACGCGTCTTCCTGCCGACGCTGGACGCGTTGCGGGCCGCAGGTGCCCCGTTCAGCGGCTTGCTCTACGCGGGGCTGATGCTGACGGCGCAGGGGCCCAAGGTGGTGGAGTTCAACTGCCGCTTCGGAGATCCGGAGACGGAGGCCATCCTTCCATTGCTCGAGAGTAGTCTGTTGGAGCCGTTGCTGGCCGTCGCGAATGGAAGCGGGCTGGCGGATCAGGCGCTCAAGTGGTCGTCAAATCACGCAGTAACCACCGTTGTTGCCACAGCAGGTTACCCAGACTCACCGCGCAAGGGATCCGTGATCGAGTTGCCCCCGCGCGAGCCAAATGTCCACGTCTTTCACGCCGGAACCGCCTTCAACGCCGCCGGCGAGCTGGTGACGGCTGGGGGGCGTGTATTCGCGGTGACCGCCATCGCGCCATCGCTGGCGGAGGCGCAGCGGGAGAGCGCGCGCGCCGCCGGCGCGATCGACTTCGAGGGGAAGCAGCTCCGTCGGGACATCGGCTGGAGGGAGCTGGAGCGCAGTGCCGGAGCTACCAGAGACTGAGACGATCGCGCGCGACCTCGATCGCGCGCTGTCGGGCGTCATGATCGTGGGCGTGACCGTGCACAAGGCCGACGTGCTCCGCGACGCGACTGCCGCGTCACTGTCGCGACGCGTGCTCGGAGCGCGCATCGAGCGAAGCTTCCGCCGCGCCAAGGCCGTCGTCATCGCCCTCAACACGGGCGACCGAATCGTGGTCCAGCCTCGCTTCACCGGCGCCCTTCTCATCGACGACGGCACCCTTCCGCCCGAAGCGCTCCGCTACGTAACCGTCTATTTCGCTTTAGACGACGGTCGCACTCTCGCCTACCGCGACATCCGTCGACTCGGCACCCTCTCGCTGATGACTCCGCTGCGTTTTGCAAAATTTGATGCCGCTTTAGGCCCAGAACCGCTTGACCCAGCCTTCACAGCACAGCATCTATCGGGAATTCTTCGGGATTCCAGACAGGCGGTGAAAAAGTTGTTGATGGATCAGCGGCGCCTTGCGGGCGTCGGCAATATCTACGCGAACGAGGCGCTCTGGCGCGCGGGCATCGATCCGTCGCGCCCCGCGCGCTCGATCGATCGCGAAGGCGCTCGGGCGCTCCACGCGGGAATCACGAGCGTGCTCCGCGAGGCCATCGAGGCCCGCGGCACGAGCTTCCGCGACTATCGCGACGCCTCGGGCGCGCGCGGCGGCTTCTCGACCCAGCTCGCGGTCTACGGCCGCGGCGGTCTTCCCTGCCCCTCCTGCGGCGCCGCCCTCGTAGACACGAGCGCCATCGACGGCCGCACCACCGTCTTCTGCGCGTGGTGCCAGCGATGAGCAAGAAGTCGCTGCGCCGCCCAAGGACCCCCGACGATCAGCTCGCGGTCATGCGCGCGAGCGTGAAGGCCGAGTGCAAGGATCGGCCGGGGATCTACCGCATGCACTCGGCGGACGGCGAGGTCGTGTACGTCGGCAAGTCGAAGAAAATTCGCACGCGGCTCATGAGCTACTTTCGATGCTCATACCCCGAGGACAAGGGCGCGCGCATTCTCCGCGACGCCGTGCGCATCGACTGGGAGTACGCGCCGAGTGAGTTCGCGGCGCTCCTGCTCGAGCTGCAGCAGATCAAGCGGCTGCGCCCGCGCTTCAACATCGCGATGAAGCGCGACGACCGGAACTTCGTGTTCATCAAGGTCGTGAAGAGCCCCGCGCCCAAGCTCATGGTGGTGCGCGGCGCGAGCGACGACAGCGCGCCGCACTACGGCCCCTTCCAGGGCGCGCAGGCAGTGAACGACGCGGTGCGCGAGCTGCACGACGTGCTCTCGATGCGCGACTGCTCCCTCGACACGAAGATGCACTTCGCCGATCAGCGCGAGCTCTTCCAGCTGATGACGCGCACCCCCGGCTGCATTCGCTACGAGGTGAAGAAGTGCCTCGGCCCGTGCGTCGGCGGATGCACGGAGAGCGAATATCTCGAGCGCGTCGCGCTCGCGCGCGCGTTTCTCGACGGCCACGACGACGGCCCGATCGCCACGCTGCGCCACGAGATGGAAGTCGCGAGCGACAAGATGGAGTTCGAGCGCGCGGCATCGATGCGCGACAAGCTGTACCGCCTCGAGGCGCTCAAGCAGCAGTTTCTCCGCTTCCGTTTTGCGGTGGAGACGCTCTCGTTCATCTACACGGTGCCGGGCTACGGCGGCGAGGATCGCGTCTATCTGATTCGCCGCGGCCGGGTGCGCGCCGAGGACATTCCGCCGCAGGCAGTTCGCGATCACCGTCGCCTCGCGCATCTCACCGAGGCCGTGTACGGCACCACGGAGCGCGACACCGCGCAGATCCCGACGCACGAGATCGACGAGCTACTGCTACTGTCGTCGTGGTTTCGCCGCTTCCCCGCGGAGCTCGCGCGCACCGTTCGCGCCACCGACGCCGGACTCACGCCCGTCACCGCCGTCTCCGCGCGCGCGCCGAAATCGCTCGCGAAGCTCGCCGACCGGCGCTCCGCGATCAGCGCCTGATCGCTACGGCGCCGCCGGCTCCTCGGCGCTCTCGGTCTCGCCGAATGGAATCACGATCTCGATCGGCGCAGGCACCTTGAGTCCATCGAACTCCGCAGGCACGAAGCGCATCCGCGCGACGGCATTCATCGCGGCCTCGACGTAGCGCTCGTCGCTCGGATCGTCGACGAGCGCGGTCGTGGTGTCGACGCGCCCCGCCGCCGTCACGGATCCGCGCACCGTCACGCTCCGCGGATGCGCGCGAGCCCAGCGTGGCATCTCGCGCGGAGGATTGTCCGGAAACGCGACCGCGCCGCAGCGCGTGTGCGAGGCGACGAACGGCGAGCCGTCCTCGTGCTGGCCGAACGTCACGAGCATGCGCACGGAATCCGGCATGTCCGCGGGCATCGGCACGCGATCCACATCCGATGGCGAGATCGCGAGCGCGCCATCGATGCTCGTGTCGAGCTCGCGCTGTCCCGAACGCACGACGGAGAAGCGCTGCGCGAACGACCCATCGCGCACCACGAGCACACCGTACGTCGCCGCGCGTGGTGGATCGCCCGCACGCACCCCGACTCGGCGCGCGATCGTCTCCGCGAGCTGCGCGAAATACTGGGTGTCCTGGGGCGCGGTCACGCGCGCGTCGAGCGACGCAACGAGCACTCCCTCGGACATGAGCTTGTCGCACGTGCGCGCGACTGTCACTCCACTTGGAAGCGTCACCGTCTGCGCGAGCGCCTGCTGTGCATCGAGTTGGCGGGAGAGTGCGCACGCCAATAGAGCGAAGAGCGCCAGTGCTCGTCGCATGGATTCCCCTCAGATTCGAGATTCGCGCCCTAAGCGGGCAGTGACACGATCTCCACCGCTGCCTCTCCATCGCGTATCGTCAACAGCCCGACGCTCGGCATCAGATGGAAGCGGCGCGGACCCGCCGCACCCGGGTTGATGACGAGTCGACCCTCCCGTCGCGTAACCGATTGCTTGTGTGTATGGCCGTACACGATGACGGCTGCATCAAAGCGTTCTAGCAGCGCATCGGCGGTGAGTCGTCCTGACTCGTGGCCATGCTGAACCTGTATCAGCACGCCTCCCACCTCGCGCACGATCGTCGCCTGCAAGCGCGGATTTCCCGGAGTGTCGGTGTTGCCGTACACGGCCTCGACGGGTGCGATCAGCGCGAGCTCGTCGAGAATCTCATCGCCGCCGACATCGCCCGCGTGGAGAATGAGCTCGACACCGCGAAGTGCATCGTGAACCCCCGCACGCAGCTGACCGTGCGTATCGGAGATGAGTCCGATGACGTGAGCACCGCCAGCGCGCGCCATCACGCATCTCCGTCGGGCTCTGCTCCCCAGCGCCTGCCGAGTGAGTGAGTGACGTCGATGTGATCGAGCACGCGCGCGACGACGAAATCGACGAGATCGGTGATGTCTCGCGGCGCGTTGTAGAAGCCGGGCGCCGCCGGGAGCACGATCGCGCCGGCGCGCGTGAGACGCAGCATGTTCTCGAGATGGATGACGCTGAGCGGCGTCTCGCGCACGACGAGGATGAGCGGGCGCCGCTCCTTGAGCGTGACGTCGCCCGCGCGTTCCACGAGCGAGCGCGAGGTGCCGGCCGCGAGCGCGGCGAGCGTCCCCATCGAGCACGGACAGATGATCATCCCGCGCGTGCGCGCCGAGCCGGATGCGGGAGCCGCACCGCGATCCTCGGCGTCGTAGAGTGTGACGTACGTGTCCCAACCTTGAGGGTTCGTGCGCTCGCGGAGCTCCTGCAGCGACCCGATTCCCGATTCCATCTGGAGCAGCCGCCAGCCGTGCGACGAGATCATCAGCCACACGCGCTCCTCCGCGCGCACCAGCGCCTCGACCAGGCGCACGGCGTACGGCGCTCCCGACGCTCCGGTGATCGCGACGACGATCGGTGCGCGCTCGCTCATGGCGCGAGCACCCGGCCCACGAGCACGAAGCAGAAGAAGGTGACACTCAACACGCCGTTCATCGTGAAGAACGCGGCATCGATGCGCGAGAGATCCGTCGGCCGCACGAGCGAGTGCTCGTAGATGAGCAGCAGCGCAACGACACACTCTCCCGCCCAATACAGCGCGCCCGCGCCGATCCCGAATCCCACCAGCGTGAGCATCGCGACGGTGAGGAGATGCAGCCCGCGCGCGATGGCGATCGCCGGCGCGGTGCCGTATCGCGCGGGCAATGAGTGCAACCCGTTGGCGCGATCGAAGTCGATGTCCTGCAGCGCGTAAAAGATGTCGAAGCCGCCGCCCCAGCTCATCACTGCAGCGGCGAGCGCTAGAAGCACCCACCACGGCTTGCTCCACGCGCCGGTCACCGCGAGATAGCCGCCCACGGGCGCGATCGACATGCCGACACCGAGCGCGAGATGCGCGAAGCGGGTGAAGCGCTTGGTGTAGCTGTAAAGGAGCACCCAGCCGAGCGCGATCGGGGAGAGTGCGAAGCAGAGCGGGTTGAGCATCCAGGCGGCGCCCAAAAAGATCGCGGAGGCCGAGAGTACGGCCAGCGAGGCCTCGCGCACCGACATCGCCCCGCTCGGCAGCTCGCGTGCGGAGGTGCGCGGGTTGAGCGCGTCGATGTGGCGATCGGCAATGCGGTTGAAGCCCATCGCGGCAAAGCGGGCAGCGGTGAAGGCGACGGCCACCCAAAGTACGTCGACAACGCGCACCTCTTTGACATAACTGGCGATAGTAACCCCCACTAGAGCGAATGGCAGCGCAAAGAGCGTATGCGGCAGCTTCACGAAATTCGCGTACCGCACGAACCGCGATGTTCCACCGAATGTCTGCCCCTCCTGCCCTGCGCCCGCCGCCCGCCCGCTCACTTACGATTCTCCGTCCGCGCGGAAACGCCCGCGCGTCCTCGTTCGCGCATCTCGCCGAGCCCAAGCTGCGACCACATCCCATCCACCTTCGCCTTCGTCCCCGCGTCCATCTCGATCACCGTCGGCCACTCCCGGCTGAATCCCTCCTCCGGCCACTTCTTCGTCGCATCGATGCCCATCTTCGACCCGTACGTGAACGCCCGGCTCGAGTGATCCAGTACATCCACCGGCCCCATCGTGAAGCGCGCGTCGCGTTCCGGATCGATGTTGTTGAGCGCCACCCACCACGCCTCGCGCGGATCGCGCACGTTCACCCACTTGTCGACGATCACCAGAATCTTCGCGAGCGACATCAACCCCTGCCCCCACATCGCATTCATCACCTTGTACGCCTGCCCCGGATACTGCTTGTCGATCGAGACGAACACGAGGTTGTGAAAAATCCCCTCGGCCGGCATGTGATAGTCGACGATCTCCGGCACCGTGAGCTTGAGCAGCGGGAGAAAAATCCGCTCGGTGGCGTGGCCGAGATAAAAATCTTCCATCGGCGGGCGACCGACGATCGTCGTCGCGTACACCGGATGCTCGCGCATCGTGATCGCCGTGACGTGAACGAGCGGATACAGATCGGCGAGCGAGTAAAAGCCGGTGTGATCGCCGAACGGCCCTTCCATCACAAGGGACTCTACAGGATCTAAGTACCCCTCGATGACGAACTCCGCGTCGGCCGGCACCTCGAGATCGCACGTCAGCGCCTTCACGAGCTTCACCGGCTCCTTCCGCAGAAAGCCCGCGAAGAGAAACTCGTCGATCGTCGGCGGCAGCGGAGCCGACGCCGAGTACACGCTCGCGGGATCCGCGCCGATCGCGATGCACACGGGCATTTTTTCGCCCCGCTCCGCCATCTCGCGCCAGTGCGCGGCGCCCACCTTGTGCCGCTGCCAATGCATCGCGAGCGTGTCGCGCCCCATCTGCTGCACGCGATACATGCCAACATTGCGAATCCCGCGCACCGGATCCTTCGAGATCACCATCGGCAGCGTGATGTACGGGCCGCCGTCCTCCGGCCAGCAGGTGATGATCGGCAGCTTGTTGAGGTCTATGTCGGCGCCCTTCCAGACGATCGCCTGCGACGGCGCCGCACCCCCCTTCACGCGCGGCGGATACTTCCCGATCTCGAGCAGCTTCGGCAGCATCGACAGCTTTCCCATCAGTCCGTCCGGCACCTTCAGCTGCACGAGCTCCGTGATGCGCGCGCCGATGTCGTCGAGATCCGTGACGCCGAGCGAAAGGGCCATGCGCTTCATGGAGCCGAAGAGATTGATCGCGACGGGATACGCCGAGCGCGATCCATCACGCAGCACCACATGCTCGAACAAGAGCGCGGGCCCGCCGTGCGGGCTCTTCATCACGCGATCCGCGATCTCGCACAACTCGAGCTCCGCGCGCACGGGATGCTTGATGCGCACCAGCTCACCGATGGAATCGATCTGCGCGATGAACTCCGGGATCGTGTTGATGCTCACGCGGCACGCTCGCCGTAATGCAGCGCTGAGATGCCGAAGGTGAGCGGCTCCCACCGCACGTTCGAGATCCCCGCCAGGCGCATGCGGCCCGCGAGATGCTCGCCGTCGGGGAAGTTGTCGACGGACCCAGGCAGATACTGATACGCCGTCCGATGACCGCTCACGAGTCGCCCGATCACAGGCAAGACGTAGTGAAAATAGAAGTGGTAGGGCACGCGCACGGCGGCCGAGCGCGGAGTGGAGCAGTCGAGCACGACGATTCGCCCGCCGGGCGCGGTCACGCGCAACATCTCGCGAAGCCCGGCGTCGAGATCATCGAAGTTGCGCGCGCCGAAAGCGACAATGATGCCGGCCACGCTCTCATCGGCGAGTGGCAGCCGAAGCGCATCGGCCACGACCGGTCGCACCGGGAGCGTGCGCGACTTCACCGCGCCCGCGCGCAGCATCGGCTCCGCGAAGTCGGCGCCGATCACCTGCCCCGCGAACGAAGGCTCGCGCGCGATCGCCGCGCCAATGTCGAGCGTTCCCGCGCAGAGATCGACGTATGTGCCGTGCGGATCGCGCTGCCACTCGAGCGCCGCGATCGCACGGCGGCGCCAACCGCGATCGACGTTGGCGCTCAGAACGTGATTGAGAAAATCGTAGCGGGGCGCGATCTCCGAAAAGATGCGGCGCACGTAGGCCCGCTTTGCGCGTCCGCCCTGGGCCGCGGAGAGTGCCTCCTCCTCCTCGGTTATGGTGGACATCCAGCGAAAAGTGCTGGAGCCCCACTGAGGGCGCAAGCGTTCGCGCTGGCTCACCTCAGGGGCGCGGCTTACCTTATACGCGACGAGCGAGATGTTACGCGCTGTCTCCTTCTCTTGATGAATGGCCCTCGCTCTCGATCTCCGTAACCTCCCGGATGCCGACGTCGCCGCGCTCGCGAAAGAAGGGCGCGAGCCGGCCTTTCGGGAGCTGGTGCGGCGGTATGAGCGGCCCGTGTTCTCGCTGATCTTCCGGATGGTGCGCGACCGGGAAATGGCGGAAGACCTGGCGCAGGACACCTTCATCAAGGTGCTCAACAACATCGAGCGCTACCGCCCTGAGTTCAAGCTGTCGAGCTGGCTGTTCAAGATCGCGAACAACGTCACCATCGATCACCTCCGCCGTCGCCAGCTGGCCACCGTCAGCCTCGACGGTTCTCCGCACGCCGCCACCGCCGCCGAAGCCCAGGCGACGTCGCTGGACGTCGAATCTCGAGGACAGTCGGCACTGGAAGCAATAGAATCCCGCGAGCTCGGAAGCGCCATCGAGCAGGCGATCGGCAAGCTCCGCCCCGAATACCGCTCCTGCATCCTCCTTCGCCACGTCGAGGGACGCTCCTACGAGGAGATCGCCGCCACCCTGGACCTCCCCCTCGGAACCGTCAAAACCTACATCCACCGCGCCCGCCACGAGCTCCGCGAGGCGCTGGAAGATCTGCGCGAATGACCCGCTCGAGAGCCCGGTTAAACAGCCTTGAAACCTGCCCGGAACGGCCCCCGTATGAACCAGTGGAGGAATAGTGGAACGACACCTACTGCCTGAAGAGATCGACCTGCTGCTCGACGGCGAGGTCGGATTCGGAACACCGCCGCTCAAGGCGCACGTCCGAAGCTGCGCCGTGTGCAGCAAGGAGCTGGAGGGCGCGCGTGCGCTCGTCCGGCAGCTCGAGCATCTGCCGCACATTGCCCCGTCGCCGCTGTTCGCGAGCCGGGTGCTCGAGCGCGTGCAGCTGTTCGTACCGTGGCACGTCGCGCTCCTCGATTCCGTGCGCGGATTCATTCCGCAATCGCGCGCGCTACGATTCGCCGCGGCCGGCATGTTCGCGTCGATAGCGGTCGTGCTCACCGTCGTCTCCGCGTGGGTGTTCACCCGCATCGACGCGGTGATGTTCACCGCCGATCTCGTGCTCGACCGCATGCGCACCGCCGCACTCGGCGCGATCGGCACGGGGATGTCGGCGCTCTTTGGCGAGGCGGCGCGACCGCTGCTCGCCGGCGGGGCGCTGGGGCTCGCGACGGCGGCACTCCTGTTGGTCGTCACCGGCGCGGCCGCTGCAACGATGATTCGTGTGGCGGCCGTTCGTGCGCGCGCCCGCTAGCGTGCGCCGCGCGCGGAGCTTCGCGATCGCGTTGGTTAGTGTCGCAATCGCGCACAACGGAGTCCTGGCCCAAAGCACCACCGATTCGTCACGCACCGCCGATCCCATCTCCGCGTCGCTCGACTCGCTCCACCGCGATGCGAACGGACTCTCGCTCGACCGGTCGTCGGTCAGCGCGAGCGCGCACACCGTCGAGGCCGCGCAGCATCTCACGGGCGACGTCGCCAGCTGGCACGGACCCCTCGAGATTCGCGGCACGGTCGACGGCAACGCGGTTGCGATCGGCAGCGACGTCGTGCTCCTCCCCGGCGGGCATGTGCGCGGCGACGCGGTGTCGGTGGGCGGACAGGTGCGCATGGCCGGCGGCACCGTCGATGGCGAGACGCGCTCGATCAGCGCCTTCAGTGTCGGCCCGATCGCCGGCGCACAGCTCACGCCGCAGCAGGCGCTCAAACGCTCGCTCTCGCTCGCCGTCGCCTGCTATCTGATTCTCGTCACGATGGCGCTTGCGGTCGCAATCGGCGCCCGCGCTCATCTCGAGACGATCGCCGCGACCATTCGCACGGACTTCTCGCGCGCATTCCTCTTTGGTCTCCTCGGCGAAGTCGCCGTGGTGCCGCTCTTCCTGCTCTCGATGGTCGCGCTCGCGATCACGCTCGTCGGCATCCTGCTCATCCCCTTCGCAGCCGTCGCGTACGCGCTCGGCGCGCTCGGCGCGGTGGCGCTGGGCTTTCTCGCGATGTCGCTGCTCGTCGGTGATGCATCGATGCGCGGCGAGAGCTACGTGCGAGATCCGCGACCAGTCGTAAGTCACCTGATCGCGGGCCTGTCGATCTTTCTCGTGCTCTGGCTGCTCGCGGGCGGCGCCTCGTTCATGGGGCTCGCGGGGAGCGTGCTGCGCCTGCTCGCCTTCCTCTGCACGTGGATCGCCTGCACCGTCGGTCTCGGCGCGACGATCATTACGCGCGCCGGAACGCGCTCGCCAGTGAGCATGCCGCAGGTGCCGGCGCCGCCCGTGGAAGCGAACGCGTGGCAGACGCCCACGCCCGTCTCCGGCGTCGCGGCCGCGCGCCGGCCGACGCCGGCACCGAGGGCGAGCGAGCAATGAAGACTCTACTGCTTGCGCTGGTGTCGCTCTTTGCGATCGGCGCCCCTGGTGACGCGAGCAGCTGGCGCTCCCTCGCCGCGAGCCGTCCGCTCGGCACCGCGGACAGCCTGCACGTGCGCCTGCGCTACGACGCGGGCACGCTCACGCTCGGCGCAGCGGCGGCGCCGCTGCTCTACGACGCCAAGGCGCGCTTCGATGCGAACGAGCAGCGGCTGTCGCGCAGCTACGACGCGGTGTCGCACACGCTCAGGATCGGTCTCGATAGCTCGACGATGCAAGCCGCCGCGCGCCATTCGAACAGGAAGCGCTCAAACGAGGGTCGTCTCGATCTCTCGCTCGCCGCCGGAATTCCGGTGGACCTCGATCTCGATCTCGGCACCACGCGCGCAATACTCAACCTGAGCTCACTCTGGGTCGACGCGCTGCGCGTTTCTTCGGGCGCAACCGAGACCGAGCTCACCTTCGGAAGCGCGAATCCGAAGCCGATGCGCGATCTCTTCGTCGATGCGGGCGTCGGGAGCATCTCAATTCACGGTTTGGGAAACGCTCGCGCGCAGCGCGCAACGATCGCGAGCACCGTGGGCGCCGTCGATCTCGACCTGGCCGGCGAGTGGACCGGCGACATGCCGCTCACCCTTCGCGTCGCGCTCGGGAGTGCCACGCTTCGCGTTCCGCGCGACGTCGGCGTCTCGCTGCACCTCGCGCACCGCATCGCCAACGTCGACTCCGAGGGCTTCACGGAGCGCGACGGGATCATGTACAGCGCCGGCTACGCGCAGGCGAAGCGTCACGCGATTATCGATGGTAGCGCCACACTGGCCAACGTCGATATAGTCTGGATGAACTGAGCGGCCAACTTCTTGCCTCGCCCTCGGTGTCCCGAACCATCAGAGGGCTGCAATGCGTTGGACCCCCGGTAACGAGAGCTCCGACATCGAGGATCGCCGCGGAGACAGCGGCGGCGGTGGCATTGGCGGTATCCATCTCGGCATCGGCGGCACAGTTATCGTGCTCGTTCTGAGCCTGATCTTTCATCGCAATCTCTTTACTCTCCTTGGCGATGGCGGCGGCGCGCCCACGACCACCGCTTCCGGAGACGCGTCCGCGCCGCCAGGGAGCGAGACGCCGGAGGAGCACAAGGAAGTGCAGTTCGTCTCCTTCGTGCTCGATGACGCACAGCAGACGTGGACGGCGATCCTCCCGAAAGAGGGGCTCACCTATCACGACGCGAAGCTCGTCCTCTTTCGCGACGGCGTACAGTCGGGGTGTGGCCAGGCCGAGACGGCGATGGGGCCGTTTTACTGTCCGCTCGACGAGAAGGTCTACATCGACCTCGGCTTCTACGATGAGCTGCGCGACAAGTTCGGCGCGCCGGGTCAGTTTGCGCAGGCGTACGTGCTCGCGCACGAGCTCGGGCATCACGTGCAGCACATCGAGGGGATCGACGAGCAGATGCGGCGAACGGAGAAGCAGCATCCGGATCAGGCGAACGCGCTGTCGGTGAAGCTCGAGCTGCAGGCGGACTGCTACGCCGGCGTGTGGGGACATTCCACGCAGCAGCGCAACCTGCTCGATCCCGGCGACATTCAGTCCGGGCTTCAGGCTGCCGCATCGGTTGGCGATGACCGGCTGCAGAAGATGAGCACCGGGCACGTGTCGCCCGAGTCGTTCACGCACGGCACCTCGGCGCAGCGTGAGTCGTGGTTCAAGCGCGGCTTCGAGAGCGGCGATCCGAAGGACTGCGACACCTTCTCGTCGAACGCGGCGTAGACAGCCGCGGCGTGGCGCCGTCTACGCGGGGCGCGTGGTGACGTCGGCGAATCCCGAGCGCTCGTCGATGGACATACCGCTCAACCTGGCGACGTCACCCACTCAACTCGCTTCCATCGTCCCCACTTCCACAGCGCCATCATCGCCACACCACGACCCAGAGCGGTGATCGAGATCGTCCACCAGATTCCGGTTGTTCCCCAGCGCGTGGCGGCCCACGCCGCGAGTGGAATGCGGAGCGCCGTGAGCGCCGTCGACGTGATCATCGGCGGCAGCGTGTCGCCCGCTCCGCCGAGCGCGCCCTCGAGCACGAGCTCCGCGCCGGCGAACAGCGTCGATATCGCGCCGATGCGGAGATAGCGCGCACTCTCGGCGATCACCGCCGGATCGTTCGTGAACACCGACGCGAAGGTCGTCGCGAGCGAGTACTCCGCGATCGCCGCGATGAGCCCGAGCGTCATCGCGAAGCCCGTCGCGATCCACGCCGCGCGCTCGGCGCGATCCACCTGCTTCGCGCCGAGATTTTGCCCGACGATCGCCGCAGCCGCCGCGCCAAAGCCGATCCCGATCATGTACGACCAGCTTTCCACGCGGTGACCGACGCCGAGCGCCGCGAGCGCGGGAGTGCCGAACTTGGTGGTCGTGCGCGTGAGGAAGACGTAAATGTTGCTGAAGACGACGCCGGTGACGGCGGTTGGCAGTCCGACGCGCACGATGGCGCGGATCGTCGACATCGCGGGGACGCCGAAGGTCACCATGCGGCGCTTCACGAGGATCACCATGCCGATGAGGAACGCAACCGAGCGCGTGAAGATCGTCGCCATCGCGGCGCCGGCGATGCCGAGTTTGGGCGCGGGGCCGAGGCCGAGGATGAGCACCGGGTCGAGCGCGAGCGCGGCGATCACGCAGCCGAGCAGGAGAAAGAACGGCGTGCGCGTGTCACCCGCCGCGCGGAAGGCCGCATCGATTGCGAAAAAGCCGAAGATGAGCGGCGCGCCGAACAGGTAGGTGCCGAGGTAGCTCTTGCCGAGCGCGGTGACATCGGGCGGCGTGTGCATGATGCCGAAGAGCGCATCGAGCTGCGAGATGCCGATCGCGCCAAGAACG
>Ga0075521_10000056_pt1 | contig 21761 bp, 20 predicted proteins | sample NGEPerD_FD_74785 | JGI IMG/M metagenome (GOLD analysis project Ga0075521, IMG submission 74785) | Arctic peat soil microbial communities from the Barrow Environmental Observatory site, Barrow, Alaska, USA - NGEE PermafrostAB12-D | ecosystem: Environmental > Terrestrial > Soil > Wetlands > Peat ...
GGATCGATCCGTCGGGGGCGGGGCGCGTCGTGTCCTCGAGGTGAGCTCCGAGCGCCCCCTCGAGCTCCTCGCGTGGCGCGTAGGCAAGCGGGGCGTAGATGCGGTGCCGGACCAGCGGCGTGCCCCACGTGGTGAGCTGGCGCTCCACTCGCTCGCGCACCACGGCCCCCGAGGTGCCGTAGACGAGCGGAAGGGCCCCAATCCAGCCGAGGACCTGGCTCCGCTGGGTGCCGTCGAGAAAGGCACGAATTGCCGGTGTCGGAGCGCCCGACACAGGGCGCGCGCGCAAAGTTGCATCCTCCGCGCCCTCCGCGTCTATCACATGCGGGAGCTCCAGTTCCCGCTCCAGGCGTTCCAGCGGCGATCCACCACCGGTTGCCGTGCGAACGTTGGGGACCAGGCGGACCAGAAGGCGTTGGGCGGCGTGCACGCTTCGGAGGGTCTCGAAGGCGCCGTTTTTCGTTTCCTCCGTGCTGCGCGCCCCATCCATCGCTAACTCTATCTCTCCGCTGTGATCTCCAAACTCTTATGCTTAGCGACCATCCTAATGGTCGCTACCGGGTGCGACAAGGCGAAGGAGTTCGTGCGCGCGGGCCAGACGTCCGGGCCGCCGCAGCTTTCGCCTGGCGAGGAGCTCGATCTCACTGGAAAACCGGATGTGCTCTTCCAGGTGTTCGGTGAGAGCAGCGATCCACGCATGGTTCCGATCGCGGCGATCGTCGGCGGCAAGCTCAAGGCGATTCGTCTGTCTCCCTCCGGCTGGCGCAAGTTCGACGAGATGTATCAGCGCCCCGGAAAGAGCTACGCGCTCTACCAGAGCGGCATGGCCAGCGGCTCGGTGGATGTGAAGCGCGGCATGTGGTCCGACACCGCCGACGCACTCTATGCGCTCCCCGGCTGCGCCACACTCACGCCGATGTCGAGCGTGAAGGTGAACGGGCGCCTCGCCTCCGACTTCACCCTCGAATTCCTCGCGTCGAGTGCGACAATGGGGAAGCCGCGCGCGGGCGCGCCGATGAATCAGGACTCGGTGAATCGCATCGCGAAGTCGATCGCGCGCGACGTCGCGAAGTCGGTCGGCATCAAGGACGCGAAGCTCGACTCGCTGAGCTTCCGCGCGATGGCGTTCCACACGGGAGCGAGCGCTGCGCCGACGATCATCGCGTCGTTCATCGACGAGAGCGCTGAAAAACCGGCGTCGATCGCGACGCGCACGACGCACCTCGTCGTCTTCGCCGACAAGGATTCATCCGGGCAGTATCACGCGACCTTCTCGCACCGGATCAACGGTCCGCTCGCGGCCGCCGCCTTCCGCCGCTACTTCGACCATCTCGACGTCGATGGCGATGGCGTCGACGAGATCGTGCTGCAGGGATGGCAATTCGGCGGCGACACCTTCCTCTCCGTGCTCGGCTGGCGTGAGGGCAAGTGGCAGGAGATTTACCGCACGCGCGCCAACTGGTGCCTCGACGAACGGAAGCCCGAAGCGAACTAGCGAGCGTTCAATCCGTTTCAACAATCGTTAACGGCTTGTGTTCCGTGCGACCGCTAGCCGCTGCTACCCGCCGTACGACTGGTACAGCTCGACCAGCCGCTCCACGCCCGTGATCACCTGCTCGCTCGGCGCCGCGTACGACAGTCGCACCCAGTCGGGGGTGAAGAACGCCGCACCGGGGACGATCGCGATGTCGTGCTTCTCGAGGAGCGCCGCGGCGAACTTCGTCCCGTCGCCGCCCCGCTCCGTCGCGACGTTCGCATACAGATAGAACGCGCCCTCGGGGTACACGAAGTTGAGCCCCGGCGCGACGCGCGCCGCCTTCACCACCGCATCGCGACGCGCCTGGAACTGCGCGACCATGTGCGTGATCGCCTTCTCCGCTTCATCGACATTCGTGAGCGCCTCGAGCGCGGCGTGCTGCGACACCGCCGCCGCATTCGACGTGGTGTGCGACTGAAAGGCGCTCATCGCCGCGCTCACCGCGCGCGGCGCGACCGTCCAGCCGATGCGCCACCCCGTCATCGCGTACGCCTTCGCGACGCCATCGATCACGATGAGGCGATCGCGGCGCGTCGACAGATCGAGCACCGATGCCGCCGGCCCGTCGTACGAGATGCGTCGATAGATCTCGTCGCTCAACACCCACCAGTCGCGCTCATCCGCGAGCTCGAGAATCTCGCGCAGCTCATCCGCGCTATAGACGGCGCCCGTTGGATTGCACGGCGAGTTGAGCATGATCCCGCGCGTGCGCGGCGTCGACGCGGCATCGAGAAAGGCGGCCGTCACCTTGAGCCCGTTCTCCGGATCGCCGATCACCGACACCGCCTTCGCCTTGCTGAGCGCGACCATCTCGTAGTAGCTCGTCCAACTCGGCGTCGGGATCAACACTTCGTCGCCCTCGCCGAACAGCGTGAAGCACGCGTTGAACAGCGACTGCTTCGACCCGTTCGACACGACGATGTCCGCCGCCATGATCTTGTCGTCGCCGCTCCACCGCGCATTGGTCTGCGCGGCAATCGCCTCGCGCAGCGGCAGAATCCCCTCGGTCGCCGTGTACTTCGTCGCGCCATTGTCGATCGCCCGCTGTCCGGCGCGCCGAATGAACTCCGGCGTGTCGAAGTCAGGCTCGCCGGCGCCCAGGTCGATCACCTTGCGCCCCTGGGCCTTGAGGGCCCGCGCCCGCGCGGAGACGGCGATGGTGGCGGATTCCTTCAGGAACGCGACGTTCGCGGAGGGCGCAAACGCGCGCGGCGTCGTGGTTTCGGTCACGGCGTAGCTCTGGCGACTGGGTTGGGAGTGGTTGGCTTGGTATACTTTACCATGTCGGCGCGTTGCCGGCCATTGAAAATCGGGGGTTTGGGTGGAGCAAGACTTGGAAGAGCGGGAGCGACCTGCAGTCGCCCGCAATCAGAACGTATTGCATGTACTGCCGCATGACGCGGCTGCCGTTTCGCAGTTCATCGATCCCGCGCTCGAGCGCCTGGATCCCGAGATCGCTGAGACCCAGCTTCTCGTCCTCACCCCCGATACCGAGACCGCGGTCCTCGTCGCCGAGGCGGCGACCCGCGCGCGCACCGGAATTCCGGCGCGAGTTCTCCCCGTCACCGCGTGGCGCCGCGCAGTTCGGCTCCAGCGTCTGCGCCCCGCGACCGTCGTCGCCGGCACGCCCGCCGATATCCTCGAGCTCATTCGCGCATCCGCGATCAAGCTCGATGCCGTCAACACGCTGGTGCTCGCCTGGGCCGACGAGATGAGCGACGCCGCCGGTGAGCCGCTCGAAGCGGTCATGGCCGAAATCCCGAAGGATGCCGCGCGCGTGATCGTCGCGTCGCACATGACGGCCGCCGTCGAGGCGCTGGCCGAGCGTTACGCGCGTCGCGCGCGCCGCAGCAACGTCACGACGGTCGTCGAGGAAGAGATCGCCGTAGACCTGCGCTACGTCGCCATCGCGGCGCAGGCGCGCGAGACCGCGTTTCGTCGCCTCCTGGACGACACCGATCCGGAGCGTGCCGCGGTGTACGTCCGCTCGGACGACGCCGCCAGGGAAGTCGCCGACGTCCTCCGCGCGCTCGGCATCTCCGATGAGGAGCCGTCGATCGTGATCACGCGCGGCGAAGCGGTGGAGAACGTCTCGCTCGTCGTGCTCTACGAGCAGCCGATGTCGGCCGAGGCGCTGCAGACGCTCGCAGCATCCGGCGTGTCGGTGATCGCGCTCGCCACGGCGCGCCAGATTCCGGCGCTGCGCGTGCTCGCGGGCGGCGGTCGTGTCACACCCTTCGTGCTCTCGGGACCGGGCGCACGCGCGCGGTCGCGGGACGAGAAGGTGCGCGACGAGCTTCGCGCGGCGCTGGCGAATGGCGTCAACGCGCGCGAGCTGATCGCGCTCGAGCCGCTGCTCACCGAGTTCGATGGCGTCGAGATCGCGGCGGCAGCGCTGCGCCTGCTCGAGCGTGAGCGCGAGAAGGACAAGCCGGCGGAGAAGGCTCCGAAGACGGATCACATTCTGCCGCCGTCGGTCGAGCGCGCAGCACCTGCGGAGCGCGCCGAGCGAGCGGATCGCGAAGAGCGTCCTCGCAGTGACCGCGGAGAGAGAAGCGATCGCGGTGATCGTGGCGAGCGTCCGCCTCGTGGCGAGCGCCCCGAGCGTGACCGCGGGGCACGCCCCGATCGCGGCTCGCGCGACAGCGCTCCGCGCAGCGGTGGCTTCTCGCGCGGCGCACCATCGCGCACGCCGGAGTCGCGTGGTGCGATGAGCCGGCTCTTCGTGAACGCTGGCAAGGCAGACGGCATGACGCCGCGCGACCTGGTCGGCAGCATCGCGAACGAGTCCGGGATCAGCTCCGATCAGATCGGCAAGATCGAGCTGCGCGACACGCACTCCATCGTCGAGATCTCGACGCCGGTGGCGGAAGCGGTCGCGAACAAGATGAACGGGATCACGGTTCGTGGAAAACGGCTGACGATGCGCGTCGACAACGACAAGCCATCGAGCCGCACGGAGCGTGGTGATCGTGGTGATCGCGGCGAGCGGAGCTCGAGTCCGCGCTTCGAGCGCTCCGATCGTGGTCGCCCCGAGCGCAGCTCGTCGTCCGATCGCGGCCCGCGCAGCTATGCGCCGCGGTCGGATCGTGGTGCGCCGAGCTCGCGTGGAGAGCGGCCATCGTCAGGGCCACGTCGTGACGCGCCTCGTCGCGATGGGCCGCCCCGGTCGCGCCGCCCCTCGTAAGCCCCTCATGGACCCGGTTTTTTTCGGGGCTCGACGGGGATGGGTCGAAGTCGTCACCGGCGTCATGTTCAGCGGGAAGAGCGAAGAACTCATCCGCCGCGTGCGCCGGTCGATCATCGCGAAGAAGAGCGTTCAGATCTTCAAGTCGCATCTCGATGATCGGTACGGCGGCGTCTTCTCCATCTCGAGCCACGATGGGAGAATCGTCGAGGCGATTCCCGTCGACTCGTCGCTCCAGATATCGCAGAATCTCCGCGCCGACGCGGATGTCGTCGCGATTGACGAGGCGCAGTTTCTCGACGCGGGGATCATCCCCCTCGTCGGGACGCTGGCGTCGCGCGGCGTGCGCGTGATCCTGGCGGGCACGGATACGGATTTTCGCGGCGAGCCTTTCGGTCCAATGCCGCAGCTCATGGCGGTAGCCGATCTCGTCGACAAGTTGCACGCGATTTGCGTTGTGTGCGGGGGCCCGGCGAGCCGGAACCAGCGGCTGATCGATGGGCGCCCGGCACGCTACGACTCGCCAACGATCATGATCGGCGGACGCGAGTCGTACGAGGCGCGTTGCCGCCACTGTCACGAGTTGCCACGTCGTGACGAGGATCAAGTCCCCCTGCTGTGAATTGTTCTATTGCGCAGGGAGGCGGTATCACCCTATCGTGAATTCATGCTGCTGATCGGTCTCACAGGCAATATCGCCTCCGGAAAGTCCACCGTCGCGCAGATGCTTGCGGACCGCGGTGCCACGATCATCGACGCCGATGAGCTCGCTCGCGACGCCGTGGCGGTGGGCAGCGACGGCCATCGGAAAATCGTGGAGCGTTGGGGCGACGACATCCTCAAGGCCGATGGCGGACTCGACCGTGTGGCGCTCCGCCAGATCGTCTTTCAGGAGCCAACAGAGCTCGAGGCCCTCAACTCCATCGTGCACCCCGAAGTCTCCCGGCTTCGCGACGACCTCATCAACGAAGCGCGCGAGCGCGGCGACGAGACCGTCGTCTGCGACATTCCCCTGCTCTTCGAGCGCAATCTCGTCGGCGACTTTGATCGCATCGTCCTCGTCGACGCGCCACGCCCGCTCCGGCTCGAGCGCCTCACGCGCGAGCGCGCGCTCGGCCATACCGAGGCAATGAACATGATCGCCGCGCAGATGCCTGCCGAGCTCAAACGCGCGCGTGCGGACTACATCATCGAGAACGACGGCGGTCTCGAGGCCCTGGAAAAACGCGTCGACGAAGTGTGGCGCGCGCTGCACGTCACGAGCTGATCGCCCGGTGAGCACCGTCCCCGATGAGCTCCTGTATTCCGAGGAGCACCTCTGGGTCGCCTGGACGGATGATGAGGTCACCATCGGGCTCACCCACTACGGGCAGCAGGAGCTCGGCGAGATGATCTTCGTCGAGTTGCCCGCGGTCGACGAGAAATTCTTGCGCCTGGACGTGTTCGGCACGATCGAGGCGGCCGAGGCGGTGTCGGAGCTCTTCGCGCCCGTGGGTGGCGTCGTTATCGACATCAATCTCCGGCTTGCGAAGGAGCCCGAGCTCATCAACACCGATCCATACGGCGAGGGGTGGCTCCTGCGTCTGCGCCCGAAGTCGCTTCCCGAGCGCGACGAGCTCCTGGGCCCCGCCGAGTACAGGGAGCACACGGGCGAGTAAAGCGTGTCGCCGCAAGCAGGTAGCGAGCCCAGCGCATGAATCGTCGGGGCGCGTGAATCGTCTCCTAGAGGGGAAATCCCTCTGCGCGGCGGCGATATGCTCCGGGTGTCGCCCGCATTCGATCGGCCCGGAAGTGTTCTACTTTCCTGACATCGACATGCGAATCTCCCGCCGCATCCCCGCGCTCTGCGCGCTCGTCCTCGGCGCCTGCAGCAACGAAGGCAGGCAAGCCGGCGCGAAGCATCCCACGACGCTCGTCATCTCGATTCCGGCGGACGCGGACAATCTCCTGCCACCGCTCAGTACGAGCGAGGTCGCGGGACAGGTTGATGCGGTTCTCTTCGAGAAGCTCGTCGAAATCGGCGACTCAATGAACGTGATCGGCGACAAAGGCGCACGCCCTTCGCTCGCGAACTCGTGGGATTGGGCACCTGATTCGTTGTCGATCACGTTTCACCTCGATCCCAAAGCACACTGGCACGATGGAGTGCCGGTTCGTGCGGTCGACGTGATCTACAGCTACGACATCAACAAGTCGAAAAGCGTCGGGTCGTCTGTCATTTCATTCCTTTCCGACGTCGACTCGGTGACTGCGCGCGACAGCGTCACGCCCGTCGTGTGGTTTCATGCGCGCTCGCTCGAGCAGTTTTATAACGGAGCGACGCAGGTCCGAGTGCTCCCCGCCCACCTGCTGAAGGGCGCTCCGGACTCCGCGCTTCAGACATCGCCGCTCGGTAGAAATCCGGTTGGCAGCGGGCCGTACAAGTTCGTTCGCTGGGTTAGCGGTAGCACAATTGAAGTCGCGGCCGACTCCACGTTCCATCGAGGGCGCGCAAAGATCGATCGCATCATCTGGAGCATTTCCGGGAATCCGGATGCGGCGATGTTGCGCCTCTTTTCCGGCGAGGCGAATCTGGCCGACAGGATTCGGGCGCAGGATGTCCAGCAGATTGCGAAGCACCCCGAGCTGAAAGTGGTACGCTACCCATCGATGGTCGCTGTGTTTCTTCGCTTCAATGAGCGTGAGCGCAAGGGAAAAGGGCCGCATCCCATCTTCGCCGATCGCGACGTGCGCCGCGCGCTCTCCATGGCTGTCGACCGCAGACGCGCCGTGAACACGGCATACGACTCGGCCACGCCGCTCCTGGTCGGCCCGCTCACGTCCAATCTTCCTACGTACGATGCCAAGCTCTTTCAGCTTCCGTACGCACCCGACAGCGCCGCGGCAATTCTCGAGCGACGCGGATGGGTGTTGGGCAAGGATGGAGTTCGACACAAGGGTGCGACGCCACTTCGCTTTACCGTTCTGGTGCCCATCAGCAGCGCGCAGCGACAGCAAATCGCGGTCGTACTTCAGGACATGTTCAAGAGCGTCGGCGCCGCGATCGAGATCGAGCGTGTCGACTTCCCGACGCTCGGTGCGCGGCAGGTGGCGCACGACTACGACATGACGTTCGAGGGGATGATCCTCGATCCAACGCCGTCCGGCATTCGGCAGGAGTGGAGCACAATGGCGGCGAAGGCGGGCGGGGTCCCCAATTCCGGCTACTACTCCAATCCTGCGTTCGACGCGACGGTCGATTCTGCTGTGGCCGCCATGGATCCGAAAGTCGGGATCGCGATGTACCGCCGAGCGTATGCGATCATCGGCAACGATGCGCCCGGAATCTGGCTGTACCAGGCGCCGACCATGGCGGGGATGAGCACGAACGTGCATCCTGCTCCCATGCGTGCGGACATGTGGTGGGTACATCTGAACGAGTGGACGATCGATGGCGGCGCCGGACCCAAAGGCGCGACCGTCGCGCTCGCAGCGCACGCCCACTAGCAGATGAGGCGGCTGCTCGCAGGCCGCCTCCTGCAGGGGCTCGCGGTCCTCTGGATCGTGGCAACGCTGACTTTCGCGTTGCTGCATCTCGCGCCCGGCGACCCCTTCTCATATCACGACAGGCGCATCTCCCCCGACATCATCGCGCACTGGCGTCACGTCTACTGCCTCGACCGCCCGATGGTCGTGCAGTACGCCTGCTACCTGCGATCGATGGCGAGCGGCAACCTCGGCTATTCGATCTCGCAGCAGCGCCCAGTGCTCGACATTCTCATCGATTTCGTTCCGCGCACGATCGAGCTGATGTCTGTCGCACTGCTCTTCAGCCTCGGCATCGGCATCAGGCTCGGCGTTCTCGAGGCGCGGCGGCGCGGTGAGCTCGCGGACTGGGGGACTCGCGCAGTCGCGTTGTTCTTTTATTCGATGCCCGATTTCTGGCTCGCGCTGATGCTCGTGCTCATCTTCGCCTACTGGATCCCGATCTTTCCGATCAGCGGCATCGAGGACGTGATCAACAGCCCGTCCTTCAACGGGTGGCAGCACTTTGTCGACCACGTGAGGCATCTCGTGCTCCCCGTCGTAGCACTCGTGCTGCTGACGTGCGCCGCCATCGCGCGCTTTCAGCGTGCCGCGATGCTCGATGTAATGCGGATGGACTTCGTCGTCACCGCGCGCGCGAAAGGCGCGACCGAGGATGCTGTCTCGAGCCACCACGTGCTGCGCAACGCGCTGCTCCCAATCATCACTCTGGCGGGGTTGACGCTCCCTTCTCTTCTCGGCGGCGCCGTGCTCGTAGAGCTCGTGTTCTCATGGCCGGGGATGGGCCACATCACGGCGGCAGCAGTAAGCAATCGCGACTACGCGCTCGTGATGGCCTCGGTGCTCGTGACGAGCGTGCTCGTGGTGCTCGGAAACGTCGTCGCGGATCTGCTCTACGCGCTCGCGGATCCGCGCGTGCGCGCCGCGTAGGTGCTGGCCCTTCGGTGGCTGAGCGCTGCTCTCCTGATCGTCGTGCTGTCGATGGCTCTCTGGCGATACGCGCATCCGGCCGCCGGTACGGGCGCGTCGCGCGCTACGCCGCGCATCCATCGGCCGTCATCGCGCTCGTCGCGCTCCTCGTGATGTACGTGATCTCGGCGCTCGCGCCCCTTCTCGCGACACACGATCCTGTCGCGCTCCTGGCGCAGCCGCTCGCGAATCATCCGCCGTCGCGCGAGCTGCTCTTCGGCACCGACTTCGCCGCACGCGATGTCTTCAGCCGCGTGCTGTACGGCACGCGGCTCTCGCTCACGATTGCGCTGATCGCGACGGTGATCTCGGTCATTCTCGGCACGGCGTACGGGCTTGTCGCGGGCTTCGTCGGCGGCGCGCTCGACACTACGATGATGCGTCTGGTCGACGCTTTCCTGGCCATTCCGAAGATCGTGCTGCTGATCGCCATTGGCGCACTGTGGGCGCCGCTCAGTGTGACTTCGCTCGTGCTCATTCTCGGACTCACCGCCTGGTTCGGTACGAGCCGGCTCGTGCGCGCCGAGGTGCTCTCGCTGAGGGAGCGCGACATGGTCGCCGCCGCGCGAGCGCTCGGCGCCCGCGACCTCGCCATCATGCTTAGGCACATGCTCCCGAACGTTCTGTCGCCCGTGATCGTGTCCGCGACGCTCGGCGTGGCCGGCGTGATCATCAACGAGGCGACTCTCTCCTTTCTCGGCATCGGCATCTCCGATCCCGCGCCAAGCCTTGGCAACATCATCCACGACGGACAAGCATTCATCGCCACCGCATGGTGGGTCGCACTCTTCCCCGGCCTCGCACTCGTCATCACCGCGATGGCCTATAATCTCGCCGGCGACGGCTTGCGCGATGCGTTGGACCCGCGTCAGGTTGACCGGTGATGACCGAGCCGCTCCTCTCCGTGCAGGACCTCCGCACCTACTTCCGCACGAGCGCGGGCGTGGCGCGCGCGGTGGACGGCGTCTCCTTCGACATCGCAGCGAACGAGTCCGTTGGCGTCGTCGGCGAATCCGGGTGCGGCAAGTCCGTCACATCGCTCTCGCTGCTACGGCTCATCCAGCGCCCCGGCAGCATCGAGCCCGGCTCGAAGATCAGCTTCGAGGGCACGGATCTGCTCGCGCTCGATGATGAATCGATGCGGAAGATTCGCGGCAATCGCATCGCGATGATCTTTCAGGAACCGATGACCGCGCTCAACCCGGTCTTCACCGTCGGCGCACAGCTGGCCGAGGTGCCGCGCGTGCACTCGAGCATCAGCCGCGGCGATGCATGGGCGCGGGCGGTCGAGATGCTCGGCACCGTCGGCCTTCCCGATCCCGCCGAGCGAGCGAAGTCGTATCCGCACCAGCTCTCGGGCGGAATGCGTCAGCGCGTGATGATCGGGATGGCGCTCATGCTCTCTCCCGCACTCCTGATCGCCGACGAGCCGACCACCGCCCTCGACGTCACGATCCAGGCGCAGATTCTGGAGCTCCTCGCCGAGCTGCGCGCGCGCACCGCGATGTCCGTGCTGCTCATCACGCACGACCTCGGCGTCGTTGCCGAATCGACGTCGCGTGTGATCGTGATGTACGCGGGGGAGATCGTCGAGCAGGCGGGGGTGCGCGAGCTGTTCGCGAAGCCACACCATCCGTACACCGAGGGGCTGATGGCCGCGATGCCGCGCGCGGGGACGAAGCGCGAACGGCTCACGGTGATCCCGGGCGCGGTGCCCTCGCCCTACGAGTGGCCCACGGGCTGCCGCTTCCACGAGCGCTGCCCGTACGCGTGGGAGCGCTGCGAGCGCGAGCATCCGCCGCTCTACCAGATCGGCGCGGGGCACGTCTCGCGCTGCCATCTCGCGGTTGAGCCCGAGCGCCGCAACACGCCGCACGTGCCGGCCGCCGCGCGCGTTGGAGCGAGCGCATGAGCGCGCTGCTCTCGGTGAAGGATCTCACCAAGCATTTCCCGATTACCGGCGGCGTGATGCGCCGCGTCACCGGAGCGGTGCGCGCCGTCGACGGCATCTCGTTCGACGTCGCCGCCGGCGAAACGCTTGGCCTCGTCGGCGAGTCGGGATGCGGAAAGACCACCGCCGGCCGCGCAATTCTCCGTCTCATCGAGCCGACGTCGGGGGAGATCTTCTTCGATGGCGCGGACGTGCGCGCCCTCGCGAAGGAGCCGCTCCGCAAGCTGCGCCGCCAGATGCAGATCGTCTTCCAGGATCCATTCAGCTCGCTCAACCCGCGCATGACGGTGGGCGCATCGGTGCGCGAGGGGCTCACGATTCACCGGCTCGCCGAAGGGAGCGTCGCGGATGCGCGCGTGCGCCAGCTGCTCGAGGAAGTCGGGCTGCGCGCCGAGCATGCGACGCGCTATCCGCACGAGTTCTCGGGTGGACAGCGCCAGCGCGTCGGGATCGCGCGCGCGCTCGCCGTCGAGCCGAGGTTCATCGTGTGCGACGAGCCGGTGTCGGCGCTCGATGTGTCCGTGCAAGCGCAGGTGATCAACCTGCTCCAGGATCTGCAGAAGGCGCACGGCCTCGCCTATCTCTTCATCGCGCACGACCTGTCGGTGGTGGAGCACATCGCCGATCGCGTCGCGGTGATGTACCTCGGCCACATCGTCGAGCTCGCGAGCGCGGATGATCTGTACGCGTTGCCGCTGATGCCGTACACGCAGGCGCTGCTCTCGGCGATTCCGGTGCCCGATCCCGAGGCGAAGCGGGAGCGGATCGTGCTGCGCGGCGACGTGCCCTCCCCCGCGAATCCGCCGTCTGGATGCCCGTTTCATCCGCGATGCCAGCATCCGCAAAAGGACGCGGCGTGCTCGAAGATCGTTCCGCCGCTCGAGCTCAAGGAGCCGAATCACTGGGCCGCGTGTATCAAGCAGCTGCCAACGCGCATCACGTGGCCGGAACAGCAGGCCGCCGGAGCGACGAAGCCACCCGAGCGCATTGTGCCCGTTCGCGCGATCGCGTGACACGCTCCATTCTTCTCCAGCCCTAGCGCAGGAGATTCGTGTCCGCCCCCGTCGTCGACATTCTCAGCACCGCCGCCGATCGCCCACCAGCGCTCGACGACACCGCACTCTTCGGTCATCCGCGCGGGCTCGGCCTGCTCTTCATCACCGAGATGTGGGAGCGCTTCTCGTACTACGGAATGCGGGCGATCCTCATTCTGTATCTCACGCAGGCGCTCCACTGGAATACCGCGCGCGCGGCGAATCTGTACGGCACGTACACGATGCTCGTCTTCCTCACGCCGTTGATCGGCGGCTATCTCGCCGATCGAATCATCGGCACACGCCGATCGCTCGTCATCGGAGGGATCGTCATCGCGGCGGGGCACTTCTGCCTCGCCGTTAACTCGATGACGATGTTCTACACGGGGCTCACGCTCATCATCGTCGGCACGGGCTTTTTCAAGCCGAACGTGTCGACGATGGTCGGCCAGATCTACGCCGACGGCGATTCACGTCGTGACGCCGGCTTCACGATCTTCTACGTCGGCATCAACACCGGCGCCTTCCTCGGCGGCCTCGTCTGCGGCTATCTCGCGGATCAAACGCGCTTCGGCGATCGCGGGTGGCACTGGGGCTTTGGCGCCGCCGGCGTCGGCATGATCCTGGGACTCATCGTCTATGTGATCTTCCGCGACAAATATCTTCCCGGAATAGGCGTTCGCGCGGCCAAGCAGCTTCCCGGCGTCGCCGCGCCGATCGTGGCGAAGGACAGCAAGGTCGCGATGCACGCGCTCATCGGCGTCGCCGCCGGCGTAACGATCAGCGTGCTCCTCGGCGGTTTCGGCGTGCTGAGCGCGTTCGTCTCTGCGTTGATCGGCGCGTCGCTCGCCGTCACGATTCTCGGCTCGCACGGCGAAGAACGGAAGCGCGTGATCGCGCTCTTCATCGTCGCCCTCTTCGTCGTCGTCTTCTGGGCGTGTTACGAGCAGGCGGGGAGCTCGATGAATCTCTTCGCGGCGAACAACACCGATCTGCAGGTCGGCTCCTTTCACATTCCATCCGCCTGGTCGCAGAACGTGAACCCTGCGGTGATCATTCTTTTCGCGCCGGTGTTCGCGTGGATCTGGATGAAGCTCGCGAAGATCGGACGCGAGCCATCGACCGCCGTGAAGATGGTCATCGGACTCGCGCTCCTCGGCTTCGGCTTCGTCTTCATGGTGATCGGCGGTCAACGCGCTGACAACGGCGCGCTCGTGAGCCCGTTCTGGCTCGTCGCGGCATTCACCTTTCACACGTGGGGCGAGCTCTGTCTCTCGCCCGTTGGACTCTCGTACGTGACGAAGATTGCGCCGATGCGCTTCGCATCGCTGCTCATGGGCGTATGGTTCCTCGCGCAGGCCGCGGCAGAAAAAGTCGCGGGAACGATCGCCGAGCTTACGCCGGTGCCTGGTCAGCCGCCCGCGGCACCGCGCGGTGGATTTATCGGAATGCTTCAGCACACCGCGCTCACGAATCACGGCTTCTACACGATCTTCCTCGTGATGGCGCTCGCGGCTTCCGTGCTCATGATCTTCTTCGTCCCAACGCTCAAGCGACTGACGTCGACCGTCAGCACCTGATCGCGCGGAACCTCAGGGCCAGGTAAAGACCGAGTTCGGCGTCACGAGCTCGCGACCGGATCGCACGTCGCGCGGCTCGCGATAGACGAAACGATTCGCGTTCGTGAAGCTGACGCGAAACTGCCATCGTGCGCGCAGATCGGGAGACATCGCGCGCGCGATGTCGAGGCGATACGTGATCTTGGAGCCTGGCGGCACGGCGACGAGCACACCGAGTCCCGCGCCGTACTTGAGCGGCGTCGTATCGCCGTAGCCGAGCGGCGCGTCGCCCTTCCACACACGCCCGGCGTCTCCGAACACCGCCATCCCGATGTCGGCCTGATCGCGAATCTTCCCGAAATACCAGCGGTCCTCGAGGCGCATCACGAAGCGGATGTTGCCGGCGTCCGGCGACGCGTGATAGCCGCGCACGCCACCGTCGAGCTCACCGAGCGGCAGCTGCACCGGCACGCGCTGATTCCAGATTCCTGCCCAATCGATGCTGCCGACGAGCGTGTGTGAGCCCATGAGACGCTGATACATCGAGATGTGTGCGCTCCCGATGACCCCGTCCCACTTGTTGTCCGTATAGCTGTTTCGCCCCTCCATCGTCGCCTGCAGATACGCGAAGGTGCGCTTGTTCCCCGCGCCCGCGTACAAATTCGACGCGAGGAAGATGTCGTCGTCCGTCGACCCCAGCACCTCGAGGCTGCGGCCGAGCAGTGTGCCCAACTGGAATCCCGCCGACATGTCCTGCGCGGCGGTGAGCGCGTCGAAGCGCTCGACGCGGACGAAGTCGATGCTGCGAATGCCCCAGAGCAGATTGAGGCGCGCGTTCTTGTGGCGCTCGAGAATGCGCATGAGCGTGTCGTACGGCACGCCCGGAGTGAGCGCCGGCGGCAGCCCGGGGGTGTCGTCTTCGCTCGAGAGACTCATGCCGAAGAGGCTCAATCGCCCCGGCTGACCCAAGCGGACGACACCACCGATGTCCACGAACTTGCGCGAGAAGTCGATCACCGCCGAGGTGTCGTTCGTGCGGCGGAACGAATAGATGTCCTGGTGATCGAGCGCGATCCCTCGCCACGCGAAGCGCTGTTCGTCCGTGAGAAAGGGATGCTCGGCGCCCACGAGCCAGCTGCTGATGCCGGCGTCGCCGCGCAACGCTTGCAGATCGAGATGCCACGGCTTGCCGAGGAACTGATAGTCGGCGTAGTTGGCGCCGAAGTAGTCGCGATAGACGCCGTGGGCCCAATGCGCGGAAACGTACTTCGCGTCGCCCTTGAAGTTCCCATCGCCGACCGTGAGCGACGAGAGGTACGGACTCGTGGGCGACGTGCCACCCCTGAGGATGGTCGTCAGCTCATCCGTCGTCTGCGCGACGATGATCACGCCGCCATCGCCATCGTCGTACGCGTTCACGGACGCGCTTGCGATGAACGGCTGCGCGCGCAGCAGTCGCTCGGACTCGCTGCGACGTCGATCGTCGCACGGCTGTCCGGACTCGACAATGAGAAGGCGGCGAACGACGCCGGGCCTCGTGTTCGCGTGAATGGAGCTGATGATCCCGATCGGCGACTCCCACCACTTGCCGTGGCGCGGATAGTACGGCGGCCGCGTCTGCACCTGGATGTCGCTGATGATCTGCCCCTCGCACTTCACCGCACTCCCCGCCTGCGCGTATGCGCGCGACGACATCGCCGCGCCGAGCCCCGTGGCTGCGAGCGCGATGGCGACACGCCTCGCGAAACCGGAACGCGCTGCTGCGCTGCGCACTAGGGAGTGTCTGCTGGTGGAGAGGCTACTTGCCCATCCGGCGCTTCAAATCCGCCAGACGGGCCTCCGCGTCGGCGTCGCGCGCAGAACGATCCGCGGTGCGCCGGAGCGAATCGAGCTCGGAGATGTTCGCGCGATCGGAGTCGAGCGCTTCTTCCGCCGCACCACGTTCAGAAGGAGCGGCGGAATCCACGCCGCCCGTGAGTCGCTTGAGCTGCGCCGTCATCTCGGCGGTCTCGCGCTCGACCAGAGTGACCTCCTCCTCGAGCGCGGTGAACTTGCGCTCGAGCACCGTGATGCGCTCCGAGTGCTTGCGCTCGAACTCCGCCGCGAGCTTCACCGTCTCGGCGTCGTTGATCCCCGCCGCGAGCTGGCCGCGCCGGCGCACGGTGGCGAGCTCGGTGCGCTCGCGCTCGAGCTGCGCGCTTGCTGCATCGCGCGCCGCGCGGCTCTGCGAGAGCCCCACCTTCGCGTCCACGAGCGCCTCGCGCATGAGCCGCGCACGGGTGCGCGATGAGGGATCGTTCAGCATGACGGGAATTTACCCTCCGCCGACGCGTCATCACGACTCATTTTGAAAGCTTCTCTCCGGTGCTGCCGCATCGGGTACGATAGGGAGCCGTTACCGGGAGGCGCAAGCGCGGCGAACGCCCTCGCGCGCTAGGAAACCCAGCGCCACGAAGCCTCGGCGCGGACCTGGCGCATGAGGCGCTCCGGCGAGCTCCCGTGCGGGAACATCAGCGTGTCGCTCACCTCGTTCAGCGCGAGGCGCAGCGCCGCGAAGCGGCTGGCCGCAACGCGCAGCAGCGCGTCGAGTCCGTGCTCCTGCGCCAGTCGATGCTCCGCCGCCAGCGCAAAGCCGCGCCGCCCCATCTCCTCGTAGTAGTCGATGTCCGGGCCCCCGCGACGCCAGCGCTTGTGCTCGATGCGGTCCGGAAACATCCCGCACGACCACAGCGCGTAGTTCCCGAGATGCTGCCGCACGAGAAAGCTCCGCCGCGCATCCGGTGTGTCGACCTCGCCCATCAGCTCCGCGAGCGTGTCGTACATCTGATCGTCCGTCTCCGAGATGCGCTCGGCGCGCCCGCGTGCACCGAAGTGCAGCAGAATCGCCGACACGTAGTCGGCGAGCGCGCGATCCTCCTCGCCAACGCGACGCAGCGCACGCCGTACCACGACGTACCAAAAGAGGCGCACGGAAACCTGCATGCCGATGCGCGAATCGATGATGGCGGGGAGCAGCCGCGGGTCGTCGAGCAGCGAGTCGATCCCCTCCTCGCGCAGACGCACCTCGGCCGCATCCTGCGCGCGCGTTTCCCCGTGCGCGACCAGGCGCATGGCCAACTGTGCATCGTCTCTGGTGAGAGACGCCCGTACGTTGCCGAGCAGCATCCCTTCCCTCCTGTAACTAGAAGGCAATACACCGCGGTGGCACTCGTGATTCGCCCCTCATCTGGGTGACGACTACACGGGCGTCGCGTTACCGGGACACGTGCTCTAGCGCTGCAGCGAGGGCGGAAGGGGGCGGGTTGGAGAGTTCGCGAGCGAAGTTCCGATGTCCATGATCAGGGTCGCCACGCGCGCGAGCTTGTCGTAGTCGATCTTGTCCGGCGAGTCGGTGACCTTGTGATAGTCGGCGTGCAGCCCCGTCGTGAAGAACACGATCGGAATGCCGTGCTTCGCGTAGTTGTAGTGGTCGCTCCGATAGTAGAGCTGTTCGGGATGCGACGGCGCATCCCAATCACGATTGATCAGAAACGGCCGTGGTGACGCGCTGTTCACCGAGTCCACGACCTCGCCGAGCACTCGGCTCTGCCCGTTCGGCGCGGAGCGCGGGCCGATGAGGTAGAGCGAATCGGGATCGTTGCGTCCGATCATGTCCGCGTTGAGCTGCGCGACGATGGAGTCGAGCACCACGGTCGGATGCGACGTGAACCACTCGGAGCCGAACAGCCCGAGCTCCTCGCCCGTGTGCCACACGAAGAGCAGCGAGCGCCTGGTGCGCGGCGCCTTCTGCGCGCGCTTCGCGATCTCGATGAGTGAGACGGTGCCCGAGCCATCGTCGTCGGCGCCGTTCGCGATCGAGTCGCCGTGCACCGCGGGCTGGATCCCGATGTGATCGAGATGCGCGCCGAAGGCGACGTACGTGTGCGCGAGCGCGGAGTCGGATCCCGGAATCACCGCGACGACGTTGAACGCCGGCACGACATCCTGCACGAGATCCACCTTTGCCGAAAACGACTTCCCCTCGAGCACGCGCGTCCGGTTGTTCTGCGGCCATCCAGCGGGAAGGAGCGGCCCCGCATCCTTCGCGGTGCCGAAGATCACCATCGGCAGCTCGCGTGGACCGTCGAGCGTGGGCTGCAGCCGCAGCGATGAGTCGCTCAGCCCCGCCGCCAGCGCTGGGAGCTCACCCGCCTGCCGCCCGGTGAACAGCACGATGATCGCCGCGGGGCGCCGCTCCATGATCGCGCCGAGCCGATCGCCGAGCGAGCGTGGGTCGTGCAGCGATGCGCGACGCGCGGAGTCGAGTCCGGGCGGCGCGTCGTTGACGAACACCACCACCTTGTCCGCGAGCGAGAGTCCAGCGAGATCGTTGCGCCCGAAGCCCGGCGCCGAAAGTCCGTATCCCGCGAACACGAGATCGCCCGCCGCCTCGAGCACGGGCAGCGGAAGCCCTTCGCCGAGCGATGGCACGGGGATGAGATGTGAGCCAACGGGCAGGCTCGTGCGAGTGCTGGTTGACGTCACCTCGAAGCGCGCGGAGCGCACGAAGGTGCGCGAGAGCGGCACGCGCTGGAGATAGCCGCCGCTGTCCCCTGCGGGCGCGATCCCCGCCGCCTTCAGCTGCGCCGCAATGAAGCGCGCGGCGCGCGCGCCACTCGGCGTCTCCGCGCTGCGGCCCAGCATCGAGTCATCCGCGAACGCGAACAGATCGCGCCGAAGCTCCCCGGCAAGAGTCGGAGCCGGAGCGGGTCGAGGCGCAGGGCGACTCTCGGTGCGCGGCGGCGGCGCACAACCTGCGGCGACGGCGAGCAGCAGCACCGCGCTGCGACGCATGAGCAACTCCAACGATGAAGGATGCGTCGCCAGGAGGTGGCAACGTTGCGTACAGGCTAACGAGACGACGCGACCGCGGCAACATCGGCCTTTCCATTTTGACAATAAGATGACCATCTTCCGTGACTGTACGTTCAAACAGGAACCACGCCCCCGAAAAGGGTATCATTCATCAACATGCTGTACATCTGCATTCCCGCATTCGATGAAGCGCCGACGGTCGGGTTGCTTCTCTGGCGCATCCGAACCGTGTTCGAGGCGCACCCTCGCGAGTACGAGATCATCGCACTCGACGATGGCAGCACCGACAATACGCTCGAAACGCTGCGGCGCTACGAGAAGGTTCTCCCGCTCACCGTGCTGCGCAACGAAACGCGGCTCGGCTACGGCGCCGCGCTCGACACGCTCGCGCGCGCCGCGGCGAAGGCCACGCGCTATCCGCGACGCGACGCGATGATCGTGATGCAGGGCGATCTCACCGACCGCCCGGAAGATCTGCCGGAGCTCGCGAAGCGCTTCGACGGCGGCGTCGACTGCATCGTCGCGGAGGCTGGGCCCTCGCCCGCAAACGTGCCGAAGGAGATTCGTCGCCTGCGCCGCATCGCACCCTGGCTCATGCGCCGCTACGTCAAGGTCGACGGCGTCGCCGATCCGCTCGGCACACTGCGACTCTATCGCATCGCGGTGATCCGCGACGTGATCAAGCAGGCGGGCGATGCGCCGATCGTCGAGAGCGCGGGATGGGCGGCGAACGTCGAGCTGCTCGTGAAGGCGGCGAAGTTCTGTCGCCGCCTCGAGACGGTTCCGCTCGAGCCGCGCTACGATCTGCGTCCACGCGACACGCGCGTGCGCTGGTTCCCCGATGCGCTCGCGCTCTACCGGTTTGGCGTCGCCCATCGCGCGTTGCGAGCTCCGGCAGCAACGTGACCACGCGTGCGCGACGCGCGCCGGTAATAGGCGTCGTAATCACCATTCTCATCGCGTACGCAGCAGCATCCGCACAGCAGGAGGCGGCGACTGCCCCGGAGGTACCGGCAACTGCCCGGGTCGCCGCCCTCCCTCCCTATGGATTGGGCGAGAAAATGTTGTACGACTTGGCGGTGGGCGGCGCCAAAGTCGGAGTGGGCAGTATGGGCATCGAGGACACCGTCACGATAGATGGCCACGCGACCTATCATTCCGTGTTCGAGATCAAGGGTGGCTTTCTTTTTCTCAAGGTGAACGACATCCTGGAGAGCTGGTTCGAGCCCGGGTCCGCCACGTCGCACCGCTTCTCGCAACATCTCAACGAAGCGAACTACCACGTGGTACGATATTTTGACTTCTATCCCGATCGAGCCCGCATGCACCAGCGCGGAATCGAAGAGCGCGAAAGCGTTCCGGAACCGCTCGACGACGTCTCGTTCTTCTACTTCGTGCGCACCGTTCCGCTCATCGTCGGTGAGACGTATACATACACGCGCTACTTTCGGCCGGACAAGAATCCCGTCATCGTGAAGGTGCTCCGCCGCGAGAAGATCAAGGTCGATGCGGGCACGTTCAACACGATCGTCCTGCAGCCGATCATCAAGTCTGGCGGGCTCTTCGCCGAGGGCGGCGAGGCGCTGATCTGGGTGACAGACGACGATCGTCATATCATGGTTCAGCTGAAAGCGAAAATGCCGGTGCTGCGAACCCTCGAACTCTTTCTCAAATCGTACACTCCGCCAACGATCCCTCCGGAGTGAACAAGCCCGAAGCCGACCTCTCGGCAGTTCGCACCGTTCCGATCGGGCGCCGCCCGAACAAGGTGCGCGCCGAAGAGTTCGCGTCCCCGCCTGCAGACGACCGCTCCTTCGCCGCCTTCCTGGGCGCGCTCCCCGATGTGCTCGCGGCGCGCGATTTTCTCGCGCTCTCGCGCGACATCGCGCGCGCGGCGGGAGAGCGCGGTGTGGTGGTGATGGTCGGTGGCCACATCGTGAAGACCGGACTCGCGCCGATCCTCATCGACTTCATGCGACGCGGGATCATCACGCACGTAGCGATGAACGGCGCGGCGGCGATCCACGACTACGAGATCACGCGCTGGGGCGGCACGAGCGAAGACGTGCAGGCGGGGCTGCGCGAGGGCACCTTCGGAATGGCGGAGGAGACGGGGCGCGAGATGAACGAGGCGTTCATCCGTGGCCAGAGCGAGAGCTGGGGCATGGGCGAGTCGCTCGCGCGCGCCTTCGATGGCAAGGAGCTCGCGCATCCGGAGCTCTCACTCCTCAAGAGCGCCGACGATCTCGGCGTCCCGCTCACGGTGCATGCGGCGATCGGCGCGGAGATCATCCACCAGCACCCCGCAGCGAGCGGCGCGGCGATCGGCGACACGAGCCATCGCGATTTCCGTCGCTTCGCGGCGTCGCTTCCAGCGATCCATGACGGTGGAGTGGTGCTCAATCTCGGTAGCGCGGTCATCCTTCCGGAGGTCTTTCTCAAGGCGCTCACCATCGCGCGCAATCTCAACGATGGAAAGCCGACCGGCTTCACCGCCGCCGATCTCGACATGCTTCGCCACTACAGGCCGCACATGAACGTCGTGCTGCGCCCCACGGTGGATGGCGGGAAGGGCTACGAGATCACGGGGCACCATGAGCTCATGGTGCCGCTGCTCGCGTGGAGCGTGCTCTCGATGATCGACGCGACGGGCTAGCGCGCGATCAGGCGCCGGACCACTTCTGACGAATGCGCCGCGCGGTATCCGGGCTCAAAACGCGGATCACGAGATACAACACAAATCCGATACACGCGATCTTGAGGGCGAGAAAAAACAGCCCGAAGAGCACGACGAAGAGAAAGCCGAAAATCCCGAAAATGAACTTCAGGGCGATGAGCCCCAGAATGGCCATGAGGCCGACTGCGAACACGGTGCGTAGCATGACCCTGTTTCTCCCCTTGAGGCGATTGCCCTCCGATTCTGCTTACAATACGACCTGCCGCCGCGTGAGGTTTCAGCCGCCCCCGGCTGGGCTCGCGCGCTCGTGAAGACCGCCGACGTCGTCGTTCTGGGCGGGGGGCTGATCGGGCTGGCCGTGGCGGCCGAGGCCGCGACGCGAGGCGCATCGGTGCTGCTTGTGGGCGAGGCACGGGTCGGCGAGGCGTCGCCTGCCGGCGCCGGCATGCTCGCTCCGGGCGCCGAAAG
>Ga0075521_10000057_pt1 | contig 21720 bp, 20 predicted proteins | sample NGEPerD_FD_74785 | JGI IMG/M metagenome (GOLD analysis project Ga0075521, IMG submission 74785) | Arctic peat soil microbial communities from the Barrow Environmental Observatory site, Barrow, Alaska, USA - NGEE PermafrostAB12-D | ecosystem: Environmental > Terrestrial > Soil > Wetlands > Peat ...
GCATCGATGACGATGTTGACCTCGACGTTGCGCACGCCTTCGAAAACTCGCCGGCCGAGCGAGCTGGCGAAGTCGCCGCCGTAGTTGCCCATCGAGACGCCGTCGAGATTCGACGTGCCGACTGCGGCCCATGCGTCATCGACGACGATCACCTTGCTGTGGATCAACAGCTGGTTGATCCGCGTGACGCCGGCACGCTCCGGATGCGCGTCGGTGCTCCAGAGCGTGAAGACGCCAACGCGCGGGTGCGCGAGCAGCGCGTGCTTCCGGAGCTGCGCATTCTGCCAGCCGCGATAGGCGGTGAGGTCCGGATTCTGGTTGAGCACGATGATGATCTCGAGCGCAGGCTCGCGGCGGAGCGCTGCGGCGAGCGCGGCAACGATCGGGCGCGACGTGAGATACTGGTGCTCGATGTAGATGAAGGAGCGCGCGCGCGCGATCTCCGCGAGGAGCGCGTCGAGCATCTGCATGGCGCGGTCGGGGACGTTGGGGAGAATGCCATCGGGCGCGTCGCAGACCACGCGCACTGCGGATGCGCGAGCGGTGCGCGGCGCCGCCGGCGCTGCGCTCGGCTGCTCGCCGCCGCTCGACGTCCACACGCATCCGAACATCGATTCGAGATCGTGCACCACCGGCCCGCGCAGCCGCACCGACACATCGTGCAGCGGGCGTCCCCCGAGCTCGCGCAGCGGACGCCGTGCGTCGAAGGGAATGTGGCTGCCGTCGTCCCAATACGAGTTCACGAAGGGAGAGCCGAGGAGAAAGGCTTCGCGCTCGTCGATGAGAACGAGCTTCGCGTGCATGAAGTGTGGAAAGCGACTCAGCCCGCGCACCTCGATCTGCTCCGTCGACATGCCGCGTGCCGCGAAGAACCTTCTTAAGGGGCGCGCGGTGTTGAGTATCCACGTGGCATTGAGCAGAATCTGGATCTTGGCGCCGCGATCCCTGGCGAGCGCGATGAGGATATCCGCGAGCACCTCATCGCCCGATGCCGATCCCGTGAGCGATCCCCCCGCGTACGCGGTGCAATCGGCATCGAAGGCAAGCTGCGCGATGCGCACGGAGCGCTCCGCACGGTGCAGCGACTCGAGCAGCCTGCCGTAGCTCTCGGCGTTGTCGATGAGCCAATCGACAACGTTCTGGCCGTGCGCGGCAACGACGGGCACGCGCGCGGCCGGCTCGAGCGCATCGATGGTGCGCGCGAGCATCTCCCCTGTCGCGCCGGCGCCCATCGTCGTGTCACTCATACCATGATGTACTTCGGACGAGGGCGGGCGCGCCAGTGTGCTGCTGGCGAATGCCGGGAGTCGGTGGGACGAGTGCGACGCGCGCCAACGCGACACGCGCTCACCCATGAAGGCGCGCATTAACGGCACACGATGCAAGCTGCGACTACACGTTCAGTGCATCGCCGGATTGATGAGCGTTCGCGCGGGCTCGAAGTCATTGCCCCCCGAATTGGGCTCCGCAGTGATGATGATGATCGAATCGTGCACCGGGTCCACGAAGATGTACTGGCCTCCGTGCCCTTCCGCGGCGTACGCCCCGGGAACCGAAACGCTCAGCCACCAGAGATAGCCGTATCCGCCCGATCCCTTCCCCGGATTGCTCCAGTTCTTGTGCGAGTCCGCCACCCACTTCGTTGACACGACCTGTTTGCCATCCCAGCATCCGTTGTTGAGAAAGAGGTAGCCGATCCTCGCCATCTCGTTCGCCGTGAGATTCAGCCCCGCCCCGCCCGCATTCACACCCTGTGGATCCGTCGACCACTCGAGCAGGGGGAGCGTAAAGCCGATCGGCTGAAAGAGATTCTCATTCGCAAATGCCACCGTGGTCTGATGCGTCGCTCGGCTCACGATCGTCGAGAGCAAGTGCGCGTTGCCGGAGCTGTAGTTGAACTTTGTCCCCGGGTCGGCAGTCATCGGCTGCGACAGAATCGCGACGGGCCAGTTGGGCTGGTAGTTGAGATATTCGGGGCCATGGCCCTCGATCCAATTGAGCCCGGACTGCATGGTGAGGAGATTGCGAATCGTGATTTTCGCCTTGCGCGGGTCTACCGAATCGCTGCGGGAGGCGAATTCCGGGATGAGCGGCACCACCGGCTGATCGACGCTTCTCAGCAACTTCCGATCAATCGCGATCCCCGTCAGAATCGACACGATGGTCTTGGTGGCGGAGCGCAATTCGTAACGCGAGGTGGAGTCCTTGCCGTGATAGTAGCGCTCGCCGATCACGTACCCGTGGCGGACGACCATCGCCGCGTAGACGTTAGCAGGCAAGGTGCCGAAGTGGGTGAGCGCACTGTCCAGCATTGCAGAATCCACATTTTCCGCGGCCGGCGTCGCATGGCGCCATCCGTCGGTCGGCCAGTAGTCGCGCGGAATCGGGCATTGCTGTGCTCGAGCGGACGCGCTGAGTAACAGGCAAACAAGCAGACAAAGCATAGCTCTCATGCATGTCCTCACTGTCAGGATTTGGCTCGCGAGATCGCGCATCGCCACTTCTCTCGCTCTCATGTACAGGCGAAGCGAGCGCAAGTTTCATCTCGAGCGTCGCCAGTGTCCTCCCTCGGAGGCACGCGCGAGATGTAGGGCAATGGCCGACAGACCGCCCCTGCCAAATCGACCATTTTCGACAGATACAGGTCAAGCAGGCGCCCATACTATAGTGAGACGCGCCCGACTTCTCGGTCATGGAGTACGCACTGCGCACGCACTCGTTCCCCTCCACAGTCGACGCCGTCGCGGCGCACGGCGTCGCGCGCCGCTTTGCCGGAAAGTGGGCGCTGCGGGGCGTGACGGTATCGGTAAAGCAGGGGGAAGTGCTCGCGATCAAGGGATCGAATGGCAGCGGAAAGAGCACCCTGCTGCGGATCATCGCGACGGCGTTGCGCCTCACCCGAGGCGAATGCCAGGTGTTCGGTCACGACGTCACCGCAGACGCGCGAGAAGTACGGCCACTCATTGGCCTGCTCGGTCACTCGCCAGCGCTGTACCAGGATCTCACGGTTGCGGAGAATCTTCGGTTCAGTGCGCAGATGGCCTGCATCCCTGATGATCCGAGCACGATCGAATCGGCGATCACCGCCGTCGGTCTTCCTCGCGTTGCCAGCGAGCGAGCGCGCAATCTCTCGTCGGGGATGCAACGGCGCGTGGCGATCGCGCGGCTCATGATGCGCGCGCCGAGGCTGCTTCTGCTCGACGAGCCGCACAATAGCCTCGACGACGAAGGTGCGGAGCTCGTGGACCAGCTCGTGCGCTCCACGCGTGCCGCGGGCGGCGCGACCGTGATCGTTACACACGACGTGGCTCGAGTTGTGGGGCTCGCCGATCGCGTTGCCACAATGGATGACGGCGTGCTGTTCGCGGCGGATTCGAGCGCGCCGCTGCAAGTGATGCGCGCACCGCCGCGCGCCCAGCTGCACCTGGCGCGAGAGGGATCGCGATGAGCGGGCGCTTCGCCTTCCCGATCGGCGATGAGCTCCGCCGCACGCGCGCGGTAGCGTGGAAGGATATCTCCGCCGAGCGTCGCTCGAAGACGAACTTCAACGCGGTCGTCTTCCTCGCATCGCTGATGCTCGTGATGTTCGGCTTCGCGCTGGGGCCGGACGCCGAGGCGCTGCGATCCGCCGCCGCGGGCGTGCTGTGGCTGACCATTTTGTTCAGTGGCGTGCTCGCCTTTAATCGCTCTTACCAGCTCGAGCTCGAGGGCGATTCGCTCGAGACGCTGCTCCTCTATCCCGGCGATCGCTGGCCGATTCTGCTTGGCAAGCTCGCGGCGAATCTCGCCTTCGTGCTCATGGTGGAAGTCATCGTCGTGCCGATGGCCGCCGTGCTTTACAACGTTGCGATCTGGCACGTGCTGCCACCGCTCCTCGCCGTGCTCGCACTCGGCACAATCGGCTTCGTAACCCTCGGCACCTTCTACGCGGCGATGGCAAGCCGCGTGCGCGCGCGCGAAGTGCTGCTGCCGCTGCTGCTATTCCCGATGCTCGTCCCGCTACTGGTTGCGTCGGTAGGCGCCACGACGGCGCTCCTCGCGGGAAACGCGATGGGTGACGCCGGTTCGTGGATACGCGTGCTCGTCGTCTTCGACGCAATCTTCTTCGTCGCGTCGATGCTCGCGTTCGAGTACGTCATCGAAGTGTGAGGAAATCTGCATGACGACTTCATTGGAGCGTCCACCGTCGCCGCCACTCGCCGCTCGCGCCATCGCGATTCCCCGCGAGCCTCGCTGGATCGGAATCCTCGGTGCCGTCGGAGCGATCGCCTTCGTCGGGGCGCAGGCGCTCGGCGTCCTCACGTCGCCCCCTGATCGCGACATGGGTGACCTGCAGAAGATCATGTACGTGCACGTCCCCGCCGCGTGGAACGCATTCATCGCGTTCTTCATCGTCGCGTGCGCGAGCATCAAGGTGCTCCTCACGAACGATGAGCGTGCCGATCTTCTCGCTGCGGCCGCCGCCGAAGTCGGCGCCGTGCTCACCGCACTCACGCTGATCCTCGGCTCGATCTGGGGTCGCCCCACATGGGGCGTGTGGTGGACGTGGGACGCGCGGCTCACGTCCACCGCCGTGCTGCTCGTGATCTTCGTCGGCTATCTCACGCTGCGCGAGTTCGCCGAGGAGCCGGAGCGGCGCATGCGCTGGAGCGCGGCGGTGGGTGTCATCGGGGCGCTCAACGTGCCGATCGTCTACATGTCCGTGCGATGGTGGCGGACGTTGCATCAGGTCCAGTCGAGTCCAGCGACCGTCGATCCGCACTATGTGATCGGATTGCGAGCGAACGCGATCGCGTTTCTGCTGCTCCTCGTGTTTTTCATCGGCCGCCGGTATCACCTGAGCCGGGTCGAGGTCGCGATCGCAGCGGCCGCAGAAGGACGGGCGCTTTACGACGGCGAAGGAGAATCGTATGCAGACGCATGACACGCTGCCCTACGTGATAGCGGCGTACACCGTCACGTGGCTCGTATTCGTTTCCTACGCCACATACCTCTGGCGCACCGGTCGACGTCTCGATGCCGAGCGGCTGAAATGCGAGTGAGCGGCTCGCGGAGAGCGGTACTCGTCGTCGCGCTCGCTGTCATCGTGAGCGGCTTTGCGTATCTCACGTACGGCGGCGTCGGCGACAACCTGGTGTACTTTCTCACTCCCGCCGAGCTGCTCGCGAAGGGAAGCGACGGCTTCGACAGGCCGGTTCGGCTGGGTGGCATGGTCGTGCCGAACTCCGTGCAGTGGCACGCGGACCAGCTCGATCTCCGCTTTCGCCTGACCGACGGTACGCAGAGCGTGCTGGTGCACTCACACGGGGCGCCGCCGCAGATGTTCCGCGGGAACATCGGTGTGGTGGTCGAGGGCAAGTACGATCGCAGCGGCGTGTTCGAGTCGCACAATCTCATGGTGAAGCACTCGAACGAGTATCACCCACCCAAGCCCGGCGAGAAGGCTTCCGACATGTACAAGACGCTCGTGCGCGAGGGCGGCTCATGAACAACGCGCTCGGCACGAGCGCGCTCCGTGTGGCGCTCGGGATGGCGCTGGCTGCAATCGGGCTCGCGGTCTGGGGCGTGCGACGGCGCGACGAGGACTTCGTGCGAGCGGCATACGCGGCGGTCTATGCGAACGCCGTGCTCATCTCGCTGGCCGTTGCCGCGATGCTCACCGCGCTGCTGACGCACGACTTCAGCGTGAAGTACGTCGCGCAGGTGGGGAGTCGGGCAACACCGACGCTGTACACGATCGCATCGCTGTGGGGCGCGCTCGAGGGGTCGATTCTCTTTTGGGGCTGGGTGCTTTCCCTCTACGCCGCGGCTGTGATCTACGCGAACCGAAAGCGCGCGGGCGCGCTCGTGCCCTACGCTGCCGCGACGCTCATGGGGATCGCGGTGTTCTTCGGGATCCTCCTCGTTGGCCCCGCGAGTCCGTTTGGGTTGGTCAGTCCGATTCCTGCAGATGGCCCCGGACCCAATCCGCTGTTGCAGAATCATCCCCTGATGGCCGTGCACCCACCGCTGCTGTATCTCGGCTACGTGGGGATGTCGGTGCCGTTCGCCTTTGCAATTGGCGCGATGCTTTCGGGTGAGCTCGAGGACGACGCGTGGATCACCTTCTCGCGCCGGTGGACCATCGTCGCGTGGGGCTTTCTCTCGGCCGCCATCATCGCCGGGATGTGGTGGTCGTACGAGGTGCTCGGCTGGGGCGGCTACTGGGCGTGGGATCCCGTCGAGAACGCGTCGTTCATGCCGTGGCTCACCGCGACTGCGTTTCTGCACTCGGTCATGCTGCAACAGCGCCGAGGGATGCTGAAGTTGTGGAACATGTGCCTGGTGGTCTCGACCTTCGTGCTGACCATCCTCGGGACATTTCTCACGCGCAGTGGCATCCTGAGCTCGGTGCACGCGTTCACGCAGGGGCCGATCGGGTACTACTTCCTCGGCTTCATCGCGCTCGTGCTGCTGATCTCGCTCGTGCTGATTGCGGGGCAGAGCGGCCGATTGCGCGCGAGCGGGAGTCTCGACGCTGCGGTGTCGCGAGAGTCGGTGTTTCTGCTCAACAATCTCCTCTTCGCGGCGTTCACCTTCACCGTCGTACTCGGCACGCTCTTTCCGCTGGTGGCTGAGGCGTTGCGCGGCGTGAAGGTGAGCGTCGGCGCACCGTTCTTCAATCGCATGACGTTGCCCATGGGGATGGCGCTCATCTTCCTCGCCGGCGTCGGCCCCGCGCTGCCGTGGAAGCGCGCGACGCGCGCGGAGCTGCGCTCCCAGCTGATGCCTCCAGCCATCGCGTTGGTAGTTGTGCTCGCGCTGTCGCTCGCACTCGGCGTGCGCGAACCGTACGCCGTGCTCACCTTTGCCTTCGCGGCGTTTGCGCTCGTCGCGAACGGCCGCGAGTTCTGGAGCGGCACGCGCGCGAGGATGCGCTCGCACGGCGAGGCCGCGCCGATCGCGCTGGCGCGTCTCATCGGCGGCAACCGGCATCGCTACGGCGGCTACGTCGCGCACATCGGCATCATCACGGTGGTCATGGGAATCGCCGCATCCACCACGTTCAAGTCGGAGAACGAGGCCACGCTCAAGCCCGGCGGGAGTCTCGTCGTTCGCGGCATCACGGTACGGCTGGATCGCGTGTGGGGGCAGGAGCAGCAGCAGCGCTTCGTGGTGGGCGCCGATGTCACGCTCCTCGAGCACGGTCGTGCGATCGGCACGCTCACGCCGCGGCAGAATTTCTATCCGACGTCCGAGCAGCCGGTGCCGACCCCATCCGTGCGCAGTCGCGCAGACGCGGACATCTACATCAACTTGATGGCGTTCGATGAGCGCGGAGCAAGCGCGACGCTGCGCATCCTGATCGAGCCGCTCGTCAGCTGGATCTGGCTTGGCGGATTGATCGTGATGTTCGGCGCCGGCATTGCGTCGTGGCCCACGCGGCGCCGCGCGGGCGCGCCCGCGGACGTTCGCGCGCCGGCGCGCGCGCCCCGGCCATCGCCCGCGCCACACGGCGCATCGGCAACGGCGACGCACGCCGCGCCATCGACAGATCTCTCGGGTGCCGACTGATGGATTGGCGTCGCTCGACGATCGGGGCCGCGATCGCGCTGCCGGTGATCGCGCTGCTCGCCTTCGGCATGACGCGCGATCCGCGCGACATCCCCTCGCCGCTTCCCGGCCGGATGGCGCCGGATTTCGTCTTGGCGTCGTTCACCTCGCCGACGGGGAGCACTCCGGCGCGCGCCGATAGTGTGCACCTCGCGGCGATGCGCGGAGACGTCGTGGTCGTGAACGTGTGGGCGTCGTGGTGTCTCGCCTGCCGCGACGAGCATCCCGTGCTCCGCGAGATCGGTCGTCGCTACGCCGGCACGGATGTGCACTTTCTGGGCGTGCTCTACAACGACAACGTCGAAAGTGGACGGCGCTGGATAAGTGAGATGGGGGGACAGAGCTATCCGGCACTCGAGGATCCCGGCGCGCGCACGGCGATCGACTACGGTGTGTACGGAGTTCCGGAGACGTTCTTCGTCGGTCGCGATGGGCGCGTGGCGTACAAGCACACCGGCCCAATCACGGAAGGCGTCCTCATTGCGAAGATCGAGGAGCTGCGAAAGGCACATCCGGTCGCGGTTGCGCCTGCTGACGCTGCGGGAGGAACGGCCCGGTGATCATGCGCTCGATGCTGGCGTTGCTCATCGCCGCACTGGCGCCTCGACCCGGCGTGGCGCAAGAGCCTGCCGATGCGCCGCCGGCGCTCTCATCCGCTCGAGACTCGGCGATCGACCGTGACACGCGCGCGCTCGCCTCGCAGCTGCGCTGTCCCGTGTGTCAGGGGCTGTCGATCGAGGATTCTCCCTCGGAGCTGTCGCAGCAGATGCGCGGGCTGGTGCGCGACCAGCTGCGCGCCGGAAAGTCGCCCGACGATGTGAAGCGCTACTTCGTGAGCAAGTACGGCGAATGGATTCTATTGTCGCCGCCCGCGCATGGAGTAAACACGCTGATCTATGCCTTGCCGCTCGTGGCACTCGCCTCGGGTGCCGCGCTCATCGCCATCGTTGTGCGGCGCTGGACTCGAGTCGCGAACACCGAGGAAGACGGCGCACCACGGGGGCGTGAAACGAGCGATGAGATTACACGCGTTTAACGAGCGGATTCGCGTAGGGATTTTGCCTGACTGCGCGGGCCACACGAGTTCCCTATAATGACAATGGGATGGTCTTCAACGCGCGGTCGCGCGCCGTGCATCACCCACCAGCGGTCGCCCTCGCTCACCACCGAAGTGCCAACGACATGACCGCCTCCAACATCGCCCGCCTCTATGTGTCCGCCGCCAGGCTCGCGGCGCTCGCGCTCCTCTTCACTGGATGCGTGAGCTCGGACATCGTCTACCGCAACTCGCAGTTTCCGCAACCTTCCGCGGCAGCGAAGGGATTCGTCGGCTACGCGCAGGTCGACACCAAGCAGACGACGTGCGGCAACTGCCACGTCGACCAACAGACGAAGTGGGCAGGAACGAAGCACTCGCACGCCTGGGCCGACCTACAGGCGAGCGGCGGCGCCACCGGGGAATGCCAGGCGTGCCACTCGGTCGACGACAAGGGAAACGCAACCACCGACACCGCAGCCGGCTATCGCTCCACGCTCGACGCGCGCTATCAGGATGTGCAGTGCGAGAGCTGTCATGGTCCGGGGCTGACGCACATCACGGCGCCTTCGATCGACAACCGGCCGCTCGCGTCCATCGCGGTATCGGTGGGCTCCGACAACGGGTGCTCCGAGTGTCACACCGGCGTGCACTCGCCGTTCGTCGAGGAGTGGGCGACATCCCGCCACGGAATTGTCGAAGCTGCGCCCAGCCTGAATCCGGCGTGCATCGGTTGCCATACCGGACAGGGTGCGCTCGCCGCCTTCGGCGTCAACACGAACTACGTCGAGAAGGAGTCGACCACTCCGCTCCCGATCACCTGCGCGGTCTGTCACGATCCGCACGACCCCACGCAGACGCACCAGCTGCGCTTCGCGATCAACGCACCGGATCTCGATCAGAATCTGTGCATGCGCTGTCACCAGCGCCGCAGCAACCCCGATCCGACCGCGTCGCGGGGACCGCATTCACCACAGGGGCCGACGCTGCTCGGCACCGCCGGCTGGTTCCCGCCGCTGCTGATCGCGCAGGGGATCACCGAGATCAACGCGACGCACGGATCGCAGGTGGCAAATCCATCGCTGTGCGCCACCTGTCACGTGAACCGCGCAACCGTCACCGACAAGCTCACGGGCGCGTTCACATTCCAGAGTACTGGCCACAACTTCCACGCCATTCCGTGCCTCGACGACACGGGGAAGCCAACCGCGGACAGCACGTGCGTGATTACGCAGCGCTCCTTCGTCGCCTGCACGGCGAGCGGCTGTCACGGCGATGAGAATGCGGCGCGCGGCGCGCTGATCTCGGTAACGTCGCAGGTGGACGGGCTCATCGTCCAGCTGAATTCCCTGATCGCGCAGATACCGGCGAGCGAGTTCGTGACGGGTGACAACAAGATCACGACGGGGGAGGGCGCGCTGTTCAATGCCCAGCTTGCGGCATTCACCGGGCAGCCCGTACACAACCCATTTCTCATTCGCACGTTGCTCACCGCCAGCATCCAGCAGGTGGAGTTGGACTACGGGCTCACGCTCTCCGGAAGCGTAGTCAAACCACTCACGAAGGCGGACTTCGATCTGATCCGGGCACGGAACGCCCGGAAACCATCGCCCACCGCCCGGCGTACGGGCTCGCAGTGACGTGATCGGCCGTTTCGCGGCCGCCATCGCACAGTCCGTCGACAGCCTCCACGTCGACACGAGGGCGGCCGGCGATACGATGACCGTGTTTCACCCGCCGCGCGACATCACGTCGATCGAGCGGGGGCTGCGCTGGTTCTTCAGCGTTCCCCAGTGGGTACAGTGGAGTGGCGCCATCCTCGCGGCCGTGGTTGCGCTCATCGGCGCGATTGTCGTCTGGCGACAGCGTGCGTACCTCCGGACCTTCATTCGCGAGCGGCGGCTCAACACACCCACGCGATGGAAGGTCGGCATCGGCATCGTCGGACTGTGCATGATGGGCATCGTCGCCGCCTCGAGCGCCGCGTTCTACACCTACTCACAGCAGCAAAATCAGTTCTGCCTCTCGTGTCATACGCTGCACGACGAGGTCTTCGAGCGCTTTGAGCAGAGCAAGCATCACACGATCGGCAACCTCCGGTGCCACGACTGTCACGATGAGCCGATCCTCGCGGAGACGCGCCAGATCTTCTTCTGGATGTCGAAGCGTCCGACCATGGTCGGCCCGCACGCGCCGGTGCCACGGGAGGTGTGCGCCAACTGCCACGTGCGGAAGGACGCGGACAGCACCTGGAAGCGCATCCAGGCGACCGCCGGCCACACGGTGCATCTGCTGTCCGACAGCGGCAAGGCGAAGCACATCGATTGCATCACCTGCCACGGCGTCACCGCACATCGCTTCGTGCCGGTGGGCCGCACCTGCGCGCAGAGCGGCTGCCACGAGAATACTCCCTTCAAGCTCGGCAAGATGGCCGGACAGACAGTGCTCCACTGCACCGTCTGCCACAACTTCACCGCTCCCGTCGGCGAGCACGTCACCACCGACAGCGCGAAGCGCGCACTTATCCCGACCAACGCGAACTGCCAGAGCTGTCACGCGATGCAGCAGCAGATGGCGGCGTTCGTACCGGCGAACGATCCGCACAAGGGGCAATGCGGCGACTGCCACGACCCCCACAAGCAGCTCTCGCCCGCGGATTCGTGGAAGACGTGCAGCGGCTGCCACGCGCACCCGGAAACGCTCACCCCCTTCCACCGCGGGATTCCGGCAAAGGCGCTGGCGGATTGCGGCTCCTGCCACAAGGCGCACACGTGGAATCTCTCCGGAGCGTCGTGCCTGAGCTGCCACAAGAACATCTATTCCGACGATGCGCGGGTGCAGACCGCCATGCGCGCGCCCGCGGCAGTTCCGCCTCGAAGCACGCCGTTCTCACTCGTGCACTTCGCAAGCACGCTGCATGCGCAGGGCACCGATACGAAGTCCGTCGCGAAGATGCCGCCGCTTCGCGCACCCGGATCGGAGCCATTTCAGCATAGCAAGCATCGCGGCCTCTCCTGCACGTCGTGCCACAGCGCTACCGGCAGCGTGCATGGCGCGCTCCTCGTGCGAACGAAGACCGAGTGTGAAAGCTGCCACCACGGCGGCGATCCCAAGCGGACCGGCGCCACCGTGGCGTGCACCCAGTGCCACTCGAGCGCGGAGATGGCCCGCGCGCCGGCGACTGTACCCGTGACCGTGCACATGTCGGTGTACACCACGCCGAAGGAGCGCACGCTGCCGTTCAAGCACGCATGGCACAGCTCACAGGAGTGCACGGCGTGCCATTCCACACCCGTCACGCGCGCGGTCGCGCGTGAGTGCACGTCGTGCCACGCGCTGCACCACAATGCGACCGCCAATTGCATCACCTGCCACGCCGGCGCCAAGAAGGTGCACCGGCGACAGGATGTGCATCAGGGGTGCGCTGGGTCGGGGTGCCATCAGGACAAGAGCGCGCTCGCGCTGACCGCGACGCGTAACGTGTGCCTCACGTGCCACAACGATCGCGTGGATCACAAGCCGGGGCGCGAGTGCGCGAAATGTCACGAGGTGCACTGGACACCATCGGCGACGCACGTCGTGGCCTTGCAGTGACGATTCGCATGCGCGCCACGCTCGCGCGCCACGCGAGATGCCTCGGCATCCTCGCGGCCTCCACCATGGCGCTCACCGCCGAAGCACAGGGCGTACGCATCACGGGCTTCAGCTCTCTCGAGTACTACGAGCTGCAGCCGGTCGCCGAAGACTCCGTGCCGGTGAGCCAGACGATCGGCAGCTCGACCATTCGCGACAGCCCGGCCGGGCCCGTGAGCTGTGGCGAGGCACAGAGCGAATGCTACTACTTCAAGTCGCTCGACCGGCAGCACACGCTTCCGCTGATTCAGGACATCGAGGCCACCGGCTGGGGGCTCGGCACCGGCATCAGCGCGTACGTGCACGTGCGCGCGCGCGGCAGCCTGGGCGGTGTGAACGATCTCTATCCGCGCGAGAACGATCACTTCGACGCGCTCGCGGCATATCTCGAGCTCGCGCGCAGCGCGTTCGTTGCGCGCGCAGGCCGGCAGTGGCTCACCTCGCAGCTCGGGCTCAACAACTTCGACGGCGCCTCGGTCGACTACCGCGCCGGCGACCGCTTCAGCTTTCTCGGTTACGGCGGCTGGAGTCTGATCCAGGGATTGAGCGAGCCGCCGACGAGCTCCGCACTCGCCGCCGCCGACCTCCTGCCCCCTGACAGCCGCGGCGTCCTGCTCGGCGTCGTCGCCCGCTATCGCAGCGCGTCCGGCAATGCGTTCTCCGCCGAGTATCAGCGGGAGATCCGCACCGATCGCGCGGGACTCTACTCGGAGCGCGTCGCCCTCGACGGAAGCGGGCGCCTCGGCGCCACGAGACTCGACGGCGAGCTGCAGGCGGATCTGGCGACGGGGGCGCTCAACGAGCTGTCGCTGCGCGCGAGCCACTCCCTTCCCTTCACGCTCAGCGGCACGATCGAGGGGCGGCACTACACCCCCTTCTTTCCGCTGTGGACGATCTGGGGAGTCTTCTCGCCGGTGGGCTATAACGAGGCGCGCGGGGAAGTTCGCTGGAGCTCGATCGCCCATGGGCTCTCGCTGTCCGCTGATGGGAGCTATCGCATGTACGAGGACACGCACACCGGGCTCACCTTCCTTCCGCTCCGCGATGACGGCTGGCACGTCGGGAGCACCGCCTCGTGGCGCCCGCGCGCTACCTGGCTCGTGACCGGCGCGTATGGGCGTGACATCGGCTTCGGCGCCTCGCAGAGCAGCGGCAGCGCAGCTCTTCACTGGACGCCGAGCGATCGAGGATTCGTGGGCGTCACGGGCACGGCGTTTCAGAACATCTACGAGTTCAGCGTCGGCTCGGGAACGGTGACGGGGATCATCTTCGACGCCGGACTTCGCCTCACGCCCGATCTTCGCATCGCCGGCGACGGCGCGATCTATCAGCACGTGGGCCGCGACATGCCACGTGTGGTGAACTGGAGCCAGCGCAGGGCATCGCTCCGGCTGGAGTGGACGCTCGGCAGCGAGCCGGGATTCCGCTCGGGGCACGGGCTCGCGCGATGAGAGTCCCGACGATTCGTTCGATGCTCACCGTGGCGGTGGTCGTCGCGAGCGCCGCGGCCTCCGTGGCGTGGGTTCGCATGACGCGCGACGAGCACCGCTTCCCGCATGCCGTGCACGAGAAGCTCTTCCCGACCTGCACCGGATGCCACGCCGGCATCACGACGGGGCTGATCGCGACGACCTTCCCCGCTCCCACGGCGTGCGCGCAGTGCCACAACGGAACCGATGAGAAGGCCGTCACCTGGAGTGGGCCGACTCGCACCGGGAACAATCTCCGCTTCGATCACGTGGCTCACGCGAAGGAAGCCGGCGCGTCGGGCGACAAGACCGATTGTCTCCGCTGTCACGGGGAGGGCGCGAACGTGGGCGCGCGGCCGTGGATGAAGGTGCAACGCGCTCCTCCAACAGAGTGCATCAGCTGTCACGCGCACGCAGCGCCCACGCATCTGGCGAGCGAAGCGCGTTGCGAGACGTGTCACGTGCCGCTCGTGAAGGCGGTGGCGCTGAGCGACAGCGCGATCGAATCGTTCCCAATGCCGCCGTCGCACACGAATCCGGCGTGGATCGTGTCGCATGCGCCAGGCTCGGCGGATGCCCTCGCGCGGTGCGCGACGTGCCACGCGCGCGAGAGCTGCACGCGCTGTCATCTCAACGCCTCCACGGTGCCCGCCATCGCCTCGCTCGGCAGTGATGCGCGCGTCGCGCGTCTCGAGCGTGGCCGCGCTCCCCAGTATCCCGTTCCAGCCTCGCACGCGTCTCCATCATTTGCCCTGGCGCACGGCGCGCTCGCCAAGGCGTCCGTGGCGACGTGCGCGAACTGCCATTCACAATCCAGCTGCCAGACGTGCCACCTGGGGAGCATGGGCGAGCGTGTCATCTCGAAGCTGCCGCGCCCCGCACCGGGGAGCGCGGCGGGTGTACGGCTCCGCGTCGCCGATCCGGCGCTGGGAGAGTCCTTTCCGCAAGCGCAGGGCGCCGCTCCGCATAGCGACCTGCGCACGGGGGCGTTCGTGTCGGCATCGAGCAGGCGCGATACCGGCGAGGCCGGGAAGCGCTTCACCCTCAGCGACACGACGCGCGCTACGATCGTACACGTCCACGCGGCCGGATTCGCGCGCGCGCACGGGCCCGCAGCGGCCTCGGGACAGCTCAACTGCGCAGGCTGTCATCAGCAGCGCTTTTGCACGAGCTGTCATCAGGGTGAGGGCGAGCGCCGGTATCATGAGTTCAACTTCGTCGCGCGACACGCGAGCAGCGCGTATGCGCGCCAGACGTCGTGCACGTCGTGCCACAACACCGAGACGTTCTGCCGAGCGTGTCATCAGCAGAGCGGCATCGCCGGCACGAACACGTCGCGCACCTCCGGGGCGGCGCACGGCGCGCAGCCGCTCTGGCTCCTGCAGCACGGACAGGCAGCGCGACAGGGACTGCAGAGCTGCGCCGGCTGTCATCAGCAGACGGATTGTATTCGCTGCCATTCGACGGTCACGCAGCGCGTGAATCCGCACGGTCCTGACTTCGATGCGCGTCGCATGTCGGCGCGAAACAGGCTCGTGTGCCTGTATTGCCATCTGAGCGATCCGTTCAAGTGAACTGAGAGCGGAGGAGCGACGGCGAACGCGATCAGGGGGAAGTGCGGGCTCCTTTCGCCACGCGGCTCGTGTCAGCGCCGCCGAGCGCGAGCGCGAGATCGGACGCGTGCTCGCGATACTCGGGCAGCGCTGCGCGCCGCTCCTTGGCGGCGTTCGCAAGCAGCCTGGCATGGAAGGCGTTCGCCTTCGACGCGAGTCCGCTGGCGCGCGCGGCATCTTCGGCCAGCATCAGCCCGAGCAGGTGCGTTGGCCGAATCGCAAGCATCGTGTCCGCCTCCGCGCCTGCAAGCGGGGCCGAGCCCGTGAGGAGCGCGAGTCGACCCAAATCGTAGTGATCGTCGATGGTCAGCTCACCGAGCTGCCCGTAGGCCATGGTGGCCATCGTTGCAAAGAACGTGGCGCTGTCGAGCTTCCCGCTCTGCTTCGCCATCATCGCGCGGTCGTAGAGTCGCTCCGCACGCTCGCGCGGCGACATCGCCGAGATGTCGGGGGCGCGCGAAGCGACACCGCCGTCGGAGGCGGATTCGAGCGGAGCGGCCACCTCGCCATTTGCAGTGTTCGCAGCGGAGCGCTGCCATACCACGAAGCCAGCGAGTGCGACGAAGGCAATCACTCCCACGGCCCACGGGAGCGCGTAGGATCGACGCAATCGGCTGGGAGCAGCACCAGTTGGCTCCGGATGCGATCGCGGCGTAGAGTGGACGCTGGCGCCACAGTGGTGACAGAAGCGCGCGCCGACGACGTAGGGGAGCGCGCATTCTCTGCAGGCTGCACTCTGCAGTGGCGCCGCACACTCCGCGCAGAAGCGACCGCCCCCGCGAGTGCCGCAGGCAGGACACTCAATGAGCGGCGTCATCGCCTTTTCGGTCATGGCCTGCTACCGGCTCGGGTGCGTCGCCGGAAGCGCACGATCACCATGCGCACTCCGCATCGCGCTGTCCGTCCACGCGGGTGAGCCACCCGTGTGCGCGTTGATGATGCGCAGCGCACTGTCGGCGAGGACGTTGTTCCCCTGCCGCTTGGCGACCATGTACACGCCAAACTCCGGAGCGACATGTCCGGGCGCCTCCTTCACCGCCACGCGATAGCTCGCGAGCGCATCGTCGTAGCGCTTCGCGCGGAGCTGTGCGTTGCCGCTGTCCAGCGCGATCCGCGCGCGGGGCGGAAGCGGAGTCGAACCAGGCGCCGTGCCCGGAGCGGCGGTGGTCGTAGTCATCGGCGCGTTCGCGCTCAGCGGCACGCGCGGTGCGGAATCCGCGGACGGGCCGCACGATTGCGCGACTAAGGCAACGATGGCAATGATTGCCAGTTGGCTGCGATTCGTTCCCGAAACAGTGATCACTCGCTCCCTTGGAAAACAGCTCGAGATCGCGCGCGTGCAGATGCCGATCGCCTCTCGCGCGTGCACGCATGATGCTCCGCCTCCCAGCTGTGTGGCTGTCGGGCAAAAGCCGACATGCGCGCGCGCTCGGTACCAAGCCGTCCGCACGTACGTTGACTTAGTATGTGGCCGGACATAGCGTTCCTCTAATGCGGTCAGGGCCACTCGGAAGCGCCGGTGGTGGCCCTATTTGAGCTCTAGGCGCTTCCGGCGACGCCCGTTCCGCAAGAAGGAGGTCGGATGGCCGCCGCCGCCACCGCAACTACGGGAGAGTGCACCACCCGGCCGTCGCCCGCACCGATAGTGACGCGCCGCGCGAGCGTGATTCGCGTGCTGATCGCCGACCTGCACGCTGTCGCTCTGCTGCACGTGCGCACGATGCTGGCGGGCGCCCGCGACATCACCGTCGTCGCCGAGGCCGCGCCCTCACATTCCGCCGCCTTGGTCGTGCGCCTCAACCCCGATGTCATCATCACCGAGCTGGGGGCAGCGGACGGTCATGGCATGGCGACGATTCGCGCGCTGTCGAACGTCACGCCGAAGTCGCGTGTGCTCGTCGTGAGCGCGCGTCCCGAAGCGGAGTGGCTTCTCGAGGCACTCGATGCGGGCGCCGCGGGCGCCGTCGTCGCCAATGCAACCCGCGACGAGGTGCTCACGGCCGTTCGCGCCATCATGAACGGGCAGATCGTGCTGCGCCGCAGCGCCATCGGCGCACTCACCGCGCGCGCGCGCGACGATCTCGAGGCGCTGGAGCCGCTCGAATTCGGCGCCCACGATCCGCAGCGGTTGCTCGCGCGACTCACCGGTCGCGAGCAGTCGGTGTTTCGGATGATTGCCGAAGGCTTCAGCGCGCCCGAGATCGGTGCGCGCCTCTTCATCAGCAAGAAGACCGTCGAGACCTACAAGAAACGGATCGGCGAAAAGCTCGGCTTCTCGCATCGGTCGGAGTACGTGCGGTTCGCGCTGCAGACATCCGTGCTCAGCGCGCCGCACATGCGAACAGAGAGTTGAAACGTGAAAGCGCTCGTGTACGGGGGACCGGGGAAGATGTCGGTGGAGGAAAAGCCGAAGCCGCAGATCAAGGCGCCGACCGATGCCATCGTGAAGGTCACGAAGACGACCATCTGCGGCACCGACCTGCACATTCTCAAGGGCGATCTGGCCACCTGCCCTCCCGGCCGCATCCTCGGACACGAAGGCGTCGGCATCATTGATTCGATCGGCGACAACGTGACGACCCTTCACGTGGGCGACCGCGTGCTCATCTCGTGCGTCTCCTTCTGCGGGAAGTGCTACTACTGCCGCCGCAACATGTACTCGCATTGCACCACCGGTGGCTGGATTCTCGGCAACGAGATCGACGGCACGCAGGCGGAGTTCGTGCGCATTCCGTACGCCGACACGAGCCTCTATCCGATCGAGAAGGGTGCGGACGAGGAGGCGCTCGTCATGTTGAGCGACATCCTGCCGACTGGCTTCGAATGCGGGGTGCTCAACGGCAGGGTGGCGCCGGGATCGAACGTGGCGATCGTCGGTTCCGGCCCGGTGGGCCTCGCCGCTCTCCTCACGGCGCAATTTTATTCTCCTGCGCAGCTGATCATGATCGACCTCGATGACAATAGGCTCGACGTGGCAAAGAAATTTGGTGCGACGGCGACTGTGAACAGCACCGATGGCAAGGCCGCCGAGGCGGTGATGAAGATGACGGGAGGCCGCGGCGTCGACACCGCGATCGAGGCCGTGGGAATTGCATCGACGTTCGAGCTGTGCGAGACGCTGATAGCGCCGGGCGGCACGATCGCGAACATCGGCGTGCACGGGAAGAAGGTCGAGCTCCATCTCGAGCGTCTTTGGGATCGCAACATTACGATCACCACGCGGCTCGTCGATACGGCGAGCACGTCGATGCTGCTCGAGGTGCTCCGCTCGCATCGCATCGATCCGAAGCAGCTGATCACGCATCGATTCAGCTTCGAGCACATCCTCGACGCCTACGACACCTTCGGACACGCCGCGGAGACGAAGGCGCTCAAGGTGATCATCCAGGCATAGCTTGCGGCCGTGCCTCGTCCCGACGGTAACCAGCGAAATGTGATCGTCGTCTCTCCAGCGTGCGCGCATTCACTCTGAGAGGAGACGCATCATGGTGCCGATGATTGGACTCTTACTCGCCGCGATCCTCGCGAGAGCGTCTCCCGATTCGAGCAACATCTGTGGAAGATCGACTATAGCCGCAGATGCGAATCGGCTTCGACCGTTGTGGCCTTCGCTCTCCCTTCATGGTAAATAGCACGCAAATTTCTTCGGCGTTGCCCTGCAAGTCGATGCTTCGCCCCGGACGTTGCGCATGTTCGGCTTGTCGGCAATTGCCTGACTACTCGACAACATCGACGCGTATATAGTTTCGAAACGTCTCGAAAATCTCGTCGAGTACTGCACAGCCTGCCGCGCTCGTTCGCGGTCGCGAGGCTCGGCGTTCATCCCTCTACACGGTCAGGATGGGAGAATGACACTGCGTTCCGGCCTCTACATCGTTCCGACGAATCGCTGGTACATCGAACGGACCGTCTGGCTGATCGCCGGGATCGTCCTCGTCGCTGCCACCGCGTTGTCGGCGCTCGTGGAACCTCGGTGGGCATTGCTGATCATCGCGACGGGTGTTGCTTCGGTGACTGTGGCGCTGACCGGGTTCTGCGTCGTCGGCAATGTCCTGAAACGCTTCGGCTTCCCGGCGATGCTCGGCGTAGACGATCACGGTTCGAAGTGGTATCTGATGCAAACCGATCGCTGGTATCTCGAGCGCCGGATCTATCTCTTCGTCGGGGTCAACATCTCCATCGCGTCGGTATTATCGTTGGTGTACAGCCCTTGGTGGCTGGCGTTCACTGGCTTCGTTGGCGTCGCGATGGTGTGGTTCGCGGCAACCGGGTTCTGCATCATGGCAAATGGTCTGTACTGGCTCGGTGCCGAGCCACGACTCTCAAAAGCACCTGACCAGTTGGGGGGAACGAGGGAGCTTCGGCATTCGTGAGCGCGTCCACGGTGTCTCGGACTTAGGTCGCCATCTCGGAACTTCAACGTTCAACGGTGTTCCGCCTTGGGGCGGCTACTGCTGGAGCAGGCCTTGGGATTTTCGTGATAACGCGCTCTGCGCGGAACCGAACAGGACCAAACATCTAAGATCACCGCGCTAGATGGTTCGCCGATCGCAACGATCATCGGAAATAGAGAGCGCCGTGGGATCATCGCGGCGCCGAGATGTCAAATGTGCCTTGGAATTCCCGGCCGGATCGTCGAGGTCCATGACGACGCCGGCTTGACAATGGGAGTGGTCGACTTCGGCGGCGTCCGGCGCGAGGTGTGCCTGGCGTATGTGCAAGACGAGGTCGCGCTCGGCAGTTACGTCATCGTGCACGTGGGATTCGCGATCTCCATCGTCGACGAAGCCGAGGCACACCGCACCTTCGAGGTGCTGCGCGAAATGAGCCAGCTCGACGAGCTCGAGTGGCTCGACGAAGTGGCAGAGGCATCGCAGGCATTGCTCGGCAGCGCGGCGACAGGCACCGGGCGATGACGAACTCGCAGAGGCGGACGCCGTGAAGTTTCTCAGCGAATACCGCGACGCGGCGATCGCGCGGCCACTGATCGAGCACATCAAGCGCACCGCGACGCGCAGCTGGACAATGATGGAAGTGTGTGGGGGACAGACGCACACCATAGTCCGCCAGGGCCTCGACGAGCTGCTCGAAGGCGTGGTCGAGATGATTCATGGTCCTGGCTGCCCGGTGTGCGTCACACCCCTCGAGCAGATCGACAAGGCCTTGATACTCGCAGCGCGGCCCGACGTGATCTTCGCATCGTTCGGCGACATGTTGCGTGTGCCGGGAAGCAGTTGCGACCTGCAGCAGATTCGCGCCCAGGGTGGCACCGTGCGCATCGTTTATTCACCGCTCGACGCCCTCGAGCTCGCGCGCCGACACACGGACCGCGAAGTGGTATTCTTCGCCGTCGGCTTCGAGACCACCGCCCCGGCAAACGCAATGGCCGTCTGGCGCGCGCGCCAGCTCGGAGTGCGGAACTTCAGCGTTCTCGTTTCGCACGTTACCGTTCCTCCGGCAATTGCCGCGATCATGGCAGCACCTGACAATCGCGTACAGGCGTTCCTCGCCGCCGGGCACGTCTGCAGCGTGATGGGTTGGACCGAATATGAGCCGATTGCCGCGCGCTACCACGTGCCGATCGTCGTTACGGGTTTCGAGCCGATCGACATTCTCGAGGGAATCCTCATGGCGGTGCGGCAGCTCGAGACCGGCCGCGCCGAGGTCGAAAACCAGTATGTCCGCTCCGTGCGGCGCGAGGGTACGCCAGCCGCCCGCCTGCGCGTGGAGGACGTTTTCGAGCTCGTCGACCGGAAATGGCGCGGCATCGGTGAGATACCGATGAGCGGCTTCCGGCTCCGGCCCGAGTTCGCCGAGTACGACGCCGAGCGGAAGTTTGGACTTGACGACATTCACGTGGACGAACCGGCCGATTGTCACGCCGGCGAAGTGCTCACCGGGCGGCTCAAGCCGCCGCAATGTCCCGCGTTCGGCACGCGCTGTACTCCCGACCATCCACTTGGCGCACCGATGATCTCCTCCGAAGGTGCCTGTGCGGCATACTATCATCTCGCGAGGTATCGCGGCGTGCAGCCGACAGCAACAGCGGGGCTGGCGTCGTGACGACCGCGAGCTCGCTCACGCTCGCCTGTCCGGCGCCCTTCGCCGTGCTTGACCGCGTGCAGCTCGGCCACGGCTCCGGAGGAAAGATGAGCGCGGCGCTGGTGCGCGAACGCTTCCTTCCGCACCTCGAGAATCGCGCGCTGGCTCAGCTCGGCGACGGCTCGGTCGTCAATGTCGGCGGCGTCGATGTCGTGGTCTCGACTGATACGTTCGTCGTCAGTCCGCTCGAGTTTCCGGGTGGCGACATCGGTTCCCTCGCGGTTCACGGCACGCTCAACGACCTCGCGATGATGGGAGCGCGGCCGGTGTGCCT
>Ga0075521_10000058_pt1 | contig 21600 bp, 18 predicted proteins | sample NGEPerD_FD_74785 | JGI IMG/M metagenome (GOLD analysis project Ga0075521, IMG submission 74785) | Arctic peat soil microbial communities from the Barrow Environmental Observatory site, Barrow, Alaska, USA - NGEE PermafrostAB12-D | ecosystem: Environmental > Terrestrial > Soil > Wetlands > Peat ...
CATACCGGTTGGATGCCAAAATAATCCTGTGTACAATAAAAGTCCACCCTTGTCTTTTGTTCGTGCGGTTTAATCTCCAGCAGGATGGTGTGCCCGGGGTCTTCGCCGTTCAACAGGATTTCTCTTAAATCCTTCAAATAGGATTCCCGGTTATAACCGCCAAGATATTGAGTGAGCCCGGCGGTTACCGGGAAATATTTCTGAATGGTTTCCGGGTAAAAAACCTGGAATGCGTACAAGGTTGGGAATCCCTGCATTTCGATCAGTTGTGGCTCGAGCTCATTTTTTTCGCTGAGGCAGACCCCAAAATCGAATGCGATGAATTGCGGGCGGTGTTCTTTTCCCGGAATAAAATCAACAGCCGGGATGGCTTTCTGGGAGTCGCTCATAAAACCGGGTGCGGTAATAATATCTACGATGGATTCGCAGGCACTGATCATTTTTATTTGAAAATCCGGCGGCACAAATACCGGAGTTTCCGCCACGCGAAATTCAATGGCACCCGGATGTTTATTATCCAGTTCTTTCAGGAAGGACCGGTATTTCTCTTCCGTAAAATACTCATTGAATAATTTGCGTAAATGAGGGATCATACATGGGACAATTTGAAAAATTGGAGATGTTGGGCAAATTCGCCACAACTATTTTCAATTTTTCTCTTTTTCAAATTCTTCTCGCCGTATTCAGGAAATTCGGGATGACATTTGCATAGGTTTTCCGGATTTTATCCGGGTCATTCAGGTGCAGGATCATGCTTTTCCATTTTTCCTCTCCATATCCTTCTATCACGGTTTTCTTTTTATCGGCCCGTTGCAGGTACATACTCATGCCGGTAGCATCAGCTTCAGGATGAAACTGGGTACCCAGCATGTATTCATTGAAACGGATGGCCATAATCGCTCTTTGCAGGGGCACATGGGGTCTTTCTTTTTCGATGGCGAGCACATGGGCGCCCTTTTTTTTCATATCTCCCCTGTCTTCCTCGATCACCTGATAATCCCGGCTGTCCACAGCATAAAATGGATCGCGCAGGCCATGGAAAACCGCCTCATGTTTTCCTTCAGCTTTCATATGCATTGGGAAAACCCCGAAAGCGGTAGATTTCCTTTTAGTTACTTTGCCCGTTTTAAAAAAACGACAGGCGAGCTGGAACGAATGACAAATGAACAGCACGTACTTCTTATCGGCTTCACTGGCTACTTTGTTGTGTTTCACCAACCCATGGAGCCAATCCATGTATTTGGTATCCCAGGAAACGCCTTCGGTTTCCAACGGGCTGCCAGGACCACCGCTGGATAAATAAATGTTATACGAAAGGTCTGGCAGTTCTTCTTTCAGGCGGACGTCGTATATTTTAGACACTACAGGTAAACCCTTAGCCTGGCTGTATTCCTGTAAAATTTGTTGTATACAACGCATCCCTTCATTTGGCCTTCCCTCGTAAAGATCAAGTATTGCAACACGTAACTCATGATTCATCCTGCAAATATCTTCAAAAAATTCTGTTATGGCTGCAGCAAAAAACGGTTCCCGGATAAAATTATGATTGGGCAATTTTATCCGGGTTTTACTGTCTTTCCCTGAATGGCTGATTATTGTGCCGGGGAATCAGGTGGAAGCTTTGGAGGTGAACGTTTCTCGCTGGGAAAGACGTTGTCTATTTCCCGGCCGGTCAGTACTATTCATATTTCCGACCACCGGTATACCACAAATCACGGAAAGAGAAAACGAAACTGAGATTTGCATAATTTTCCCTGATCAGGTTATTGTCGGTTGTTCCTTTAATTCCATATTGAAGAATGACGATAAAAGATAGCGGAGAACGTTTGGAATTCACGCCCAAACCGATGGTTCCGCCAATATCATTAATCGGGGTGCCATTTACAACGAGGTAGGTCTTGTTATAATAAAATCCGGCCTGTAAAAATGAAGTTTCATACCTGGTGTTATAGGCAATTTTCTTATTGGACATTTCAAATCCTACAGACGCACGCTGGCTGTTTTTATAAAAGTAGTCGCCCGTTGAACTTTGAAGGCTTGACCAGTTTTGAAATTTATAGTCTGCCACCAGGGTGTACTTCTTATCTTTTGTAATGGAAAAACCCAATCCGTAACTCGTTGGAAGGTTATATGTGCCCACTGTAATCTTGGAACGGAGTACATTGGAATCCAGGTTGAGCACGGTAACGGTACTTTCGCTGTGTAATGCAGTTTGGTTGGCATACACGGCACCAAGAATAAAATCATAATGACTGTTGATGGCGCCATAATAATGAATTCCATAGTCCAGGTAAATATTGTTGAAAAACGTATTGTTGTCTTTGGATATATAAATGGACGAACCCTGGCCAAGGAGGATATTCTTATTGTCAATAGAACCAAAAAGATAGGAAGTGGTCAGACCAATGGAAAGATGGCGAAACAATTCATAGCCATTGGCCCAGAAAACCTTATTGATTCCTCCGTATCCCTGGTCGTACGACGGTACCGCGCCGCCATTGTATCCGATCGGCCTGTAGCTGGAATATTCGTAATTCTCCTCGCTGTACGGAACCAGTCCAACCGCACTGCCCCAATGCCTGAAAATTTTTGTGGCTATTGCAAATCTTTTGAATGTAATGTCGGTGGAAGTGTGATTGGTCTCACTGACCGGATTTCCGGAATAGTCAACGTATTGCCCGTTCACGCCAATTTCACCAATAAAAAAAGAATTATCCAGGGCACTCAACGCAGCGGGATTATTGGAAATAATATTTCTGTTGTTGCGGTAAGCCAGGCCTGTTGATGCCAGGCCGCTCGTCCGGTTGATGATATTGTCTGTAATGTCGCCAATGGCGTGAATGGAATAAGGCGAATTGTTTGTTTGCGCCAAACCTGCCGAAATCAGAAAAAATGAACACGCTATCGTGAGCCGTATTCGCATTAAGATAAAACCAGTCGGTTTGGTCATATTAATAATATGAGGCGTAATAAATGACTAGTGAAATTTGATTGGACAGTTGAGCACTATTAGAATTGCCGATCACGGTCCGGTTGAATGTCGTGTTGTATAACGCAGCCGGGGTAATCAAAATCAGTCCGTTTTTAGCATTGTTTGTCGCGCCCTGGGTCAATGCATTCTGGATGTATGTTGTGATATCATAGGAATAATTGGTATTGGTACCGTACAAATAATCAATATTCAGATTTCCTGCACCGTAAGGAAGGACGGTTCCGATGGTGTTGCCTTCATTGGTTAATGCAAGGTTAATAGCCGGAGGCAGGGCATAGCTGGGACTATAGGTTCCCGCGATGGGTTTTATGATCAGTTCTGCTTTCATAACGGCCAGATAATCCTGGTATCCGAGCAGGTCGCTGATCGTCGGGAAAAGAAGTTTGGTATAAATGCTGGTGATCGGCTGTAAAAATGCCTGGTTACCGGTAGCCGTTGATTGAAGTTGGGGATTCGTTTGCGATATAGACGCAAGTGGAGTGCCGGTCCGGTCTGCAGTAATCTCGTTAAACTGAGAATATTGATTCACCGTGGTGAAGTCCACTGTTTTATAAACCGCAACGACACCGGGTTCATGGTAATAGATCCGGAGTGTAAGTGTGTCTTTGAATCCGTAAGTGGCGCCTGGATAATTCGTATCCGGATACACCGTTAGTCCTTTGAAATACTCCCTGAATTGGGATGCATTGGTGAGTGTATCCGGTTGCCGGTATAACAGGCCGAAGAGTGCCTCGCCCATACTGTTGGGCATGGTCATAATAATCGAGTCTCCTCTGAGCTGGCTGGTTACTCCTGCCACTGGTCTGATCTTCACATAAGCTGAGCCCAATACAGTTGGGTCATAAGGAATGGAGCTGTTATTGTAAAATGCCCTTTGATTGGCTGGAAAATTCATCGTCTGTGTGAGTTGGCTCACCAGGAACCCCTGCACGTTGGAAGTATCACCATAAAACGTTCTGTCGATCCGCATGATCAATACTATGGAATCGTATATTGAATAATTGGTAATGATTGGCGGATTGACCGGCGCTCCGATATCCGTATAACTCTGTGAAGTAATGGTCCCAAAAAAAGGATCTATGTATTTGCCCAGCAATTGGGCTTTGGTGCCACTGGTCGGAAATGAATCGAGGAAAACGGAACTGACCTGAACAGAAAAGGTATCTATGGCAATAACATTGGTGGCGTTGTCCGGGTTATATACACTGTCGAACCGGATTTGCGGTTTGGAACAAGCCGTCAAAACCAGCAGGAAGAAAACAGGTATTACATATATACATGAACGAGTCCTGAAAAAACATTTCCTTCCCATGCTAATTTCTCCTGATTAAGGATCCGGTTTCGGATTGTTGAAAAAAACTGACAAGGCTGATGCGGGGAATCGTATTGTCAGGTATCGGGTTATCTAGATTCATTATTCGTCTTTCCGCACTTTCTAAAAGGGCAAAAGTATGTTTTTTGAATTCGATTAACAATTGAAACGCATTGTGTTATTTGATAAATTTTTGTGAAATCCCCTGAATTGTCCGTATTTCGCGCTGCAAATAAAATACTTTTATCGCTACAAAACACCGGATATTAATACATCAATATGAAGCGGATCTATTTCCACGTATTCTCACTTTTCGTTTTATTCACCTTGTTTTCCTGTCATAAAAATTCTATTCCCTATACGCAAAGCGGTAACTGGGTAACAGAATCTCAGCTGAATGGGCCTGCCCGCAGTGAAGCGGTTTCTTTTGTGATCGGTAATTTTGCTTATCTCGGTACAGGATGGGATGGTCTCAATACGCGGTATGCTGATTTTTGGAGATATGATCCTGCAAATAATATCTGGTCGCAAGTGTCCAGTTTACCGGATTCTGCTGCCAGAAGTTCTGGAATCGCGTTCACCGTGAACAGTAAAGGGTATGTCGGCACCGGTTATAGTAATAATTTAACCTACATGAATGATATGTGGGAATTCGATCCGGATGCAAATATCTGGACCCAAAAAGCCAATTTTCTGGGAAGCCCGCGGTATGAAGCTGTCGCTTTTGGCCTCGGTGATTTTGGGTATGTGGGTACCGGCTTTGATGGCAGTAACGCCCTGAAAGATTTTTACAAATATGACCCGTCCACAGACAGCTGGTCTGATGTGGGCTTCAGTGGTAACAAAAGAATGGGTGCTGTAACTTTCACATACAATAGTAAAGCGTACGTGGTTACCGGCGTAAACAGTGGTGTAATGCAGACGGATTTTTGGGTATTCAATCCCGCCTCTGATACAGCAAAATGGTCTGAACTGAATCATATTTCCAACTATAGCAGTGATGCTTTTGATGATAGTTATACAAACATCGTCCGCTGGAATGGGTCAGCTTTTGTTATCGGAGACTATGGTTATATCAGCTGCGGTGAAAACGGAGTCAATCTAACGGCTACCTGGGAGTACAATTTTGCGACGGATCTCTGGGTGCAAAAAACACCTTTTGAAGGGCCACCCACGACGGGTGCAGTTGGTTTCAACGTAGCAGGACTTGGTTATGTTGCCACAGGTAGAAGTAGTGCAGGTCAGCCGGGCGCTTCGGACTATTTGCGCCAATTCCAGCCAAATGTTACTGAGAACCCCAATGACAATTAGGAATCAATTTTCTCTTATAGCTGTTACCGCGTTGCTGATTTGCATCGCGGTAATTTTTTTTATGAGGAGGAAAAGCCATGAAGGTGAAAAATTCATGTATGCTGTTCCGGAAAGAACAGAACTCGGCTGGGGGTATAAAATTTGTCTTGGAACTGAAGATATCAAAGACAGTGCTACCGACAGGATTTATATCAAACAGGATTATATACCCGGTTTACCGGGTAAACAGGGTTTTGTATCAGAAGCCGATGCCCTGCGGGTAGCCAACCTGGTTATATGGAAAATCAGTTCCGGAAAGCAAGCAATGATAGCTGCGCCAGAGCTGGACAGTCTGGGGATCATTAGAAAGTAGGCTTATAGCGTAAGGCTTAAAGCGAAGGGCTTAAGACATAGTAGTTGACCAAAGAGTTATACCACGTTCAAACAACTTTCAAAAAAAATGAAGAAGCCGTCACGCCTATGACGTGACGGCTTTTCAATTCGTTAAACCGGGTAGGTCAGCACATCAACCTGATCATGAAGGGTGATCGGTTATAAAGATCCGGTTTTCAACGATACTGGTTTTACTGGTTGTATTCGCCGTAATGACGAACCAGTTTTAATCGTTTTCACAGGATGATCGGATGGTTTCGGGACTGGATTTTGCTTTCTGATTGGTTTTTTCGGATTTGGATCTTTTCGGATTGGATTTTTAGTTTCTCAGGATTCGGACATTTTAAGTTTTTGAAATAAATTTTTTCCAGGTTAGGATTTAAGGGTTCATTCAGTTGGTTTTTCAGGGCAGCGATTTTCAGTTTTTCCGCGGTTCAGGATTTAGGGGTTATTTCGGTTGGTTTATTCAGGATCTGGTTTGTTTCCGGGTGCAATACATTGACAGTACAAAGATGCGCTGAAGGACTGCCTTCTCATAAGATTTTCGACCGGAGAGATCATTCCTTCGATTTTTGGTGAAAAATGGGCGATTAAACGAAAATCTCCATTGCCGATTCCCCATTCCTCAATACTTTTGCCCCTCCTTATAAATTCATCTAAATGAGACAAATCGCCTTCCGGGAAGCTTTGCGTGAAGCCATGAGTGAAGAAATGCGCCGCGACGACCGGGTTTTCCTGATGGGGGAGGAGGTGGCTGAATACAACGGAGCTTATAAGGTGAGTCAGCATATGCTCGATGAGTTTGGTCCCAAGCGGGTTATCGATACGCCCATTTCCGAGCTTGGTTTCACAGCGGTAGGTGTAGGGGCTGCCCAGAACGGACTTCGTCCTATATTGGAGTACATGACCTGGAATTTTGCCATGCTTGCATTGGACCAGATCCTGAATACTGCCTCAAAAATGCTGGCTATGAGTGGAGGACAGGTGGGATGTCCCATTGTATTTCGCGGACCTAACGGATCGGCCGGCCAGCTTGGAGCCCAGCATTCGACAGCGTTTGAAAGTTATTTTGCCAATATTCCAGGTCTGAAGGTTGTGTCTCCCAGTAATGGCTACGATGCCAAGGGCTTGCTCAAACAGGCCATCCGATACGAGGAGGACCCGGTTATTTTTATGGAAAGTGAGGTCATGTATGGCGATAAATCCGATATTCCTGAAGCGGAATATTATATAGAATTGGGGAAGGCCCATGTTTCCCGTCCGGGAACGGATGTGACTATTGTGGCTTACAACAAAATGGTCAAATTATCCCTGGCCGCAGCCGTAGAACTGGAAAAAGAAGGGATCAGTGCTGAAGTGATTGATCTGCGTACGATTCGTCCGTTGGACTGGATGACGGTTCTCGAAAGTGTAAAGAAAACGAATCGTCTGGTGATCGTAGAAGAACAGTGGCCCTTTGCGTCCGTTTCATCAGAAGTTGCTTATACCATCCAGAAAGAGGGATTTGATTACCTTGATGCCCCTATTCGCCGAATTACTGCTGCCGATGCGCCGCTGCATTATGCAGCCAATCTCGTTGCTGCTGCCATGCCTTCTGTAGAAAAAATCGTGAAGATGGTAAAGGAAGTGATGTATCTGAATAAATAATTTTTCGGCGGTAATAAATCACGGTCATATGAAAGGGCTTTTCACCATCCTGTTATCAGCTTCCATCATTTTTGTATCCCATGCCCAGTCTGTCTACCGGCCATCTGCAGAAAATCTTACTGCCAGAAAATGGTTCGACAGTGCCCGCTTTGGCATGTTCATTCATTGGGGTGCATTCAGTGTGCCCGGCGATGGGGAATGGGTGATGAATAACCGCAATATCACCGTTGCAGAATATTCCCGATTGCAAACCATTTTTAACCCTGTCCGTTTTGATGCAAAACTTTGGGTATCCGCTGCCAAACGGGCCGGCATGCAATATATCACCCTGATCACCCGTCACCACGATGGATTCAGCGACTGGGATACCAAACAATCTGAATGGAAAATAACGAATACCGACTGGAAACAGGATGCGGTGAAACTGATTGCTGAAGAATGCCGCAGGCAGGGAATAAAATTATTTGTGTATTATTCTTTGCTGGACTGGTATCGAAGCGATTACCAGTATGAAACCGGCAGAACCGGTCATGGAACGGGAAGAACGGCCAAGAGTGACTGGAATCATTATATCGCTTTTATGAAGGCCCAGTTAACGGAACTGCTTACGCAGTACGGGCCAATTGCGGGTGTTTGGTTTGATGGTTACTGGGATCAGTTGAGAAATGATCAGGACAAAACAAATAAGCCAGCTGTGGACTGGCACCTGGAAGAAATTTATTCCATGATTCACCAGCTCCAGCCGCAATGCCTGATCGGCAATAATCATCACCTGGCTCCGATTCCGGGAGAGGATTTTCAAATGTTCGAAAAGGACCTGCCCGGCGGGAACAGCACGGGATTTGGCGGAGCTTCGGTTTCCAGTCTTCCATTGGAAACCTGCGAAACCATCAATAATTCCTGGGGTTTCAATATTACAGACACCCAGTATAAATCCAGCCGGGAATTAATCAGGCTGCTGATTAACGCAGCGGGCTATGGAGCCAATCTTTTGTTGAATATCGGTCCCTTACCCAACGGCGAGATTCAGCCGGCCTTTACGGAACGTATGGACAGTATGGGTAATTGGTTAAAGCAAAACGGATATACGATTTACGGTAGTCATGCTGGTTACATGAAACCTCAGACCTGGGGTGCCATAACCGAAAAAGGCAATACCATTTGGCTGCATATATTTAAAACAGACGGGGATAAATTCTTTGTGAAAATGCCTTTTGTCGTCAAATCGGCACAAATGGGAGGTCACGCGCTTAAGGTACAGACCCTGGAAGACAACTATATAATGATAAATTTAAAAGGGATCACATTGGATCCCGTGGATGCGATCGTCCAACTGGACGTCGTAAAATAAAAATCCCTGGCAGGCGCGCTGATCCGGGAGTTGATTATTTAGTGAATGGCTTTCAAGGCAGTTCCCATAATAATCAGGGAAATATATGCAAAGCCAATTAATACAAATCCAAATACGGCCAGTTTTAAAAACACTTTTGCCGGTGCTTTTACGGAATGGTCTAGTTCCTGTTTCATAGGGTTACATTTTAAATCGGGTTTTTCTAAAAATATTGACAGTCACAAAATAGGCAGACAAACCGGTACCTGCAACGTATTTTTACTAAGGTAAATCCCCGAAGTATAAAGGATTTGACCGGGATCTTCCAAATGACCCGTACTTGAACTAAATTGCGGTCTAAATGGCTGAAAATCTGGCCTTTATTTTATCGAAACTGGAAAAATATGTCGAATATTCTGATTATAGATGATGAAAAAGCAATTCGGAAAACACTTAGTGAGATACTTTCCTATGAAGGATATAAAATAGACGAAGCCGGTGACGGAGAGGAGGGATTCAGAAAATTCAAGGAAAAAGAATACGATGTTATACTCTGTGATATCAAAATGCCCAAAATGGATGGGATTGAATTCCTTGAAAAAGCAAAGGAATCTAATCCGGATCTGCCCATCATTATGATTTCTGGTCATGGTACGATTGAAACCGCTGTTGAAGCAGTCAAAAAAGGCGCGTACGATTATATTTCAAAACCCCCCGATCTCAACCGACTGCTGATTACCATCAGAAATGCGATGGACAAGACCTCGCTGGTTGCAGAAACCAAAGTACTGAAGCGCAGGGTGAGCAAGGTTCAGGACATGATTGGAGAGTCCATGCCCATACAAAAAATCAGGGAAACGATCGACAAAGTTGCACCAACTGATGCACGCATACTCATCACCGGTGAAAATGGTGTGGGCAAGGAACTTGTGGCCAGGTGGGTACATGAAAAAAGTAACCGCGCGACCGGGCCGCTTATCGAGGTAAACTGTGCCGCTATTCCGGGCGAACTGATAGAGAGCGAATTGTTCGGACATGAAAAGGGTTCTTTCACTTCAGCTGTTAAACAGAGAATCGGAAAATTCGAACAGGCAAATACCGGTACTCTTTTCCTTGATGAGATTGGTGATATGAGTCCGAATGCGCAAGCCAAGGTGCTTCGCGCCCTGCAGGAAGGAAAAATAACCCGCGTAGGTGGGGACAAGGATATCAATGTGGATGTACGGGTTATTGCGGCAACCAATAAAGATTTGCTTCGGGAGGTGGATGAAAAAACATTCAGACTGGATTTGTATCACAGGCTCAGCGTGATCATTATTCACGTGCCTTCCCTGAATGAAAGGAGGGATGATATTCCCCTGATTATTGATAAATTCCTGACGGATATTTGTAATGAATACGGAATCGCCCGCAAAGTAATCGACGATGAAGCGATCCGCGCCCTGCAGGATTACAACTGGACAGGAAATATCCGGGAACTGCGCAATGTGGTGGAACGGCTGATCATTCTTTCTTCCAAATCCATAAGCCGTGAAGACGTGGCGAATTATGTGCTACCTAAAAAATGAGCCTCTTAAATAATGTATAAATGTGCCGAACGGTTCAGCCAATCCCTACTGCTGATGTATTTTAATGCGTGTTTATTATGGTACATTTGCCCCCAAATCTAAATTCGCTTAAATGACCGCACACCAGGTTCTGATACTTCTTTTCATCACGCTGTTTTTGTTCATACTTCCGGCATTCGGACTATTCTTCATGTTCAGGAAAGCCGGGGCGCCCGCCTGGAAAGGGCTGATTCCTGTACTGAATACATTTGAAATGCTCAGGCTGAGTAAAAGACCAGTACTCTGGTTTTTTTTACAATTCATTCCTGTAGTCGGTTGGTTTATAACCTTTGCCATTTGCGTTGAATTTGTAAAAACTTTTGGCAAATTCCGGTTCTACCAGCATGCCCTGACGGTATGCTCGGCCGGTTTATATTTTTTATATGTGGGGCTGAATAAAAAAGACAAATACATCGGAGCAGATGCCGCGAAAAAATACAAGAAATCTGCTGCACGTGAGTGGGTTGATGCGGGCATTTTCGCGATTGTTGCCGCTACGCTGATTCGGACTTTTATTTTTGAGGCATATGTGATTCCGACACCTTCAATGGAAAAAACCCTGCTGGTGAATGATTTTTTATTTGTGAGTAAGTTCAGTTATGGTCCGCGCATTCCCAACACGCCCATCGCCATGCCGTTTGTTCATCATACCCTGCCTTTCTTCAATTTAAAATCATACGTCGAATGGATTCACATTCCCTATACCAGATGGTTTGCATCTCCGGTAAAGAGAAATGACGTTGTTGTATTTAATTTTCCGGCCGGAGATACGGTAATTAATAAAGAAGAATATCAGTCCGAACAGCCCTACTATAATGTTGCCCGCATGCTCGGAAACGGCGATATGAATGCCGGTCGGGAGATCATCCTCAGCGACCCGGATCAATATCCTCTGATTGTGCGCCCTGTTGACAAACAGGAAAATTATATCAAACGTTGTACGGGTGTTGCCGGAGACACCCTGCAAATTATTAATCAGATTGTTTATATCAACGGGAAACCCACACCATTGCCACCATTTTCAGAAACGAATTATATCGTGATGACCGGTGGTCAGCAGCTTGATGAAACTGTGATGCATGATGAATATGATGTTGACATCAACAATGGTGAAGAGTTTCAGCAAACCGGAGTGGCCAACAGGTATTTTATGTTATTGACTGCTGGTGCCCGTGACAAAATGATCAAAAACGGACTGGCGAAAAACATCACGCCCTTTATTGACAGCAGCAAGGCCCAGTTTCCCTACGATCCGCAATATAACTGGACAGTGGACAATTACGGGCCAATCTGGATCCCCAAAAAAGGAACCACGCTGATTCTGAATCCGGCGAATTATCCTGTTTATGAAAGAGCCATTCGTAATTATGAGAATAACAAACTTGAATTGCAGAACGGAAAAATATTTATCAATGGAAAAGAATCCACGAGTTATACTTTCAAAATGGATTATTACTGGATGATGGGCGATAACCGGCATCAGAGTCAGGACAGCCGTTTTTGGGGATTCGTGCCGGAGGATCATGTGGTCGGAGAAGCATGGATGATCTGGATGAGCTGGAAAAATGGCGTTCGCTGGAGCCGGCTGTTTACTAAAATCAGATAGATACTCATTAACCGAATGCAGCAGACCAGCATACAAATTCCCATGCAGATATTCCCGGACCGGAGCGCGCTCGATCCGCCAGATGCGCAACTTCTGGAAGCTGCAAGTGTGGCTACCGGTGATGCCTATGCGCCTTATTCAGGTTTCAGGGTAGGTGCCGCAGTTCGCCTCAGCAATGGCAAAATCGTGACCGGCTCCAACCAGGAAAATGCAAGTTTCCCTGCGGGCATCTGCGCAGAGCGGGTGGCCCTGTCTGCTGTGTCGTCGGTTGCCCCGGGAATAGCCATTACTGATCTGGCCCTGACCTGCGTCAATGAAAAGGGCGACAGCAGCCGGCCAATCAGTCCCTGTGGTATTTGCAGGCAAAGCCTGGCGGAATATGAACAACGTTTTGGGCAAAACATTCGTCTGATATTAGGAGGCTCAACAGGAGAAATTTTTATTCTTGACAAGGCAACGGATCTGTTACCTTTTGCGTTTAGTAGCCAGGAATTAAAGTCCCATTAATTTTTTGCATTAATATTGCACCCGCTATGAAAAAGATCGTAATATTTATTCTGTCAGGCTTTATTGTTTTGTGTTATTTGTCCTGTGCAAAAGGTACTCCGGTTCCGAGCACTCCGCCCTGTTCCAATAAATCCGTAGATGATGATTCTGCGTCGCTCATTAAATTTGCGGGCGACAGCATTCCACTTACTCATGATTCAACAGGATTATACTATCATATAATAGATTCCGGAAATGATACCAAACCCTCGTACTATTCAGTGGTGACTGTAACTTATACGGCCAAACTGATGGATAATAGTATTTTTGATTCTGCCTCTAATACAAATCTTATGGGGGTCCAATTGGATCAGCTTGTATACGGATGGCAAATCGGCCTGCCTAAAATCGGAGTCGGGGGCCATATCCAATTATTTATTCCCTCTGCTCTTGGCTGGGGATGTAATGGCGCCTTATCGCCTACCGGAGTAACAGTCATTCCTCCGAATGCACCTGTGTATTTTGATGTGCAGTTGCTTGGCGTGCACTAGTTTTTCCTATCTTACGTTTCTAAAATTTATTTTTATGAAACGTACTGCCTCCGCAATATGGAATGGATCCGGAAAGGATGGAAAGGGAACTCTTACCACGCAGAGCACCACATTAAAAAATGCCCAATACTCTTATAAATCCCGATTCGAAGAAGGGGTTGGTACAAATCCCGAAGAATTGATTGCTGCTGCTCATGCGGGCTGTTTCGCGATGAAACTCAGTTTTGTATTACAGGGCCTTGGCATTACCCCTGATAGCCTGGATGTTCAGGGCGAGGTTACGCTCGATAATGGCACGATTACACAATCCCATCTTACCTTAAAAGCAAAGGTCCCCGGCATCACCCCCGACCAGTTTAAAGCTGCAGCTGAAGAAGCGAAACTGAACTGTCCTGTGAGTAAATTGCTGAATGCCCAGATTACCCTCGACGCATCTTTGATATAAATGTTGCGCTTTTGGGTTTACTACATCATAATAAAATGTTGTTATGCCTTCGAAGAAATCTTCTGTTACGAGGAGAAACTTTTTGCGGAATACCAGTTACGCTGCCGGCGCCATTATGATCCTGCCCCGCCATGTACTGGGTCGCGGATTCATAGCGCCAAGTGACAAACTGAATATTGCCGCCGTAGGAGTTGGCGGCAGGGCGGAGGCCAACCTGCCCAGGGCTTACAATAATGGAGCAGACAATATCGCTGTATTGTGTGATGTGGATGACCGAAGGTCAGTGAACGCTCGAAAAAAATGGCCGACTGCACCATACTATAAAGACTACCGCGTGATGTTGGAGAAAGAAGGTAAAAACATCGATGCGGTGATGATCACTACGCCCGATCATATGCATGCTCCCATAGCGATGGCCGCTATGGAACTGGGCAAACACGTGTATGTGGAAAAACCACTTACACATGATATCTATGAAGCCCGGATGCTTACACAGGCGGCAAAAAAATATAAGGTGGTCACCCAGATGGGAAATCAGGGTGCTTCGGGAGACGATATCCGGCTAATCCAAAGCTGGATTCAGGATGGGTTGTTGGGAAACGTGCATACCGTGCATGTATGGACTAACCGGCCTACATGGCCTCAGGGCGTTGCTTCCCCTACCGGGAAATATGATGTGCCGCCAGAGCTGGACTGGAATCTCTGGCTCGGCACAGCGCCACTCCGGGATTATAATCCAGCCTATCTGCCGGCGATCTGGAGAGGCTGGGTAGATTATGGTTCAGGATCACTCGGTGACATGGGATGCCATTTTATTGATTCACCCTACCTGGCTTTGAAACTCGGATATCCGGTTTCTGCGGAAACCAGTATTGGTTCTGTTTACAAGGGGTATTTCGAAGAAGTGATTAATGTTGAGGGATTTCCGCCGTCTGCAAAAACATACATTCAGTTTCCGCAACGCGGTGCGATGGTGCCGGTGAAAATGGTTTGGTATGATGGTGGAATCCTACCGGAAAGACCGGCCGAGTTACTCCCCGATGAAGAGATGAGCAAGGTTGACGGCGGAATGATTTTCGAAGGAACTAAAGGAAAATTAATGGCCGGAAAATTTGGAGCCAATGCGACCCTGCTGCCCACCAGCCTGATGAAGGACCGTGTAATGCCCAAATCAAAGACTGCCCTGGTGGATGGGGGAACAGAGGGGCATCAGCAACAATGGGTACAGGCTTGTAAGAAAGGGTATGGCGCATATACCAGTTCCGATTTCGCCGTAGCGGGGCCACTGACCGAAACGGTGTTGATGGGAAACCTGGCTGTACGCAGTTATCAATACAGTGAAACCAATAGCAAAGGAGAGAAGATATTCCCCGGCCGTAAAAAATTACTATGGGATGGCGAAAAAATGGAGGTGACCAACTTCGCGCCTGCCAATCAGTTTGTAAAAAGAACTTACAGGGCTTACTAGGTTAATTGAAAATTTCTACCGCCGTGGGCGGGTTGGACATTTGAAAATTCAATTTCGGAATTTTCTTAGCCCATGACAATTTGATTCGACCTGAACGATTCAATAATATTCAGCATAAGTTCATTACGAATACTGCCGGTTTCCGACATGTCAGGAACCCAGAATTTGACCTCATAATTGACCATATTGCCGGTAAATGTCTCAACCGTCACGGCAGGCTTGGGATCCCGCATGATTTTTTCGTTTTTGCTTAATTCAGAAAGGATCAGTTCCCGCGCCTTGCGGAAATCTGACGTATAAGGAATGCTGATTACTACTTTTAGCCGCTTGTTCCTGTTGTGTACCGTCCAGTTGATCAGTTGCTGGGACAACAGGTCTCCATTGGGTATGATGATATTGGCGCCTTCGCCGTTATTGATCTGGCTGGAGCGCACACCGATTTCCTGGACCGTTCCGGTTTTACCGGCAACTTCGATGGTGTCCCCGATCTGAATGGGCCTTTCAAATGCTATGATGATCCCTGAAACCAGGTTGTTCACCAGGTTTTGCAATCCAAATCCAATACCTACACCGAGAGCTCCGATCAGGATTGATATTTTATTGATGGGTATACCGGCTGCTGCAACAGCAATCAGGAATCCTGCGGTCCAAATGCCAATCCGCACCAGGAGTGCAATCGAGCCAAGACGGGTCTTTTTTTGAGGTCCCGGATTTTGACTTTCGTCGAAAAAGAAATTGACGAATTGAGAAAGTACAGATGAAATCCAGATGATCAGGATAAACAAAATCCCGCTCGCGAAGGTATAACTGATACTTCCAATGGTTCTCGGTTTATTGATGGCGTACAGAATAATTCCGCTCACCCTTTGGTAAAGCATCAGGTTGCGCAAAATGGAAAGTATCCATAGAAAAATGGCAACAATCCATAAAACGCTGCGCAGTTTATTCTTCAGGTCAACAAAATTCAGAAAGGCAAAAAAACGGTTGTGAAAAACTTCTGACTGAGTATAAACGGCATCGATGAGGATGGCGCAACATGTTTTCAGGGTTATTGCCAGTACCAGGCTGTCGATCGAACTGAAGGCAAACAATTTACTGAGTGTGACTCTGCCGGTTAAGTTAAAGGAGATAGACATGATGACCTGAATCAGGGAAACAGCAAGCACCCATTTGCGCGCCCGGGAATCTTCAAGGTTTTGAAAAACCACTGTTTTATTTCTCAGAAGCCAAAGACAAATTAGCAGGAAACAGATCCCGCCGATCAGCAGGCCCCACCTTTCACCGTAAGCTGAATCAAGCAGAATATCGTCAATAGCAAAACATATCCATATAGACATCAATGCCAGCCACAATACCTTTCCCTGTTTTGTGAGATAGGAGAAAAGCAGCAGGGTCAATAAAAAAATACGGAGCAGCTCATTGAAATGAGTATAAACAGCAGGTGCACTTGCATAAAGAAAGGGACCATAGGTAACCAGCAACAAGAGGCTGGACAGGATGGCCGATTTTTTCAGAAAAGTCAGGTTCTGGAATATTTTTTCCTTGTCTGTTTTTTTTCCGACCACATGAAGAATAATCAGGAACCAGATCACGAGCAGGAGCCAGATACCCATGTTGACAGACCGTGTATCCCAGGTGGTTCTCATAAAAATCCTGATTACGCGTACCGAACGGCTCAGGCCATCCTGAATCACCTGGCCCAGTGATGCGTCGTAGTCGGTAGGGCAGGCTTGAAAAAAAGGCGGTTCTTCCTGATTCCACATGGCTACACTTATAGCCTGCCGGCGATCACCGATTTCCGACTGCAGGTCCTTTTCCAGCAATAAATCTATAGACACGCGATTTCGGAGCGTATTGATCTTAATTGTGGTATTGTGCAAAATGGTATCCAGCGAAAGTGACCGTGTATATACTGCATTCATCTGCCCGTGAAGCACAGTATTCAGGGAATCATTCAATAAGGTGCTGTCATGTTTCACAATCCGAATCCGCTGATGGATGGCGTTTAACTGTGCTGAATAATCCATCAGCTCCTGATTCCAGTCCTCCAGGCTTTCCTGCGATTCACCCAGCATTACCGAAGCAGTATTCAGGCTGCGCAGGTTCAGCGGATTGTCGTTCCGGTTAATCCGGTTATGGAAAAAATTCAATCTGCGCTCCAGATCAGATATGGATTTCAGGATATCCGTGGTATCAAAGCGACGGTCAAAAAAACCTTCGGCACGGTTCAGGCTGAATGTATAAGATTCGATTTTGTTCACCATAAAAGGAACCGTGGTGTCCTTGATTTCAGCTTCCCGAAGAATGGAATCAGAAATCCGGCTGTTCAACTCCATACCTGCAGTATCCACTTTATGGTGATGGATAATCCTTTTTTTCACCTGCGCTTCTGTAAAGAAACAGGCCAGACTGCAAATTATGGTCAGGCTGATTAATCTAAGCCTGTTTGGAACGGACATGCGAAAATAATTTTGACTAATATACGTCAAATGCAAATGGGATGTGTTGGGATCATGCAGAGTCCGAACCCCGTTTATTCACTGAGCATACGGGAGAGCATCAGCAGTTCTGTTTTTTTATACAGATTCGACTCATTGTCGAAGCATTTTCCGAATTCTTCAAGCAGACATTGGACGATACGGATATGGTTCGAAGGTTTGAAATGATTTTCAGCAGGTGTAATGGCTATCCGTGAGAAATAGCTCATCACATCTTTGTGGGTAAATACCTGTCCGCTCATCGGATCAATAAAAAATTCGACACGGTCGATTGCAGGCCGTTCATTTTCTTCGTCTGTCAGCGCCGGCTTGATATAGGCCAGTACGAACTGCCGGGGAATATTTATCGCTTTGATGGGGATATCCAGCAGTTCGCTTAGCAGTAAATATAAAATACCGTTAATGATGGTATTTCCTCTTTTGGTTTCAATGGTTTTGTGAATCAGGAATTCATCCGGATGCTGGTACCCGACCTCGGTTCCTTTCAGGTTATAATAACCGTATATGATGCTGGTCAGGACATTCACCTGCTCCAACGGTGTCAGGTAGTTGTTTAACTCAAGCCAGATATTGCGACGTAGTTTTTCAATTTCTTCCAAGACCGGGCTGGTAGCCAGGTCCGGATACTGAAACTTGGAAACGAGCAGGCTGGCTGTGAGGAGGTCGTGGTAACTGCTTGTTTTCCATCTTTGAAAATCTTCCGTAAGGTCCCGGTAGTGCAGCCGGTGGATGAGCATCTCAATTCTTTCCTGGATGGTGTCTTGCAATGTGTTCTCCCAAAGGTATTCCAGGTTGGGTATGATGCCACGTCCGTAACTGATAATGCGATTGCTGACGGTTGTGAAAACTTCTTCGTCCGGATCATCGATGAGATGAAGCAAGGCTTTGATTTCTTTGGATTCCTGCATGGGTGGACTTTTTTCTTCGGGCAATATCCAGTAAGGGTTAACGGGGATGAATATCGCAGAAGTTAAAAAAAATGCAATGACAATCTTATCCACAAATCCTTTCCGGATGTTTATTTCCGTCAGGGATATGCCTTTCTTTATTGGATAACGCAGGAATTTTAAAAATCTTATGAGGATTTCTTTTTCTTCGGAACTCTTTTGGGGGGATTGGCCTTTACTTCCTCGATGATGGCTTTGACTTCATCGAGTTCAAGCCCTGCCACGTTTTCCTGTTTTTCCTTGGGGATTTTGTAATTACGCAGACCTTGTTTGATATAAGGCCCGTAGGGTCCCCGAAGCAACTGAATTTTTTCTTTCTCAAATACCTTGATGGTCCTCTGTTCTTTTGTTGCTCTTTTTTCAACAATGATGGGCGTAGCTTCGCCCAGACCGATGGTATACGGATCAAACTCCTTGGCCAGGGAATAGAACTTTTTGTCGTGTGCAATATAGGGTCCAAATCTGCCGATACTCACCGTTACATCAGTATTTTCAAACTGACCCAATGTTCTGGGTAATTTAAAAAGTTCCAGTGCGTCTTCCAGACTAATGGTCTCGATGCTCTGCGTGTTTTTTAATTTTGCAAAACGGGGTTTTTCTTCGTCATTTTGTTCTCCAATCTGGGCCATTGGCCCATAGCGACCCATTCGAACGATGAGTTTTTTTCCCGAGACCGGATCCACACCCAATTCTCTTTCGCCGCTGATCCGATCGGCTGTTTCAATGGTTTTGTCAACGTCTTTTTTAAACGGGAGATAAAAATCGTCAATCATGACATTCCATTCAATCTTACCGCTGGCCACTTCATCGAACTCAGCTTCTATGCGTGCTGTAAAATTGTAATCCATGATGTCGTCAAAATACATCTTCAGGAAATCGGTAACTACAAGCCCGAGGTCAGTTGGAAATAGTTTTGATTTTTCGGCGCCGGTGGTTTCCTGGGCACTCTGTTTACTGATTTTATTTTCCTTCAGTTTCAGAATTCTGAAACTGCGGAGTATTCCTTCTTTATCCCGCTTTTCAACATAACCTCGTTTCAGGATCGTGGAGATTGTGGGAGCGTAGGTAGATGGCCGCCCAATGCCCAGCTCTTCAAGTTTTTTTACCAGGGAAGCTTCTGTATATCGAGGCAAAGGCCGGCTGAAGCGTTCCGTGGCGAGTATTTCCACCAGGGGCAACTGCTGACCAACCGTTAGTGGTGGCAACATGCCTTCCTGATTTTCTTCTTCAGCCATGTCGTCGTCATCCCGATCTTCCCTGTATACTTTCAGGAAGCCATCAAATTTTAATACTTCTCCGCTGGCCTTCAATTCTTCCTTGTTTGTGGAAATCCGGATGAGCGCAATTGTTTTTTCCAGTTCGGCATCAGCCATCTGGCATGCCATCGTTCTTTTCCAGATCAGTTCATATAACCGCCGGCAGTCCGCATCTTCCACGCTGTCGTTCTCCATATATGTTGGCCGAATGGCTTCGTGTGCTTCCTGCGCGTTTTCATTTCTATTTTTGAATGCCCGTTTCTGATAGTATTTCTTTCCGAATTTACTGTTGATTTCCGCATGCAGATTGTCCATGGCTGTTTCGCTCAGACTAACGCTGTCGGTACGCATATAGGTGATCTTGCCACTTTCATAAAGTTTCTGGGCAAGGAGCATCGTGCGGCTCACGGAGTATCCCAGTTTCCGGGAAGCTTCCTGCTGCAATGTTGAAGTAGTAAAGGGGGCAGCAGGTGATTTTTTTCCAGGTTTTACCTGAATATCAGTGACGGAATAATTCGCTTTCAGACAGCTATGGAGAAAAGATTCAGCTCCGGATTCGTCTGCATATTTTTTCCCTTCTGCTGAAAAAACAACATTTTTTCCGGAAATATCCTTCGCTGAAAAAGAAGCTTCAATGCGGAAGGTGCTCTGTGCCGTAAAAGCGTTGATTTCCCTTTCCCTTTCTGCGATGATCCGGACGGCTACGCTTTGGACACGACCGGCGCTCAGGTTGTTTTTCATGCTCATTTTTCGCCAGAGTACCGGACTCAGTTCAAATCCTACGATCCGGTCCAAAATACGCCTGGCTTGTTGTGCATTCACCAGGTGCATGTCTACGGTTCTGGGCGTTTTTACTGCCGACTCGATTGCCGGCTTGGTAATTTCATGAAATACAATTCTTTTGGTTGTTCCGGGGTCCAGACCTAATACTTCACAGAGGTGCCAGCTGATGGCTTCCCCTTCCCGGTCCTCATCCGTCGCAAGCCAGACTTCGCCTGATTTTTTAGCCAGGCTTTTTAATTCCTTAACAACCTTTAGTTTATCATCAGGGACGAAATAACGGGGCTTATATTTATTATTGAGGTCAATTCCCATGTCAGCACGTTCCAGGTCACGAATATGGCCGTAACAGCTTTTTACCTCAAAATCTTCGCCGAGGATTCTTTCAATGGTCTTTGCTTTTGCCGGGGACTCCACGATCAATAGATTCTTCGCCATACTGTTTCAAATAAGGTTTTTTGTGCCGGAAGGCGTGCAATTTTACAGTATAACATTGAAAGTAAAAAATGAACAGCTCAGAAGGCTGGCCGGCGAAAGACTCTTAACTCTTTAATTTATAATACATTCGGCATTGTTTTTTGCAGATAATACATGCAGTGCATCCGGGTGTATGTTTTTTAAAGCCGCAATGCTACCCCGGTGAGTCCTCATTGCTACTCCGATGGGTCCTCTTTGCTACCTCGGATTCCGGGGACCCAAAGAGGACCCAAAGAGGACCAAAAGAGAGCCCAGAGGGGAGAAAATGATATCCATCACAGGTTTTGCCGGGTTCTTCCAATACTTCTCTAGAAACCCCCAGATTTTGGGTGATCCGCCGGGAACAGGCGGTAGATTGGCTAAATATTTGAAAAAGGGTCAACCGAATCTGCGATGAGATCCCTTTTTGTCAAAATTTGCGAAGAAAAAATGGGTGGATGACGGGGTTCGAACCCGCGACCCCTAGAACCACAATCTAGTGCTCTAACCAGCTGAGCTACAACCACCGTTTGGGA